>JADMIO010817163.1_pt1 | contig 35957 bp, 44 predicted proteins | sample 8958161 | NCBI WGS metagenome assembly JADMIO01 (sample SAMN16585339, study PRJNA669376) | soil metagenome | isolation source: Crop rotation soil | place: USA: Cullars Rotation, Alabama | collected 2011
CGCGACAACTTGTCCACGTGGAATTCTAAGCTTAGGATCCCAATGTGCTGGAAAGTTGGAAACATCAAATTCACACCTTGCAACCGAAAAAAGAAACAACAAATAATATAAAATCATTTTATCTAACTGATGTGCAGTGCAAAAAACCTTGTTTACTAACTAGGTGTGTCTAGGTCAGTCCTTGATGCGTACAATTTGTAATTGAAATTGTAAGTTACACAAAAATATTTGTCATTAACCTCAACACACATTTATGTCACTGCATTAATCAATATCAATACAATTTTGCATAAACACGACAACAAATCGATGTTTTATTACAAAAAAGAATGAATATTTAACATCGTACAAAACACATGTTTTAACAATCACATAACACCGATGATAATTTAGAAATAACTGAACAACAAAGTGTGTTAAACAAAATTGCTCATAAAAGCGAGAAAACAACACCGCAACATATATAAAATTATTCGAAATTGTCGATCAATTCACTCCCTATGGATCAAATCATATCAAATATCACGTTTATAGAACCAAACCTCGACAAATTAAAAAATATAAAACACTTCAAATTCTTAAATTCTAATCACGTTCACCATTCACAACCCCATTAACTTGTTTCTCACCACCTTCATTCTCACCCACAGTATGTGACTTACTACGTGACTGCGATCCATCTGCTGTTGCCGTTTGTTTTTGTGCTGCATTCACTTTGTCGCCTAAGGACAGGGCCATGCCTGCAGATGGAACATACAAGTGTTATGAACACACACACACACACACACACACACACACACACACACACACACGCACCTTGACTCTTCGCCCGTATGCGTATATGTCCAGTGACAAGACACGAATCATCATCTGGTTGTAGCTTCTCAATTGATACATTAGCCAGTGCATCTTCACCGAAGATACTGTGTGCATATAAATTGGCCGCTAGGATGCCTGGAAGTAATGTAAAAAATATCAAATGCAGAATTGTTTACGAAAAACTTTAAAAAAAAAAACACACCACATTCGCCCGATAGCGCGCCCTCCGGTGTTAAACTGCGCATATTTGTTGCTGCAATCAGATGATCCAAGAATTGACGTAGATTTGTTAGTGTTGTATTAACGGCAACCTGAATGAGAAATATGTGTTATTTGTCAACAATTTACACCCCACCCCCACCCCCCTCACCTTATTCTCCCACTCAAACTCAGCCCACATGTGTCGGAATTCCGTGTCCGAACACGTTGCCGGTACAATATAATCCATTATATCAATATGTATATCGTTCAAATACACCGCATTCTTATCTGATGTTGTACCACGTACTTCATACGTTATTGTTCCAAAGATCACGGCATTCTCGGTGGAGGATACCTGAAGAGGAAAAATGAAATTTTGAATAAAGTAGAAAATGAACAAATTTACAATCCTAACAAACCTTCGCATTCGCTTTAATATTCGTGAAATCATGTGCAGCCAATGTAACTGGCTGCGGTTTCTCCACCAATTTCAAATCACCCAGTGTTGCCAATTCCAATGTCACATTCTCCAATGTATCCGATGTTTGATTCACGACAAGCACATCCAACACAATGTCATATCTGGAGGATAATTACAATAAAATTAAATAAATAAAAATAAAACACTCACTGATTCACATTGATATACGCTTCAGCATATATCGGATCCGAGAAACCAGCCAATTGTGTAACTTTCCCTAATTTACTCGCCGTACCCATATCCCATTTTGCCGATTTCACATGTGTTCCAAGTGCCTGAAAATGACAATCATTTTTGCAATTCAAATAAAAGATCCAAAAAGATCATACAACACCCAACACTCACCTGCGACAAACTAATATCGAACAAATTCGGTGCCATTGCATCTGCCGCACCACCACCATCCAATTTCGCGGCCAATTGTGGAAATGCAATACATTCATCTGCTTGTACAACTGGCTTTTCACGTTTCTCCGACTGATCTTTCCCCAATAAATCTGTTGACCCTTTTGCATCCAACATTGATTGTAAGGCGTCACGACATCGCGCTGTGTACACTGGCACAGCAGCCGGACAACTACAAATTGAACATAAAAACATTTTTCCAAAAAAACAGAAAAACTCACCGATCAGCGAGCAACCTGACACAAACACACAATCGATCCAAATCATCCTCTGTAATCATCACCTTCGGCAGTGTGCTCTTGCCAAGATGCATAATACACGCCATGATGTACATCACTTCAGCACATAGGGCATGTGAATGACGTGAATTAACTGAATAAATGAATATATAATGAATAAATATATAAAAATTGTGAACAATGATAACTTACCACCTTTCAATTGAACGTAACGTGTTGCCAATTTCACCAAAATGCCTGCCATACTTGCAGCAACAAAGAATTCACCTTGCAATAAGAATCGTCGTAATGTTGGTCGATCAGCATACGGGTCTACAATGTCAAAACAATTGATAACCAATAAATCAATCAATAATATTACCCGCATTCGCCGCCGCCTTTTTCGTCTGTCCTCCGCCCAATCCGGCAACCAATGCCGACTGCGTTGCATACGTTCCATCGGCTGTCACTAATTGTCGTACCTGTGAATATAATAATAATAATCAAAACAATCCGCGTTCACACACACACACACACACACACACCTGTTGTTTCATAGCCGTATCAGTTTTATTCTCCCCAGCATCATTCCCTTCCGCCAATGCCGCAGCACGGGCATTCTCGTCATCAATGATTGGTAGTTTGCCGAGTGATTGGGTTATGAGGGTTATTACGCCTGTGATTGGGGGTGGTGAAGATGAAGAATGAAATCAATGTACCTTGGATCGATTCCTCCGTATCGGAATATTCACCGAGTATCCACAGTGCAGCACGGAAGACTTTAATATTCCGTATTGTTGCGAACACTTCTGTCAATTGTTGCAATATCACACTACGTAAATGTGGTAGTTTGTGGACGGCCTCACGTACAAACACCAATACATCTTGTGCGGCGAGTTCACTGTAAATAAATGCGAAATTAAATATGAACATAATTCCGAAAATTCAGAAAACAATTACCAAATAAACTTCCAAACACGAATAAACAAAAACTCACGTTGTATCCGACAAGAATTCCATCAACACAGGTACAATATGCGATGCAACATCCGGGAAACGTATCGTTGCCGCGTGCAGTGTTCGCACTAATAATTGACGATATTTACCCGTGTCATCTTCGGCCGCATTGGCGCTGCGCGCAATCTCCTGTAATAATGGGAATAAGATTTATATTTGACAAAATGAAATGGATATAAGCGAAATATAATTGCGAGATTGGTTTTGATCTAGAGAATCCTCTTATTGTGAAGCGTGTACCGTGCAAGCAGAAGTACCAAAAGAAATATTTTTGCGATGAAAATAACCCAAAATAAAAACAAAAATTTCTCTTCGACCGCACCGTTGAAGTAAATCCATCAAGTGATCCGATTTGCTGTTAATAGAGTTAATAAAAATAATCAATTGCGGGTCAAAATATTATTAAAACCCGTCAAGAATGTTTCAAAACGGGTGCCCGGACGAACTAATTTTTTAAAAACATTCAAAACTCGCCAAATAAAACAAAAAACGCAACTCACCTTTCGTAGAAAGATGACCATTTCATCGACATTCCTCGAATGGACCAAGTCCAATGCGAGTGCAAGTGTCTTTCGTCGGACTTCCACATCTGGTGCGGCGAGTACACGGAGAATATCCATGACACATTCCTGTAACACACGCTCACCGGCTGATGTACTGCGGAGTGTGGCCAGACGGTCCAGCACGATCAACTGCGAATGGGAGAAGAATTAAATAATATAAATGTTTTATAACAGAAAAACGTTCGTTTCCGTTTGCATGAAAAAACAAACAATGAAACAACGTCATATTTACTCCCCACCATACCTTGACATTATTATCGCTCTCCTTCACCACGAGATCAATATACGCATGTGCAGCAGCCCTAATCGCAGTCGGGGCATTTGACAGTGTCAACAATGTGCCCGCAGCTTCATACCGAACAGCGGCGGAGGAGGATTGCAGCAAATTATACACACAGCGGATGAAACGCGCACGTTCACCACGATTCGCGTAACAGACCTGGAAGATGGGAAAGAAATAAAAAAAAATAAACTATAAATAAATTAATAAAAATGTTAAACGTACCTTATAAATCAGCTCGACAATGATCAATTGGAAGATTTCACCGAAACTTGTCACTTGTTCAATACACCCGGAGAGATAGTCGAGTGCGCGTGCCTAAATAATAAAATGAAATCAATTAATAAAAATAAATAAAAAATACCTGATCAACGTGTAACAACATCATAAACGCATTCCGTTTACATGACGCGTCTTGTTCTGCTTCTAGGAAATTGTACACTAATTCGGGTGCGTCGGGAATCAGAAATTCGAAATTGCCTGCAAATTAGAAAATATTTTCAAATGAATATCTGTTAAATTTGAACAAGAAGCAAATACGAGCAGTGATTGCTTCTAAAAATTGCCATTCAAAGCGGAATGAAAACAAACTTACGATAAATGGTATAAATCGCGAGCACAGCATTACGTCGCACATATGAATGTCGATGTTCCAAACAGGCACGAATAGCAGGCATTAATGGTTCAATCAATTCCGGTTCTTTCAATTTGCACAGAAATCTGAAACAAAAATAAAAATAAAATAATAAATAAAATGAAATTAACCAACCGCAATGTCGATCCGCGGATAAACTCGTTTGGATGTTGTAAATCTTTGCGGTACGCATCACACACGAGAATCATTTCTTGCAACAATTTTCCGTCGGGACTTGTCTGAAAAAGGAAAGTTTGTCAAAGTCCAGAAAAACAGAAGACAAATCGCGAAAACTCAAAACTGTCCTCCAAGGAAGCGAGTAAATATGCAGAAGAAAATAAAAAAGAATTGAACCAAATTAAAACTCTCCCCCACCTTCGGCACGACTTCCCAAAACACGAGCAACAACTTCTTAATCAGATGATCTTGTGACGGTAGACAGAACCGAATCACGTACATCAGCATATCACGTCCCACCTTCTCACCAGATAGTATCATTGTTATTAATCGCTTCAATGTGTCCGCTTTCACTTTCATGTCACCTGAAATGGGAGAATGGAACGACAATGCGCAAACGCACCTTTCTCCAAACTCGTTTTTATCTGCATATCATTCGGCACTTCGCCATCGCTTTGCGCGTAAATTAACGTGTAACAGGGCTGTTCGGCGATGGAAACGGCCATTTTGTATTTTACAAATTATTTCTTATTTCACTTTTTGCACAAAACGAGATTTGTGAAAAGCCAAGTCGAAACATTGACGTGGAATGGTCACGCGTGGTTTTGAATAAACGCAGTACGTAGAAATGCGCTACACTTTTCAAATGTTGTCGAGCTTTTAAAATAAAAAGCAAAATAATGCAGTTTTTCATAAATAGGGCTCTAGTTAAAAATGAATTGTTTAATAATTTACAATATGAATAACTTTTTATTTGGGAAAACGTGAAAGGCATGTGGTCAAATTTTCACAATATTGTATCAGTAAATATCAGTAACAAAAAATTTGAACGTATTTTCTACTGAAAGTGTTCGAATATTAGCAAAATAAATTAGTTTCGTTATTTTGAGGCCCTCGTTTTGTAAATAGAAATAGCAAAATTACGTTAAAAGAACCGCTATCGCGCTTGCGCATTTTCGCACGATAATGTTAATTATTAAATTAAAAAATTTGTTTGCAAGTTTTTCGTTTACACATTATTGTAACACATGAACCTACCTGCCAATGCATTATTGATTTTCTTATCTTGCACTCAAGTTTTCATGAAAGGTCAGTTATACTGCAATTGTTTATAAAGTTGATGTTCAAAATAGATTGCAAAAACATATATTTCGTTAAATTGTTTTCCCGGAAATTTGTATTTCTCTTCTTTCTCTCTACAAACTGTTATGCTAATACTTGTGTTGTATGTTTTTGTTTTTGTCTAAAACTAAAATTGATCCTCAAAACCCCAGTTTGCAATGAAATTTATTTGCTAACATATATTTTCTTCAACATATCTGTCCAATTTTCCAGTTGTTGTTGTTAGACAATGAGAATTGCATGCATACCAGTGCATTCCCTATTTGATTCACCATTAACTATTCGAATTTCTGGAGCAAATGCACACCAAAAATTGACAGTCTGCTGTACGGTACAGCATGCCACTGGTGATTACATTTCCTTCGCACATTATGTCACAAATGAACATGGTGACGTTGATCTAAGGACAATGCCCAGTGTTGGTGGCATGTACGTGGGTAATAACATTCTCATTCTATCTTTACTTCTTCTTCTTATGATTTATTTTCAGGCATTGAACCTATGGGACTTCTATGGTCGCTCAGGGGCGTTTCAAGCGGTCGCAAGGGAATACGTCTGCTACCTAGAGATGTCACAAAACCGATCGAATATACATTTGCCATTCATGATGGCACTCTTACTGAAAGTGATCTAGATGGTAGCAATGCCGCGACACCACAACACGTAACACGTTACACAACATTCTCAAAATAATAACAAAACACAGAATGTCAAAGTGCAACGATATTTCATCCACTCACATGTACAAAGAACACAAATACGTCACGGATACCTTCGTGGTGCATTGTATACTCCTAAATTTGATGGTGTACAATATGTGCATACATTAATTGTATCCAATTGTTATAATATTACAGTTAAAACTCGTCTACCAGCAATTCTGGACTTATTTGGCACCGGAGGAGGTCTGATTGAACATCGTGCTGCTCTACTGGCAAGCAAAGGCTTTGTCGCATTTGCACTTGCATATTTTGCATATGACGATTTGCCGGGGAATTTGGACAATTTTGATTTATCTTATGTGAGAGTGGGTTTTGAAAACATGTATACATTTTTGATGATTTGAAGGATGGTGTAACGTTTCTAAAACAACACCCGCAAGTCAATTCCAACGCTATTGGTATCATTGGTACGTCGTATGGAGGCGATTTGGCAATTCAGTCAGCTATTTATTTCGATAATGTAATAATATATTTATTTTATTTATATTTTATTATTTATTTATTATTATTTTCAGGTAAAAGCGTTTGTCATTGTCAACGCATTTCACTCGCCCACAAGCATCACGCCAATATGCGTCGATGGCACGCGGAAGAAAGGTTATGAGTAAGTTGAATGAGCAACATTATTATTATTATTTATTTATTTATTTTCATTAATTCTATTTTGAATTTTGATTATTTACAGTGTGCCCATGGACCCGGTGTTGAATCTTGCAGCAAAGCATGGTCAAGTGCCAAGTATTCGTAAAGATTTAGATGCATTGCCTTATAACAAGGACATCGGTAAGTGGTCAAAATAATAATATAAAATAATTTAATATTAAAATAGCATATCCTGTGTGGAATATTCCTCAAGATGGACGTCACATTCTATTTCTGACAAGCGAAGATGATCAGAACACAAATGCGGTCCGTAATGCACAATTAATGATGAATGCAATGAAGGAAAACGGCAAATAATTCAAATTCAATAAATAAATCAATCAATCAATTATTAGGTCGCGGTAGCCAGTGCTCTATGATCACATTTCCAGGCGCAGGCCATTTGCTAGAACCACCATACGTGCCTCACACGCCGATAGCATTTCATCGATTTGCTGGTAATTAAAACAATAATAATAATAATTATTATTATTATAATAATTATTATTATTATTTATTAATCTACAGGAACCCCCATCGCCGTCGGTGGTAATGCAGTGCAACATTCACACGCTGCTGATAAAATGTGGTCAATTGTACAGAAATATTTCACAGAACGACTTGGACAACCAGCCATCATTCCACCGTTTAGTATTAATGAAAATGTAATAAATTCAAAATTGTGATTTAAAAAGTTCCATTGTAAAATTAATTCTGTGTAACAAGCAGAATGTCGGGTGTAATATATAGATGCACAACTGTGCTGTATCGGTCAATGATAATGTGCTAATTGTTGGTAGCAATTCATACACAATCCAAAATGGGCAATTGATAACAACGGTTTTTGCAATGTCCGTTAATTATTATTCCTGGTTTTATTGTTTTCATTCATTTTTGTATTTTCCCTATCGCAATAATTCCATCCTGATGGTATATGTTCTGCGTTCTAAGTGAAACGCATTTGGCACCCTGTTGTTTGTGTGGTTTAAAATTAATATTTCCAGCTTTAATCAGGCACAGAAGCATAAAAACACCGACAACTCCTATCTTTTGTGTCTGATAAGCACAATGAAAAGACGAAAAAACCTTGTCCTAGATGAACAATTTGTCTAAATTTGCTCGTTTTATTATCGAAGTTGACAAGAAAATCTAAAAAGCAAACAAAAACGATGGTATCGCAATCTAATAGTGGTTCGGCTCAGCGAGCTGCTTCTATTGATTCCATTACACGACATTGTAACTTTAGTTAAAAACAAACAAAATGATTTTCTAATTTCTAGCCGACATAATGTACAACCAAGCTCCCGGTGTTAGTCACAATGATGCCATCGTTTACAATCGAAGGCCAACCGTCAACTCGACGAGGTATTCAATGAATAAATTCATAAAATTCATTCAAATATTAAGAAACAACAGCGTCGCAACAAATCCAGGACGTCGAACATCCACCTTGGCGTCGATTGACTTCCGCAGCACCAGACATGCAACATTTATGAACGAAAGTAAATCAATTTCATTCACATATTTCATCATTACTCCCATATTTAGCCGACGTGCGGGGTAGTCGAAGTGTTCTCGAAGAAGAGGACAATGAGCACAAGGGTGGTCATGTCGAGTCATTGGACAGGGCATACGAGTCGATGAATTATGAGATTATTGAGAATCAACTGTATCGGGATCATCAGAAGGACAAGGATTATGCGGTAAGGGGGTTTTGGGGGATTTATTTATGAAATTTATTTATTTATAATATTGGTTTATGTGTTTCGTTGCAGAGTCTAATCTTTCGCAAGTCATTAATGCGTTGGGTGGTGTGCTTTTTCACTGGGATTTTAACGGCATTGATTGCCAGTTTCATCGATATTACGGTGTTCTACACGACCGAATTGAAATTCAAAGTCATTCTTGGTAGAGGTGAGCCGTTTTATAATTTTTTTTACCGAACAAACACTGCAAACACACTATTTTACTGCTTCTAGGCAACATAAAAACGTTTATTGCGGTCACGTGATAGATAAAAACATAGGTTTAGGTTGGGGGAGGATGGTTAAGGTGGATAAGAATAGATTTAATTAAATTTTTATTAATTTTTTGAAGAATTACATATATTGAACAAGGGAATTTACATCAAAATCTAAAAATAATCTCTGTCTTTTGATGAAAAAAGTTACAAACAACTTTTAAACAAAGAAGCTTATCGACGTAAAAACAACAGTTTAACGTCACTAATGATAAGGAAAACTGTTGTCCTGCACGTAATGTAAAATGTGCGTCCGTTAGACAGAAAATGTGAAACAAATTTTTTAAAGACAATATTTGGGATACTAAACCGCCAGCGGAACATTTGCAAATACCCCATTTCATAAGATCACGATAGGCAATCAGAAAGCGCTTCTTTTATTTGAACATTTACAAAGCATCGGATCTTCAGAATCACTAGGCTTGAAGTGACGAAAGTTTGTTAAAAAGCATATAAGGTCGACATTATGAAAAATGCGGAACATATATCATATTCATTTCTCAAATTTCACACCCTATCTTCATTCAAATCTCAGTTGAATTCAAATGAATTTTAATAAAACTTCGATATATCGAAAACAATAATAAATAAAATCAAAAATCAAATCAAATAAAAAATTCCAGTGTTCAACTACTGCGCGCCAAACAACTGTCTCGCACTGGGACTACTCGCATGGATAGGGATCAATGTAGCTTTCGTGTCCATCGCCGCCTCATTGGTGGCCTTCTTTGCTGGGGTTAACAATGATACATAAAATATTTATTAAATATTTTAATATTATTAAACATTTGACCATTATTTTCAAATCAAATCAAATATAATTTTAGCAAGTCGCATCGGGCAGTGGAATACCACAAATCAAATGTTTCCTAAACGGTGTCATGATACCTGGCGTTATTCGATTGAAAACTGTTATTGCGAAAGCTACTGGTGTTGCATTTTCTGTTGCCGGGGGTCTGTGCGCGGGAAAGGTAGTTATATATTTGATTTAAATTTTTATATTTTTATTTAAATTTTATTTTTAATTGAAATTTGAATCGTTTAGGAAGGACCAATGATTCACTCTGGTGCTGTGGTCGCTGCAGGCATTTCTCAAGGGCGGTGCATTACAATTCCATTTGATTTACATGTCTGTTTATTATTAAAATAAATTCAATAATTTGATCTAAATCTAGATTTGGAAATATTTCCGCAATGACCGCGATAAACGTGATTTTGTCAGCGCCGGTGCGGCGGCTGGTGTTGCTGCCGCGTTTGGATCTCCTATTGGTAATTATTATGAACATTTTTATGATTTTTACACTTTAGGCGGTGTATTATTCAGTTTGGAAGAAGGCGCGAGCTTTTGGAATCAATCATTGGTTTGGAGAATGGTAAGCATTTAAAATAATAATTATTGAAATATACTAAAATCAACAAATATTTGCAGTTCTTCTGTGCATTGATATCAAATTTCACAATAAGCGCCGTTATGAGTTGGTTTCTTAACAAACCGGGTTCACTGTCTTGGAATGGTTTGGCGAATTTCGGCACTTTTGATGTTAGCACAGCCAAAAATATTTTTTTTTATTTTACAGAACTTGGACTACAACTGGTGGGAACTGGGAATATACATCTTAATCGGCATCTGTGGCGGACTCAGCGGCGCAGTTTTCAATCATTTGAATACGAAATTGACGCAATATCGACAAAGGTTAAAAACAAATCAAAGAAAAAATAACAAATGAAATTAATAATAAATAAATAATTAGTTAATTATTAATTATTAATTGAAATTCCAGTTTTGTGTACCGCCCATGGCAAAAGTTCGCTGAAGCACTAGTGATCGCCGGTACATCAGCTATGGCAGGATTCATGATTGTTTACTGGCAAAATGACTGCAAACCTTTAAGAACCAACAACGATACAGTAGCACCACTTCAGGTATTTTCATAATCAATTTCAATTTCATTTTAAAATATAAATAAGTATACACAAATAAATGTATATTTAGATGTTCTGTCCAAACGGTGAATACAACGCCGCCGCTCAAATCTTCTTCCGCTCTCCCGAAGAAGCCGTAAAAGCGCTGTTTCACGATCCAATGGGTAAAACATATCAAAATAAAATATATAAATAGATTCATTTGCGCCATCAACACTGGGCATATTCGCCTTCGTATACTATTCACTCTCTATATGGACATATGGCATATCTGTCCCATCGGGCCTGTTCATTCCAATGCTGTTAACAGGATCTGCCTGGGGCAGATTGATCGGTGTTGGGGTCGATGCTGCTGTCAAGAATCCGGTAAATACTTTGATTTGTTCGAATTAAATACACAAACATTGAATTCTTTTGGGCAGTTAGAAGTTATGAGAATGGGCGTCTGTCATATACAAATACACACTGTCATTTAGACAATCCCCCTGTCGCTCAGCAGGTTCGCACTCGCCGGTGCGGCGGCACAACTGGGTGGCTGTATTCGAATGACCATCAGTCTCGTGGCAATTCTTATGGAAGCCACAAGACAGACACAATTTGCATTACCATTAATGCTGACACTTATGGCTGCAAAATGGACCGGAGATCTGTTCACCGAAGTAATTATTATTATTTATTTATTATTCATTTACTTGTTTCATGTGTTATTGTAGGGAATCTACGACATTCATATCGACCTAAACGAGGTGCCACTATTAGGCTGGGACGCACCACGCATATCCGCGAACATTCTCGCGCGGTAAAATGAAATCAAAATAAATCAACTCTATCCAGCCAAGTAATGCGTCCGTACGTGATCATGTTCTCGGCTGTTGAGCGTGTAGGTCACATAATCGAGCGATTGAAGAACACGCCCCATCACGGATTCCCGATTGTGAATGACGCGGGACAGTTACAGGGACTGATATTGAGACATCAATTGATCACACTGCTGCATAGGAGGGTATGGGAGATAATAATAATAGTAATAGACGACCTAACCCCAGGCATTCTACACGTCTCGTCACCTGTCTTCCCTCGTGGCAGGTTCCTTACCCATCCGGTTATCCGACTTTAACTACACCCGATTAACCGTCGGTCATCTCACGAATATTTCTGAGGATGAACTGCAGAATTGCTACATTGATCTCAAACCTTATATGAATCTAGCACCATATCGAGTGCCTATGCAGTCATCGTTGAGTCGAATATTTCAGGTGCATTTATTTACTGGATTTATTTATAATATATATAATAATTTAATTAATAAAAAATAATTAATATATATAATAATATTTTTATATTTATTTCAGCTCTTCCGCGGTCTGGGACTACGAAATATCATTGTGGTAGATGAGGGGAACAAGGTAGAACAATGAAATTAATTTAATTTAATTTAATTTAATTAAAAAATTAAAAAATTAAATTAATTAAATGAAATAAATTCATAAAATTATTCTAGGTGCAAGGCATTGTAACGAGAAAGGACATCGCTAGATTTAGGGAGGTTCATAAGGGTGAGAAGAAATATCATACCGAAGAGATTTACATTTCTGAACATTATTAGGAACATTTTTAATTTTTGAAAATTTTTCAATTTTTTGATTTCATTCTTTTCATTGTGCAACATTTCAATATTCTTTTATATTATTCTGGTCACATTTCCAAGTTTTCAATCTTGGTGCAATTCAATTTCTATTTTGCTCAGTTATAAATTTGTGAAACACAAAAGTGATAAAAGTATTATTTGATTTCAATGAATATTTTCAATGCGCTTCCTGATGAATTTTCATAGAAACATGCAAACGAAAACACAAATTCGTCTGGCAAGAAGAGCATATAACTAACTAAATATATGTTACATCTCTTTTTCTACTTGTAACACTAAATCATTATTTGTATCTCTGGATCCAATAAAACTAGTTACTGAGAACATCTTTTCGGAAAACAATTAAGAATAGCGTAACCGTGGTGGTGATGTCATAGATGGTACCGGTGGGCGATGGTGGGCGATACTTTGCTTTTAAGGTTTCAATAGGTGGACATGACGTCACGAACAAATGCAAAAAGGGCGTTGCTTTTAACAGCTGACAAAGCTTCCATAAACAAATAAATCTGACGTGGGAAAACATGACAATATTGACATCCGGAAGTTAATAGAGTGTGTGTGTGTTGTCAGTGGAGTGACAAAGAAAGAGAAGGAAAGGGTATTCGCACGTGTGTGTGTGTGTGATAAAATGTCATCATAAGCAGAGCTTTTACCGCAAATGTTAAGACGATTAAAAATACATTTGCACGCTTATCGTATTACATTCTCACTGTTGGCATGAAAACTAATCTCGTGTCACAATTCATTTTCAGAATTCTGCAAAAATTCTGCAAAAATTCTTATTATGAAACTCACGTGCACATTTCTCTTATTATCAGCTTGTATTGTTTTGGCGTTTGCACAACGACCACCAAATGTGTTAGGACGTATGACGCTTAATGACTACTTTCATCGGGTTTGTGCGTGTGTGTGTGTGTGTGTTACAATCAAAAACCACTTTCAGATGGAGCGCAAGATGGACAAAGGTTCATACGAGATCCAGCACATGCCACCACTGCTACGTGGATTGATGGAGCGACCACGAATGGTTAAACTGACAAAGAAAGGAGAAGAGTTCGATTATTAGATTGATTTCAAACAGAACATATAACTGTTAGGAAATATAATTTTGTGATTTCAGAAACGAGCTGCTGTTTATTCTTCATTCTTTGCTGTTGAAAAATAAATTGTGAAAATCAGACTTGACGATGAATTTGTAAACGACTTGCACAGTAAATCTCACAAACGCATTGTTTATGGAAAGTTAAAAACATCGGATAGAAAAATTAAAATGCTGCTTCACTGAGATCTTAAGGGCAGCAAAAGTTCGATTAACATGGATGCTACATTTAATAAAACCGAACACAGATCACTTGTCCACCAGTTTTGCCATGGTCTCCACTTCTTCAAGCTTTTGAAGAGAAGCATTCACATCGCGCTTGCTACGTGATATCGTATTGCACAGGCAGTGCTGTAAATGAAACTTATATTTTTGTTTGATAACGTACGCAAATCCAATACGTCGGGTAATCCTCGGCGTAGCTGCACCGACCTCCCATCGGACAAATGCGTGTTGGACAAGCGTTGATGCAGGCGGTTGCTGGAATGATTTGTTGGAGAAATCACAACGAGCATACACTTACGACATGATACTGTCTTTTGACTTTCGCTCAACACCGCACACATTAACAACACAGCGCAGGGAAGAATCAATTTGTTCATTTTTTATGGTTAATGGAAGTTATTTGCTTGAATGATTGTAAATGGTAATATTTGTCAAATACGGTTTGCTTTTATACACATTTATTTGGTTGGTTTAATCCATGTTTACCAGCTTATATCAATTATTATTGCGTGAGTTATATCAACTGTGTGTCATGATTCAGTGAAACTACGCAAATTGCGGATTAAAATGCATGCGTTGTCATATTCACATAAAGATTATCCGATCCGGATCAATTTCAGTATTTTTTTTTTTAAATTTTAAATCAGTATTTTGTCTGTGGGGATCTATTTGGAGCAATTTTCCAGTTTTGTCAAACTTTTATGCTGAAGTTCAAATCAATCTTTACAAGGCACAAATTTCACAAAAATGAGTTCACTTTCTCAATGTCCACTTCCACTCACTCCCAGGTCGCACATCCAATGGCGTTTTCGGTAAATCCTTCAATTTATCATATTCAACTGTGTATCCCAAAGATTTCCGCCTCTCTTTCCTTTCATAAGGTTGTTCCAGTGACACTTCCCGTAGTTTCCTCCTTTTTGCCGGCGGCTCCGGTTTTCGTTTTGGCGGAGGTGGAAGGGGTTCAGGAGTTTCCGGCGCTTTTATCGAACTTTCTGGTATCGGCGGGGGTGGCAATTCTTTTATTGATGGTGAACGTGATCTCACAAATATTCGTTGGATAGACGGCGCGTTTATGAGATTAACCTAATATAAAAATGAAATAAATTTGTGCAAACCATCAAACCTGTATTTCAACATGATTCGCATCACATCGTACCTGAACACCGCGATGTCTCGTATTCGCAACAGTCTGCATCTGATTAACAATCTCTTTCATCTGTCCATTGGGCATGATTCTCACCAGTATCCCATTCTCCTTCAACAATCACAACACTATCCATCATGATTCTTATTCTTCATCTCCTCATAATTACTCCCCTCTATCCTGTCCCACCTTTCTCAAATACTTCTCCTGCAACATGGCCCTTGCCTCCACTTTGCTCAACACATGAAAGTCCTTATCGTCAATTTCCCCAATATCCGCCAATGAATCGTGTATCGTTCGACGCATGCGTCGACTCAATGCCGCCAGTTTCAATGCGATCAGGTTAAGGGACATGCTCACGAGGGAGAGACCGATGATGAGAATTATGAAGCCTGTTAGACGACAGGCAGGGAGTATTGGCGTGATGTCTCCTAAAAATCATTTGAAATAATAATAAAAACAATCCCAAAATACCCAATCCAATAGTGGTCAGTGACTGGTACATGAAATACAGTGCGACACCGTAGTTCCACTTCTCCCATAACGAGAAGAACATGGCGCCGATAGCTATCCATATGAAGCATACGAGTATTGCGACGAAGAATGGGAAGTCTTCGGCTTCGATGTCGATCTTCTCTTCGTCGGTCTTCTCGGCTGCGTGAGTGGTTTTCGGAGGGGAGGTGGGGCTGAAAGGTGAAACATTTATGCAGGAAATATGGAAAGACATACGAATTGAAATTCTTTTCAACATCGTTCGAACTGTGAGACTTTGAATTTGTGTTTGTCGTCAGGGTGTGCGAACTTTGTTGCCTTGAGATCTGACGATAGGGAATCTAGATAAGCAAATAATAAAAATCTGATAGGACAGAAATTGATCACGGCTAAAAGAGAGCTGTGCATGGTATAATTTATTGGCAGACAGCCTTTCAAACAGTATTTTGTGTACATCCAAAACCTCAAACAAAATCTTTTCGTAGTGATTTTAACACTAAACAGTCCACTCGTTGCGGAGTGTCCAATTAACGTACCTTATCATCATCATCAGTTACAACATCCACAGCGACCTTTCTGCACGTCTTCAGAAAGTGATGCACAAACACAATAACCCGGGCACAGTGATTACCAACAATGCCCAGTGCATAGCCCGTTAGTGGTATTCCTATTGTTGCATAGAGACACATGAATAGACGACCCCACACGGTCTTTGGGGAGATGTCACCGTAACTGAGAAGGTTGGAGGGATTTGAAGAGAAATAATGAGGTAGTTGGTATTTGGAAATTTCAAAATTTCAAAATTTATAATTTCAAAAAATCAAAATAATAAACTTAAAACATGTAAATGCACAAACCCAATCGTTGTGTACAAAATGCCGGCAAAATAGATCAGCGACGCCAAGGATGGTGGGTCGTTCACCTTTTTGACAGAAAAGTCAAGACAATCCGTCTCAAACTGCACCGACATTTCCTTGAAGAGCTTTTGTCGAGATTTTAAGGAATATACAATTGTTTCTAACGTCATGTTCTTCTCCAGGGACATAACCTAGAAATAAATAAATGTAATTAATTTAAAAAAATTAAATCCACTTCATCAACAAGTTCGGTCCACCGATTTTGACAAGTTCTTATTTGACCATTATCCGCATTAGGGATGAATTTATTTGTCTCTTGATATTCCGGATTCCAATAATACTCCAGCAACCAGAACACTGCTCCACCAAATAGTGAGTAGATTATTAAAGCACCAACAGGGATTATTGTTGACACGGAGGACTTCCACGCGCGATAGGCGATTTTAAGTAATGAGAACATTTTTATTCATTTATTTATTATTGTTCTGCCAGCAACAAATATGAACACATGTAATGAGTATTTGTTTTGCATTAATATAATGCACATGTTGCTAAGGCCATTAGATGAGCTGCATTAATCATTTTGCGTGTGCATGTGCAACTTAACTTACTAATTGCAACGATGTGTCTACTTTTTATTTTTGCACTTTCCTATGTTAATCAACCAATACATGGTATCGAAAAGGTTATTTGTGCCATATTTGTTTAAAGCCATACGAGACAGCAATTTGTGTGGTAGAAAGGAAAGGCAATGATTTTGTTTGTCGTTCAAAAGTGTTAGACAAAGTGTTTGTTTGTAAACTAGTTAATCGATTACATGAATTATTATTCATGATTAATTTCTTGATTTAAAATTGTTTTGAATACAATAAAATTCACAATCGACTGCACGCATCGCTTACAACTGCTTGAACAACAGTCGGATATGCAGTACTTCCACTTGGCACACTCAGAACACGTCCTCGTGTCGCAATTGTGTTCATTTGTGACATTAATGTTGTGTCACCTCCAATAGCCACTCCCATTAGGGTTGTTTTCGGAGTCGCTTTAATACCCGTTGCTGCAGATTGTATTGTCGCCCATTGTGCAGCGGCAAATCTGGGAGAATTTGAAGGGAATGAAAGACTAAAAAACTAAAAAAACTAAAAAGAACTAAAAACTAAGACTAAACGTACGGCTTTGTTGCAACAACAACAATGATATGTCCCTGAGCATTTGGACGCCAACCGGAACCAGCGGGGTTGATTATAGAATTAAGTATACCATAAAGCAGTGCGCTTAAAATTGCTTTTTTTTGAAATACAGAAGAATTGGCGTTCTAACTCGTCAAAGCTCGGCTCTGGCGGGTCCTGCTTGAACGGATTGGCTGCGAGGCTTGTGAGTAATTCATTGCAATCTGTAACAGAAGTGCAGAAATCGAGAGGGAAGAATATCACATGTGCCGGATCAGACCCCACCAACATTATACCAAACCTGCCATTGTTACCGTTTGGTTGGAAGGCGTTGATCAGACCGGCTGTGCCGGCTATAAGGTTTGTGAGAATCTGGAAGATTTGAAGAAACGTTTGGGATTTTCGTGTTTTTATGAACGAACACTTTGTGCGTCACGTGCTGCTGTATTTGTTGTCATGTCGACGAGGAACACCATGTCATAGGTGGCATTGAGTATCATGTCACTACAATTTGGTGCTGAAAAGGCAAGAGAATACATGCATATGTATGCTCGATTAATAATCACACACACACACACACACACACACACACGCGCGCGCACACATACCAGCCAGATGTGGAAAGCCGAAAACGCCATTCGTTTTGATGATGGGTGGATTGCCGAGCACATACACTGCATCAATTCCCTTAGTTATAAATGAGATTAGGAGAATTGTTGCAAACATGATATGTTCGTTGAATTCTAACACGCTTGTATATGAAACTATTACTGAACCCCCCTGTTCAGGACGCGATCAGGTGCACGTATAAGTGGAGATAGTGCAAGACTATGACAATGGAGAGATACGTGAACTAGTGTGCATTTGGTGCTTATGAAGCGGGGAAATGGAAGATAACATAAAGAAGATGTGTGAACATAAAAACATTTAAACACGTAACCAAGTCTAATATTCTTGGTTAAAATCGTAACATATTGAGGCATAGGTGGAGAACTGCAGGGGACGTAGGGGACTTTCCACCCAAAGAATAGAAAACAATTAAATATTTTTCTTTAACTTTTTCTTCAAAAAGGGCAGCAATTTTGAAAATTATTGTTCAAGCTGGTACAACTTTGCAATAAATGCTTAAGAACTAAGCGCCATTCTCTATCATAATCCATTCTTTTTGCTCAACTTTTCTTTCCGTTTGTGGTTTTAAAAAAAGTCCTCACCGACCAAAAACCAATTTGTTTGTGCAACATATTCTGCAGTTCAATAGAAGAAATAGCAATACCAAAAATATTTCTGCATTTCTTTCTCAGCTGTTTACAACTTGACCAAAACATCTAAGCAACGTGGGAGAATTCTGCGTAGGCAGCAACAATGTAAAGTACACTTTCTATGTGGGCGTGTTTATTTATAACGCTATATTACACCCTGTCATTCGTACGCCTGGTGTACACACTCGTAAAATTTGTTACACTCCAAAACCAGAGCCAGTGAGTACTTTTATTATTGGTTCGTTCTTACATAATTATAATAATGTCTCTATCACCAATAAAACAACTATTCGTTGCCTGTTCTACTGGAAAAGTGCAAATCGTGCGTCAGCTGATCACCGACAAAGTGGACATAAACACCATTGGTGACGACGGTCACACCGCTCTTGCCTATGCCTGTGCCAATGGTCATGTTGAATGCGTCAAAGCTCTGATCGAAGCAAAAGTTGAGCTGAACACTCAGAACAAACATGGCCATACAGCACTAATGCTTGCCTCGCTACAAGGTCACGACGCATGTGTAAGTGCGCTGCTTACAGCTGGCGCAGACGCAAACAAACCAAGCAACAGTGGCAACACAGCTTTGAACTACGCTGTACGATATGTCGATACGAAGGAATCCGATCAATGTGACCGATGTGTTCAATCATTAATCGATGCTGGAGCAGATGTGAACATCGCCGACAGTGAGAACGGTTTCACACCACTTATGATGGCAGTACAATACGGTCGAGTCAAGTGTGTACAGCTGTTAATTCAAGCAAAGGCACAGCTCAACGCATTGGCACGGGGAACAGGACGCACGGCATTGATGCTTGCCGTTGCAGACGAACAAGATCAGATCAAATGCATGAAGTTACTAATCGATGCTGGTGCTGATGTGAACGTGCTAGAGGCAGCGTTCGGTCGAACGGCGTTGTTCCTCGCAGCAGACAAGGGATATCTGGAATGTGTGCAGCTGTTGCTCTCCTCAGGCACCGACCTGAACGCGCAGGACAAGTTAGGGTACACAGCCCTAATCCTGGCATCGATATCCCATCATGATGCGTGTGTGGCTGCACTGATTGCTGCAGGTGCAGATCAACAGATTGAAGATAAGGAGGGACATAAGGCCGGGTATTATGCCAATAAAAGACCTGGGGTGTTGAAGGAAGAGGACGAAGGGGAGGGGAATGAATAATAATTATTATTTTGTATTATTTGAATTTTAATTTTCTACATTATTTCGATCGTGCAAATCCATTTCTGTTGAAGGTATCAAATGAAAAGGAAAAGATGACAACACAAGGACAATTTGATGCATGAATTTTTATTAATTGAATATTATGTGATTTGGAGCTGTTTACAGTTACACGAATTTTAAGAACCTTAACAACTTGATAGTGTCGGTTACGTTTTTTTTTAGCAACGGCGTTGCGGTTCAATTAAAGGCATGCGAGGGGTTGAAGAAAAAAAAAACAAATTTCATTTGTATCAATACACTCTTGTTCACTTCAAGTACATATTTAGTTTTTTGTATATAAATAAAACACGAAAACAATCATCATCAATTTCACTCCGCTAAACCCATCAACTCACTATATTGAAATGGCATATCCTGCTGCTGCCGACGTTGACGCCTGTATTGTCGATACACAAATAACCCAGAAACGACAACCATGAGAGCAATTGCAATAAGCACTAGCGGAAGAAGTGCAAATCCCGAGGTGTCCTTTGTGGTTGGCGTGCTAGACGAGTTCGTTGTCGTTGTTTTGGTAGACGAGCTGGTTGGCGTTGACGGGGTAGGTGAGTTGGTTGGCGTTGTTGTGGTAGGTGAGATGGTTGTTGTTGACCGGATAGGTGACATGGTTGTCGTAGTCGTGGTAGATGAGATGGTTGGCGTTGCTGTGGTAGACGAGCTGGCTATTGTTGTCGGGGTACGTGAATTGGTTGTCGTTGTTGTGGTAGGTGAGATGGTTGGCGTTGTTGTGGTAGACGAGCTGGTTGTCGTTGACGTGATAGACGAGGTGGTTGTCGTTGTTGTACTTATACTGGACAAGTCTGTTGAGTTAATAACACTCGATGTAGGAGACGTAGTTACGACGGTGGTGCTAGACAAGGGTGTACTCGTTGAAGTGTCCGGTGTAACAGTCGACTTAGCAGGTAGTACTTGGGTAATCGTGGTGGTACTTAAAGGTAGTTGATTGGTTGTTGGAATGCTTGTAACTGTGCTCGTATTAATATCGGACATATTAGTCATGCTTGTTGTCGTTGTGTTCATAATATTGGACATTGAAGTTGGTGGTACTCCTGTCGTCGTTGTTTTGTCATTTGCAATATCGATCAAAGTTGTATTAGATGCTAAGTTATAAAACAAAATTTACACCGCAAAAAAACAAACCAAATATAGCACCAAATGTATAAAACAGAATGATGCAAATTACTTCAGCAGCAATCATTTGTTTGATGAATAATTCTTTTGTCGTTTTAGACACAATATGGCATTTCTGATTTTTCTGTGACTCACAACTTGAAGTATATTTCAAATGAGCACATCCGTTGCTTTTGTCGTTAAAAAGAGTAGCATTATTAACAATGATTTCATCACATAGCAACGCATACGCATACTGACATAATAATTGCTAAGCTGCTTGCTCAGAATATCAAAAACAGCGCACACAGGCGTACATGTGTTTGTGTGAACGTTTTTTAATAATGCAGCAGGGTGACAAAAGCAGCACAATGCATGTGCAAGTAAACCTGATGACGTGCCAATAAAAGTACAAATTGAAAACTAAATCTTCTTCTTGTAGTCAAGTTACACATTTTTCTTCCCAACTATCGCACAAAGATCAAATTGTAAGTTAGCGTCCGATCTCCTTTAGCCGTACAGCATATATTATTATTATTATTAATTATTTATATTTATTATTTATATTAAAAGAATTCATTTAATGTTATTTCATTTTATTTCTTCCAGATCCAAATATTATGGGGTGAATGAAGGTGTGGAACATGTATTTGTCACATTGTTGAGCGATATGATATAGTCAAAAGATTTACAAAAAGATTGTCATATGACGTAATGAAATAATCTCTAAGAAGCCTAAGAACATTACTTGCATAAATATCATTCATCTTAGATTTTCAACTTTGTGATATTGTGATGAAGCAGTAATTGTTCCACTGATGCCATACGTAAATCGAGACTTTCGATTGTCTTGTTCTGCAACTGGTGTCCATCGTTTTTGGTAGAGACGGAACATACGAACAGAAAGATGACACATATAATTGCCACAAAAGTGATACAGCCGTGCGCGAACTGAAAACAGGCTGAACATAAGAACATTTATTAAAAAACAGTTCACGCGAACCTCAAGCCATTTATACTGTTTGTTTTCTCCCATTGTTCTTTTTCAAAAATAATGATTGACAATAATTGGATTATAAATGTTTCAAGTCAACAATTTCAACAAATAATCAATAGATACAGACCTCTTTACAGACACCTACGCAAATTTAATTATATACTGGACAGGATATACATGACAGCTTATAGGTCAGTGCAAATGTCGTGGGCGTATTACTGCAAAACAACATGAGATAGTGTAATTAATTTTAATTTATGTGTGTACAGTTATCATGTTATATCTAAGAAAATAGCCACGAATTCACTTCTGTTGTTCAAATTGCCGAAACACATTTGATGCTTGAACCATCATTGATACATCACATCGATAATAATGAATCAAATGTTGAAATTCAAATAAATCAATAATCAAAATCTATAGACCGATCCCTTTTCATGTTCCACCACATCTCCCACTGCCATAGATTGCACCGTGTTCAATGGAACAATGCTTCTATCCAAACACAGCACCGCACCCAATGTCCACTACCCACGTGTATGATGGGCCAAGGTTGCTGAACATTTGGGTGAGGAATATCGGTGCACATATTAACTAGTTAGTGCGTGCACGAGACACTGTCTCTATGGGAAATTATTGTAAACATCATTGCACGCAGCGAGTCTTTCATTGCAATTAATGATGATCGTTGTCTAATGACAAGGTGACAATGTTAATGCACTTGTCTTCGTATCTTGTTGCTCTTTTGCGAATACGTACATCATTTGACGAAATTCTACGCCATCTACGCCGTTTGAATGAATGTAACAAAATAATGACTTATTTATTTTAGCAGCGCAAATTTAACTGTTTATTTTTAATTAAAAGTAAAAAGATTTTTAAATTGGATTTTTAAAAATTAAAAAAAGCTTATTCCATAAATTGTGCTTCGATCACAACACTACCAAAGCGCTTCATTGCAACCGGAAGAGGCTCTTGAGCTGACCAATTTGCGTCGCCAAAACGCCAGGAATAAACGGTTGCCAGCTGCAGAAAAGTGTTTACAAACAAGGAACACTAAAAACACACCTCTCGCGACGGACTAGTCTCCGAATATCCACCAATAACTACCAACGCATTATTGGCATATAATAAGGAATGAGCACAAACATTTATTGGCAAATTTGGTATGTCGTTCAACCATTTTGCTGTAGGATTATTAATCGGATCGATTATCCGTTGACAAGTTGAAAGGAGTTGCGTTCCATTGTAACCACCACAAATCACTACCTCATTCCCATTTATAACAGTCATCGATGCGGAAGAACGGGGCGATATGTTTGCCAATTGACGCCATTCATGAGTCAACGCATTGTACGCGTGTGTCGTTCCACAACGGCTATTTCCGGTGCTAAGAATACAAAAGAAAATAAAATTGATGTGTTCATAAAAACGAACTTGTTATATCCTCCAGACATTATGAACCAGTTTTGATGAATCCCAATTGTAGACATTCTTTCTTCACACACACTGCTTGGTATGTTGTCTATCAGTTCCCATTTTATGATGGGTGCCTGAGTGTCTAACATTTCACATGAATTTTCTGCACTGTATGGCACGTGCCCGCACGCCATTATCCATCGAGCGCCGGTCACAGCTAGTTGTCCATTTGAAGGCCAATGCCGCTTCACGTTCATTGGTGGAACGTTAATATAGTCACCTGAAAATAATTGTCTTTATAAATTTTAATGAATTTTATAGAAATCTTGTGACATCAATTTGCACATTTGTTTAATTTGTGTAAAACTTACGCGTTACATAATCGTAGCCAACAACGGCAGTGGTTCGCGGTCGGCCACCAGCACAGTACGTAACATTCGCAATTTGCCCGCAAGCTGTATCGCTTGTATGACGAGGGCTTGGATATGAGTGTGTCACACCAGATTTGTAGTATTCGTATATCATGCCGTTGTCAAATATAAGAATCGTGTCACTTGGCGTTGCTGTTGACGCTGCAAAGATTACATGCAAGATTTCATTGATAAAATTATAACGGCATTATGCAGATGTGAAATTTAATTTTCGGATTTTCCGAAAGGTAGATAGACGGAAAGAACAAGAAAGTAGATGGGTAGAGGGGCACTTTTGGTAGGGGAGGGGAGAAGATTTGAGCAAAAAGCCACCCAAAATCACACTTTTCGGTAAAAAAAAACTATAATATAAAGATCTGGTGATCCCACGATTACAGCACCTGTAATAATTATTGAATACATTTTACGTACAAACCTCCTGCATTTACAGTGAAGGCAACACAAAGCAACGCGATTACGTACAACTGCATTGTCGTTCTTCTTCTCTAGTTGTGAAACTGTATTGATTAAGACTGATTTCTGATTGTCTGACTGATTTGCGCATCGTATTTATACGTAACAGTTTCGTTGTGATCATACGTAGAAGTTTCATTTCCTGGAACCAAATATTCTTTGAAATTTGTTTCAAGTTTCACACTTGGTGCAGTTTTTGTTCGTTTCACGCGTTTCATTTTGCAAATTTCGCCGAAAGTTGCAAATTAGAAATACTCAATTAAAATGCACGGAAAATAATTTCGAGGAAAAACCCTTCCAAAAACCTTCAACTTTGTACTTCCGCTGTGTAATCTATTGATAAACACTATTGTTACAAAATATGATATGAATTAAAAATAGTAGAAAAATTGTCTCTGACGCAAAGTCAGAAATCAAAATGCAAAACAAAGTTTCAGAGAAATTTTGTTTCCCCGGAACAAAACTTCTACGTAAGATCAAAACAAAAATTTGATGTATAAATACGGCGGACAAGTGACAAGTTATCGAAAGTTGCAAAAGTTTTTTACAAAACCGCATCTTATCTACATATTTTATGCTCAAAAACTTTTAATTTACAAATAAACGTATTATTCAAAGGTCATATTTTGTGAAAACCATTTAACAGAAGCTAATATTTTCAATACATTCCAAATAATTTTGATATAACAGGTGCGTTAGTATTTTGTCGATTACAAAACATTTGGATGAATTGACTGACAATCTGCATGTTGCTGTAGGTTCTTGCATGATACGGTAGCATTTCAACGATTTAACTAGAAAATTTAAAACTTCTCAGTTGTCAAATAGGGCTCCAGGGGTTACGTTCGTTATTATTCAAGGGCACCGTTATCGTGTTCATGAACGTCTATGCTCCGACGGCGCCGAAAGATCGATTTGCGCATGATTTCACGTTGCCCATTTTAACCATCGGATGTCGAATGCAATTTGATGAAAAACTTGATTTGTGCGTCTCAAGATCTTTTCACAGTTACGATTCTTACATTGTATTTCGGCGACACATTTACATATGCAATTCGCTTAAGTATACCGCTCGTCAGTGCACAATTTCTTTCCAATTGGAAGTTGAGTTCAATGTTATTGTTAAAAAGCATTCACAACTTTGACACGTTGTTTGGTGTTGTGAGATCGGGTATCACTGTAGAGTATTCTTCAAGAGTATTTATTACCGGCGAGACAAGTTACCGTCAAAAATAGAAACATATTTAAGACAAAGATCATGCTAATTTGAAAAGTTGTAAAACTAGAATTGTTATCACCGCGATAATAATAAAGATGCCAATGTCGGTTCATTCAAGTAGTTCAAAGAGACGTTGCAAATTATAATCCTGATTATACTGATCCTGGTGCTATTGAGTTATAAAGTAATAATTTTGTCAAATTTGTCTTACAATGTTATTTGTACGCTCCTCAAATTCCATATTATGACCATAAGAGAAAACTGGCTGTTGTACAGTTTCATTGTGCATGTCTTGCCATCCAAATGTAGAAGGATATAAGTCCGACAGTGCAATCTCAAGATTACTATCTTCATCAAGCCCTGTGCTGAGTGCAGTTTCTGCAAATACTTTAACATGTGCAAGAAACAAAGAACAAAGAGTTACCAAAACTGCTTGTTATTGTGACTGTCGAAATTGAAAGAGGAGAATGAGCTAGAAATAATATAATAACATAATTTTATGGAAATCAACACTTACAATGATTGACAACGTTGTTCGGCCAAATGGAGTCTTGTGGGATGTCTAGAATAATATTTGAGGTGCAAAAGAAGAACACAAATATACCATGATTATCAGACTGATCGGACTCAAGTCGTTGCTCTACACAATTAACGACACCACTGCAATATTCAAAATTCATTTAAGAAGAAATAAAATAATGAACCGTGAAGTTCTCGCCGTATCGACTATCACAAACGTCCATGGGGAATATCCTTTACTCATAGGTGGCTTTACTTTTGACTTCTTTCTATTATTCTCCGACAAGTCTTCTACAAATTTTGCTTTTACAATCCAAGTCACGTTTTTGTTGTCGTCAAATGATAGAAGTTTTCTGAAATTTAAACGACATTTCATTTGTTTCAATAGAATGCCAAACCGAATGTCATGCAAGCGTTCATAGTCAGTAATGCGGTTAACAAGTGGCAACATTGCCAAATCCTTCTGTGTAAATGGAGTTTTGCAGTCGATTCCGTCGTCTAATTCTAAAATAACATTTATTTTAAAATGAAATTTGACTAAAACAAATACTTGGATCGGTAAACGCCAAACTAATAGAACCTTCAACAGAATCACTGAACCGTAATAAAAATGCAGGACCATGATCACTGGTCAAGTAGTTTTGCGCCTCCAATTTTGATATAAACGTCAGATAGCCTATGGATAAACTTTGACGACATTTTAGTTTCTTTACCATTTTCCCAACAAATATTTATATCAGTTGACGACTGTATTAGCATCATGATTGCGTACAGCCATTCCCAAAAGGATAAACATATTTGTCCCATCTTCTTCTGAAATCGTTTGCGTTAATTGTTTGATAAAAGCGTTTACCTTGTGAAACTCGTTGAATGTAATATGTTGCGTTTCTTTACAATCCAGCGCCTTCTGCAAGTTTGCCCACATGTAATTGATGTCAAATTGTGTGAGCATTCTATTTGCTCCGGTCAGACGAGCAAAAATGTACTGCAATGCATCTAGTAACAATTGTCGCGACACCATTTCCGGTGCAGGATCCCAAGGCTGCGACAAATTTAAGAAAAGGAAATAATTGTTACATTTTTTGCAAATGCCAATTGCCAAAACATAATTGCCGACGTAGTAACATTCTGACACAGATGAACATTGATGATAAATGGCAAGGAGACTTGCTAAAATTGAAAAAAAAATTAGAAAATTATGATATGTAAAATTTAATTATTTCATTTATTCATTTAATCTTTACCCAAATTACAGGTTGCTTTTGTTTGTTCACAATACGAAACAAGAACACGTGCATCTCTTTTGGAGATTCGCGTTTTGATGTGGTTTTGATTTTCTTTCAAATATTCTCATGATATTTTCAACAAAAAATTACCAAGTTTTCAAATTCAACACATCCATTTGTCAGCTTTCCAACCGTGTTGACCAATTCAATTGATTTGACTTGTACACTAAATGGGAACTAGCCTTTAATTTTGTTGAGATAACAAACGCTTTTGCCACGTTCCCACCACCATTGGTTTTCCATTGTTGAGCACTTGTGGCAGTGCACAAAAGGATTTCAATTTGTAATTGTTCACCCGACAATAATGCAATACTGATACCGCCTTTACCTCCTTTTTCATTTTCTGTGCTAAGATCTGAAACAACTATTTGACCATTCGCTTGCCAAAATCGTGGTTGATTGACGACAATCATTGACCTGTAATTTATAAATATGTATAAAAACTTATTTCTTAAACAAACATTTCTGTCAACTGTTTCTCACACAATTCCAATTCTCCCACATAAGTTTTCAATATTTCTCGGCCATTGAAAATAGTTTTTACCTTTGCAACGGCACTGTTAAGTTTCCATAACTCGGCTTTCAAGGTGCTAAGTGTTGACACCATTTTGGAATAACTAAAATAGATTTTAAGATTTATAAATAATGAAACAAACATGTCTCGAACGTGGTGCCATGTTTGACTCTGTTCGCTATATCGCACACCATATTGCTCGTGTCGCTGTTTTGCCGTCCAACTCGGGAGAATTGTCACCGAAAAGTGTTCAATAGAGATTTTCATCTGCTGAATTGCAGCATTAAAGGTGTCCATTAATGCGACAAATACGATATTTGGATTGTCTGTTTGGACCAAGAATTCTCCGACAAGAGATATAATTTGGTGCAGATAGTAATCGCAATTGTTTTCACTTTCTGATTCCATTTCTTCACAATTGTGCCAAACATGAAATGTAATTAAATATTCTTCTCATGTTCGCCGTTTATATACCGCTCATAAATTAGCCAAAACATGTAATATGACGTCAAGGTTACGTTTCTGACATGATTTACCTGTTCGAAAACATATACTAAAACCATACATTACCACAGCATTATTACACTGCAAGAACATGTTTCATAACACCTTCTTGTTTTCTGCTGTCACTAAACACCGTAAACAAGCGCATCAGTTTAATTTGATGTTTGAAGAACAAAATTTCTCTGAAACTTTGTTTTGCATTTTGATTTATGACTACGCGTCAGAGACAACTTTCTAATTTTACATTTGAAACAAATTTCAGAGAATATTTTGTTCCATGAAACGAAACTTCTACGTAAGATCACAACGAAACTTTTAAGTATAAATACGATGCACAAAGCAGTCTCAATCAATACGGTTTCACAGTTGAAGAAGAGCAACGACAATGCTGTTGTACCTAATCGTGTTGTTCGAATGTCCGAATTGCTGGCAACCGTGCACCAATGATCTTGAATATCCGGCTATTTGAAATTAATATTATTCGATGTTTCAGTTGAGTCATTTAACAGATACTACGTAATAAGTCGTTCTACAAAACCGTGCATAAACACATGATTAGATTCTACACCAGATCTCATTAAAAATATAAAAAATGGAAATGTTCTTAATTCTGAACCATAGCATTCAGATTAATTGTGGTTTAATGTAACCCCAATTTTGATGAAGTAATTCATGACGTTCGCGATTCTGTTTTGCATTTCCGTCCCGACTCAGGGACGACCATTTTGACTAGACTGAACGTTTTCTAACATTTATACTATCCATATTTTTGAAAATTACTCATAGCACGCTTTACACATTAGCATTGCGCGTTTTATAGTCGACCCGCGTGTTTTCATCGCTGGATTAATTAGGATGAATGTAACAATAACTCATTTATTTATTTTAGAAGAGCAAATTTAACAACATATTTTTAATTTAGAGTAAACAGATTTTTAAATTAGATTTTGTTCAAATTATTTTGTTTAATTTTAAAAAGAAGATTATTCCATCAATCATGTTTCGATCACAACACTACCAAAATGGCCGACTGAATTGGGTGCAATTGGAAGCGGCGTTTGAGCTGACCAATTTGCGTCGCCAAAACGCCACGAATAAACGGTTGCCACCTGCAGAAAAATGTTTACCAATAAGGAACACTAGAAACACAAACCGGGCCATCATCATCCGAATATCCACCAATAACTACCAACGCGTTATTGGCATACAACAAGGAATGACCATATACGTTTATTGGTAAATTTGGTATATCGTTCAACCATTTTGCTGTAAGATTATTAACCGGATCGATTATCCGGTGACAAGTTGAAAGCCAGTCTGTTCCATTGTAACCACCACAAATCACTACCTCATTCCCATTTATAACAGTCATAGAAGCGGAAGAACGGGACGATATGTTAGCCAATTGACGCCATTCACCCGTTAACGCATTGTACGCGTGTGTCGTTCCACAATAACTCTTTGCGGTGCTAAGAATATAAAAAGTAAAATTCACTTGCTCATAAAAACCTACATGTTATATCCTCCAGACATCATGATCCAGTTTTGATGAATACCAACTGCAGACATTTCATTCATACACACACTGCTTGGTATGTTGTCTATCAGTGTCCACTTCATCGTTGGTGCATGAGTGTCCAACATTTCACATGAGTTGTAGTCACTATACACATTGTACTGTTCAATATATGTCCAGTGGCCGCACGCCATTATCCATCGATCGCCGGTTACGGCTAGTTGTCCGGTTGATGGCCAAGACCGCGCCACGTTCATTGGTGGAACGTCAATGTAGCTGTCTGAAAACAATCGCCGTTATAAATTTTAATGGATTTTATAGAAATTTTTTACATCAATTTGTACATTTTTTGAATTTGTGTAAACTAACTCGTTGCATAATCGTAGCCAACAACGGTTTTTTTTCTCGGATAACAACCAGCACAGTACGTAACATTGCCAATTCGCCCGCAAGCTGTTTCGTACCTAGGAAAGTTTGGATATGAGTGTGTCACACCAAATTTGTCGTAGCTGTAAAGCTTGCCGCCGGTAAATATAAGAATCGTGTCATTTTTCGTTGATTGCGTTGATGCTACAAAGATTTAATTGGTAAAATTATGACGGTGTTATGCAGACATGAGATTCAACTTTCGGGTTTTCGAAAAAGTAGATAGGTGGAAAGCACAAAAAAGTAGACGTACAAACCAACCTCCTGCATTTACAGTGGAGGCAACATAAAGCAACACGATTACGTACAACTGCATTGTCGTTGTTCTTCTTAAGCTGTGAAACTGTATAGATTGAGACTGCTTTGTGCATCGTATTTATACTTAAAAGTTTCGTTGTGATCTTACGTAGAAGTTTCGTTTCATGGAACAAAATATTCTCTGAAATTAGTTTCCAAATGTAAAATTACAAGTTGTCTCTGACGCGTAGTCATAAATCAAAATGCGAATTAAATTTCAGATAAATTTTGTTCTTCGAACTAGGACTCCGTTCAATTAGTGAAAACGCTAATCGATAAATCGTAGCACTATTGCAACAATTAATCGATTCCTGCGTCCTGACAAATGAACCGCTTTCGATATTCATTTTACAAACATCGAGTAAAAGAAGGTCATATATTTTGAAAATTTTGTTCAGTTTTACCACTTTTTGAACGCTTTTGCCTATATTTTAGCACATATATTAATCGATTAATCGATTAATTGGTAATCGTAAGGTCGACGATTCGATTAATCGATTAACTACTAATTGAGCGGAGTCCTACTTCGAACATCAAACTGAACTGCTACATTGTTTACGTTGTTTAGTGACGGCAGAAAGCGCGAGTTATGAAACATTTTCTTGCTGTGCAATGAGTGCAACAATAACTCATTTATTTATTTTGAAAGAGCAAATTTAACAAAATTGAGTATGCAGATTTGTAAATTAGATTTTATTAAATTAGCTTTCTTTAAATTTTTTAAAATAGATTATTCCATCAATCATGTTTCGATCACAGCGCTACCAACAGCATAGGTTACTATCGGAAGAGGCTTTTGAGTTGACCAATTTTTGTCACCAAAACGCCACGAATAAACGGTTGCCACCTGTAGAAAAATGTTTACAAACAAGGAACACCAGAAACACATACCCACGAATCACTAGCATCCGAATATCCACCAAGAACTACCAACGCAGTATTCGCATACAACAAAGAATGACAATATATGTTTATTGGTAAATTTGGTATATCGTTCAACCATTTTGCTGTACGATCATTAACCGGGTCGATCATCCGTTGACAAGTTGAAATGCCTCGCATACCATTGTATCCACCACAAATCACTACCTCATTCCCATTTATAACAGTCATCGTGGCGGAAGAACGGGGCGGTATGTTTGCCAATTGGCGCCATTCACCCGTTAACGCATTGTACGCGTGTGTCGTTGCACAACGACTATTTGTGTTGGTGCTAAGAATACAAAAAAAATAAATTTGACGTGTTCATAAAAACGAACTAGTTATATCCACCAGCTATTATGAACCAGCTTTGATGAATGCCAACTGTAGACATTCCTTTTGTGCACACACTGCTTGGTATGTTGTCTAGCAGTGTCCACTGTATGGTTGGTGCCTGAGTGTCCAACATTTCACACGAGTTTGCAGTATCCCGATTATGGTAATCGTAGTGGCCACATGCCATTACCCATCGAGCGCCGGATACAGCTAGTTGTCCATTTGAAGGCCAAGCCCGCGCCACGTTCATTGATGGAACGTTAACATAGGCACCTGAAAATAATTGCCGTCATAAATTTGAATGAATGTTATAGAAATTTGTGTCACATCAATTTGTATATGTTTTGCATTTGTGTAAAACTTACGCGTTGCATAATCATAGCCAATAACGGCAGTGGTTCGCGACTGGCCACCAGCACAGTACACAACATTTCCAATTCGTCCACAAGCTGTCTGGTTCAAATGGCGAGGGCTTGAATATGAGTGTGTCACACCAAATTTGTCGTATTTGTAAATCGTGCCGTTTGTAAATATAAGAACCGCGTCATTTTTCATTGATGCTGCAACGATTACATGCAAGATTGAGTTAATTGGCAAAATTAAATTATGACGTTATTAACCAGACATGTAATTCAACTTTTGCATTTTCCGAAAAAGTAGATAGGCGGAAAGGACAAAAAGTAGAGGGACACTGAGTTGAAGGTGGCAACTTTTCTGAATATTATGTTTATTTAATTGGTATTTTTATAACTCTCCACCCTGCTAAGTTTACTAAAAAAACTTTCAATGCCCAAATACTGATATTTTTCAAAAAACTAACAGCCATTAAAACTTGACAACAATATCCTATGAAAATTGCATCACTAACCTGCATCTTTCAGTGTTGCGTATAAGACGACGAACAGCATTAATACCACAATCGCAGTTATGATTATCGACAGCAATGTAATTCGTCTTCTGCAGCACCGTGTTAAAAGACAACCACATAAATGTAACCTGTACCGTTTCTTGTTCTTCAAATCTCGTGACTGAATCTCATTCCCTTCATGTTCAAGTTCGTCGATGTGTGGTCGATATTGTAATAGCATTGATTCATCCATCATGGGTTCTATGGGTTGCAGGGTTGAAAACAGTACTTCGAGTTTTATTGGGGAAGAATTGGTTTGAATAAACACGGAGTTTGAATAACGCCAAGCTGTTATCTATTAAATTTGCAGTTGGCAGAATTGAAACGTTTGTTACAAATTTGGAAGAATGATTACATTGCGGCTGTTGCGCCTGTATATATACGACAAGAGTGTTACATGGAATTTCTGTCTTCTAAAGATATATATTCACCAAAATCTTGCGCAAATATTACCTTTTATTACTTTATTAACTTCAAATGTTGTAGTATCGGTTTTGTAAACACCCACATCGCAAATTCGCTTATCATATTTCAGTGTAAAACATAAACACAGCCATAGGAACGTGCGCAAACAAGAACACATCGTAAACTGTTTTTGTTTCGCGCCTACGTTGCAACGCAAAAATGGCAGTGCAAAAGCGCAATTCAGCACGTATTTATGGATTAATTACATCTAGACGCAATCCCATTTGTGTGAATTCACACAATACATAACACCTGTCGTTTTATTTAAACTGAAAATGTTTCAAAACACTTTGTAACGAATCAATTTGTGATATGAAAAATGTGTTGCATTTCACCTGTCTGAACACAAATATTAATTCACCACATTATGTCAAAACCACTCAACTCATCCACAAAGTTCTGTTGACCATTGTCCTTATACCAAAAAGCACGCCACTAAATTCGACAACCCCACAAGGCGACGGGTGGATTAACAATAACAAAAACTGAAAATGAAAATCTTCATAATTCGATATCTTTGCATTCAGCTACCGTTGTATTGTATCATTTATGAATGCGCATTTGGTCGCTTGGTTGATGGGCTTAATAACGATTTAATGAAACCACAATTTTGATGAAGTAATTCAAGGCTTTCGCGATTCTGTTTCCCATTTTCGTCCCGACTCAGGGGCGACAATTTTGACTGGACTGAACGCTTTCCCACAGTGCTGATTTATACCATCCATATTCTTGAAAATTACTCACATCACACTTTACACATTTGCATTGCGCGTTTTATCGTGTTTTCTTCACTGAAAGTGTAATTTGGATGAATTCAACAATGAGTTATTTATTTATCTTAGAAGAGCAAATTTAGCAACGTAATATTAATTACAAGTAAACAGATTTTTAAATTAGATTCTATTCAAATTAGTTTTGTTTAATTTTTTAAAACAGTTTATTCCATCTCTCATGTTTCAATCACAACACTACCAAAATTTGCGATTGCAATCGGAAACGATTGTTGAGTTGACCAATTTGCGTCGCCAAAACACCACGAATAAACGGTTGCCAGCTGCAGAAAAATATTATAAACAAGGAACATCAGAAACACAAACCGGACTACCATCATTTGAATATCCACCAATAACTACCAACGCATTATTGGCATACAACAAGGAATGACCACATACGTTTATTGGCAAATTTGGTATGTCGCTCAACCATTTTGCTGTAAGATTATTGAGTGGATCGATTATCCGTTGACAAGTTGAAATGCATTGAGTTCCATTCCAACCACCACAAATCACTACCTCATTACCATTTATAACAGTCATCGATGCGGAAGAACGGGGCGATATGTCTGCCAATTGGCGCCATTCGCCCGTTAAAGCATTGTAGGCGTGTGTCGTTGCACAACGACTGTTTTGGATGCTAGAAATACCAAATAATATATAATTCACGCTCTCATAAAAACGAACTTGTTATATCCTCCAGACATTATGATCCAGTTTTGATGAATACCAATTGTAGACATTCCTCTTACACACACACTGCTTGGCATGTTGTCTAACAGTGACCACTTTATGGCTGGTGCCTGAGTATCCAACATTTCACACGGGTCACCAATAACTTGGCCGCACGCCATGATCCATCGAGCGCCGGCTACAGCTAGTTGTCCATTTGAAGGCCAATACCGCTTCACGTTCATTGGTGGAACGTTAATATAGTCACCTGAAAATAATTATCGTTATATATTTTCATGAATTTTATAGAAAGTTTTGTCACATCAATTTGTACTTTCTTGCATTTGTGTGAAACTTACGCGTTGCATAATCGTAGCCAACAACGGCAGTGGTTCGGGGGCGACCACCAGCACAGTAAAGAACATTGCCAATTCGCCCGCAAGCTGTATCGCTCGTATGACGAGGGCTTGGATATGAGTGTGTCACACCAAATTTGTCGTATTTGTGAATCGTGCCATTGATAAATATAAGAATCGTGTCATATTTGGTTGATGCTGCAAAGATTGCATGCACGATTTAATTGATAAAATTATGACGGTATTATGCAGACATGTAATACAAGTTTCGGATTTTTCGAAAAAGTAGACGGACAGAGGGACACTTATGGTGTGGAAGGAATTTGAACCAAAAGACGACCAAAAGGAACACAAAATCATATTTTTCCGTAAAAAAACTACGATTTTAACCCCAAAGCTTCCGGGATATAGATAGGCGGAAAGTCCACAAATATTGACGGATAGAGGGAGCCTTCTGGTAGGGCGAGGGGGCGTGG
>JADMIO011101935.1_pt1 | contig 35956 bp, 34 predicted proteins | sample 8958161 | NCBI WGS metagenome assembly JADMIO01 (sample SAMN16585339, study PRJNA669376) | soil metagenome | isolation source: Crop rotation soil | place: USA: Cullars Rotation, Alabama | collected 2011
GCGACTTCAAGTCACGTGAATTCCAAGCTTCGGATCCCACTGTGCTGGAAAGTGGCGGCCGTCCGCGCCCGCGCCTTCACCAAATTCGCCGAGGCGTTGGAGCGCGGCGTCAAAGCACCCGGCGGGCCCGGCGCGCAGGCAAACGGCGCCGGCGAGGCCTACATCCGCTTCGCATTGGAAAACCCGTCGTCCTACAAGCTGATGTTCGATCTGACCCAGCCGGACGAAAAATTCCCTGAACTCGCCGAAGCCGGCGTGCGCGCGCGCAAGACGCTGACCCGGCACATCTATCCGCTGGTCGAAAAAGGCATCCTGCACGGCGACCCCGAAGTGATCGCCCGCGCCTTCTGGGCCCAGTTGCATGGCCTGATCATGCTGCATCTCGCCGGCAAGCTCGGCACCGAGGCGAACCTGCGCGTCATCGCCGGCGAGGCGTTTCGCGCCATGGGCATCGGGTTTTCCAAGCCACGACGCGGGCCGCGTTAATCTTCCGCGGCACGCCGATTGCGACGGTATCGGGCAGTTGTCCCGATCCGGAACAGTCGATGCGCGATCTCATTATCCAGCTTGGCATTGCCGCCCTCGTGGTGGCGTTTGCCATCGCGTATCCGGCCAGCGCCGCGCCGACGGTTGTTGCTTCGCTTGGCCCGGATCAGGCTGCCGTGGCCCGCATTCGCGCTGCGGGCGAGGGAATCGACTGCCGCGGCTGCAACCTGGCAGGTGCAAACTTGTCGCACGAGTGCGTGAAGCACGGCGACCTGACCGACGCGAACTTCGACCACGTCAATGCGCAGTACATGTGCATGTCGCTGGCGAATTTCACCAACGTGTCGTTCCGCGGCGCGGACCTGACCGGCGCCAATCTCGGCCATTCCAACTTGACCGGCGCCGATTTCACTGGCGCGGTCCTCGACATCACCAGTTTGAAGGGCGCCGATCTTTCGCACGCCAAAGGGCTGACGCAGGCGCAGCTCGATTACGCGTGCTCCGACGCCGAAACCCGAGTTCCAGCAGGATTGACCGCGAAGCCCTGTACCTGAATTGCCTACCTGAGTTGCGTTGCGTACCCAGTCACACCGCGCCTTGACCCTCGGCGCGATCCCCTCGCCCTCCGGACCTCCCCCGGAGGGCGTTTTTTTTAATGCGCGGATGGTGTGGTCGTGAGCACGAGAGAAAGTTCCGCGCCGTTGCGCCGAATCTTCAATGCGTAGCGCCGCCCCGGCATTTGAAAGGCGTGCCAGACAGCGTCGAAGCCCTGCCCGCCGGCATTCTTTCCATCCACTTCGATCAGTTCGTCGCCGGGTTGCAGCCCCGCCGTCGCAGCGGCTGAACCTTCGAGAACCTTGTACACAACGATCTTCGTGAAGGGCCGCGGCGAGGCCAGAATGACACCGCTGACATCCCAGTTGAATGCGTCGTGCAGCGATGCGTTGGGTTCGAGGATGATCTGATTGCGCGACGCGATGACGATGAGTTTGAAGCGCCGCAGAATCTCGCCGCCCACGACGCCGGCCGACACGGGATCGTTGCCGGCATTGGCGCTTGTCGTCACGCTGGCGATGGGCCGGGCGAGCCGCAGCGTTCCGAACGCCACCTGCGCGAGGCGCGTACGATAGCCCGATGTTTCGCCGCCGATCGCGAGTCCAAACAACGGGCGGCGCGGCGTACCGTCCGCAACGAGGTGGAGCCGGTCAACATCAGGACCTTCGAGGCCCAGCGCCTCGAAGCTTCCCGTGTCGAGTTGCAGAAGAGCTTCCGCGCCGTCGAGACGTGAGCGTACCAAGAACCGTCCGTCGGGGCGTTCGAGCGGCAATGCAACACCCAGGCCGCCGTAGGCAAAAGTCGCCGGATCGTAGAGCCGCAACCGGTGCGCGGCGTAGTCGAATTCAACGACGAACCGCTCGAAGAACGCCTTGCCGAGAATCCCGTCGAACGGCCTGCCGAGAAACGCCTCGAGCCCACGCAGTGGCGCGGTGGTGAACGGCCACGATTTTAGCCGCGCGCCACCAACGTCAGCATCGACTCCGGTCGTATGGCCCACCGGCACCGCACCACCCGGTTCGTTGACCATTTCAGGATCGGTGACGACGATCGCCAACTCCTTGGCAAGCGTTGCGTCGAGAATTTCATCGGACGCGCCGGAATCGACAATGAAATTGAGATCGCGCCGCTCGCCGATGGCGACTTGGATCATCGGCACGCGGTCGCCGAGAAGCGTCATCGGCACATCGGCCAGCGGTCCTGGACTGTCAGCCGCGCATGCAATGCCGATTGCATTGACCAGCACCAGCGCCAGGCACGCGCGCAACGGGAGACGCAAAGATGCGGTGCTCATGCTGCAAGCGTGACTCGGGCGCCAGCCACCGTCTTGAACGGATTTGACCGTTGCTTCCTCGAAGGGCGGTATTTCAGTGCACGTCGTTCGTAACGACGCGCTCACATCCTTCGATGGACATTGTGAAATAGTGGCCGCGCGATTGGTCTGAAGCCGCGGACGTAAACTCCTGGTGGCGATGCATTCCCGGCGCGTCGCACGCAATGGTCCACTGTTGGACACCCATCGCAGAAAAAATTCTTTGCTGACCGGCCGTCAGATTGGTGGACTCCACGGTACTGGCTCCGGCGCGCACGGTAACCGATATGGACCTGCCCGAAGCGTTGGTCAGCGCCAGATAGGAACGTTCCTCCTGCCGGCCGGTGAACATGAAGACGGCAATCGCGATTGCCGCAATCACGGCGACCGAGATGATCCACTTCATCACTATTCGGCCGCTTCGGCCGTCTTCGTTTCGGACTTCCAGCGCAGGATGGGTTTGCGTGCGGCGGCGGTCTCGTCGAGACGGCGGCGCGGCGCCAGCACCGGCGCTTCGTGGAAGCGCGCCCGATCATTCCCCTTGGCCTCGAGCGTCAACCCGCGCAGCACGCCGATGAACTTGTCGAGGCTCGCCTTCGACTCCGTCTCGGTGGGCTCGACCAGCATCGCGCCGTGCACCACCAGCGGGAAGTACACCGTCATCGGGTGGTAGCCCTCGTCGATCATCGCCTTGGCGAAATCGAGCGTGGTGACACCGGTCTCCTTCAGGAACTCGTCGTCGAACAACGCCTCATGCATGCACGGCCCGTCGCCGAACGGCGCGCTCATCTCATCCTTGAGTGAGGCGAGGATGTAGTTGGCCGACAGCACGGCGTCCTCGGCCACCTGCCGCAGCCCGTCGCCGCCATGCGACAGCATATATGTCAGTGCACGGACGAACATGCCCATCTGGCCGTGGAAGGCACACATGCGGCCGAACGGCGTGTGGCCGGCGGCCTTGGCCTCGTCTTCCGTCTCGATGAAACGGAAACCGTTCGCATCTTTCACCAGCAACGGCAGCGGCGCGAACTTCGCCAGACGTTCCGACAACACGACCGGTCCCGCGCCTGGCCCGCCGCCACCGTGCGGCGTGGAAAACGTCTTGTGCAGGTTGATGTGCATGGCGTCGACGCCGAGGTCACCCGGCCGCACGCGCCCGACGATAGCGTTGAAGTTCGCGCCGTCGCAATAAAAATACCCGCCCGCCGCGTGCACAGCATCGGCGATCTCGACGATGTCGCGCTCGAACAGGCCGCAGGTGTTGGGGTTGGTGATCATCACCCCCGCGATGTCGGGGCCGACCTTGGCCTTCAACGCGGCGACATCGACGCGGCCATCGTCCGTACCCGGTATATCGACCACCTCGAACCCGGCCACGGCGGCGGTCGCCGGATTGGTGCCATGCGCCGAATGCGCCACCAGAATGCGCGGCCGCGTTTCGCCGCGCGCCGCGATGGCGGCGCGAATGGTCAGAAGGCCGCACAACTCGCCGTGCGCGCCCGCCTTGGGCGACATCGCCACCGCAGGCATGCCCGTCATCTCGCACAGCCAGTGCATCAGCTCATGGATCACCGCCATCGCGCCCTGCACGGTCTTGCGCGGCTGCAGCGGATGGATGTCGCCGAAGCCCGGCAGCCGCGCCATCTTCTCGTTGAGGCGTGGGTTGTGCTTCATCGTGCACGAACCGAGCGGATACAGATTGGCGTCGATGGACGCGTTCCTTTGCGACAGGCGCACGTAGTGGCGCAGCGCCTCGGGTTCCGACAGGCCGGGCAAGCCGATGGCGCTGTTACGCGCCAGCCCGCCGAGGCGGTCCGTGGTCGCCGGTGCGTCGGGCCAATCGGTGCCCGTGACATTGGTGCGGCCGACCTCGAAGATCAGTCCTTCTTCGTGATCGAGCCCGCGGTCGCCGGAAATCGTTTCGGTCGAGGTGACGCCGGTCTCTTCGGCGCGTGTCTGCCTGCCCTGCCGGTTCAACATCACAGCACCCCTTTCAAAGCTGACGCGTACGCCGCGATGTCTTCGTCGGTGTTCAACTCGGTCGCCGCGACGATCATGTGATCGTCCAGCGCGCGTTCGTGCGGATAGAGCCGCGAGGCCCGCACCCCGGCGGCGACGCCCTTGTCCGCGAGTGTGTTCAGCACATCGATGGCCGGCACCGGCAGGCGGATGGTGAACTCGTTGAAGAATACTTTGGTGATCACGTTGACGCCGGGCACCCTGGCCAGCGCATCGGCCAACTGGCACGCGCGCGCGTGGCTGAGGCGCGCGACGCGGCGCAGGCCCTCCTCGCCCAGCAGCGACATGTGGATTGAGAACGCCAACGCGCACAGGCCGGAGTTGGTGCAGATGTTCGACGTCGCCTTCTCGCGACGGATGTGCTGCTCGCGCGTCGACAGCGTCAGCACAAAACCGCGCCGCCCTTCGGAATCCGTCGTCTGCCCGCACAGGCGGCCCGGCATCTGGCGCAGGAATTTTTCGCGCGCCGCGAACAGGCCGACATAGGGCCCGCCGAAATTCAAACCGTTGCCGATGGATTGGCCCTCGGCCGCGACGATGTCGGCGCCCATCGCGCCGGGCGGCTCGACCATGCCGAGCGACACCGCCTCGGTGACCACGGCGATCAGCAGCGCGCCTTTGGCATGCGCCGCGTCAGCGATGGGTTTCAGATCGCGCAGATTGCCGAACACATCGGGGTTCTGCACCACCACGCACGCGGTCGTGTCGTCGATCCCCGCCGTGATGTCGTTACCGCCGGTCACCGGCTTGCCGATCACCACATGCTTGCCGGCTACACCAGCCAACGTCTTCACCGTCTCGGCGTAATGCGGGTGCAGATTGCCGGACAGCAGCGCGCGGTCGCGGCCGGTGATGCGTTGCGCCATCAGCACCGCTTCCGCCGTCGCGGTCGAGCCGTCGTATAGGGACGCGTTCGCCACCTCCATGCCGGTGAGCAGCGCCACCTGGCTCTGGAACTCGAACAGCATCTGCAGCGTGCCCTGCGCGATCTCGGGCTGGTACGGCGTGTAGGACGTGAGGAATTCCGACCGCTGGATCAGATGATCGACGCTGGCCGGCACGTGGTGGCGATACGCGCCCGCGCCGCAAAAGAACGCGGTGGCGCCGGCCGCAGTGTTTTTTGCGGCCAATTTGCCCATGTGGCGTTCGACGGCGAGTTCGCTCGCGTGCGGCGGTAAGTCGATCTTCGGATTACGCGCCGATTTCGGCACGTCGCGGAACAGCTCGTCCATCGACTTCGCACCGATCACGGCAAGCATGTCGCGCCGGTCGTCCTGGGTAAGAGGCAAGTAACGCATGAGCACCTTCAGTCCTTCTTTCCTCCCCCTGAAAGGGGGAGGAGGCGAGCGAAGCGAGCGGTGGGGGTCTTGCCGATGACCCCTCCCCGGATCGCCCTTCGCTCCGCTTGGGCGATCCGACCCTGCCCCTTCAGGGGAGGGAAGTTCCTAGAGACCTTTCAGAAATTCCGTATACTGATCTTTGGTCATCAGCTTCTTGTAGTCGTCGCCGGCAAGCTTCATCTTGAAGAACCAGCCCTCGCCTTCCGGGTCGGCGTTGACCTTGGAGGGATCGGCCGACACCGCATCGTTCGACGCGGTCACTTCGCCCCCCGTCGGCGCGTACACTTCGCTTGCCGCCTTGACGCTTTCCACGACGGCCGCCTCGCCGCCGGCGCTCACCTTTTTTCCCGCCGACGGCAGCTCGACGTAAACGACGTCGCCCAGTTGCTCGGCGGCGTACTTGGTGATCCCGACGGTCGCCGTGTCGCCATCAATGCGCACCCATTCGTGCTGGTCGGTATATCTGGTCTCGCTCATGCCGCGCCTCCGCGTTTGTAACGATGGGGAACAAAGGGCAGCGGCGTGACGTGCGCCGGGCGCGCAACGCCGCGCACCATCAGGCCGATCTCGCTGCCCTCTTCGGAAAAATCGGATTTGACGTAACCGAGCGCGATCGGCCCGCCCACGGTCGGCCCGAAGCCGCCCGAGGTGATGACCCCGATCTTGCGCCCGCCGGAATCGACGATGGCGGTGCCGTCGCGCGCCGGCGCCTTGTCCACCGGCTGGATGCCGACCAGCCGCCGCGATGTGCCGTTGCTCAGCTGGTTCTGGATCTTGGCCGCGCCGGGGAAGCCGCCTTCGGCCTTGCGGCGCTTGCCGATGGCCCAGGCGAGGTTTGCCTCGATCGGCGTCGTCGTTTCGTCAATGTCGTGGCCATAAAGACAAAGCCCCGCTTCCAGCCGCAGCGAATCTCGCGCGCCCAATCCGATGGGCAACACTTCGGGTTCGGCCAGCAACGCGCGCGCGATTTTCTCCGCCTCGTGATTGCGCATCGAAATCTCGAAGCCATCCTCGCCCGTATAGCCCGACCGCGACACGCCGATCGGGATGCCGTCGAACTCCACTTCGGCGACACCCATGAAGGTGAGCCGCGTCGCGCCGGGACAATGCCGAGCCATCACGGCCTCGGCCTTTGGCCCCTGCAACGCCAGCAGCGAACGGTTGTCGGCCACGTGCAACTGCACGCCCTTGGGCAGGCGGGCCCTCACATGCGCGTTGTCGATGTCCTTGCGCGAGGCGTTGAACACGATACCGAATGCGGATTCGGATTCTTTGCCCGGCAGGCGCGACACCATCAGATCGTCGATGATCGTGCCCTCGTCGGTCAGCAGCATGGTGTAACGCTGCCGCCCGATGCCGAGGCCCTGAAAATCGCCTGGCGTCAGCGCTTCGAGCGCCTTCGCCGTTGCGTCGTGCGACGGGCCGGTGAGCAGGCTCTGCCCCATGTGCGAGACATCGAACAGGCCGCAGGCTTCGCGCGTGTGTGTGTGCTCGCGCAGAATGCCGGTCGGGTATTGCACCGGCATGTCGTAGCCGGCGAACGGCACCATCTTGGCCTTGAGCTCAAGGTGCAGCGCGTGCAGTGCGGTTTTTTGGAGAGGCGCGTCGGAAGCTTCGGTCATCGGCGGTCCTGAACAGATTGCAGCGCCGCACCGGCTCAGGTGCGCGCCCCATCTGTCATCGGACCTGAGAGATTTCCCCGGCGTATCGCAAACAGGTGCGAGACCGGATTACCCCTTCGGTGGAAACGCCGCGTAAGAATGGCGCTCCGCTTTCCAGACTGTCATCCTTCGCGCGGTCCTTTTGCCTGAGAGTTTCCGGGGCGGTTGCTCCTTCGGCGTTCCCGACGTGGGAATCTCTCCCGCGCGAAATCGAATGTATGGCCGGAATCCGGCGCCCCAAGGCGGCGAAAACCGTTCCTTGCGGTCTAGACGCGATGTGTTAGCGAGTCAATGCGAGCCGCCGTAACGTCCTATAACGGCCGGGCGAAACCCGCTCGAATAATTCGGTGGTCCTGCTCGGATTGCCGACCGCGTGCTTCGCAAGAAAGTTCGTGTAGGTGCGATCTGCCCAGCCAAGGCATACACGCCTCACGTCGGCGGGGCCGAACGGTTCGAGCAAGGCGCCGCTGGCGTATTACGCTGTAAATCTGAAACGCGAATTCTCGCATGATGCGTCAACGACGATTATCACTAGCGACAATCGCGTCCCACTCTTCTGGCGAGACGAAGACGGCCTTCGGCTTACCGTTTCTCGTGATGATCTGAGGTCCCCATGCTTCGACGCGATCAACAACTTCGCGGAAATTCGCCTTTGCTTCCGCAATGCCCCACGAGTTCTTGTTCGCAGGCGATCTGTTCGCTCGCTTAGCCATATCCCGAGTCTAGCGCGCATGTGGGCCCGCAGCAATTACATGCGTTCGGGGATGGTGATCCCGAGCAGATTCAGGACCTGCTTCAACACATCAAGCGTCAGTGCGCTAAGACCGAGGCGAGCGGCGCGCAATTGGGCATCCGCTTCCGACAGGATGTGGTGTTCGGTGTAGAAGCGGCTGAACGCCTGCGCCAGCTGGAACACGTAGTCGCACAATATGTTCGGCGCGCGTTTGGCCTCAGCGCCGAGCAACGCCTCTGGCAGCGCCAGCAGCTTCAGCGCCAGCTGCCGTTCCGCCTCCGACCGCACCACCGGTGCGCCCGACGCGAAACCTTCGTCACGCGCCTTGCGCAGGATCGATTGGATGCGCACAGCGGCGTATTGCAGATACGGCCCGGTCTTGCCCTCGAACTTGGTGAAGCGTTCGAGATCGAAGATGTAATTCGACAGCCGCGGGTTCGACAGATCGGCGAATTTCAGCGCCGCGACGCCCACAGCCTTGGCGATGGCCGCGTGTTCTTCCGGCGGATAGTCGTCCGCAAGCCCCTGTTCCATGAGACGCTTGTCCGCCTCTTCCGTCGTCATCGCGATCAGGTCGTACAACTTCATCACGCCGCCGGCGCGCGTCTTGAACGGCGTGCCGTCGGGCCCGTTCATTGTGCCGAAGCCGGCGTGCTCGAGCTCGGCGTGGCCGTTCAGGTGCGCCTTGTGGGCGGCGCGAAACACCTGCTCGAAATGCAGATGCTGACGCTGATCGACCACATAAAGAATGAGGTCGGGGTTCTGCTCGTTCACGCGATCGACGATGGTGGCGAGATCGGTGGTGCCGTACAAAACCGCGCCATCGCTCTTCACCAGGATCAGCGGCGGGATTTCCTTCTTGTCCGTCGGCTCGGCGACGTCGACGATCAGCGCGCCTTCGTCCATCCGCGCCACGCCGCTCGCCTTTAGCCTCTCGATCGTCGGCGCGATCAGCGGATCGACGGACGCCTCGCCTTTCCACAGATCGGCATGCACGCCGAGCGCTTCGAATTCGCGCTTCAGGCCGACGATCGAGACGTCGACGAAGTGCTGCCACAGCGCGCGATAGCCGGGCCGCCCTGCCTGCAACTCCGCGGTCGCCACGCGCGCCAGTTCGGCGCGCGCGGGGTCGGCCTTGGCTGCCGCCGACGCGCGCGGATAAATCTCTTCCAGATCGTCCATCGTCACCGGCGATTCATCCGGGTACGGACCTTTGTGGTTCGGGTCGAAATACGGCAGGTCCGGCCGTTCGATGGCGATCTCGGAAATAAGCTGTCCCATCTGCACGCCCCAGTCGCCCAGATGCACATCGCTGGTTACGTCCCAGCCGTTGGCCCGGAATAGCCGCTGTACGGAATCCCCGATAATGGTGGAGCGCAGGTGGCCGACGTGCATCGACTTCGCCACATTCATCCCGCCGAAATCGATAACGACGCGTTTGCCCTTGCCGCTTTCGATTTTGCGCGCGCCGGGATCGGCGGCGAACGTCTGCAACCGTTCCTGCAACACGGCGTCGGCAAGCTTCAGGTTGATAAAGCCCGGCCCGGCGATGGCGACGTCGGCGAACACCGGCGACGCGCGCAACCGCGCCGTGATCTTCTCGGCGATGGCGCGCGGATTGGTTTTCGCCTGCTTTGCCGCCGCCAGCGCACCGTTGATCTGGAACTGCGCCAGATCGGGCCGGTCGGATTCCTGAACCTGCCCGAATTCGCGCGCGAAGCCTTCGGCCGCGAACGCGTCGGCCGCGATCGCGGTGAGTTCTGCAAGAAGCGGCGTCATTGCCCCGCGGGCGGCGTGGCAGCCGGAGGCGTCGCGGCCGGCGTCGTCGTGGTTGCGGCAGCCGGTGCGGGCTGGTCGGCCGGAGCCGCGGCCGGCGCAGACGGCGCGGCATCGGTGTCGGGCCCGTCATCCGGATACGGCGAGGGAAGCGTCGCGCGCGTAACCCCGTCGTCCGCCGTCTGCGGTGCCGCGCCGGGAACAGCGGCCGCTGCCGTCGTCGACCCGCCGGTCGCGGCCGGTGTGGTTCCGGACGCCGGAGCGGGCGTTGCGGCCGGCGTCACCGCCGGTGCAGTCGCGGGGGCTGGCGCCGGCGCTGTTGCAGCGGCCGGAGCCGTTGTTGTCGTCGCGGGCGGCGCAACGGTTGCGGTCGTCGGTCCCGTTACCGGTTTGCCGCGCCGTCCGCGCGTGCGTGTGGTCGGCGCAGTGGCGCGCGCCGGTGCGGGGGCCGCCGCCGGCGTGGGTTCGGGCGCCGGTGCCGGCACCGCGTTCTTCGCCCGGTTGTACGCAAGTTGGGCCGGCGTCAGTTGGAACCCGATCAGGATGCGGTGATCGACCGGCACCGTGCCCGGCCCCAGCGTGAGCACCAGATTGTCCACCGCCTCGGTGGCGATGAACGACTGCTTGCCCTCGAAGTCGACGCTGCGCTGATACTGTTTCTTTGCAATCACTTCGCCCGCGTTGTTCACCAGCGCGATGAAGTAGGTGATCTGCGTCTTGTCGCCCGCGAATGCCGGTCCCTTGGTCAGGATGATCGGGAAATTCAGGTCGATGTTGTCGACGCGGGTCGAGGGATCGTAGTCGCACTCCAGCTTGGGCGGCGAAATCTCGGCGGTCAGCATGATGTCGCCGGCCGCGGTACCCGTTCCGCGCATCACGATCATCTTGGACGTTTCGGACAACACGGCCGATTGCGGGCACGGCTCTGCGACAATCGTCGGGCCGGTGGCGGCCGCCGTCACCGCGCCGGTCTGATCGGGATAGGCCGGCGGCGGCGAGGACAGGCCCAATGTCTCGCACCCGGCGAGCGGCAGAATGGCAAACAGAATGGCGAGCTTCTTGGTGTGCATCATCGTTCCCGAGGTTTGGCCGTTCCGCCGACTTGAGGCACGCGCACGTGCCCTCACGCGCTTGACTTTTGGCGCACGGGCCACAAACGGTGGACGGCGGTTCCCAAAAGCGCGCCGGACAATAGCCAAGGCCCTTAGGAAAGAAAAGCTGCGATTGTTGCCATGAGCCCCACGCCGTTGCGACCGCCCCTGACGCTGCTGCTGGCGGCGCCGCGCGGGTTTTGCGCGGGCGTCGATCGCGCCATCCGTATCGTCGAGCTTGCGCTCGAACGGTATGGCGCGCCGGTCTACGTGCGGCACGAGATCGTACACAACCGGTTCGTCGTCGACCGCCTGCGCGACATGGGCGCGGTGTTCATCGATGAGCTGGATGAGGCCCCCGAAGGCGCGCGCGTAATCTTCTCCGCGCATGGCGTGCCCAAATCGGTCTCCGGCGACGCCGCCCGCCGCAATCAGTTCCATCTCGATGCCACCTGCCCTCTGGTGTCCAAGGTGCATCTGGATGCCGCGCGCCACCATGCGCGCGGACGCACCATCATTCTCATCGGCCATGCCGGACATCCGGAAGTTGTCGGCACAATTGGTCAGTTACCGGACGGTGCGATCATTCTGGTTGAAGATGTGGCGCAGGCGGAAACCGTGGCGCCGCCCGACGCAGCCAGCCTCGCCTACATTACGCAGACCACACTGTCGGTCGACGACACCGCCGAGATCGTGGCGGTGCTGAAGCGCCGGTTCTCGAACATCGCCGGACCGCACAAGGAAGACATCTGTTATGCGACTACCAACCGGCAGGAGGCGATCAAGCGCGTCGCCGCGCGGGCCGATGCGGTGTTGGTGATCGGCTCCCCCAACTCATCCAATTCCCAACGTCTGGTCGAGGTGGCGCGGCGCGCCGGCGTGAAATACGCCGGGCTGATCGATACGGCGGCCGATATCGACTGGGCGGCACTTAAGGGAGCACGCACTGTGGGCGTTTCGGCGGGCGCGTCGGCGCCCGAGGTGCTGGTGGACGGGGTGGTCGCGGCGTTCCGCGAACGTTACGAGATTTCCGTGGCTGATCTGTCGGTCGTCAACGAGGACGTCGAGTTCAACCTGCCCCGCGCGCTGACCGAGGCGTGAAATGGCTGTCTATACAGACGTCTCGGTCGAGGAGCTCACCGTATTTCTCAAGGACTATGACGTCGGCGAGCCACGCGTGTTCAAGGGCATCGCCGAGGGCGTCGAGAACTCGAATTACTATCTCGAAACCGAAACCGGCCGGTTCATTTTCACGCTTTACGAGAAGCGTGTCCGCACGGATGACCTGCCGTTCTTTCTGGGGCTGATGTTCCACCTCGCCGAGCGCGGCATCGAATGCCCCCTTCCCGTCAGGTCGCGGAACGGCATTTTCGCAGGCCGATTGAAGGATCGCGATGCCGCGCTCATGACGTTCCTCGATGGCGTGTCGCTGCGCCATCCGACAGCAGAGCATTGCTTCGCCTGCGGCCAGGTGATGGCCGAGATGCACGAGGCGGGACAGGATTTTCCAACCGATCGCGCCAACGCGCTGTCGCTCGAAGGTTGGCGCAAGCTGGCCGAGGACTGCTCTCGCGATCCCGATGACTTCGCCGATCTGATCCCGCTCCTCCAAGCGGAACTGGCCCATTTGGACGAGGCGTGGCCCTCCGGCCTGCCGTCCGGCGTGATCCATGCCGATCTGTTTCCGGACAACGTGCTGTTCGTCGGTACGCGGCTGTCGGGCCTGATCGATTTCTATTTCGCTTGCAACGATGCGCTGGCCTACGACCTCGCGGTGACGCTGAACGCGTGGTGTTTCGACATCACGAACCGCTTTGACCGCGAATTGTCCGCCGCATTGTTTGCCGGCTATCAATCGGTGCGCGAACTCGACGCTGCCGAGCGGGCCGCGCTGCCCACGCTGGCGCGCGGTGCCGCGCTGCGGTTCACGCTGACGCGTCTCTACGACTGGCTCAACCAGAGTCCCGGCGCCCTGGTGCTGCCCAAGGATCCGCGGCAATTCGCGGCACGTCTGAAATTTCACCAAACCGTGCGCGGCGTGGAAGCATACGGTCTATGATTCCCAACGAACCGCGTGTCGAAATTTTCACCGACGGAGCCTGCTCGCGTAACCCGGGGCCTGGCGGCTGGGGCGCGATCCTCAGATACAACGGTCACGAAAAGGAAATCTCCGGCGGCGAGCGTGCCACCACCAACAACCGCATGGAACTGACCGCCGCCATCCGCGCGCTCACGACGCTGACCAAGCCGAGCGTGGTGACGATCCACACCGATTCAAAATACGTGATGGACGGGCTGACCAAATGGCTGCCCAAGTGGAAGAAGAACGGCTGGAAGACGTCGACCAAAGAGCCGGTGAAGAACGCCGATTTGTGGCGCGCACTCGACGACGCGGTCCAGCGCCACGACGTGATCTGGCGCTGGGTCCGCGGTCATGACGGACATGTCGAAAACGAACGCGCCGACGCCTTGGCGCGCGGCGCGATACCCGGGCGCTAAAGCTGCCCCAGCATGTGGTCGCCCGACGACACGCCGAAGGCGCCCGGCTCCTCGATGTTCAGCGTCTTCACCACGCCGTTGTCGACCACCATCGAGAACCGCTTGCCGCGCGTGCCCATGCCGAACTTCGATGCGTCGAGTTCCAGGCCCAACGCCTTCGCGAAATCGCCATTGCCGTCAGCCAGCATGTCGATCTTGCCGTCCGAGCCCGAATGCTTGCCCCACGCGCTCATCACGAACACATCGTTGACGGCGATGCAGGCGATGGCGTCGACACCCTTGGCCTTTAGCTTGTCGTAATTGTCCAGAAAGGACGGAACGTGCTTGGCCGAGCAGGTTGGCGTAAACGCACCTGGCACCGAAAACAGCGCGACCTTGCGGCCAGCGAAATATTCATCCGTTTTTACGGGCGTCGGATGTCCGTCTTTCATGATCGTGAGCGTCGCCGAGGGGATCTTGTCGCCAACTTTGATCGTCATGACTGTTTCTCGTTCTCTTTTTGTGGAAACAACCTTTTAACCCACGCGCGTGCGAAATGTCAGCACCCCTTGCGAGTACGTCTTTGGAACCCTTGCGCATGACGCTCATGAGCGTAACCTGCACGGCATGACGGACAAGGATTCAAAGGATTCCAAGCTCGCATCCGGCGAGAGTTTCCTGGAAGGGAAACTGCTGATCGCCATGCCCGGCATGAGCGACGATCGCTTTGCGCAGACGGTGGTCTTCGTCTGCGCGCATTCGTCGAAGGGCGCCATGGGCATCGTCATCAACAAACCGATCCCGGGTCTGTCGTTCAACAACCTGATGCAGCAGCTCGAGCTGCCCACCGCCGATCGCATGGCGGACTTTCCGGTGCTGTACGGCGGGCCCGTCGAATCCGGCCGCGGATTTGTTCTGCACACGGATGATTACGAGGGAAGCGAATCCACCCTGCCCGTCTCGGAAGAAATCTCGCTGACCGCGACCCTCGACATTCTGCGCGACATGGCCAAGGGCAAAGGGCCGAAGAAGGCGCTGTTCGCACTCGGTTACGCCGGCTGGGACGCCGGCCAGGTCGAAGAGGAATTCCAGAGGAACGGCTGGCTGCACTGCGAGGCCGACCCGACGCTGGTGTTCTCCGGCGACATGGAGTCGAAGTGGCGCACAGCTTTGGCGCGCCTGGGCGTCGGACCGTCGGGGTTGGTCGCGGAAACCGGCCGCGCCTGACGGAACCCCGTCATATTTTCTTCGTACAGTCGCGGTTGTACACTCGGATCAACGAACCATTTGGACGTGACGGAGGGGTGCGCGGATGCGCCTGCAGACCGCGGTTGGCGCGCTTCGTTTCGCGTCGTATCTGACAGTGCTTGCGCCGAAACCGGCGAAACCGGATTCGATTCCGGTGAAGGACCGGCTCGCGTCGTTCCCGACGCATGACGTGCCCGTCGAAGGCGACGTCAACGTCTACTGGAACGAACATCTGGTCCCATTCATCGATGCCGAAACGGATCGCGGCCTCGCCTTCACGGTGGGTCTGGTGCAGGCGCATCTGCGGCTTGGGCAGATGGAAACGCTTCGCCGCATCGCGGCGGGCCGCATTTCGGAAATGGTGGGGCCGGTGGCCATCGAGTTGGACCACACGCTGCGCATGCTCGACCTTGGCCGCGCCATTCCCGAGATCGAGGCGAACCTGCCGACGGCGACGCGTGAGTGGATGGACGGCTTCCTCGACGGCATCAACCACTATCTGTTCCGCAAGGACACGGTTCTGCCGCACGAATTCGAGTTGTTCGACCTGAAGCGCGAAGTGTGGACAGTCACCGATCTGTTGCGCCTCGCCCGCCTGTTCGCGTTCGACAACACCTGGCTGGTGTGGCTGCGGTTGTTGCGCGTGCGTGGCAAGCCTGGCTGGAACGCGCTGTGGCGCAAGCTGATCGCCGCAGGGTCTGATCAGGACACCGACGACAGCGTGCTCGGCACGCTGGAACAGGCCGCGCTCGACGGCATCATGTCGGCCAACAACCGCAGCGGCAGCAATTGTTTGGCCGTATCGGGCCGCGTCGCCGGCAAGACATGGCTGGCGGGCGATCCGCATCTCGGCCTGTCGCTGCCGTCCAACTGGCTGATCATGGGCTATCGCTCACCCAGTCATCATGCCGTCGGCATGGTCATTCCCGGCACGTCGTTCGTAGCTTTCGGGCGCAATGCGTCGATCGCCTGGGGCGGTACCAGCCTGCACGGCCATGTCAGTGAATTGTGCGACGTGTCGGACCTGCCGGCGTCGTCGTTCAAGTCGCGTGAGGAAACGATCAACGTCCGCTGGTCGTCGCCGAAGAGATGCGTGGTGCGCACCTGCGACATCGGACCCGTGCTGTCCGATTCCCCCTTTTACAAGAATGCCGGCGCGACGTTGGCGTTGCGCTGGGTCGGACATGCGCCCAGCGACGAATGGACCGCGATGCTGCAGATGACGCGGGCGCGCGATTGGCACGGCTTCAAGGCGGCACTCGACCTCATGGCCGTGCCCGGCATGAACATGATCTACGCCGACAACGCGGGGCACGTGGGCCACGCGATGGCGGGGCACATTCCGCGCGACGCGCACCCGGAACCCGACGACATGGTGGCGCATTCGAACGAACCATGGACAGGATTTTTTTCCACGACGACATTGCCGTCATGGTTCGATCCGGCGCGCGGCTATGTGATCTCGGCCAATGACCGGCCGCAAACAGAGATGGTGGTGGGCCGGTTCTATTCCTCGCCCGGCCGCTCGCAGCGCATCGCGTCCCTGCTGGACAGCGGACACCACGTCGACAAGGACGTGCTCGCCCGCGTACAGCGCGATGTGAACGCGGAATCGGCGCGGCGTCTGGCGCGCGCGCTGGCTGTCGCGGCGCGGTCGTTGAACACGCCCTTGTCGAGGCGCGCGACGGAAGTTATTTCGCTGCTGGAGGAATGGGACGGCACCTACGACGCGGAGTCGCGCTCGGCGACGGCATTCGAGTTGTCGCTGTATCATTTTTCGCGGCTGTTCTATTCGCGCGAAACGCTCACCGGTTATGCCGCGTCATGGATGATGCGCGATCTGGTTTGCGCCGATCTGGAAGCCGCCAAGCCGACCGAGATCGCCAAGATCGTGCGTAGCGCGATCGACCGCTGCGCGCGGTCGTTCCGCAACCGGCGCTGGGGCGACATCCACCGCCTGCGTCTGCAGCATCCGTTGGGTGGATTGCCCGTCGCGGGACGGCGTTATCGTTACCTCGATATGCCCGCGTCCGGTTCGAGCGACACCGTGATGAAGACCGCCGCCGGGTTGATCAACGGCAAGCACGGCGTGCGCTTTGGCGCCAATGCGCGGCACATTTCGGACCTGTCGGATCTCGACGCCAATCATTTCGTGCTGCTGGGCGGACAGGACGGATTTTTCGGCAGCGCCGCGTTTGCCGATCAGGTGCCGCTGTGGCGCAAGAGCGAATATGTGCGTGTGCCGCTGCGCCCGGAAACGGTGCGGCATGAGTTTCCGTACGCCATGTCGCTGACCGGAACGCGCGGCGCACGGCCCGAGCCCAAGCGCGCCGCCGCCGGTTGAGGCGATGCTGGATGCCACGCCGCTTTTCCGGCTCTATGCGCGGCGGCGTCTCGATCGTCTGAAGCGGCAGAACGCAGCCGAGGCACAACGCCAGCAATTGCTGCGGCTGCTCGCGCACGCGCGCGACACACGGTTTGGACGCGACCACGATTTCGCACGCATGCACACGGTTGAGGACTACCAGCGCGCGGTGCCGTTGCGCCGCTACGACGATTTCTGGGGCGGTTATTGGCGCGACGCCTATCCCGTCGTGCGCGACGTGACATGGCCGGGACTGATTCGGTATTTCGCCAACTCATCGGGCACAACCACGGGCGCGACCAAGCGCATTCCAGTGAGCCGCGAAATGATGCGGGCCAACAAGCGCGCCGCATTCGACGTGCTGGTGCACCATCTGGCGAACCGTCCGGCCACGCGCGTGCTCGGCGGCAAGAGTTTCATGCTGGGTGGAACCACCGCGTTCGAAAATCCCGCGCCGGGTGTGCACGCCGGCGATCTGTCGGGCATCGGCGCCGCGGAAGTCCCGCGGTGGGCGCGCAGCCGCACCTTTCCGTCCGCCGCGTTGGCACTGTTGTCCGACTGGGAAGAAAAGACGGACCGGTTGGCAAAGTTGTCGCTGCAACAGGACATCCGCAGCATTTCCGGCACGGCAAGCTGGCTGGTGTTGTTCTTCGAACATATGCGTGCCCTGAGGCCGGATGCGCAGGGACGCATCGCCGATTTCTATCCGAACCTCGAACTCATCGTGCATGGCGGTGTGAACTTCGCACCCTATCGCGCGCGCTTCGAGGCGCTGCTCGAAGGCAGTCATGCCGAACTGCGTGAGGTCTACGCCGCCAGCGAAGGGTTCATCGCCTCCGCCGACCGCGGCACCGGCGAAGGCATGCGGCTGATGCTCGACAACGGGCTGTTCCTGGAATTCGTGCCGTTCGACGAACTGGACAGCGCGAGCTCGACCCGACACTGGATCGCCAATGTCGAAACGAACGTGAACTACGCCATCGTACTCACGACCAACGCCGGCTTGTGGTCGTACGTGCTTGGCGACACGATGCGCTTCGTCAGCCGCGACCCGCCGCGCATTCTCATCACCGGCCGCACGACGTACTGGCTGTCGGCGTTCGGCGAACATCTGATCGGTGAGGAGATCGAGCGCGCTATCGCCGTCGCGTCCGGCGCGATCGGCGCAGCGATCACCGACTTCACCGTCGGCGCCGTGGTGCCGGAGAACGCACCCGGCCATCACATTTTCCTCGTCGAATTCGACGGCCCCGTTTCCTCCGATCAACGGGGCACATTTGCGCGCGTGCTCGATGAAACGCTGACCGCGAACAACGAAGACTACGCCGCCCACCGTGGCGGCGACTTCGGCATGCGTCCGCCCGAGATTCATGTTGTGCCGCCGGGCGGCTTCGCAGCGTGGATGAAGTCGCGCGGCAAACTCGGCGGCCAGAACAAAGTGCCGCGCGTCATCGCCGACACGGAAAAATTCCGCGAAACCGTGGCGCAGTTCGACGCGCTGACGCGCTAACCCGCGTAGGTCATCGCCACGAAGCCGGTCACTTCGCCGGCCGGCAACGGGCGGCCGAAGATGTAGCCCTGCGCATATTCCACCGCGAGCGAGCGCAGGCGGCGCGCTTCCTGTTCGCGCTCCACGCCTTCGGCGATCACTTCGAATTTCAGCTCGTGCGCCAGCGTGACGACGGACACCAACAACGCTTCGCCGCGTTTGTCGCGCGCGCCGGCGAGGAAACTCTTGTCGATCTTGATGGTGTCGAACGGGAAGCGCCCCAATTGCGCCAGCGCTGAATAGCCGGCGCCGAAATCGTCGATCGCCAAGCCCGCGCCCAGCGTTTTCAGTTTCGTCAGCGCCTGCTCGGCGAGCGCCGCATCCTTCATCACCGAGCTTTCGGTCAGTTCCAGCTTCAGCGAACCCGGCGCGACGCCGGTTTCCTTCAGCACGTCCTCCACCTCTTTGAAGAACGCGTCCTCCGACAATTGCCGCCACGACACGTTGACGCTGACAAACAACGGCGGCTTCAGCGGAAAGAATTGCTGCCACTTGGCGAGGTCTTCTGCCGCGCGCCGCATCACGAAGCGGCCCACCGGCACGATGGCGCCCGATGCTTCGGCCTGTGGGATGATCTGGTCGGGCGGTATGCCGCCGCGCTCGGGATGCGTCCAGCGCAACAGCGCCTCGAACCCGCCTACCGTACCGTCGCGCATGCGCATGATCGGCTGGTAGTGGACCTCGATCTCGCCGTTCTCGATGGCGCGGGCGAGGTCGGCATCGAACTGCGCAACGGCGCTGTTCGCCGGTTTCGCGGCGCCGTTGACCGGCGGGCGCGTGCCATTCATCGCCTGACGTTGAGGCCGCGACGGTGCGGGTACCGGTTCGGATTTGGTTGCCGCCACCGGTGCCGGTGCGGGCGCGGCGGCCGCTTCATCTTCCATCGTCGCGTCGTGGTGCTTGCGCGCGGTGACGTCGGCGACCAACCCGAGGCAACGTTCCGCTTCGCTCGCCTGCCCCGTCATGGTGGCGCGCAACTCGAACCAGCGCTGGCGTCCCCCGCTACCACGCGCGCGAAACTCCAACCGGAAGGCGATACCGGGATCGCGCCGGTACGCGGCCATCGCTTCCTGATAGACGGGCCGGTCTTCGGGGTGAATGCGCGCGAGAAACGCGTCGCGGTTGATTTCGACGATACCCGGCGGCAGACCGAGGATCAGCGTCGCGTCCGGCGACAGTGTCAGCAAACCCGTCGCCAGATCCAGATCGAACACGCCCTGATGCGACGCGGCGACGGCAAGACTTTCGCGCGCGCGTTCGTCGTCGGGCTTCGGTTCGGCGCCAAGCTTGTGCGCGCGCAGAGCCTTGAGCCGCGTTACCGCCGGCTCACCGACGCCCACCGCGCAGGCGAGCGCAACCAGCATCGCGCCCGCGGCCGAGAAGCCACCGATCGCCGCCGGCGCCAACAGGCTGCCGGGCAGGAATCCAAGTGCGTGGGCCGTCGCCGCCGCGGTGACCAGCGCGAACACGGTCGCGGCGGGCGCGAGGCGGCGCGCCGTCGCTACGCCCATGCGTCCGCAATGCGCGAGATAGCCGGCGAACAATGCGGCACCCATGACGGCGAGCACCCGCACTGCGACACCCATACCGGGCACGTTGAACAGCGCGGCGATGCCGACGGCGAGGACGAGCAGCGCGACGCGGTCGCGCCACACGCCGGTGCCCTTTTTGTACGCTTCGAACGGCGCGACGAAATCCACCAGACGGATTCCGGCCGCGAGCGCCACCGCTAATGCGAAGGCCAGCAATCCATAGGGACTGCCGATGTCCGTGAACCATCCCTTGTCGAACACGCCGGTGGCGGCAAGATCGGCAAACAAAATGGCGACCAAAAACAAGGCGGCCCACTTTGCGAAGGGCCGCGAACCCATCGCGGCGGCGCCTGCCGCGAACGCTGCCGCGGCTGCCAACAATCCGGCAACGACGCCGGACAAAACCGACGCCTGCCGGTTGTGCGTGATCAACGCGCCCTCGGTCCACGCATAGAGCGCGGGCGCGTCATCCGCGTTGGCCACATGCAACGCCAGCGTCGCCGAATGGACGGGCGGGATGGTGACGCGAAACGCGTTGCGGCCGAACGCGGTGGCACGCTCGACGGTGACCGATGAATCCGAGACCGCGGCTTCCATCAGCCGCGTCCGGCCCGTCGGCGCAAACAATGCCAGCGACGCATCGGCGGATTCGTCGGCAACGACCACGCGTTTCACCGGCACATGGCCGTTGTTGATGATGGGCACGCTGAACCACGCCGCGGTCGGATCGGCGGGATCGACCACGCGGTTCGCGGTGACCAGCGACGATAAATCAAGGATCGCGCCCGGTGCGGCAAAGTCGGCGCCCTGCGTGCGATGCGAGGTGCCCGATGGCGACGCCGGTCCGGGCAGAGGCAGCTGCGGCACGACGGGCCGCTCCGCATCATCTTCCACCGGTACGGACTCGCCGGGCGGACGCTGGTAACCCGGCGGCAGTCCGTAATGCACGGTCGGCAGCGACGGCTGTGCCTGCGGCGCCGCAGCCGGAGCGGGCGCCGTTTGCGCCAACGCCGACAGACTCGCGCACACGAACGCCGCTGCTACACATGCGAATCGCCAGGACATTGGAACGGGATACTCGCCCTCGCCGTCCGCCGCCAGTGCCTACGCCGCGAAGGCGATCACGCCGGACGCAGGTCGTCTTCCAGAAGGGCGAACAGGATGTGGTCCTGCCAGCGGCCGTTGATCTGAAGGTATTTGCGCGCCCTGCCCTCTTCGTGGAAGCCGCATTTGAGTAAAAGGCGGCGTGATGCCTCGTTGTCCGGAATGCACGCGGCCTCGAGCCGGTGCAGGCCCAACGTCTTGAACACGAACGGCGCCAGATGGGTCACCGCGGCGTGCATGAATCCCTGACGCGCGAAATTCGCCCCGACCCAGTAGCCGAGGCTGACCGATTGGGTGACGCCGCGCCGCACGTTGGACAGCGTGCAGCCGCCGACCAGCGCATTGTCCTCGCGCCGGAAGATAAAGAAGGGGTACGCGACGTCGGAATGGATTTCGCGTGTGTAACGGTGGATGCGGCGGCGATAGGCAGTGCGGCTGAGTTCGTCGGGCGCCCAGGTCGGCTCCCACGGCATCAGGAAGGTGCGGCTTTCTTCGCGCAGGCCCGACCACGCCGCGTAATCGGCCATGCGCGGATAGCGCAGCGTCACGCGCGGCCCGGTAAGCACGGGTTCGCGCCCGCCGGGAAAGATCATGCCGCGCATGAACATGGCCACTTCTAGTGACTCCAGCGCCCAACCAACTCAACAGATCCGTCATGGCCGGGTGACGCGAAGCGAAGCGAAGGGCATCCCGGCCATCCATGCTCACCAGCCTGGATTGCGGGTATGGATGGCCGGGACACGCTCACGTGCGCTGCGCGCACTTCCGCGCTGCCCGGCCATGACGGTTGTTGGTTTTGAAATATGCGAGGCATCACGCGGCCTTTGAGGTGCCGAACCGCCGCGCAAACCGCTCGCGCGATTCCAGCTTCTTGATCGGACCGACGGCGGCCATCGCCGGATCGCCGCGTTCCAGAAGACGCGCGGCGAATTTCTTCACGGCGGAGACGCTGACCGCCTGCACCATGCCGATCATCTCCTCGATGGAGAGAACCCGTCCGTATACGAACCATTGCCCGGCGGCGCGCTCGGCCCGGGTGTGCGGCGATTCCAGTCCCATCAGCAGCGACGCCCGCCACGTCGCCTTGGCGCGGCCGATTTCTTCTTCCGTCGTGCCCGTCGCCATCGCCTCCAGCTCGGCGGCGACGATGGGGGCGATCTCGCCCGCCTTCTCCGGCGAGGTGCCGCAATAGATGCCGATGGTGCCGCTGTCGCGATAATGACTTGCGTATGCCGAGATCGAATAGCAGAGACCGCGCTTTTCCCGCACCTCCTGGAACAGCCGCGAGGACATTCCGCCGCCCAAAGCGGCGGTGAAAATGTTCGCCGTCATGGCCTCGGGATCGCCTGAGGCGATGCCCGGAAAGGCGAACGTGAGGTGCGCCTGCTCGAGATCGTCCTCATCACGCTTTTCTGACGGCACATAGCGCGCGGGCACAACCGGCGGCGCCTCGCCGCCCTGCAGCGGTGCGAACAGATCATGCGCCAGCGTGACCAGGTGCGCGTGGTCGACCGCGCCGGCAGCCGACAACACCATCTCCTTTGGGTGATATTGCGCGCCGATGTAACGGCGCAGGTCGGCCTGCTGAAACGATTGCACTGTCTTTTCGGTGCCGAGAATGGGCCAGCCCATCGGCTGGTCCGGGTAACAGGCCTCTTGCAGATAATCGAACACCAGATCGTCCGGCGTGTCGCGCGACGACCCGATTTCCTGGACGATCACGTCGCGTTCGCGCGTCAGCTCGTCGGCGTCGAATGACGGGTGAATGAGAATGTCGGAGAGAATGTCGAGCGCCAGGCCCACATCCTCCTTCAGGATGCGCGCGTGATATGCCGTGGTCTCGCGCCCCGTGTAGGCGTTGAGGTCGCCGCCGACGGCTTCGATCTCCTCAGCGATGTCGCGTGCCGAACGCCGCGCCGTGCCCTTGAACGCCATGTGCTCCAGGACATGCGCGAGGCCCATTTCGGCCGGCACCTCGTGCCGCGTGCCGGAATTCACCCACACGCCGACGGCGGCGCTTTCGATGCCGGGCATGGCGTCCGTGATCACCGTCATGCCGTTCGCAAGTTTCGATTTCTCGATCATGTGTCTCTGATGGATGAAAGATTACGCCGGCCCAACGCGGTCCAGGATGAACTGGCGAACCGCGCCCACATCGTTGGGTAGCACGGTGAACCGCTCGCGCGCACCCATGATGTTCGCAAGCTGCGGCGGCATGGGCGGCGGCGGGACGCCCGCGCGCGCGATGGCCTCGGGGAACTTGGCCGGGTGCGCGGTGGCGAGGAAGACGAGCGGCCCGGCAAGTTGGTCCTTCAGCTTCTCGGCCACGGCAAAGCCGGTGGCGGTGTGCGGGTCGATAACGATGCCGGTCTCGCGGTGCACGCGCGCGATGGCGGCGATGGTTTCCTCGTCGCTGGCGCTGCCGGCGATATAGGTTCGGCGCAACGCATGCAGTACATGCGGCGGAACATAAAGACGCCCGTCGCGCGCGAACTGCGCCATTGCCGGACGCACCCAATCGGCATCGCGGCCCGAGGCGGTGAACAGCGCTCGCTCGAAATTCGACGCGACCTGAATGTCCATCGACGGGCTCAGCGTTTGATGCACCGGCCCCGGCTCGTACACACCGGTCGCCAGCGCGCGCGCGAGGATATCGTTGGAATTGGTGGCGACGACCAGTTGGTCCGCCGATTGCGTCATTCGCGCCATGACCTCGCCCGCGAAGACATCGCCGAAATTTCCGGTTGGCACGACAAAAACTTGCGGCGCGGGCACGTCGCCCTGCCGCAGATCGTCCCAATCGTAATAGACGGCCTGCGTCAGGATGCGGACGAGGTTGATCGAGTTGACCGCCGTCAGACGGACGCGCGCGGCGAAGTCTGCCTCGGCGAACAGCGCTTTCACCACGCGCTGCGTGTCGTCGAACGATCCCTCCAACGCGATGTTGTGCACGTTGTCGTCGAGAACGGTCGTCATCTGCCGCCGCTGGACCTCGGACACGCGGCCCTTCGGGTGCAGCACCACGATGTCGACGTTGCGCATGGAACGGAACGCGGCGATCGCGGCCGAGCCGGTATCGCCCGACGTGGCGACGATGATCGTCGCGCGCGTTCGGCGCATCTTGAGTGCGCGCGCCGTCAGGCGCCCTAGAAGCTGAAGCGCGATGTCCTTGAACGCGAGCGTGGGCCCGTGGAACAGCTCCAGCAGGCACCGTTCGCCGCCCAATTCCCGGATGGGCACGATGGCCGATTCATCGAACGTCGCGTAGGCCGCCGCAACATCTTCGCGCAGGTCGTCGTCCGCAAACGCGCCTTTCGCAAACGTCGAAAGGATTTCATGGGCCAGTGCGGGATACGGATAGACGTTGAACTCGCGGTCGGTCGGCGGCCACTGTGGCCACTCCTCCGGCATGTACAGCCCGCCGTCGGGCGCCGGGCCGCCGAGCAGCACGTCGATAAAATCAACCGGCGGCGATTGCCCGCGTGTGGAGACGAATTTCATTTGCCGAATTTCAGCCTGCCCTGTCTCACATGATACGCGAGATACACGCCCAGGAGTGCCAGCGCGAGGCCGAACCAGGTCACCGCATAAGACAGATGGTCGTTGGGGAAATCCACGACCGTCTGCCCGCCGATGGGGTAGCCGCCGGGATTCGGCGTGGCATCGGCTTCGACGAACAACGGCAACACATGCGCGTCTCCGTATATCCGTCCCATCGCCACGGCATCCTTGACGAACCAAAGGCGGTGCGCGCGGTCGGTCGGTGGCGTGAACCAACCCGGTTGCCGGGAGAGGCGCAGGATGCCGGTGACCCTGGTCACGCCCTCGATCTGTCCGGCGGCGCGCGTCGCCGGATCGCGCTTGGCGTCGGGGACGAAGCCGCGATTGACGAGAACCAGGTCGCCGTCATCCGTGATGAACGGCGTAATCACCTGTACGCCCTGCTCACCGTGGGGTCCCGGCGCAAACAGGTACTGCTCGCCTTCATTCTTGAAGCGGCCATGTGCGGTGACGCGCATCCATTCGGCGTCGTCTCCGACCCCGTGCGCAATGACGCGCTCAAGAGGTACGGGCTCCGCGTGCAACCGAACATCGACCGTGTGGATCAGGTTTTCCTTCCAGTGCAGGCGTTCGATCTGCCACACGCCGAGCCCGACCAACATGGCGAGACCAACGACAGTCCAGAGCGTCAGCCCCCAGAGCGGTCGAAACGTCACGGCGCGGCCCGGTGCTCGGCGGCCTTGTGGCGGTACTGCTGAACCATCAGCCACGCCTTCAACGGGCGCATGATGAGGAGAGACAGAATGACCACCAACGGCAGCCAGATGACGGCATGCACCCAGTATGGCGGACGCACCGAAACTTCGAGGATCAGCGCGCCACCGGCGACGATAGCGCCGACAATCAGGATGACAAACGCCGCCGGTCCATCGCCCGCGCCAAGTCCGGTGAAATCCAGCCCGCACACCGAACAAGCGGGTGCGATCGACAGATAATGGTGGAACAGCCCGCCCTGCCCGCAGCGCGGACAGAGCCCGAGGATGGCCGCCCGGAGAACGCCGGGCGGCGCGTGCCCGCCCCCGTTCCCGGGCGCGTTGGTCATTCGCCGATGCTGCCCGCGCCCCACACATAGATGCAGGCGAACAGGAACAGCCACACCACGTCGACGAAGTGCCAGTACCAGGCCGCGGCTTCGAAGCCGAAGTGCCGCGTCGGCGTGAACTGGTTCTTGATGGCGCGCGCCAGGCACACGATCAGGAACGTCGTTCCGATGATCACGTGGGCGCCGTGGAACCCGGTCGCCATGAAGAATGTGGTGCCGTAGATCGCGCTGAGGTTCCCGAGATTGCCGAGGCCCGGCACCGCCAGCGATTTGTGGGCGGCGTCGGTCAGTTCGCCGGTCGAGATGCCGTTCATGCCGAAGGTGAAGGCGGCGTGCGAGTATTCGTAGGCTTGCACGCAAGTGAAGCTGGCGCCCAGGATCACGGTAAGAAGCAGGCCCTGGATCGCGCCTTTGCGGTCGCCGGTCTGGAGCGCGTGGTGCGCCCACGTCACCGTGGTGCCCGACGTCAGCAGGATCAGCGTGTTCACGAACGGGAGGTGCCACGGATTGAAAGTGACGATGCCGTCGGGCGGCCATTGCGTCAGGCCGAGATCGTGCGGGAACAAGGCGGCGTTGAAGTAGGCCCAGAACCACGCAAAGAAGAACATCACTTCGGAAGCGATAAAGAGCAGCATGCCGTAGCGCAGATGCAGCTTCACCACCGGCGTGTGGTTGCCCTTGACCACCGATTCCTGGATCACGTCGCGCCACCAGCCGATCATGGTGATCAGCACGGTGCCAAAGCCGACAGCGAACACCCACGGCTGCCCGTTGAGGCCGAAAAAGCCTTTGTAGTCGGCGTTCATCCAGAGGACCGCGCCAACCAGCATCAGGAACGCGCCCACCGAGCCCACGATCGGCCACGCACTCGGCTCGACCAGGTGGTAATCGTGTTTCACTTCGGCATGGGCCATGGGTGTTCCCCTTAGGTGCGAGGCGCAGGCGGGGTAACGGCGGCCGCCTGGTTCACGGATGGAAAGAATGTGTACGAGAGCGTGATCTCGGTGACGCCGTCGGCGTTGCGGTCTTTCAGGATCGCCGGATCGATGAAGAACGAGACGGGCATTTCCACCGTTTCACCCGGCGCCAATTTCTGTTCGTTGAAGCAGAAGCACTGGATTTTGGTGAAATAGACGGCGGCATTTTCCGGCTCGACGTTGAACGCCGCGTGGCCGGTGACGGTCGCCGTGTCTTCGTTCTTGGCGCGGAAGAAAACGAGCTTGTTCTCGCCGACGTGCACGTCGACGGTGCGTGTTTCGGGCTGGAACGTCCACGGCAGCGCAGGATCGACATTGGTGTCGAAGCGCACGGTGATGACGCGGTTGTCGACTTCGCCCGGCGCTTGCGTGCCGCGGCTCGGCGTGCCGGAATAGCCGGTGGCCTGACAGAAAAGCCGGTACAGCGGCACGGCCGCGAACGACAGGCCGGTCATGCCGACGACCGCCGCAACGCAGGCGAGAAGCACCGTGTCGTTGCGCGAGAGCTTCATTGGTCGAACACCTGGCCGCCGAGACGGACGATGGTCATCACGAAGAAGATGATGACGAACGCGCCCAGCGCGAGCCCGAGCGCGACGTTGCGCATCCGCCGCGCGCGGGCCGCCTGTTCCGGTGTCTGTACCGCTTTGTTGGGTGCGCCTTCGGTCATCGCGGACATCTTAGTGGACCAGCGGCGCGATACTGGCGACCTGCTCGGCGATCAGCGCGGCAAAGAGCGCGAAGAGATAGAGGATGGAAACCTTGAACAGCTTGCGCGCGGCGGGTTCGCGCGTCTCGTCGCGTTCGTTGAGGACCCGGAATGCGAGCGCGACGAACCACAGGCCGAGCCCGCCCGCCGCCGCCAGATACACGGGCCCGGCGAAACCAAGCGCAACGGGCGCGAGACCGGAAAAGAACAGCACGATGGAATAGACGACCATCTGGATGCGTGTGGCGCGCTTGCCGGCGACCACGGGCAGCATCGGCACGTGCGCGCGCGTGTAGTCGTCGTTGCGATAGAGCGCGAGCGCCCAGAAATGCGGCGGCGTCCAAAGGAAAATGATGGCGACCAGAACCAGCGGTTCGACGGCGAGCGAACCGGTGATGGCGGCCCAGCCGATCGCGGGCGGCAGTGCGCCGGCCAATCCGCCGATGACGATGTTCTGCCGCGTCCGCCGCTTCAGCCACATCGTGTAGACGGCGAAATAGAAGACGATGGTGAAGGCCAACAACGCGCCGGCCACGTAGTTCACGAACAGCGTCATCATGGTGACCGACAGCACCGACAACACGCCGCCGAAACCGTACGCGTCGCCCACGCTGACGTGGCCCAGCGGAATGGGCCGGGTAGCCGTGCGCGCCATCACCGCGTCGATGTCGGCGTCGTACGCCATGTTCAGTGCGCCCGATGCGCCCGCCCCCATCGCGATGCAGAACAGCGCGAACGCCGCGGTCAACGGATGCACCATGCCGCCGGGCGCTATCACCATGCCGGCCAGGCCGGTGAACACCACCAGCGACATCACGCGCGGCTTCAACAGGGCGAAGAAATCGCCGGCCGTCGCGACACGTGTGTCATGTGCGGTGGCGACCGACATCGGTTCAGTGCGCTCCCGTGTCCACGATCTTGGGCAGTTCGTTGAACTGGTGGAACGGCGGCGGCGAGCTCAGTGTCCACTCCAGCGTCGTCGCGCCCACGCCCCACGGATTGTTGGCGGCGCGGCGATTGCGCAGGAACGCCTCCGCCATCGTGAGCAGGAAGATGATCACGCCGGAGAACGAAATGAAGGCGCCGATCGACGAGACGAAGTTCCACCCGGCATACGCGTCGTTGTAGTCCGCGATGCGCCGCGCCATGCCCGCGAGACCCAGGAAATGCTGCGGGAAAAAGGTGATGTTCACGCCGATAAACGTCACCCAGAAATGCAGCTTGCCCAGCGTCTCGTTGTACATGCGGCCCGAGATCTTCGGGAACCAGTAGTACCAGCCGCCGAAGATCGAGAAGACCGCGCCCATGCTGAGCACGTAATGGAAGTGCGCCACCACGTAGTAGGTGTCGTGGAGCGAGATATCGACGCCGGCGTTCGCCAGCACAACACCGGTCACGCCGCCGATCGTGAACAGGAAGATGAATCCGATCGCCCACAGCATCGGCGTGCGGAACTCGATGGAGCCGCCCCACATCGTCGCGATCCACGAGAATATCTTGATGCCTGTGGGCACCGCGATAACCATGGTCGCGAACACGAAATACGCTTTTGTGTCGGCGGTGAGCCCCACCATATACATGTGGTGCGCCCACACCACGAAGCCGATGAAGCCGATGGCCACCATCGCGTAGGCCATGCCGAGATAGCCGAACACCGGCTTCTTCGAGAACGTCGACACGATCTGGCTGATCATGCCGAAGCCCGGAAGGATCAGGATGTAGACCTCCGGGTGGCCGAAGAACCAGAACAGGTGCTGGTACAGGATGACGTCGCCGCCGCCGGCGGGATTGAAGAACGTGGTGCCGAAATGGCGGTCGGTCAGCAGCATGGTGATGGCGCCCGCCAGCACCGGCAGCGACAGCAGCAAGAGGAACACGGTCACCAGGATCGACCACACGAACAGCGGCATCTTATGCAGCGTCATGCCCGGTGCGCGCATGTTGAAGATGGTGGTGATGAAGTTGATGGCGCCCAGAATGGACGACGCACCCGCGATGTGCAGCGAGAAGATGGCGAGGTCCATCGCCGGTCCGGGCGAACCGTACGTCGACAACGGCGCATAGATCGTCCAGCCGCCGCCGACACCGGTGCCTCCGCTGTCGCCTTCGACGAACATGGAAAGGACCAGCAAGGTCAATGAGAACGGCAACAACCAGAACGAGATGTTGTTCATGCGCGGGAACGCCATGTCGGGCGCTCCGATCATCAAGGGCACGAACCAGTTGCCGAAGCCGCCGATCATCGCCGGCATCACCACGAAGAACACCATGATGAGGCCGTGGCCGGTGACGAACACGTTGTAGGTGTGCGGATCGCCGAAGATCTGGAGGCCGGGCTCCATCAACTCCCAGCGCATCATCACGGAAAGGACGCCGCCCACGATGCCGCCGATGATGGCGAACACCAGGTACATCGTGCCGATGTCCTTGTGGTTGGTCGAATAGACGAAGCGGCGCCAGCCTGTGGGGTGGTCCGCGTGTCCCGCGTCGTGCGTGTCGTGTGCCGCCGTCATCGGCGCCCTCGCTTTCGTCTGTTACCGGGCCACGGCGAGGCGCGTCGTGTCCTCGGTGCCGTCAACCTTGGCGAATTTGTGCTGCGCTTCCGCCACCCACTGGGCGAAGCGTTCCTTGGATACGACTTCCAGCTCGATCGGCATGAAGGCGTGGCGTGCGCCGCACAGTTCCGAGCACTGGCCGTAGAAGATGCCTTCGCGGTCGGCGCGGAACCAGGTCTGGTTCACCTTGCCGGGGTTGGCGTCCATCTTTACGCCCATCGCCGGCACGGTCCACGAATGGATCACGTCGGCGCCCGTCGTGAGCACGCGGATCACCGAGCCGACCGGCACGACCACATGATTGTCGGTGCCAAGCAGCCGCGGCTCGTGCGCGGCCGCCGCCTTCGCATCGTCCAGCATCTGGGCATCGAAGGTGAAGTTGCCGTTGTCGGGATATTCGTACGACCAGTACCACTGGTGGCCGATCGCCTTGATGGTCAGATCCGGCTTCGGAATGATTTCTTCGAAGTACAGGAGCCGGAATGACGGAACCGCGATGACGACCAGGATGATCACCGGAATGATCGTCCAGGCAACCTCGAGCACCGCATTGTGCGTGGTCTGCGACGGGACGGGATTGGAACGCGCGTTGTAGCGGATGGCGATCCAGACCAGGAGCGCGAACACGAACAGCGTGACGGCGGCGATGATCCAGAGCAGGAAGTCATGCAGCCCGACAATCTCGCTCATCCGTTCGGACGCCGGCTTCTCCATCCCCATCTGCCAGTTGTGCGGCAGATTGGAATTGGCTTCGTCGGCAAGCGCCGGCAGCGCGGCCATAGCAGATGCCAGAGTCGATGAAAGTGCGAGCCCGATGGTAAGGCTCAGTTTCCGTATCATCCCAGTCACCTCGCTGACCCCCAACGACGTTGGAGGGGCTTGTGAGGCCCCCGCCTCGCCGGCCGGGAGGCCGGATTCGCCGGACCCGATTTAGAGGTCCGTTCACCCTCAAGTCATTGCGACCTTATGCCACGCGGAAGCCGCGGATTTCCGCGAAAAACACAGCCACGCGTGGCGTGGTCGACGTGCGGGCCATATATACCCGTGAGACCGAGTCAACGAACGAGCGAAAGAGCGCACCATGGAGCCACAAAAGGACCTGTTCTTCGGTCAGACCGGATTGGATCGCGGCCGCGTGCAAAACCTGGTCGACGAGACGCTCAACGGCGCCGACGACGGCGAGCTGTTCCTGGAATACGCGCAAAGCGAAAGCTTTTCCTTCGATGACGGCCGGCTGAAAGCGGCGACCTACAACACGACTCAAGGATTCGGGCTGCGCGCGGTGGCCGGCGAAGTGACCGGCTATGCCCACGCTTCGGATTTGTCGGAGGCGGCGATGAAGCGCGCGGCGGCAACCGTGACGCTGGCCAAGACCGGCTACCACGGCACGGCTGATGTCGGTCCGGTGCGCACCAATCTGCATCTCTATACCGACAAGAGTCCGCTCGAATCGGCGTCGTTTGAGACCAAGGTCAAACTGATGGCCGAGGTCGATGCCTATGCCCGCGCCAAGGACCAACGCGTGCGCCAGGTATCATGTTCGCTGGGCGGCGAGTGGCAGGCGATCGAGATCATCCGCGCTGGCGGCGAAACCTATCGCGACGTGCGGCCGCTGGTGCGGTTGTCGGTTTCCGTGGTGGTCGAAGAGGACGGGCGACAGGAGTCCGGGTTCTTCGGCGGCGGCGGGCGGCGCGACTACACGCATTACATCGATCCCGCATACTGGCAGGCGGGCGTCGACGAGGCGCTGCGCCAGGCACTGGTCAACCTGAAGTCGGAACCGGCGCCTGCCGGCGAGATGACCGTCGTGCTCGGCAATGGCTGGCCCGGCATCCTGCTGCACGAAGCGGTTGGGCACGGACTGGAAGGCGACTTCAACCGCAAGAAGACAAGCGCGTTCTCGGGCCTGCTGGGCCAGCGGGTCGCCGCGCCCGGTGTCACGGTTGTCGACAATGGCACGATCAACGAACGGCGCGGTTCGTTGTCGATCGATGACGAGGGAACTCCGACGTCGTCGACCACGCTGATCGAGGACGGAATTCTGGTCGGCTATCTGCAGGACCGGCAAAACGCGCGGCTGATGGGGATGAAGCCGACCGGCAACGGGCGACGTGAATCGTATGCGTCGCCGGTGATGCCGCGCATGACCAACACCTACATGCTGAATGGCAAGCACACGCCGGAGGAAATTCTGGCGAGCGTGAAGAACGGCATCTACGCCGTGCACTTTGGCGGCGGTCAGGTGGACATCACGTCGGGCAAGTTCGTGTTCTCGTGCACCGAGGCCTATCGCGTCGAAGACGGCAAGGTCGGCGCGCCGATCAAGGGCGCGACACTGATCGGCAACGGACCGGACGCGATGACGCGTGTGTCGATGATCGGCAACGACATGAAGCTCGACGACGGGATCGGCACGTGCGGCAAGAACGGACAGTCGGTGCCGGTGGGCGTGGGCCAGCCGACACTGCGGATCGACGGACTCACTGTCGGCGGCACGGCGCAGGCGGCTTGACGCGCATGGATCATGCGCATAACCTATGCGCATGAAAAATCCCACGGGATTTGAGGAAAGTCGCTCACCCTTCCGTGACGAACGCGGCATCGGACGCGCGCCCGATCGCATCCGCAAGCGTGCGGTGAACGTGACGGTGCAGGAGGAAATCCTCGCGCACGCCAAACAGATGAAGCTCAACCTCTCGCAGATTCTGGAAGACGAATTGCGCAAGCGCGTGCGCGAAGAACTGGGGCGCCGTTGGTACGAGGAGAACAAAGCGTTCGTGGACTCCTACAATGCGTACATCGAACGCAACGGTGTCTTCGGCGAGGAACTCCTCGATCTCGATGATCCACCAGTTTGACGTCTTCCGAAATCCGATCCGCACGGGACGCGACGAACGGCCGTACGTCATCTCGCTGCAACATTATCATCTGGATCATCTGCGGACGCGCATCGTTGCGCCACTGGCTCGTCACAGAGCGGACGGATCGCATCGCCGCCCGATGCCTGCGCTGACGATCCTGGATGAGACCCTTTATCTGTCGCCGACCGAAATCGTCACGCTCTCGACGAACTACTTGCGGGGGGCCGCCGTCGCCAACCTCGAAAACTATCGCCGCGAAATTGTCGAAGCCGTCGACTTGGTATTGGTTGGCATTTAGCCGTCGAAACCTTCGGCCAGCACGAGGTGGGAGGTAGCGCTGGCGAGGCGCAGCTTCATCACTTCGCGGTACTCATCGCTCTTGTACCAGGTGCGCGCCGCTTCGATGGACGGGAACTCGATAACGACCAATCGCTTCAGGTCGAAGTTGCCTTCCCATTTCTCCAGTTCAGGACCGCGGATGATGTAGCGGCCACCACATTTCTCGACGACCGGCCGCGCCAACTGACGATAGCGCGCGTTCAACTCTGGATCATGCACATCGATGTTGGCGAGAACGTAGGCCTTCGGCATCGCGCCTCACAGCAGATTGTAGGCGCTGAACAGGCGGTGAAAATCCCCCTGCCATTCGCCGTTGAACTGCGCGAGCAATGCATCGGCGCGCGTTTGTCCGCGCTCGACCAGTTCGACGAACGGTTGGATGAAGCCTTCTTCCGTCGCGCCGCCGGCGTCGGTCGCGGCGCGGCGATGCAGCCCGGCGACCGCGATTTTCAACATCTCCCGCGCCAACGCGCGGACGTTTGTATTGCGGAACGGAGTCGCCAGCGCCAGCCGCGGCACGGTCTGCCGCATCGCCTCGCGTTCTTCGGTCGTCCAGTTCTTGACGAAATCCCATCCGGCGTCGAGCGCAGCGTCGTCGTACAACAGACCCGCGAACAGCGCGGGCAAGGAACAGATGCGCTGCCAGGTGCCGCCGTCGCAGCCGCGCATTTCCAGAAACTTCTTCAGCCGCACTTCCGGGAACAGCGTCGTCAGATGATCGGCCCAGTCGGTGAGCGTGGGCGTGTTGCCCTTCAGTTCCTCGATCTTGCCGTCGAGAAAATCCTGGAAGCACTTGCCGGCGACGTCGATGTACTTGCCATCGCGATAGACGAAATACATCGGCACGGAGAGCGCGTAATCGACATAGCGCTCGTAGCCGAAGCCGTCCTCGAACACGAACGGCACCATGCCGGAGCGTGCGTTGTCGACGTCGGTCCACACATGGCTGCGGTACGACAGGAACCCGTTGGCCCTGCCCTCGCGGAACGGAGAGTTTGCGAACAACGCGGTCGCCACCGGCTGCCACGCCAGCGCGACGCGAAACTTCTTCACCATGTCGGCTTCGGAGGAAAAATCGTAGTTCGCCTGCACCGTGCAAGTGCGGAACATCATCTCCAGCCCAAGGCCGCCGACCTTGGGCATGTAGTTGCGCATGATGCGGTAACGGCCCTTCGGCATCATCGGCATTTCGCCGAGGCTCCACGTCGGCGCGTAGCCAACGCCCAGACAGCCCGCGCCGATTTCGGCGCAGACGACGCTCACCTGTTCCTTGTGCGCGTTCACTTCGGCACAGGTCTCGTGCACCGACTTCAGCGGCGCGCCCGACAGTTCGAATTGCCCGCCGGGCTCGAGCGACAGCGTCGCCATGCCCTGCGACAGGCCGATGATGTTTTCGCCTTCGTAGACGGGCTTCCAGCCGAAACGCTGCATGCCTTCCAGAAGCACGCGGATGCCCGGCCGCCCTTCATAGGGGAGCGGCTTGTCGTCCGTCAGCGAGTAGACAAATTTCTCGTGCTCGGTGCCGATCCGCCATTCGCTTTTCGGCTTCTCGCCGGCGGCGATATAGCGGACCAGATCGTCGCGGCTTTCGATCGGGCCACCGCCCTGTTGCGGGATCGACATGCAAACGTTTCCTGCGCGCGGTTCTTATCTGCAGTTGCGCGTCTGTGTTTATCGCGACGTCTGATACGGATGGAACGTAATGTGCCGACCCCACGCATACAAGCGCGGGACTCAATCGGTCTTGGCGCGCCAATCGCCTGACAGCGCAGCAACTAGCGACAACGCCGCGATGGCCGCGGTGTCGGCGCGCATGATGCGCGGGCCCAGCGTCACCGGCAGTACCGATGGATGCGCGCGGATCGCGGCGCGTTCGCCCTCATCGAAGCCGCCTTCCGGACCGGTCAATACGCCCCACGATTTTGAATGGTTCTTATGTGCAAGCGCGTCGGCGATGGGCTGCGCGTCGCCGCCTTCGTCGCAAAACACGAGCACGCGTTCGCGCGGCCAGTCCGCGAGCAACGCGTCGAGATCAACCGGCTCACGCACTTCGGGCAGGTCCATGCGGCCCGATTGTTCCGCGGCCTCGATGGCATTCGCATACATGCGCTCCGTGTTCACGCGACGCACCACAGTGCGGTGCGTGATGACCGGTTGCAGCACGCGCACGCCAAGTTCGGTCGCTTTCTGCGTCACGTAGTCCGCCGGCGTTTTCTTGATCGGCGCGAACGCCAGCCACAGATCGTGTGTCCCGATTTGGGCCGCGACAATGCGCTCGCATTCGAGCGTGCAATCGCGCCGTCCGATTGCGACGATGCGCGCGAGCCATTCGCCGTCGCGTCCGTTAAACACACGCAACGTCGCGCCGGCGCGCGCGCGCATCACGTGCAAAAGATAGTGACACTGCGCATCCGTCGGCGAAAAACGCGTGTGTTCAGAAAGGAACTGATTCGTGAACAGCCGGACCTTTCCGCCAGACTCGACCAAGGCATCATTCTCTGGTGTCATAGCGCCGTCACGAGCGGGGGCACGTGTGTCCGGAGCGTTGCAGCACGCATGAACGCGAACCCGCAAGCCCCCCGCTCCACCGCGCGCTTCGATCAGCGGCCGGCTTTCCAGCACATTGGGATCCTAAGCTTAGAATTCCACGTGGACAAGTTGTC
>JADMIO010976148.1_pt1 | contig 35951 bp, 47 predicted proteins | sample 8958161 | NCBI WGS metagenome assembly JADMIO01 (sample SAMN16585339, study PRJNA669376) | soil metagenome | isolation source: Crop rotation soil | place: USA: Cullars Rotation, Alabama | collected 2011
GGGGCCACAGGTACCGGGTGGTTATTGATAATCCAAATAAGACCGAGGGTGAACACAGCTAAAATCACAATGCTTTTGATGGCTTTCATATTTAATACCTCCCACGCGACGGCGCATGGCCGTGGCGAGCTTTAGTCAAAAAGGCCATGAATACCAGGCCACCGACGAAAATCAATAGGATAGTTGTGCCAATAGCTACGAGGTTGGCCAGCGCCAATGTGACGACTGCAAACAACGCAGCTCCGATGATGAAGGTGAGAACCCCCATCACTGCCGCCGCTACAAGCAACCCGTAGCCCTTGGTGTACGGGTGCTTGAGCCATGACGGCACCTGGCTCGGATCCGGCGCGTACGGCGACGGTAGAGGCCGCCAGCCTTCAGCCGTGCGGAGATGCTCGACACCGTTGATCCGGGCAACATCCGACCGCGGTACCTGATGTTGAAGGTTATGCTGCTGAGCTGCGGGTACCGGCAGATTCTGAGCTGGCCGACCCTGCGAAGCCAGTATGTACTGCTCACCCCCAACAACGACCGTGGTCGGTATGGGTGTGATTACCTCTTGAGAATATGGTTCCACTTGTGCACCTCCTTTGAATGACTGAGCCAAGTTTTTGAGCATTATGCGTACCTCCGTTGCTTCGCGTGGTTAGTGCCTTCGATGATAACAAGAATCAGAATTATTGCGGCCAAGCCAAGGCCGACCCAGAATAGAATGAACATCTGCCAGTCATGCGACAGCAGGTGGGGGATTAGCAGGATGTTGAGCCATCCTAGGCTGAACCACAGTACAACGATCTCGAACGGTCCACCTGCGTAGAATGATGCCCAAAATGGCAGCTTCCAGAATTTGTGCAGTCGAACGCCGGGCACGCCCATGTGCGTCGGTGCGTCTTCTATCCAATGCAAAGCGGCTCCACCACCCACGATTATGCCTAGCCATGGAATCAAAGATGTCACTGCGCCAGTATTAACAAGAAACCAAGCGGCAATTAGTGAGGCTAGAGCTGTAGTCACCTTACCTATGCCAAATTTCATTGTGAAAATCCACCAGCCATACCGGCGAGTTTTAGCCACATGCTTCCGAGCTCGAATCATGAACCACGTTAGCGGACATAGATATAGGAATTTACGCGCCAAGCGCATCATCATTTGATGACGAAACGAGTCAGCGAATCGACTTTGAAACTCCATCGGCAAGTCGGGGATAGCCAGGCCCCGAGCAGCAAGTGCGAATAATACTGTTAATACAACTATTGTCGCCCAAGAGCTGACCGAGCAGACAAGCCATATGATACTTCCAGAAATAAACCACCAAGGCCACCAATGGGTTAAACCGCGGTGCGGGCTGTGTTCTTCTCCCTCAGCGTCTATTGAGGCTGACACGACGTTATGTAACTCGATAGCGCCAAAATGAGCCAGCTGAGAAAATGGTCCGAATGCTGTTGCAGCCGTACTACCCTTACAATCAATATCTGGTAAAACAGCTGCACCAGCCGCAGCTAATCCAAGAGCTACCGTTAGAGCTGGTGACAAAGATAATGCGTCTCCAACTGCTAGCCCCGCAGCTAAAGTTGCACTGCTGTGTCCGTGCGCCATCATAATGCGATACCGCACATAATTTTGAAGTAATGCAGATCAGCTGCAGCCTTGTAGTGTTGCTCATACTGAGTAGTGTCTCGGTATTTCTGGGCTTCTGGCCAAGCTAAAGTACAAGCCAAGCATCCTCTACGGTTTCCGGCTAAGTGCTTTATATTTGCTCCAATAAACATATGATTTCGTTTACACCGCAGGGCAGAAGCCGTGATATGACGTCCGTGTTTTACGGTGTCTAAATTATTTTCTAGACGGGTGCCGTACTGTAAATTAACTCGACGGTTATCGGCATGATTTCCGTTTAAGTGACGTACTTCCATACCTTCCGGGCACTCACCTACGAATGCCCGCATTACTAGTTGGTGCACTCGACAATTACGGCGAGGATTATGTAACATACAGTAAAGATGCAAATCCCTGGGATGAGGTGTGAGAGCCAGTAATTTCTCAGAGTATGTGCGATACTGCCCATTTGCCATAAGCAATGTTCTAGTTATCGACATAACACGACCTAGATCACTAACTTGATAATGTCGCTCCCAACCTACTACGGGCAGCCACTCTTCACGTACTAAGTCCTGTTGAAACTTCATAGTTGCCCCGACCGTTCAAACATGTAGAAGATGGCAAGAAATAATGCGATACCAAGAATCATATGATTAGCCGCAACAAGGCTGATCACCAAAATAATTCCCGTCACCCACACAACAATCAAAGCAATATCCCACAAAAAGGCACAGATGTGTAGCAGTTCACGTATCAACCACTCTGAGAAGCTCATTGCTGCCCAGCCTCCAACCGTTCAGCAGTCCTAACTAGCCCAGCAATAAGCTCTCGAAGCTTGGCCGCGTCGGTGTACCGGGCAAGGCACTGACCAATCATCAACACGGCGTTGTTGTCGTTGGCGTAGATTGCCACCGTCACACCTTGAATGCAGCCGGGCGCCGGGTCGGCCCAATGCTTAAAGATTCGATTCTCGGAGCTGAGGATCAATCGATCTTTCATTTCCGGCTCCGACTTTTGTACCCGCGGGCGCTTTTAATGTATTCGAGGCCAGCCCAGGTTCCGACGGCAGCTCCCAAATACCACAACGGGTGGCCATGCAGCACAGCACGCTTCCACGGGCGGACATCATTGCCCCAAGCCGCTACAGCAGTGATCCATCGTTGCCAAACCGTACGGACTTCCGCACAGCCCCATATCCAGGTTTTCCGGTTCATCTAGTCTCCTGCCCTCAACGTACTAGCTTCCTAGTACCAACGTAGGCGGACATCACTGCCCTGTCAAGCTCGGCAGGTGGGGTATTTAGAAGAGGGTCAGCCACCGCAACTCCCAGCGGTACCGCTCGCCCGAGTCGTAGCACCAGAAGCACTCGACCTTGGAGTAGTGCACCTCGTCAGAAGCGTAATCGCGCTTCTTACCCTCGCAATGTGTGCAGGTCACCCAGGGTTTGCGCCAGACATGAATACCCCACGCCAGCAGGAGTACCCCGACCAGCCACGCCAAAGGGGTCATGACTCAATACCCGAGGGACCAAGACCCCTGAATACCCCCAGAGTACCCCTGGTTGACCCCTCAGAGCGCCGGACAGTACCCCGTGGCGACGACCCCACCGCGGGGCTTAACCGACGACTCAACCAACCCTCGGAAGCCCTCAACCAGGCAACCCCCAGTTGAGGCGACAGACAACCCCTCATAGCTCGGCCTCCGCACGGCGGATGTCGTCCACCAAATAGCAGTTGCAATTCCCAGACAGCTTGTTTTTCATGGTTTTTGTCCTCGGTGCGTTGTTATCGCCTAGAGCTTTCTTCAGCTCATCAGCCAGTTCGGATTGGGTCATTTCTTTATTACTGTGTTCGCTTATCCACTCAGCTGCCAACTTGCTCGGAAGTCGACCATCCGGCGGATTGATGTCCTCCACCGCAGAAAGTAGAGCTACAAGAATTGGCGGCACCGCGGTACCTTCCACGGTGTTGGATTCATCAACTTCGAGTCGAGTGATTCCTGTTTCAAGACGCAGCCGTCGGCGCCGTTTGATTTCTTCTTCCGGCATTGGTTTCCACGTGCAATACACATCAGGACCAAAACCGGCGGCACTTACATATACGCGACCGGCATCGTTGGCGGCCTTGCCTCGCACTGCGGGTCTCAGCAAATGCGGAGCCCACCCTGCTTTACGAAGCTCAGGCGAAAAAATTTCATTTGCATCTTGCTGAGTGCAGGGCCCGACTAGCCATGTCATAATTTGGGAAGATAAGCCCGTTGTCCCCGAATCTGACTTACCAGTTTTCTGGGCGCCAGTAACTAGCGTAATCCAATGCTTACTACCCGTGCGAGCGACGATTTCTAATTTTCCCGCCAAGTCGGGAACCCCAGAATTTTTCGGCATGCCATTGAATTTCACGGCTTGTGGTGCTTCATCTACGATGAGATGAATACTGGGCTCGTTGTACTCGTCGGCCAGCTCGGCATTCCACTCCCGACCTTTCTTCGTAGGATCGTCACTCCGAGCAATATCACCAAGAATTTTAGCCCGTACTTTGATCTTCTCAAGCAAAAAATCTAGTAATGTGTCTGCATCTTCCGGCGTGTAAGCCACCCGCTCGATACAATCACCATAAATGGGAAACAACGGACCCTCGGTGAGGTCGATGCCGAAAATTACGGCATTGTATGTCGCCATGATGCCTTCAATGATGGCACTGATAACACCCTCACTTTTACCACCACCTGACCCCGCGACGATACCGACGTGCACACCGGCGAAATGCACGACGAACGGGTGGTCGGTTTGCGATTTTCCGAGCTCGAGCCCTTCGGTGATTGATTTGGTTTGTGGTGGTACCCAAGGTGCCGACGGCATATTAGCGAAAGGATCGCTGTCTTTAACTACCACAATTCGACGAGTCGCCGACTCTGGCACTTCTAGCAGCATCATGGATCGCGGCCGCCAGCCGACGGCGCGCTCGAGGGCCCTCATGTGTTTATCAGGATCAATCTCCTGGTAAGTGGAAATGAATTGACGCCACTCCTGCCGACGGAAGTCGTAGGTGCACACACCATCCATACGGACGAGTGGATTGCTGTTACCGTCAAGACCGATGATCTCATTGAAAGCCGACTGCATGGTTTCTGTGAGTTGCTTGTATGACATCCCCTCATGCCAAGGTTCCCGGTAAACCGGGGCAAACTCTTTCTTCTTCTCGGTACCAGCACGGCCGATGACGTCGAGAAGACCAATGACAGTAATGATCACAACCCAAAAAGCAGCTGAGTGAACGTAGAAGAGATACAGAGCTCCACCGACGGCCCCACCAACCGCGAACAGAGTTGCCCAGATGCGGTACCCGTGACTCTTGTGGCGGTTCGCCAAATTCTTGGCCTTGAGAGGTCCCTCCGCGGCCTTCTGGGCATCATCGAGATGAGCTGCCGTAACCCAATGATTGTAGGCCGTCAGGCATTTACCTGTGCCGATCCACGTCGGGCCGACCACCTCAACCCACACCAAATGTGGCAGCTTGACCACAACCATCTTGACCACAACGCCCGGAATATGTGGCGCAACTTTTTTGATCCGGGCTTTCAGATGCTGTGGATGTGGAAGTTTAATCGCATGCTTCTCGACCCAAGCAACCACAGTGTCGTTTTCTGGTAGCGTCGGCTCTTCAGGGATAACTAGCTCTGCACTCACGCTTGCATCACCGAACACCTCTTCGTGCGTCGGCTCACGATCTCGGCGCTTAAACAGGCTGCGCCAAGCCCGGCGCTGTGGCTCACCATCATCCGGCGTGGTATCGGAGTTCTCTAAATCGGTAATGGTCATGACGCCACCTCTTGATTTTGTTTCCGCCACTCAGTAAGTAATTTTTTGCAAGTGTGTGGAGACCCGTTAATTCCCGCGGCGAGCGTGGTAGCCGTCGTTGTTGGACCATGGTGTTTGTCCAGCCAGGCGAACGCTCGATCTCGTACTGGCGTCGGGGAAGTCAGAGTTCTCGATGCCGGTCGGCGCGCTTCCCTAAAACGTAACGGCGTTACAGTTGTAGGTTGGGCCGTTGGTAGCAACGAACGTTGGAGGTGAACACCGGGTGAAGCCAGAGTGTTATTGACAACAGGAGACAGCGGCATCGATGCTTCGCGAGCGTCTACCGTGGGCGATTTAGTTGGCTCTAGCTCGGCCGCCCGGCGCGCTGCCTCAAGCTTCCTGGCATTTTCGCCGCGAAGTTCGGCCAGGCCGACCATGACCATCGGTGCGAAGGCGTGAATGAGGATGAGCAGGATTTTCTTCGCAGGACTGAGAGTCGACAGCACAGCGGCCAGCACGTTGAGGATGATCGACATGGTTGCCGTACCCCAACGGATCGCTCGAGCCCAGGGCCCGTCTGCGGTGAGCCCGATGCTCTCCATCAGCCGGTCACTGGTCAAGGCCACCCAGAGCGCCACATCTACTGTCAGTGAGGACATCAGCCCCGACGCGAGCCCCCAGCCGTCATGCTGCAAACCCCAGAATCCAGTAACACCCGCGATGGCCGACGCAGTCATGGCGATACCGGCGCACACCCAAATAGCCCTGTTGATCTGGGTTTGCACCTTATGTACCGCGTCTGCATCAAATGTCATGATCAGGCCCCTTGTGGTAGCGCCACCTGGCACGGCCGGGGATTGATGCACGTGCCAGGTGGCTGAGATATCACCCCGTCGGGAGATATCGGGGTACCGGCGGTGGCACCCTGCGTGGCACTATACAGTTTCAGTTGCGCAACTGAAACCAGACTACCCAGACGGGTGCCGAGCTAGACAGGAGATGTCGCGGTGGACAGAAATGATGTTGTGTCGAACGGAGTTTCAGAAGGGCAGGCTTTAGACGAGATTTTGGGTGCTGAGAACCTCACAGGCGACAGGGAAGCCGACCTCGTCGCGGCGATCAGGCAGCTAGAAGAGCTGGTCGCGCGAGCTCCGCTGTTGCTGCGAGTGCTCTACCACGCGATGTATCAACAGCTCAAACCGGATAATCACGATGTGTGGGCTCGCGTCGGCGCGGCAACCGGCTGCACCAAAAACCAGGCTTGGCGGAAGGCCCACCCGCCTGGGATGGAGACAGAGCCCTCGGAATAACGGCAGCAAAAAGCAGGGCCCCCGGCAGCTCTTGCGGTCTGGAAACCGCACCGGGGGCCCTGTGTCGTGTGACCTATCAGAGAGGATGCATCATGTTCCATGCCCGAAACACGCATGCCTAGCCTAGCACCGTCGGCGCCACCAAACCCATACGCATCGCCCGATCAGGGCAAACCCCCAAGCTAGCAGGGCCGCGCCGAGGCTCAGTGCCGAGAAGACGGCCAGCCCTAAAGCCAAGCCACCGAGGATGATAAGAACGCCAAGCAGAGTTGACAACATTATCTCACATGGTGTATCAACTGGAATCAGTTTCTTAATCCCGACAACAGGAGGTAAAAATTTATGTCTCAGCAGGTGACCATCGATATCGTCAGCGATCTGAGCGGTACATCTAACGCTCATGAGGTGCCTTTCGGATGGGGTGGCAAGGCGTTGGCTATCGACCTCACCGAGGCCGAACACAAGACGTTCAGCGACTTCATGCAGCCCTACGTCGACAAGGCTCGCGCCGGGTCTACCGGCAGCGCCAAGCGCGGGCCGGGGCGACCGAAGTCCACGGCGAAGCCGACTGCTTCGAGCCCCGACGTCGCGTCCGGCGGATCCGGGCTGACCAAGGAAGAGCGCCAGGCCGTCCGGGACTACGCGGCCGAGCACGGTCACGAGCTCAATAAGCGCGGTCGGCTGCCATCGCTGGCCATCACCGCTTGGCAGACGAAGAACCCTGAGGTCTTGGCTCATCTCAGCGCGGCGTAAGTACCAACCAGGAGGGCAGTCCCGAGACGCGACGGGGCTGCCCTCCTTCATGTCTCTTGCCTGCCGAGCTTGACAGGTGTTGGTGCAGTCTGTAACGTGATGTGTATCGGAAGCGATACACCAGATGTCAAAGCTACAAACCACCTCACACCAGGAGGCTCCCAATGAACACCCCCGAGCGGTTCTCCACCATTACTTACACCCGCACGGAGCCTTTCACTTACCGTGAAGAGGTAAAGACCGGTGTTGTCACCTCCTTCAACTATTTCTTTGACCGCATCGACGCGGTGTACGTGGAGTCTGGTGAGCTCGTTTGGCTACACCAGATTCACTAAACCAAAACCCCAAACCTAAACTAAATAGTGGGCCGCGCGAATAAATTAACAGTAACGGACGCAAAAAGAGTGGGCCGGACCGCCGGTTTGGTCGTCGAACAGCCACCGTCGCGGCTCCAATTACGACCAGTCAAGGAACCCGAAATGCATTGCAAGCAGTGCGGCAAGCCGATGAACCCAGTAGAAGCCGTGGTGTCTGCTACTCACGGAATATGCGGTAAGTGCACCCGAGATAATCACAAGAAAGCCACTCGGCGCTAACCAAACTAAATAGTGGGCCGCGCGAATAACCGGCGAAAGCCGGTACTAGTGCGTTTCCTGACTGTTCAGCTGGTCTGGACGGTTCGGGATGCCCACTAGGGCAATTCGACAATTAAGGGATGGCGCACCATGGGCAACGAATCGTTCACTGTGAACGTACCGCATACCTACCGTACCGGTTGGGGCGTTCTGTTCACTCCTATTTGGGATGATGACGACTGCGTTAGTGATGTCGATAGCGACGTTGCCGACCGCACCGATACAAGCGAACCAGCGGTGACTACCGGCCACGGTGGAGACCTTGAACTGAACTACTACGGCAATCCGATCAACCTCGAATCCCACGTCGGTGACCACGCCGCAATTGTCCCGACTGCTGGCGGATTACCGCCGGTCTGTACGTGCGGATGGACACCACATCACGTCTACACGATGGCCGATCACCTTCGAGACATGAATTCAGGGTCAGCATGACCGAGTTGCAAGGTTGATCAACAGTCACCTGTTGGTCTTCCCCGCCACTCGGGCGGATTTGACCTAGCTGAAGTGAGGGCACAATCATGGCGTTATACAGGGTCACCAACAATACAACGGGCCAGGAAGTACACAAGGGTGACACGTTAACTAACTTCCGTGGCGAAACGGGAACGTTTCAGATGGTAACGCGCGGCACTGAATACAACGGAACCGCGAAAATTCTAGTTGACGGGTCAGAGTCCTACGAACGCGTGTGGAACGTCACCGTTGAAACCGTCACCACCTAGCGTGAGTCTCCCGGCCGTCCCGGTGATATTGGGCGGCTGGCTTGCTACACCTAGGACTTGCTGCTATGGGAACCGAGCGCGATTGAGTAGCACGACCAGTTGAGGCCATTAGGGGCGCTGAGCGGTCGGTCGTTCTTTTTTGGAGGTGGCGTCATGTCAGCAGTGTCAGCGGCTACCCGTGTGCGGGAGCTGTTTGAGCGTCAACCGGCGACGCTACGTCTAGTGCCTGACCGGCCGGAGCGTGTAGCACCGGTGCAGCGCACGGACCGGCCGCAAACTCTTGCCGACTTTGTGGGTCAGGAGCCGTTGATCGGTGCGATGAGTGTGTGGCTAGAGGCCGCGATTATGGACGGCCGGGCGCCGGGTCACGCGTTGTTGAGTGGTTACCCGGGGTTGGGTAAGACCAGTTTGGCGGCGATTATCGCGCATGAGCTGGGTGTGACGATGCACGCGACTACCGCTGATGGTATCGGCAACATCCAGGGTTTAGCGAAGTGGCTGTCGAAGATCCAAGAAGGCGATGTGGGTTTCATCGATGAGGCCCACGACATGACGGCCCGTGTGCAGCTGAGCCTGGGTTTGGCTATGGAGGACGGTCGGATGGTGCTTCCCGCGAAGTCGGGTGCGCAATCCGAGGAGGTTGTGGTCGAGGTGCCGCCGTTTACGTTGGTGTGTGCCATGACCGATGCTGCTGAGGTCGTGCGCGAAATTGCAGAAGAGAAGCGAGAAAGCGCTCAGAACATCGAAGATGGTTTCGGTCACAGCACCTCGGCCAGCGAAGAGCTGAGCAGCCTGGCCGACGAGCTAGAAGAATGGGCAACCAGCATCGAGAATGCCGACATTCCCGAATACCCGGACGCTAACGATGCCGACTGCGAGGAGTGCGAGGGTAGCGGCTCCATCGGGGAGGATAACTGCGAGGAGTGTGGCGGATCCGGTCACCCGAGCGAGCCGACCGAAGAGCAGTTGGAAGAGTGGCGTATGGATGTCGAGGACGTCACGTCGGTGCTCAACGATTCGCCTTGTTAGGATGTGAAAGTATGGACCGTTGGGTTTTATTTGCCCTAGCCGCGTTGGCCTGGGTCAGTATTTGTGGAATCGCAGTCAGCTGAGCTATCAACCGGTGGGGGAGGTGACTTAATGACGGATGATGAACTACGACAAGATTTGCTCAGCAAGTATGGTAGATGTATTTGTGAACCTGGATACTGCACTGGCGAACTTAATCGAGAAGACGTGCCAGAAGGCAAATTCTGTGAGCCTTGTCATTGGATGGATTTCTATCGGGATTGCTTCGCTGAGCAGGGTTGAAAATCATGTTCCTATTCCGTCGGAGACCTAAACCAGTCTCCTATGCCGGTCTGATCGGCCCGTCGGGCGGCAAGCTCGGCGGGCAGTCCGGCCGCATCAACGATTGGCCCAGGTGCGCTCAGCGGGGCTGCTGGCACCGCGTACCACCGGGGGCCATCCACTCTAGGCCCGACTGCCAGCGCGCGACCTGGGAAGGCACAGCCGCCATACCCAAAACACACCAAGGAGGGTCGGCCTGCTGCCCTGGTTGGTGCCGTCGGTGCGGCATCTGCTGGGACCGCGGACACAAGAGTTGCACCCAGTGCGGACGCTGCATCCTCAGCTGTCCAGGGCTTTGTGCTGAATGTGGAGTGTGCAAAGACAAGTGCGCGGGCCATGATCAAAAATAAGAGAACGAGTAACGAAACTAGGGATACAGACGATAACCAGGCATGACTTTAACAGACCTTGAAGCCATCCGAGACACCGACGAAACCCTAGATCTCATTGGCAGAGGGGCTGAGTTTGCCACCAAAGACCCACTTATTAGGGTATTAACTTATTGGAGAGACGAGGTGAGAAGAAGTGAGTACCATTTATACAGCACAGATAGCAACCGCTGCCTTGCTCGGCTTTGGCTTGCTGACCGCTCATAGTGTTGCCGACCACTGGTTACAAACTGACTATCAGGCTTCCACTAAAGGGCGTAAGGACGCTCAAGGCCGAGCTGCCTGCTTTACCCATGTGGCCGCATACACGGCAACTGCCATGGTATTCATTGTAATGTTGTGGGCTGTTTTTGGTTTACAACTGTCGCTGGTAGGTGTGCTGACAGGCCAAGCAGTATCCGCGGTTAGTCATTACTGGGCCGACCGCTGGTTTACCCTAGAGCAGCTCTGCCGTCGGTTGGGCAAAAGTAATTTCTACAATCTAGGCAAACCTCGTGACGTTAAAACATACACAGTAGTTCGGCTCAGCGGCGAAACTGGCACAGCGTTACGAAAATTACTCCCTGATGAGCCCACCGATGAGATTTCTTTTGATAATCCATCTTTAGGTACCGGTGCCTACGCACTGGATCAATCCTGGCACATATTATTCATCTTTATTTCTACTATCGTAACGGTGGTGCTTTCATGAGCGAGATCGGTCAGACCAGCGATGGTTTCCACACATTCGACGAACTGTACGAACACAGATCAGCATTATTCATCGCGTTGATGCGGCTCAAGCCGTTCAACTCTTGGTACGCCGACGAACACGAAGATGGGTCGATGTTTCCTGGCTACTTTATCGCAGGTATCAACCTGCCCAACGGAACAATTACTTACCACATGACGATAGATCCGTGGCGACCCATCTTGGAAGAGCCGTCTTCCCTCGGTAGACTGCCCCGACTTCGACGGGCCCCGCACTGGGATGGCCACACGTCGGCCGACGTGGTGGTGCGGCTCAAGGATTGGATGAAAACCCTATGATTCCTCGATGGATCCATGAGTTCTACGCCAACATGCGCGGGTACAGCTGGTTGAAATGTCCAGCATGCGAAAACTATTTCGGCGGGCATGAGATCAGAGAAATCAGAGGGCACAAAAACTCGAGACCAGTTGACGAGATGGGTTTGCAGCACATCTGCCCGCGGTGTACCGCTGCTGGGGTTGGTTGTGTGGCCTGGGCGCTCGAAGGCAAACCCCACACAGGCTGCCCGTTTGCACCGGTAGAGATCATCTATCCCTGATCATTCTCCTCGGCAACTCGACGCCAACCCATCTCCAACTTCCCCATGCTGGCCAGCTCGGCGATCGTGGCCGGATGGAGCGTGAGCGCCTTACCGGTGGCCAGCCAGCAGGTAGGGCACTGTGGCCTGAGTTGGCCGGAATCGACCAAATCTGTGCTGGCGCCGGGCGACACCCACACCTGAGCTCCGCAGTCCGCACAGGCCCGTACATTGCTCGGCACGGTGATGGGGTCAAACCCCACCGCAGAGCACACGAGGCGCAGTCGGTGTTTTCCAGCCATCAATCCCCCAGACACACCAAACAGCCCCGCAGCCAAAAGGCCACGGGGCTGTGTTTGCGCAGGTCGTTGGCGACCCGACGGAATTATATCAAGTGAGCAGCGAGACACTACACAGATAACACGGCTGACCCGGCGGGGTAACCAAGCTGGATGCGGCTACCGTCCAACCGCAGAGAGTAACGTAGTACCCCGTAATCCGTCCTAGTGTCATGGCCTCCTCGGTCACAGAGTGTTCACGTCCTCGGTTATCGGTCAAACGGGTGAGAGTCATACCCAACCAGCCGAAAGGCTGGACTGCAGATTACGATGCACCGTCATATGCACGTGCATACCATGGTTGATGACGCTTAGCTAGCTCAGAGACTAAAAATTTGGCTACCGACCGTAGTCAGTATTTTACATGCAGGCGTTTCCCGAGTTCGATCCAGTTCGCCGCGATTCCCTGTTGTGCCTGTGGCAGAGTCAGGGCCCCGCGACACACCGCCTCCTGAGCAGCTGCCTCAACGGCGTCTTTGTGATTAAACGAAGCATGGGGTTCAGGCCATAGATTTTGTGAATTTCTCGGCGCACCACCCAACCGCAACGCAATGAGATGGTCTTCTTCAACGTCAGCTGCGGTAAAAGTGTGACCACCCGACGTATCTACATAATCGTAGCGGTTGGCCAGCTGGTCTTTCTTGAGTGCGTTTGTGTAGTCGGTCGCGGGCCGCCATTGTCTCGTGTGAGCCACCGGGCAGAGCTGGCCGACTGTGACCGCGGGATTCACCGCGCCGGGCGTGCAGGAGGCATCTGGTAGCCATCCTTGCGGGTCTGCCACGTCAGCGTGCCGGGCATGACAAGGCTTGGTCGAAGTCGTATAGGCAAAAGGTACGGGTGGTGGCGTCGGTGCACTACTCTGACACCCAGCCAGCACAGCAGTGAGAACCACAGCTCCAAACGTCTTAGCGAGCAATGCGGACACCGCCCATTCTGGCATCCCAGCGAGCGATGTAAGCAACGAGCTCTTCTCGACCCTTGTCGGTGAGCCGCCAATACCGACGGCGAGAACCCCCCGGCTTCCGAGCAATCATCTCTTCGTCGGTCTCCCACCGATCCACGATTAAGCCGTCGGCTTTCATCGTTTCAAGCATGGGGTAGACGGTGCCCGCTTTGATATTAGTCATTGTGGTTATCTCGCTACCCCAGCGCTCTTGGCCGGGGTCACCGATGAACACTTTGGCGACTTGGACGCCAGTAGAGGTAAGTAGCATGCTAGGATCCTAGCACATGGATTACCGACCGCCAGGCAACAGGCTGGTTGTGCCAGGATCCCCGATGGGTGCCGAGATAACCGAGGTAAGCACCGACGCCACCGCGGTACCAGCGGCAGTGAGCAGGGCGGCTCGCCAGTCGATATGCAACAGATCCAAGCCGGTTTGTCCGCCACCCAGCAGTATGGCTAGCGAAGTGGCAAAGCTCTTGAGCGCGCGGTCGGCCGCGCCGATCAGCCAGGCTTGGGTGTAGGGGTTGCCCGGCGCTGGGAGCGCGAAACTCGCGTCTTCGTGCAGACCGGCCACAAGTTCCTCCTTGACGGCTGTAACATCAGGTGTATAGGATCCGATATACAAGATGTGAGGCTCGAACAGGAGCCACCGAGATCAGGAGAAAATCCAGTGAGCTTGTCTGCCTCGGCCACGAAACCACCGACGGGCCCGCGGGCTTCCTTACTTATTGCAATAATATTTGCCAGCCAGCAATTTTCTGAGAGGAAACATCATGCCCATGTAATCAGATTCAACCGTTGTTCTGTCACTCAGTTTCGCACTTCTGTACCGGCGGTACTTTCAGCTGACCGGGCCGCTCAGGGTTGGGCTTCCGCTAGCCCCGATGAATTTACAACTATTGCGATTGCGTGGTGAAATGATGGGACTGTTTGAGTCAAATATTCGAGAATCTCAGGTTACGACCTTGGTGAACGCTATCACTGATGAGCGTGAGGCTTGGACCAATCCTCACTTGGGGGAGTCAGGAGATCGAGGAAAAGACGGCCGATTGGCAATCGACAGAGCCCAGTCGGTGCTAACTAGGGCAAAAGACAACTCAACTTTCGAAGAGATTAAAGAAGCTACTAGGAGAACATGATTGATGACTAATCCTTAAAGTAAATAGCCGAACCGATAAGAAATACAGCGAGGGGGCTTGGCGCCAAGCCCCCTCGCTGTCCAGCTACATCACGGACCGGCAGGCGTGGGTGCCGGGGGCACTGCCCCTGGGTCGTCCTGCACCACAGCCGCGTGAATGCGGTCAATCTCCGTGCGGACGTTCGCGATTGCGGCCTGCACATCAGCATCGGAAACAGACCCGGCATTGGAAGCCTTAGTTGCCAAGTCGTCGAGTGCCGCGATAATCACGCCATCCTCAGCCTTGAGGTCATCGAGTGCCGCGCGCTGGTCATCTGCGAGTGCCATTTGCATCTCCTGTTTCTGTAGAATTTTTCGGACACCTCGAAGAATTTCCGAGATGTTTGCCGGGACGTTGGCCAGGTCGGTGAGTATAGAACCAACGAAAGGTGATCGTGTCTGCTGTTCCTCCATCACAGCCCCCAAGCCGATACCCACTGAGTGAGCGCGTCGGCTACCTGTTGATTGATTCCGTTGTGTGCGTACCGCAGGTACGAGTGTGCCACAACTGCCAGCCGTTGGTTAGCTGCTGCCTGAGCTGCGGTAACGGTTGCAGCAGACGCCGGGGAAGGGATGGGTAAGGCTCGGCCGGTCAGAGCTTTGTAGTAAAGAGCCAAGGCTGTCTGATCAACCCCGGCTAGAAATGATTTGTTGGTGAAATGTTCAGGCCAGATAACCACCCATGCTTCCTGAACTTGCTGCGCCCAGAAATTGTCGGTGATTCCAATCGGCCGACCCCAACTAATACAAGCCAAGTCTGGATGACCCATTTCGCTATCGCCTGAATATTTGCCTACTAAGAAGGCATGACCGCCCCACTCCCCCGACGGGGAATAGTCCCAGACAGTCTGAGTTTGTTGGGCTTTCTGCAGGTCGGCACCCACCGAGATAGACCCAAAGATGGCCGTAGCCGCCCGGACTTCATCAATGTTTCGGACATCGACCTGAGCATAGGCAACACACTGAACCCGCTGCCCCGCAGCGCCGACGCCAGTCTTATGGACTTCGTCCAGCATATCGGCCATGACAACGCCGTTGTCATCAGCCGGGAAGTTCGGGTTACCCGACCGTTTGTAGAGGTCAAGTGCCACAGAATCGTCGGGGAAGACATCGATGTTAGCTAGGTACTTCGACACCAGCATGCGGTCATGCACCACAGCCGCGGGTCCGCAGTCGCCGTACTGGTTGTTGGCCAGCATCCCCCATCGCGTCGGAGGTATGAGGCTGAAATGGTCTACGGTGGCCGGATGCGCTGGGATAGTACCGGTCAGCAACGGAGCCAATCTAAGCACTGGCCTGTCTGGGTCGTGTGGCCGTCGACCGAGCCGCTTACCGGGCACTCTCGTCGTTTCGACGTGGGCGGAAGTCATCCGGCCTCCAAAAGTTGTTGACAGGCACTAGGAATCTATATAAGGTGTGAAGTTGTGGTTAAGAACGCGCCGGGTACCGTTTACTTGCTGCATTTCAGCAAGGCATACAAGCATGCGAAGCATTACACCGGATGGACTTCAAATCTTGACGCACGGCTAGCCGAACACGCCAACGGGCACGGCGCTCGATTGCTGCAAGTGATCGCTGACAAGGGCATCACATGGAAGCTGGCCCGAACGTGGTCAGGTGACCGGAACTTAGAACGGCGATTGAAGATTCAGGGTGGCGCCGGCAGGCATTGCCCAATATGCATAGCCCAAAAGGAGGTGAACATGATGCAGCCGAAGGATTGGCGTTCGCGCGCCGCATGCCGGGATGTGGATCCTGAACTGTTTTTCCCGCTCGGCGACATGTTCCCTCCGGAGCAGCTACGCACGGCCAAGGCCGTCTGTAAGCGCTGTGAGGTTCGGCGTCAGTGCCTCGCGTGGGCGGTGCAGACCGGGCTCACCGACGGCATCGCAGGCGGGCTCACTGAAGCCGAGCGGCGTACTCTCAGCCGCCGGGCCGAGTATCGAAGGGAGGTGATTGCGTGAGTGACCCAAAGGGTTGGGACCAGGTAGAAGGTGGAGTGATTTGGACTCCACCTCAGGGTGTTGAAATTGGCTGAGTAAGTCGGTGGGCCCGACGGCAAGGGATAACCAAGAGTCAGGGTGAGTGCAGTAAGCCGGTTGGCTGCAACTCCTAACCTTCACCCTGAACCCCACCACACCACACCTGTAATACAACGAGTACAGAAAGCGATACTCCTGCCATGAGAACACTTATTTTGGTCGGCCTGTTCAGCGCCGCGCTGTGGGCAATCATCGCTACCCCTACATTGAATGCCCAGCTCACCCCGACGGCCTCTTACCACCAAGATGAAGGCTCTGGTCCCTGCCGAGGTAACTACCCCGGCCCATGCCCCTGGTAGTCCTTAGCCAGACCGGCCAATGGCCACGTACGCCTCACCTGGCGCCGCGTAGTTAACCGTGACCCCTACGCAACCAGGTGAGGCCGCATATTCAGGCGTGAGCAGATGAGCGGCCAAGATCAGTCCTGAACCCTTCAAACCGAGGCCGTCGTTAACAGGTACGAGTACACCTCCTGGCATAATCCAGCTGGCCAGCTTGAGGTATCCACGGGCCGCGTCCACTCTCCGACCGGCGAAGTCCTGCACACCAAATGAGAACGCGGCGCCGCCTTCCCAACCGCCGGTTATATTCCACGGGACATCGAAATTCCGCTGAACCCATGTTCTAGGATCGCTGTCCAAGTTGTCGGGCATCGGGGTTGCTGGCAGTCGGACCATTTCACCGGCCTCTCGCGTCTTTTTACCCACCACTTGCTGAATAAACCAGTCCCATAAATACTGCTGACCAGGGTCGGTATGCGTGCCGTCTTTTTTCCCCAGCGTCCAATCCCAGTGACCGCAAATACCCGACTGGTCTGCACCAACTTGGGCGGGTGTCAGCTTCCGGACAGGTATTCCGTATCTCGCGCACCATTGTCGGACTTCTCCTGCAGCTCGAATCATCATGGGTTGATGGCTTTGCCAGTCGGCCGGGCCCCAATGAGCCCAGCCGGTAAGGCAAATATTCAATGATCGTTTGTTAGCTGCCAGCGCCGACCAAGCGGCTTGGTCGTCGGGTACATAGTTAACTGTCGAATCATCATCACAGATCTTGTGATAACTTTTGTAATCCCCCGCCGCATTAGCTCTATCAAGATAAGCAGCTAGGTCCTCGGCTGTGTGGTCAGGCGCTAATCCCGGCTTGTGGTCGCCCTCATTCGTGTGAATGATAATCAGAGATATTCTGGTTCCCGCTCGGCTCTCGCTTTTCAGGACCATGAGAACCCCCAATAGTAAGAATATGATTACCCGTAATGTATGGAGGCATAGAACCATTAAAGGTTATTGTGTGTTGCCATCTTTCGGGCTCTCGGTCGGGTGTCCTTATGCCAGTTTTCATGTGCCGGGCACCACATGCTTAGTGCCACAATTCAGCCGGTCGGAGCTTGTTTGTAGGACAGTATAGAGCTGGTCATACTGTGCCGGACCGCCAGCAAATCTACTCTTGGCCGCATCACTGTAAAAACTTATAAATGTGCCGTACAGATTACAGGTCTCATGGATGCTGTTATTCAATTTAACCTGCTGCTCTTGCAGTTGACTAATCAATGCGTCATTATCGTGGCTGACGTTATAAACGTTGACACCCAAGATAATGCCAAGCACCGTGACGATGATGTCAAATGCAATGAACCCAGCTCCACTTTTAAGCCAAGTCCAAGTAGTTTTCTGGTCTGTCTGAAGTTTGGTAACCTCGGGAGTGAGATCGTTTAAGGATTTCTGCAGGTCGGCCATTCTAGCTGTAATAGCTTCGTCAGCCATTCTCAGCTGTTCAGCTGGCGCCGTTGGGTTTCTCAATGGATCAGTCATGTGTCCCCCTACGTTGTTTGGCCAGCTCGACCTCGAGCCGCAGGGCCGCAACTGTCTCGTCTATCTGATCCATCAACTCGGCCAACTTTTTTCGAGTTTGTAGTGATACTTCGATAGTTTTTTCGTGGTCTTCTTTTGAAGACATCTGAGTCATTGAAGCCTTCTTATCTCGTCGGTGGCGTCTCCCATGACATTTCGTGCGGTCATACCCAGCAGTAGATATTTTTGAATCTCATTATTAAGTGCCTTGACCTCCGATTCAAACCGCTCGGCTCGCTTATTAGCCTCCTCGAGCCGTTCTTTGTAATTCTTTGAATTTTGTAAGTAGAGCGCACCGACGGTGAACAAGAGAAACGCAATTACTACACCCGCGGGACCGTATGGTTTCAGTACACCCAATAAATCGTTGAGACCCACCGCCCGGCCTCTCTAATTCATGACAGCTACGCCGACCAGATGAAAATCAGGTATCATTTGAGCATCCGTAACTTGAGGTGGCCAAACTATGGGAGTTACCGCGGCGGTAGATTCGGATCCTGTGGTAATGGCAGAAGCCACACAGCTTCCCGTTTTACCAGCCAATTCTCGTAACTTAATTCCGTTTCCGGCACTGGGAGTAACAGCCGAACCGCTCTTAGAGCGAATAACGCTCTTGCTCCCGACGCAAATACTTCTCGAAGCGCCAGATCCAGTACGACTAGCATGGATAGCTTTCAAGCCATCAATGAACCCGCTAGATGCAGCCGCCCCGGTCTTGGTAAATTCGAGGCTTTTATACCCGGTACCCGCAGCTGCACCAGTGGTGGATCCTGATCGGACAGAATCAACCTGTTTGACACCCGAAAAATCTGGTTTGGTTACAGCTGCGCCAGTTTTGACGTAAGTAGTTGAGGTGACAACAGCCTTAGGTCCTGAACATGCACCGCTAGCTACTGCTGATCCGGTTTTGACATAAAAAGTTACACTAATGACAACTTTGGATCCTGAGCAGGCTCCACTAGCAGCGCCAGACCCAGTTCGAACAGAATCTATTTCTTTGGTACCAACGGATGCCGTAACCGCGGCACTTGAACCACTTTTAACAAATGTGATTGATTTACTGCCTGAAGCCGCCCCGCTTAATGCAGCCGAACCTGATCGTTGCGAGTCTATTTCTTTGCTGCTGACGGTGGCAATCGCCGACGCACTAGAACCAGATTTGGTGAAATCAATCTCTTTACGACCCGTAGCTGCGGCAGCTGCGACGGCCGACGCAGTTTTGACCCGGTCGGCTTCTTCGAAACCAGACGTAGCCCCTGCGGCAACAGCGGCGCCAGTTTTTGTCCGTGTAACGCTTTTAATTCCCACAGCGGCAGCAGCTGCGACAGCCGAGCCAGTTTTAATCCGATCAACTTCTTTGCTGCCAACAGCAGCGGCAGCAGCAACAGCTGATCCGCTCTTGTTATGCTCTACTGTTTTAGACCCTGAACAAGCTGCGCCAGCTGTGGCTGAGCCAGTTTTATTGTTTGCCGAGGCCGGGTTTTCATAATAGACGGGGCGATACAATGTATACATGGTGCCCCACCTATTCTAATCAAGAGTAATGATCGCCCACGGAAACCCTCGGCTAGACCCGCCCACTTGTTTAAGTGTGATGTCTCCACCTTGTGGTTGAATAACTGCGGGTAATTGAACATGTGGAGAAGCGATACCAGCATAAAAAGTAGAAATAAGAATTAGTTGAGCCGTGCCAGCAGCCAGCACTGGGCCTTTAACCCTTAATTCTACATACTCGGCCCCAGATAAAGCCGATACGTCTACTAACAACACCCGAGTTTTTATATTAGTCGGACTGGCTAAAATATGTTCTGTGCCGGGCGTTGCGGTCTGGGTACCTGATGACTCGATAGCCGACACAAAATCTCCTTATTACGTCCCTGAAAGGTCCCCAGTTTGGCCTAAATACAGCTTTGCTAGAGAGCTGACGATTCTGGTCAAGTCATGAACTTGTGCTGCTATTTGAGTGGCGCTAGGTGATTCGACGCCAAGATAACTGGCATTACCACTCACTCCGTCAGAAAGGATTTGAGTCATAATCGATGTAGGATCAGGCGGGGCCACATAATATGTGTACCCAGCAGCAAGTGCCGCCGACTCTTCCATCGGCTGCCAGCCATCCGGGTATGTAATAGTAGTGTCTGGATCCCACAAAAATGGGCCACTTTCATTAAGCACCATATTTGTGGGATCATCCGACACCCACACGTAACGACCTACACCCGACACGGCTCACTCTCCTACTCGCTGAATACAATGACAATTCCATTAGCCCCGTTACCACCTGCACCACTGTTTGAACCGTTTAATGAGGCGCCACCGCCTCCACCGCCGCCGCCGTAAAGGCCACCAGCCCCGCCAGACCCTGCAACACCCGCGGTATTAGCCCCGCCACCGCCGCCGCCAGGACCACCTACGGTCGTGTTTGCAGCAGTGCCGGTCGCGTCGGATCCATTGGCCCCTGTGCCACCAGCGGTCCCAGTTCCTACGGAATTAAGCTGATAAGAGGCGCCACCAGCGGCAGCTGCAGAAACGGCTGGAGCAGTGGATAAGCCGCCACCGCCACCGCCGCCACCAGCGGCTTGAGAAAGGGTGCTGGCACTAGCCGCCGAGGTAAGACCGCCAGCGCCACCGGCTGTCCCGCTAATCAATCCAGTACCCGCTGTTCCCGCTGCACCACCCGCAGCTGAACCGCCACCGCCGCCACCACCACCGGATGCGCGTACTTTTACTGTGGTTCCAAAAGTGCTGTTGCCCCCAGCAGTGCCCGCTACGCCTACGCTATTGTCGGTTGTGCGAGCTGCACCGCCCGGACCACCAGCTCCCACTGCGACAGATTCAGTGGATGCAAGGTCTGTAACCCGAAATACCGCCACAGACCATCCAGCGCCACCCCCGCCGCCACCGCCGCCACCCACGGTGCCAGATACCACTCGTCGACCAGACCCACCACCACCACCGCCGCCAATGGCAACAACAGTGGCATAAGTAACTCCGTCGGGTTTGCTCCAAGTACCATTGCCGGTAAAAATTTGAATATTGACACTAGGGCGTAACACGGCACTCCTTTAGACACTGACAACAATGACGATTCCATTGGCGCCATTACCGCCAGCACCAGAGCTATTGCCGTTTAGGGAAGCGCCACCACCACCGCCGCCGCCGCCGTAAATACCGCCAGCGCCGCCATTACCACCCGCACCCGTAATAGAAGAGCCACCGCCTCCACCACCAGGTCCGCCTACGGCGGTATTGGCTGCTGTGCCAGTGGTCCCCGCCGTTGCCGTTAATTGCCCCAGCGGCACCGGACCCCACTGAATTGAGTTGCGATGATACCCCGCCGACGCCCCCCGCGGATGCGGCTGGGGCAGTTGTTATCCCACCACCAGCACCGCCCCCTGCGGCGGATGCTGAAGCAATTCCAGCAGAACCACCTGCGGCCCCTGTTCCCGACGAAACCGCCCCAGCTACACCAGCAACCGTGCCGACCCCGCCCGCACCAGCGGACGCGGATCCGGTGAAACCCCCGGCGCCACCGGTAGACGCACCCGAAGCGCGTAGCCGAACGGTGGTGCCAAATGTGCTTGATCCGCCTACCGATCCCGTGACACCGTTCGTAGAATCGACTGTTTGAGCCGACCCGCCTGGACCACCGGCGCCCACCGCAACTGTTTCGGTCGCAGCGAGATCTTGGGTACGAAATACTGCGAAACTGAGACCGCCACCACCGCCACCACCGCCACCGGTGCACACGGTTCCAGAAGCCCCCCGGCGACCGGATCCCCCACCGCTACCACCGCCAATAGCCCAAACCATTGTCGTTGATGCGTACGGAGGACGGATCCAAGTTCCGTTGGTGGTAAAAATTTGCACGTCGGAGCTGGGCACCAACGCCATGATTGTTGCCTCTTTTAGTAGCTGCTGATTACGAGGACTATTCCGTTAGCACCATTTCCACCGGCACCGGAATTGAAGGTGTTCAGTGATGCGGCGCCACCACCGCCACCACCGCCGTAGATGCCCCCCGCGCCACCAGCGCCGCCCGCTGCAGCGGTTGCTGAAGCACCACCACCACCGCCCGGGCCGCCGACTGGGGTCCCTACAGCCGTGCCAGTCGCATCGCCACCGTTTCCTCCGCTAGTTCCACCAGCCCCGGAACCAACTAAGTTGAGTTGGAGTGAAGTGCCGCCAGCTGCGCCGTTTCGAGCCGCTGGAGTGTTAGAAACGCCGCCACCAGAAGCTCCACCGGCAGCGCCCGCGGTGACCGCCACACCACTTACTCCTACTCCACCAGCAGATGCTCCAGCAGCCCCCGCACTACCCGCACCGAGACCTGAACCCGCCGAGCCTGCTGTACCTCCCGTGCTTGCAGTGCCACCGCCACCGCCTGTACCGCCGCCTGCGTGGACTTTGACGGTCGTACCGAAAGCACTGTCACCCCCGGTGCTTCCGGCATTACCTGCGGTGTCGTTGACTGTTTGTGCCGCACCACCAGAGCCACCAGCACCAACAGAAACCGTCTCAGTGGCGCTGAGGTCTTGGGTGCGGAAAAACCCATAGCTAATCCCCGCCCCACCGCCACCACCGCCCGCAGCACGCGCTGTGCCGGAAGCTCCGCGTTCGCCACTCCCACCACCGCCACCGCCGCCAATAGCAATGACTTTGGTAAGTAAGGCGTCTGGTCGAATCCACGTCCCGTTGGCGGTAAATATCTGAATGTCAATACCAGATACCAACGACATGCGCCACCCACTCTTGTCACAAAGTAATTATTTCGATGGGTAGGTACCGTCGGGGCATTCCCATGCAGGCAGTCCAAGCTGCACACGACGTGCATTGATTAAATTCCAGCAATTTTGACATGCTGGGCTGTTTTTGAATTGTGGTACTGAGTAAGCGTTAGCCTCGAATTGATTTTTACAGCCCCCACAAATCAAAGACACTAGCAGCATCAGTTCAGAAGCCCGAACGTCGGCGTAACCTTGATAACATCATTAACGGCCAAAGAGGCAATAGCTGTGGTGTCGTCAAAGTTACTAACCATCAACGCAACCCCGGCAGTTGCAGCCGTGGCAATGAAAAATCCATTGATAGCCGTGGCATATGACGCTGTAGCAGCCGGGAAAGACACCTGCCCCGCCGTTGTGCCCCGACCGGTCTGGGACCACATTGTTTTAGCGCCGGTAGCTCCCCACGAACCAGCTCCGATTGATTGCCGCGCATACCCCGTGTACCCAGCTTCGGTGATCCCCGTCGGGGTAGCTAGGACCATACTGGCCGCGGGTACAGTAGAAGCAGTTTGAGATGTGAATAAACCACAATAAGTGGTGCCAATATTGGTTCCATTCTTGGGAAAAATCGAAAGGATGTAATCAAGCCCCTCATCGGGCACAATCTCGGCCATGGATCCTACTCCTAGTGGGTTGTTTGTGAGTCAATAATCACGGCACCCTCGGCCAAACAAAATGGCTCATGGCCCGTTGCATGCAAGAAACAGTCCCAGCGGGCAATCCAAAAATTAAACAAAGCCGACTGAGCTCTGGTCACTGTTAGCACTGCTACGCTCTTAGGAACAGGAGTAGACGAATATATCAATGTGGCGTTGCCGATTGCGGTACTCCACTCAAACAGCAACTCTTTTGTGACAGAATCTTTTATCTGGGCCTGAATACTACAACTAGTGGTATCAACAATAGGGTTTCCCAATTTGTCAACAACCGTAAGTAAAATATTGGCCCCGGACCCCTGTTTTAGATAAAGATCAATTCTAGTGATGGTGGGAGCTAAGAGAACCACTCAATTCAGCCCCTTATTTGGTTTCCAAAACTGATATACGTTCGCGGGCATCGCGGAGCGCCGACCAGAGCACGCCGATCAGGTCACGATCGCTGAGCATTCTGGCGCCTTCTGGGTCGGTTGGTTTCCGCACCAACCACGGCGCTACCAACTCGACATCATCCACCATCGGGCCCGCGTGTAGCTCGCCATCGTCATGGCGTACCAGAGGATCCCAACGCCAGCTAGGGGCCGGGACAGCATCCACAATGGATCCACCATCGAAAGGGGCCTCGTCAGTCTTCAGACCACGCTCCGAAGGTGCGTGAACGGTGCCATACAGCTGCCAGAATTCAGTAGGAGTGCCAACATCACCATGCTGGGTGCCAAAATGCCCGGTACTAAATACGTTAAGTGCGTTGATTTGATTTTGAGTGGCGCCGTCCCCCACAGGTCCGTAGTGGAAACCATAAGAGTTGCCGTGTAAATCACCATAATGGTTGTGAAACTCAATGCCAGCCACACCTACATCACCATGATGCACACCCGTGGTGTCTCCCGAGACAGGGCCATAAAATGTTTGAGCTGAAATGGGCCGCGCTTGGCGACCAGTAGCATCTCCGACGGCGACCGCACCGTTAGCCATGATGAACGAAACATCCTGGTCTTTATTACCCCACACAGGATAATCAGTACCAGGCAACATCTGCACAACATTGTCGTTGATATCCCGAATTTGGTCATTCGGGCGCCCTAAGGCTCTAGCCAGATCGTCTAATCGGCGCTGCATTGAAACCAGTTTGTCTGTCAAATATTGATCAGGTACAGCCGTCACTGGCATATCAAACGCTCCCTACTGGCAGCGGACTAGTATCCGTGATAGTGACCCATAGTTTTTCAGTTCCACTGAGAGCCGCTATCCGTCGGGTGTAGAACCCATCGGGAATGACGGGATCACCATGAATATCTATCGAGAAATCCTCACCGACGTGGTATGTGCCCACCATGGGATCACTGTCCGCGGGCACCGATGCCTTGAATGCCACAATCGGTTGCTTATATGCGGCCAAAGCCGCTGCACTGTGTGCAGCTACCACAGGGTAAGAGGTCTCTGATGAGTGCGAGCTGTCCACCGTTTCAAGCATCGGCCAACCGATGGCGAGAAGGCTGGTGTCCGTGGTGTGTGCGATAAGTTTATCTCGTGATTGGCCAGTGCCGGACTCCCACACTCCAAAGGCCATGCTCGACCCATCACCGTCAAACCCGACGATGGAATTGACATCGGAATCAAACACCCAGGTGGTGACATTACGCCCCAAATGGGGAGTGCCGATCTGCGCCACCCAAGACAGATAATCACCATCACTACCCGATGTTACCCGCGGGTCGAACCTAATTTCTGGGCCGTCTACTTCAGATGATAACGCCAACAGCTGGTCCCAGTACTTTGACAAATCATACCCGTAGTAGGTCCGGTAATCAGTGCCCGCTCCGCCGGGGTCGGTTACCGAGATAGGTAAATCGTTGCCCACACCCGCGAGCGCTTGAGAAATCAGCACGGCAGCTGCGTGTTGTTTAGTTGTGTATGGTCCGATGACAGTATCAGCCGCGGTGTCCGTTGCGAATGCAGCGCCTGGTTTGACTAACGTCCGCTTGCTGAATATTTTGCCGATCTCTGCCGCGTTTACTTCTACCTTGCTAGGCGTTGGCCGACTCATCCGTAGATACGGGCCAGCCCAGACAACGTTATTACCCCATTTGAGCACCAATGAGAAACGCCACGGACCCGTTAATATTTCTCGAACTAAAATACGAGGGTCACGCTCATCTTGATCAGACAAGGCATCCCGAAATGACTCGAGAATAATAGTAGCCCGCATAGTGCCAATATCATTGAGCTTGGTATCCCAAGAAAACGTATCTGCAGGGAGTTTCCACATCATCCGGCCTGTGCGTGTGTCAGCTACCCACAATTCGTAACTCGGAGCGATAAGCGGTGCTGCCGGTACATACGGCGGCTTACTTGTGATAATAGCCAAAAGAACTTGACCATCAGGCCCACTGAATCTGCTGCCGCTAGGTGCGGCCGTGCCCGCATTGACATCGGCACCGAGGCCAATGAAAACAACACCGGTAGGCCCAGAACTACGGCAGCCCTGCGGCAGGTCACCGATGAGCGGTAGCGCGATACCCATGTTGCCGTCAGGGCCCGTAGCTCGAGCTCCGCCGGGAGTGTCGCTGAGGATGGCCAGGACTAGGCCGTCGGGCCCGCCATCGCGTTCAGCCGAAGGGTTATCAGTGAGGACAATGCCGAGGATTAGCGAGCCATCTGGACCACCCAGCCGGGTGGCAGACGGAGAATCCCCAGCGAAAACAATCCCCAGGGTTAGCACACCATCAGAGCCGCTACACCGGCTACCAACGGGGGCATCGGTAAGCGTGACCCCACCAGCCGGATCGGCCTGCACAGCCCCGACTGGGCCGTAGAAACGAGCTGCCGAGGGCCCATCAGTCAAAACAAGACCCAGGGCCACGCTACCGTCTGGGCCGGCTGATCTCGAGCCACCAGGCGACGCGGTGACGACCAAATCGGGGGAAACCAGGCCGTCAGGTCCGTACTGACGCAGCGCCGTCGGGGCGTCAGGACCAAAAGTAACTCCGATGGCGGCAACACCGTCAGGGCCATAATCCCGCTCAGCAGATGGCGAGTCGGTAGTCGTAACACCGACCGCGACGGCGCCATCTGGGCCACTACTCCGCAGAGCGCTGGGAGTGTCCGTAAGAACAGTAGTGATAGCCAGCGCACCATCGGGACCATATTGGCGCAAAGCGCTAGGGCTATCCGTAGCTAGTGCTACATCAATTCCTGAACCTTGTGGGCCCGCGTGACGAATTGCCGTCGGTGCGTCAGTGATAACAACACTTATTGCAAGCGAGCCATCAGGGCCACCGTCCCGCTCAGCTGACGGACTGTCCGTAATGGACACACCGGTTGGTGTGTAAACAACCCACTGCTGCGTAAACCAGGACATCGGTTACGCTCCTGTCGAATACACAGCCCATGGGAACGCGCGACCAGTGCCAGCCACCTGTTTGAGAGTGAATTTAACCGAGGCCGCTGTGACGTCGGCAGGTGACACAGCAATAAGCGAGGACGGCACAACTGGGCCGTAAGTTACCGGACCCCACATCAGCCGCTCAGTATCGGTGGACCGAACTTTACCGTACATTCGTAGTTCGACGATGTCTCCGGCGGCCAAGTTTCCTAAATCCACTTTCAACTGATAAATGCTGGGAGTGGTGATCGCCGCCCCGCCCAATGTGTGTTCTGTGCTGATCGTGGCCGTCTGCGAGCCAGAAGAGTTGATGGATACAGCCATTTTAGTTCACCCCGTAGGCCACGTAGGCGCAGGTTCGGTCAGTGGCCTGAGTGGATGATGACGACTGGCGTACAGCAATTCGGCTACCCGCCGGTATGTCGCAAGGAATGATTGGTGTGTATTCTGGAATCACAGTTCCACGGCCGGTAAGCGTAGCTGACCCGGCAGTATATGGTGTGACTACACCGCCCGTCATCACACTAGCCACAAACCGCAAATCGGGAATGATTATCTTCTCCGAGCCTGAACCACCGATAGCCACATCAGCTGCTTGTATGTAATCCGCCGACATAGAAGTGCCAGGCGTTGGCCGCATAGCAGCAATCATCAGCCCTTTATGTGCATATGTAGTGGAAGCCGTTAGCTGGACGTAAGAGCCTTTTGTGTTGGCTGTGCCCCCGGCGTCCGCAGTGGTGCCACCCGAGGTAGCCGTGTTGCTGCCATAGTCGGTGAGGCTGGAGAATGCAGGTACACCCATCCAGCCGCCGACGAGCAGAGTCCCTGATATGTAGCTAACGCTTGAACCAAAGTTATCTTGTGATCTGGCGGCTATTCTTGATCCTGCCGGAATAGCCAGCGGTAGCAAAAGACTGACGCACACTCCAGTAGAAAGACCAAACAGCAGGTTTGAAGCGACTACTATTTCAGAACCAGCCCCACCAATACCGATGTCCACTAGATATCGAGTGTCATTGAACTGATTATGAACATGGAGCAGCAGAGCCGTGGCGTCAAACGATGTAGCCGCGAATAGCTGCGACCACGGTCCTTTAGTATTGGCTGTGGCGCTGCTGGTCACCAACGTAGATACGCCACCAGTACTACCGGTAGCAACGTTAAAACTTTCAGCTCTAAATCCTGAGGCCAGTGCCCAATCCGACACAATGCCTCCTATTACGGCACGAAGATATGGGCAATGCCTTGTGCGTTGAAATTATAGGTAAATGCCCCACCCTGGCCGGTCTTATCAGAACCGAAATTGAAATACCCCATGAGAGGCTGTGTTGCCGCGGTGCCGGGCGTCCGGTCGCTGATAACCAGATACCGGCATGGCCCGAACGTCGCGGTGGCCCAGCTTGGGGAAGTGGCGTTAAAAGCGATGATGCCGGATCCCACGCATTCCCAAGTAACGCCGCCGTCCGTAACCGTGGTGCCAACCACCGTCGGAAATGTCGGTGCCGAGCTCGAAGAGGTACCGGCCACCGCGCAGCGGTACAGGAAGCCGTTACCTGAGGCAGGTCGGATGACGAAGTCGGCTGCGTATGCCGTGCTCGCCTGCCATGTAGTCGACCAGCTGTTAGCCGCAGTGTAGGTACAGGTGCAGCTGGCCAGCGTCAAACCGCCGACGGTGTAACCATTAGCCGTGGTGAGCTCATTGCTCAAGTCGGACACATAAGCATGCGTGTCCTGGTTAGGAGTATATGTGCTGGTATGTAGGGTGGCCTTCATGGTGTCAGTGGTGAATTTGATTTCTTGGTTCCAAGCGCGGACTGGCGCTTGGCGGTACCAGTTGAAGCTCATTTTTACATAATCCTATCTACTGGATTTCCAAGCTACCGGCAATTGTAAGAATGGCTTGAGGTCCGTCACTGAACGCGCCAGGAATAGCGGGCACACCCGTCCCTACCCCATTGGTTCCGCCAAAACCCTGCGTCATGAAGCTCCAAATATTGGCAGCTGCCGCGCTTTGCGGGAACCGCGGAATCAACTTATTGCTGTTCGGCGGTATGTAGCACATCCCTGCCCACGCGAAGTGAGTTGTAGATCCTGTATAGAAGAAACACGGAATGTGTGTCTCATTCAAATTTCGAGAAATCATACCCGGCGGCAGCACACTGTCAATCTCTCCCGCACCGGCATTGAATCCCGACGTTCCCCACTGCCAAGTGTATGCAATATCCAATCGTTTACCGGTTACCAGGTACCGGCCGTTGACAAAACCACCTGTGCCTAATACAACCGTGCCGGGCCCAACACCACCATTGCCCAAGTACGTAAGAGGTGGTGACCAAGAGGACCATACTGCAGGGGAGGCGATGACTTGCCAGGCCGAACCATCCCATTGTTCGGTAGCTCGAGTATTGAGATTGTAACGGGTATGCCCCGGATAAGCCCCGATGCGGGTGTCTTGGCTGGACATCGGGTAGATGCCACCCTCAGCCGTGACGAACAGCCGCCGGTCGGAGATATCCGAGTTAAGGATGCTGGTCGTATTAGCGCGCACCGTTACCGCAGCGAGGACAATATCCCCGTCGGTCAGCTGGCTCACCGGCTCAGCCGGGCTACCTGCAGGCGTGCCAGACAGCACAACGGGGGTGTAGGTCTGGGCTGAAGACCCAACCCCATCGATTCCCAAATCTCGGACCCGCATACAGACATAGTCGATCCGAGGATTGGTGTTTGCCGTCGGAATAGTGACGTTAAAAGCCGCGTTGCTGGTGCCAATGTATGGACCGCCGAGAGCTCGATTGACAAGCAACTGACCTGGTTGCACGAGTACCGTCATGTTTGCTGATGGGCTGGCTTGGGTTACCTGATAATCGGTAATCGTGGAGCCATTGGCGTCGCCCGGATAGATTCCCGACGCCCATTGAAATGTCTGACTAGGAGCTGGTTGGGCTAGAGCGCCCGCAACATACCGGAAAGATTGAGCGGTGTTCCCGTTACTATTAGTGGTGTCTTTGTCAACATATCCAGGTTGCTGATGCGGAGCCGTGTTGCCCATGTAGCATCCTTAATGCCAAGCCGACCTGAGCGAAGCCGTCAGTGACGCGGCCGTGGCAAATGTGGTCGATCGTAGGTTATAGGTGACAGATTGTTTTGGCAGTACATAAGGCCACCCGCCGGGAGTCAACAACGATGCCCGTTGATTATTCGTGCTATTGAGGTACACCCCATGACCGGGAAACCCTTGGGTAGAAAAATCATCGGTGTTAATAGTGACCACATCGGTAGCCGACAAGGCTCGCGTGTACGTAATCGTAGTTCCGTTAACGATATCCACTATTTGCCAGTTAGCCGGCAATGGGCCAGTAACAACAAAAAACGGGTGTGCTATGTCGGTACCGGTATTGATAACACTGCCCGCCGATGGCTGGCCAGGCGTTCCGTAATCTACAAATGACGAGAACACCAAACCCGGACTAGCGAAATTAGCCCCGCCGCTAGGTGGCGTGCCTAGCGTGATGACGGGACTTTGCCACGATCCATCGTGTTTCCGTGGATCTGGTGCGGCCAATCGAAGGCTGAACACCGATGAATACCACGTGCGAGGGGCCGTAAGCACCGCATCATCGAGCTCGACCATCACCGATCGGGAAAACCCCGACTCGTACACGATCATTTCATACAACTGAGCTGGGTCCGAACATAGAGCTGCCATGTCGGTTTCTGCTTGTCGCATGGTGAGGTTGTCCGGTGCGGTAGCCACAATCTCCAAATTCATAGACCGTGGCCCCGTGTAAGCAGCCGCCCGGAATGCCCCCGCATGGCCGGGCCTAGGGGTTCGATCAGTCCTAGGGGCTGGCCGCCCGGCCCATCCATCAAATTTCGTTAGTATCCATTCTACCCCGTTAACATCAACGGGTAATGGCCCGGCTTCGACACGAAATAGAAACTGATGGCCGTCTAATGTGACCGAAGGGAGAATAGCTGATGTCACCAAACCCCCTTCCAATTATAAAGCGGCATCCGCAGCGAAAGACAACCGGCGGGACACCATATCCGCAATGTCCGCCTCGGAATGCTCAGCTCGCGGATACACATTGACACTGATGGGAGCTCCATTGCTGGCTGCCGCAGATGACAACGCTTGGTACTGCGGTGCGGTCAAGACCCGCTCAGCTTGGCCTGTGCCGTTGTAGGCCATTGTCATACCAGGCGGTAGCCACCCACCTTGGTCATACCCATGACCTTGCCAGCCAGCCGCCAAAGACCCGTAAGCGGCCAAAGTGTACCGAATGGATGCCAAAATATTAGATAGTGGGTCCTCTGATACCCCGTACTCATGCGGGTCTAGGTCATATTGCGGATGCCTGTAATGCGCAAATGTCGGGCCAATGACCTGCATCAAACCGACCGACGGTGTCCCTTTTTGCCAGTTGATGTCATATCGGTTGATAGCCTTCGGATTGCCGCCCGATTCCGTACCCATTTGCATCTCGAGCCGACCGAGGTTACTGGCGTCTTGGCCTGCAATACTCAGAGCTTGCAGACTGATCGGCCGCCAGTGCGCGACACCAGGACTGGATGACGGCGCTACTTCCTGCTGCCGAGCCTTATCCGCAACATGTCGGACTATCGACACGTTGGCATTAACCACGTCAGGGATGCCCGCAGCGTTCCAGCTAGAAACGTCCGAGTACTGCACCGGGCCGCCGGTCGCCATGCCCCTCAGCGCGGCGCTGCGCATGCTGAACATAGCGTCATGGCCCCCGGCTGCCGCCACCTCGGCCGCTGTCCAGACGTGCTCTCCGTGGCTGAGCATGACCGGCCCAACAGCATCACTCGTGCCCGAACCGGGCCCGTAAACAGCACCACCTGTCGCCGAGTTGAGAATGTTGCCTGTGTCAGCCTTGAAGGTAACGAGAATCTGCTCTTGAGTGATCTGACTCAGGGCATTATTGATCTGATTCTTCATGTCGTTTACCGAAATAATCGCAGCCCCGGTATTCGCCAAGAAATCAGTCGCGATGGTGCCGATGTCTTTGATCGCGAGGTACTGGTTGGCCAGTGTTTCCGCTTGGGTGCGGGTGATGCCCATCTGGGTGTACACGTTGACCAGTTGGTCATGGAAGATTTGGTGTTGCGCGGTGACCTGGTCAACGGTGGCACCGTTTTTCTGCATGGTGTCTTCTTCGCTGATCATGGCTCTGATCAGGTCGTTGACGTTCTGCTGGTTACGCCGACCAGCCTCAGTATTCAAATCAAGAGTCGAACCGTTGTTCTTGATCCCATCGGTCGCGGTTTGTAACGCATCCCGCCAACGAATCTCAGCATCCGACGCGCTGAGCAATTGGTCTTGCTGGTGTTTGAGCGAGTCGGTTGTTTTATCCAACCCATCTTTGAGAATCTGTTGCTGCCTGGCACCTTCAGCGGTCGCGGTCGTGTACCGCTTCTGCGCGTCCACCGCCTCCGGTGACTGAGCACCGAACCGATCAACAGCGTCCAGGTAATCGTTCTGCGCTTTCGCGGCGTCCTGCTGCGCCCGCGCTAGGGGGTCCAACGCTGCCCGCTGTTTGTTGTACGCCTCGGTCGCGTTGTCCAGGGTTGAGCCGATACCGACGATGCTGCCCGTGAGGATCTTCGCGAACAGTGATTGCTGATCGTAGGAAGCAGCTGCTTCCCGCGCCGCGGCGCCACCCTTGATCAGCCCAGCGACCACAGTGTCCTGGTCGATGCTGAACGCGGACTGTGCAGCATCCGCAGCGACGAACGCTGCACCCAGGATCGGCAGCGCCGCACCCAGTCCTTTGATAGCGCTACCCGCGCGCTCACCTGCCGCAGCTGAACCTGTTGTTTTCTCGGTCCACGTTCCTACGCTGGTAGCAGCGTCAGCCACTCCCGACTTGAAATCCCCGAGGAGCCCCCGGATCGTGCCAATGATTTTCCAAGCGTTCCACGCGTTGTACCCCAACACGAGAGCTGTCGTGAGGATAGCCAGCTCAGGGGTTGGTATCGCGTTAACGATTTTCAGGAAACCGTCAACTACTTCGAGTGTCACATGCCCCAACGGTCCGAGGGACTCACCGAGATGCACCACGGTGGTGATGAGATCACCAATGAAATGCGCCACCAACGGACCATTAGTTTTGACGTACTCAAGAAAATTCTGGAACTGGGGATTGTTCTGAAGATTCTGCGCCGCAGCGGAAAACTTCTCCGACCAGGACAGAATCCCCGCGCCCATCTGGTCCCATACTGGCTTGAATGCTTGCAGAACAGCTGCACCACCAGTAGCAAGATTCCCTAATGTGACTCCAAATATTTCCGTCGAAGGTACAGCTTCGCTGCGAATAAACGTTATCCAATTAGTCCAGAATGGATCATTGAGTGCTGCACCTGCCCGACTGGCCAAGCTGCCCATCTCAAGAGACAAGTCACCCACAAGCCCCTTTACTTGGGGGAATATGGGCGCAGCGTTCTTTAATCCCTGCTCGACGCCCGGCAGCAAACCTTGCTGCGCCACCGCTTGCAACTCTTTGACCTTAGGCTGCAAATCATCATGCACGAAATGTGCGAACTGTTGGCCAGCGGGGGAAAGATTAGCCATGTCGGTGGCCAGCTTCTTAGCCGAAGCCGAAGTCTGGTCCTGCTGGGCAGCCTGTTGCGCCAAAGCCCCTTGCAAAGCCCGTTGAGCAGAGATTACTCCTTCTTGAGCTTTTTGGATACTCTCGGCACCGGCTCGAGCAGTTTCAGCCTGTTTAGTCTGCGCATCAGTTAAAGCCTGCTGAGCCACCGTGATTTGCTCGGCACCTTTACGCCGAGCTTCATCAACATTTCGCTGAGCATTACCGAGGCTTACCTGAGCGTTTTGAACACTCTGTGTGGCCGACGCGACCCCGCGCTGAGCGGCCTGAACTTGCTGAGATCCTTCAACGCCTTTGGCATCCGCGGCTGCCTTATCTTCGGCATTATTCTTATTGCGAACCTGAATGTCTTTGAGCTGCTGGACCGACTGGTCATAAGTAAGCTGCGCTTGTTGTCGTTGGAGTAATGTCGCCGCCGGGTTGGCCAGCGTCTTATCCAGCTCTTCTTTAGCCTTCTGAATATTAAGCTGCGCTTGACGCTCGGCCAGCGCGCCATCTTCAACGGCTAAAGTCAAACTTTCAATCTGCCGCTGTGCGGCCTGCCGAGCTAAAGTCAGACTTTCTTGAGCTAATTGTTCCTGCTGCTGAGCGTTCGCCAATGTCTGCTCGGCCTGTGATTCAGACTGCAAAGCACTTTGAATCGAAGACGCCACTGAGATGTAGGTGTCACCTAAACTCCGTTGAGCATTGGCCACCTGCTCGGCCGCTTGCCGGTTACTAGTAGCTGCTGCTCGCTGAGCGTCGTCAACAGCCCGTACAGCGTTCCGGACGCCATCCTGGGCCGACGCCACCGCGTTAGCCGACGAGACCTGCTGAGCAGCCGACTGAGCTGCGGTTTTGCCCGCGTCAGCTTGTACCGTGTTGAGATCCTTAACCACATCCCCGACGCCATGGAAACCAAGAATGATAGCTCCGATGCCCGCCCCGCCAATGACGGCACCAGTGCCAATTGCGGCCAAGGCCGCTGCCACCGCGGCAGCTACCGGGATGATGGCTGGGCCCAGCGCCACACCAGCGGCCAGCAGAGCGTTAATCTGACCGACGCTGTCACCGGTATCGGTCTTAGCATCTATTTTGACATTTTTGCCGTCAAGCTCATCGGCCTTGACCTTCAGCTCATCGAGCTTGAGTTTAGCTTCAGCTGTTTCAGCATCCGCAACAATACGAGCACGCTTGGCTTGCAGCTCGTTTAACTTGGCTACAAGCTCATCAATCTTTACCTTAGCGTCGGCATCATCGATCTCGAGCTTTGCCTTAGCATCGGAAACACTACGTAGCTTCGCCTCGACGTCGGCAATTTCCGCGTCGAGCTGGGCGGTATCCAGCTCAGGCTTGAGTGGAACAGTCGCGCTGTAGTTTTCTTTGGCGAGCTCTTCACGAACTTTAGCCCCGAAGCTGCTCAAATCGGGGAGCACGGTGAGATAAGCCTGGCCTGCAGCGTAATCGGCCATACTCACCCCTTAGGTAAAAACTTCCTGACCCGCTCTTCATGCGCTTCTCTGGCTTGAATAAGCTCGATCTTATCCAGCACTGATTCCGGTCGTTTCATGTGAACAACCGATGGCCGCTTAGCGTCTTTGCTATTGACCTGGATCAATGTGGCGTGCATCTCCGACAGAACATCGATGATGGTTGCCAGCATGTCTCGCTCAGCCGTCCACCCGAGCAAAGACGGTTTAACACAGAGATCCGTGCCGGTTTGGGTTTTGAGCTGATCTATCGATTCCTCATCGGCCATCACCGAAGCATGGAAGTGACCATGAACTGGGAGCCTTACCAAAAAACGGTACAATTGAGACCAAGGACGTTCGCCACGGACATACTCATACAGATCAATACCAAGCTCATGACGTAGATCGTATTCGATGGCCCCACCATGCTTTTCGATTAGCGTGGCAAGGCCCCGAATCCCCCCAATGCGCCTGTTGTCCCCATCTTGAAATGTTTGACAATATCCACGATCACAGCCGCACCGATGTTACCCTGCTCATCTGCGATAATCTTCCACACTTCATCGAAGGCATCGCCGCACAGCATTTTGAGCAATTCAGTCTGCTGGAATACCGGAGTCTCACCAATTTTAATCATGATATCAGTACTTGGCGGCATGATTGTTACTATCCGGCCGTCGTCAGTTTCCAACTCATACGGCTCAATTCCAGCTTCTTCGCGAAACTGATCGAGTTTCTTTCGCACCATCAGCTACCACCAGGGTTGGCGTTGAAGCCCATGGCAGCCAACTGGGCAAACCAGCCAGGCCCACCGAAGAAATGCACGACCGGCGCTCCAATAACGCTATCATTTTGTGGAGTAAGG
>JADMIO011667554.1_pt1 | contig 35949 bp, 32 predicted proteins | sample 8958161 | NCBI WGS metagenome assembly JADMIO01 (sample SAMN16585339, study PRJNA669376) | soil metagenome | isolation source: Crop rotation soil | place: USA: Cullars Rotation, Alabama | collected 2011
CCGCGACTTCAAGTCACGTGAATTCCAAGCTTCGGATCCCACTGTGCTGGAAAGCGTTCCCGACCGCGGGCCCGTCGCAGCGTTCACCGCCACCGCGACGCCGGCCGGCACCCCGACCGCGTTCGACGCCTCGGCCTCGTACGCGCGCTCGAGCGCCATCGCCCACTACCACTGGAACTTCGGCGACGGCTCGGCCGTGGTCACGAGCGTGCCGACGACGACGCACACCTACGCGGACCCCGGGACCTACGCGGTACGGCTCACCGTCTACGACGCCGCGGGCACGTCGGCACACTTCGTGTTCACCGGGCAGACGGCGTCGCGCTTCGGTGGCGACCGCGCGCGCATCAAGCATCTCGTCGAGATCGGAACCTGATCGTCGACCGTTCGCGCCCCGTTCACCACCGCGCCCCTTGACGGGGCCCGCCGGCGGGCCGAGAGTTCTGAGCGCCGATCCGGCGGTGGGGGTCATCGGGAGGTCATCCATGTCGATTCGTCGAGTGCTCGTCGCCCTCGCCACCGTCGCGATCGCGGCCGGCGTGGGGCTGGGACCCGCGGGCGCGTCGGGTCCGCGCATCGGTCCGCATCAGGAGTTCGTCGGACTCGTGAACGGGAGCACGGGCCAACAGCAGCCGGCCACCATCGCCGTCGCGTGCCCGGGCCCGGGGCAGGGCCAGACGACGCACCCGCTCCCGCATCAGTCACTCGAGGTGAGCCTGCCCGCCGCGGCCGGCGGGACCGTCGGCAACACCGGTCCGCGCGCGCACCACATCGAGGCGTACCTCGGCATCCCGCCATCGGGCACGCCCTCGGGTGGCCTCGCGACCTTCCGGCACTACGGGCACCAGCGGCCCATCCCGACGTCGATCACGGTGCCGTGCTCGGGCAAGGGCTACATCACGTTCATCCCGTTCCCGCGGGTGCCCGGTCGGACGGTGCCGTTCGTCGTGCCCGTCGAGTACGCCAACATCGCCACCTCGTCGTAGCCTCCGCCGCATCACGAGCATCGACGACCTCTTCGACGCGGCGCGCGCCGACGTCGACGCGGGCACCGTGCCCGCCTGCCAGCTCGCGGTCGCGCGCGACGGGGAGCTCGCCGCGTTCGACACGTTCGGCGCCGCGACGAACAACACGCGTTTCTGCATCTTCTCGGCGACGAAGCCACTCGTCGCATCCGCGGTCTGGCTGCTGATCGGCGACGGCTCGGTCGACATCTCGCGTGCCGCGTGCGAGTACGTGCCCGAGCTCGCGCACGACGGACTCGAGCACGTCACCGTCGAGCAGGTGTTGCTGCACACCGCGGGCTTCCCGAACGCCGAGACGCGCGCCGACGTCTCGGACGCCGCCGAACGGCGCGCGCAGTTCGCGCGCTGGCGCCTCGAATGGGACCCGGGCACGCGCTTCGAGTACCACGCGGGCTCCGCGCACTGGGTGCTCGCCGACATCATCGAGCGCGTGACCCGCTACGACTTCCGCGACTTCGTCGAGCAGCGCGTCTGCGCGCCGTTGCAGCTGCCGCGCCTGCTCGGCATCGCGGTCGACGACCAGGACGACATCGCACCCCTCGTCGCGATCGGCGCCGTCGATCCGGGCGACCACACACTCCAGCTCAACGATCCCGCGGTGCGCGCCGCCGGGCTTCCCGGCGGCGGCGCGATCACGACCGCGGCCGATCTGGCCCGCTTCTACCAGGCGTTGCTGCACGATCCGGGCGGCCTCTGGGACGACGCCGTCTTGCGCGACGCGACCTCGCACATCCGATGCGCGTTCGACGACCCGTTGATGGGCGTGCCCGTCAACCGCACGCTCGGCCTCGTCGTCGCGGGCAACGACGGCCAGCACATCCTCCGTTACGCGATCTTCGGATCGGGATGCTCACCGGGTTCGTTCGGGCACGCGGGCGTGCACGCGCAGGTCGCGTGGGCCGATCCGGAGTCGGGCATCTCGTTCGTGTACCTGAACAACGCGGTGACCGACGATCAGATGCGCGCGGGCATGCGCGCGAACCGGCTCGCGTCGATCGCGGCCGATCTCGAGCTCGACTAGCTCGACGGACCCGACGGGCGGGACAGCAGCCGGGCGAAGCTCAGCTCGTGCCCGTCGGGGTCGCGCACGTGGAAGTAACGCTCGCCCCACGCCGCGTCCGACGGCGCCATCTCCGGCGCACGACCCGCGGCGCGCACGCGCGCGTGCATCGCGTCGACGTCGTCGACCCAGAACACGATGCGTCCCCACACGTCGCGTCGGCGCGGCGGCGAGCCGTCGAGTTGCAGGTTGAGGAACGTCGGGCCGACGCGGAAGGTCGTGAACGCGGCCGCCGCGCCGCCCACGATCGTCCGGAACCCGATCGCCTCGTAGAACGCGACCGCGGCGCCCATGTCGGCCGTCACGAGCGTGACCGCGTTGATGCACTCGACCGGGCCGTCCTGCTCCTCCACCGCCGCGAGCCTTGCAGAGCGATGAGTTCCCGGCCTGCCGATCGTCGGAGCTTCGACGGGCGCGCCCGGTTACGGTCGCGCGGGTCCACGAGGAGGTCGTATGTCTGGCGTTCGCGTCCTGGTCGGCACCCGCAAGGGCGCCTTCATCCTGACGGCCGACGGCACGCGCAAGGACTGGAACGTCGAGGGTCCGATCTTCGGCGGTTGGGAGCTGTACCACGTGAAGGGCTCGCCGGTGGACCCGAACCGGCTGTACGCGTCGCAGTCGACCGGATGGTTCGGCCAGCTCATCCAGCGGTCCGACGACGGCGGCGCGACGTGGACCCCGGCCGGCAACGAGTTCCGGTACGACGGCGTGCCCGGCACGCACCAGTGGTACGACGGCACGCCGCACCCGTGGGAGTTCGCGCGCGTCTGGCACCTCGAGCCGTCGCCGACCGACGCCGACACCGTGTTCGCGGGCGTCGAGGACGCGGCGCTGTTCCGCTCGACCGACGGCGGCACGTCGTGGAGCGAGCTGCCGGGGTTGCGTGAGCACGGCTCTGGTCCCGCGTGGCAACCCGGCGCCGGCGGCATGTGCCTGCACACCATCGTCATCGATCCGACCGACACCGACCGGATGTTCGTCGCGATCTCGGCGGCGGGCGTCTTCCGCACGCTCGACGGTGGCACGTCGTGGCAGCCGACGAATCGGGGCCTGCACTCCGAGGGCATCCCGGACGACGACGCCGAGGTCGGGCACTGCGTGCACCGCATCGCGATGCACCCGTCCAACCCCGACGTGCTCTACATGCAGAAGCACTGGGACGTCATGCGCAGCGACGACGGCGGCGACAACTGGACCGAGGTGAGCGGGAACCTGCCTTCCGACTTCGGCTTCCCCATCGACGTCCACGCGCACGAGCCCGAGACGATCTACGTCGTGCCGATCACGAGCGACTCGCTGCACTACCCGCCCGACGGCCGCCTGCGCGTGTACCGCAGCCGCACCGGCGGCAACGAGTGGGAAGAGCTCGCCGACGGGCTGCCGCAGGACCACTGCTACGTGAACGTGCTGCGCGACGCGATGGCCGTCGACTCGCTCGACGAGTGCGGCGTGTACTTCGGCACGACCGGCGGCCAGGTGTACGCGTCGCCCGACTCGGGTGACCACTGGCAACCGATCGTGCGCGACCTGCCCGCGGTCCTGTCGGTCGAGGTGCAGACGCTGCTGTGAATACTGTCCGCGTCGTGCTGCCCGCACATCTGCGCACGCTCGCGAACGTGCACGGCGAGGTGCGGCTCGAGGTCGACGGCGTCGCGACGCAGCGTTCGCTGCTCGACGCGCTCGAGGCGCGGTACCCGATGTTGAAGGGCACCTTGCGCGACCACGCCACGCAACAGCGCCGGAAGTTCGTGCGGTTCTTCGCGCTCGAGGAGGACCTCTCGCACGAGTCGCCCGACGCGCCGCTTCCCGACCCGGTCGCGTCCGGCACCGAGCCCTTCTACGTGATCGGCGCCATGGCCGGCGGTTGACCTCCCTGGTATCGAAAATGATACCATCTGGCGGATGGAGGTCCAAGCCGTGCTCCGACGGGCCCGACTGCGCGCGGGGCTCAGCCTCCGAGAGCTCGCGGCGCGCGCACACACATCGCACTCGACGCTGGCGGCCTACGAGGCCGGCCGAGTCACGCCCACGGTCGACACGTTCGAGCGGGTGATCGCGGCGGCGGGTTTCACGGCGTCCGTCTCGCTCACGACGAGGGTCGCATCGGATCGGGACCGCTCCGCGGAGCTGATCGACGCGCTCGTGCTCGCCGCGCAGTTTCCGGTGCGTCATCGGCCGCCCCTCGAGTTCCCGAAGTTCGGTGAACGTGGCGACTGACGTCGGTATCCTCGAAAAGATCCTCGCGCTGCATCGCGCGCTTGACGCTGCCCGCCTTGCTCACGCGTTCGGCGGAGCACTGGCGCTTGGCTGGTGCACCGCGCAAGCACGGGGCACCGTCGACATCGACGTCAACGTATTCGTCGACCAGCAACAGGCCGAATCGGTTCTGCGTGCGCTCCCGCCCGAAGTCCCGTGGTCGGCTTCCGATCTTGCGACCTGCCGCCGCGACGGCCAGGTGCGTCTGCACTGGGACGCGACCCCGGTCGACATCTTCACCAACACGACTGAGTTCCACCTGGCGGCCGCCGACCGCGCCGTGATGCACGAGTTCGCTGCGCACGACATTCCATTCCTGAGTTGCAGTGACCTCGCGGTCTTCAAGGCATTCTTCAACCGCACTCGGGATTGGGGCGATCTCGAGGAGATGGTCGCCGCCGGCACCCTCGACACCGACCTCGTGATCGGCGCTCTCGTGCACTATCTCGGCGCCGACGACGAACGCTTCGAGAAGCTGAACAATCTGTTGAGGAGGTAACTCACTGTGACGGCGCGAGCACACGGGATTCGGATCCCGACGGCCGCACCCGGGGAGCTGCGGGCCGACGTGGCCGAGCTGTTGCCGCTCATCGCGAAGCCGGGCCGGGAGCCGGCGCGCACGATGGAGGCGCTCGCCCGCCAGCCCGACCTCCTGTCGCCGTTCCTCGGCTGGGCCGCGGCGCTCGCGCTGAACGGCGTGCTCTCGCATCGCGAGCACGAGCTGCTCGCGCTGCGCGCGGCGTCGAACTGCGGGTCGGAGTTCGAGTGGGTCGAGCACGTCGAGTACGCGCGCGAAGCGGGCATGGCCGACGACGAGATCCCACGCGTCGCCGGCGCGATCGCCGACGGTCCGTGGACCGAGGCTGAACGCGCGCTCCTGCAAGCCGCCGACGAGCTGCACACCGACCGCGACATCAGCGACGCGACGTGGAACGCGCTCGCCGCGCACTACGAGCCACCCGCGCTCGTCGAGATCCTCTTCGTCGTCGGGCAGTACACGATGCTGTCGATGGTCGCGAACGCGGCCGGCATTCCCGCGTGACGGGCGTCGCCGTCGTCGGCACCGGCTTCGGTTGTGTCACCCATGTGCGCGCGCTGTACGCGGCCGGCTTCGACGTGCGCGCGCTCGTCGGCCGCGACCCGGAGAAGACCGCGCGCCGCGCGAAGGCCGTCGGCGTGCCGCATCCCTGCACCTCGCTGACGGACGCGCTCGCGCTTGCCGGAGTCGACGCGGTCACCATCGCGACGCCTCCCGATACGCACGCTCCCCTCGTGCTCGAGGCACTCGACGCGGGGCGCCACGTTCTTTGCGAGAAGCCGTTCGCACGTGACGCCGCCGAAGCCGAACAGCTGCTCGCGGCAGCCGAGCAGAGCGGGCTCGTGCACCTGCTCGGTACGGAGTTCCGCTTCGACACCGGTCAGGCGCTGCTCGCGCGCGCGGTCCACGACGGCGTGATCGGTGCGCCTCGCCTCGCACTGTTCCTGCTGCACGTGCCCGTGCTGACCGAGTCCGACGCGGAGGTTCCCGACTGGTGGGCCGACGCGGCGCGTGGCGGCGGGTGGCTCGGCGCGCACGGCTCGCAGGTGATCGACCAGATCCGCGTCACGCTCGGCGAGCTCGCGTCGGTGAGCGCGTCGGTCGTGCACGTCACCCGTTCGACGAGCGCCGACGACGGCTTCGTCGCGCACTTCCGGTCTCGGGCCGGTGCCGCGGTCGTGATGCAGAGCACGCCGGCCGATCGCGGCCCGTTCCTCGTGGAGACGCGCGTCGTCGGTACCCGCGGCACCGCGTGGATCGAAGGGCTCGGCGACACCGTGCGCGTCACCGACGGCGATGGCGAACGACGGCTCGCGATCCCCGAAGACCTCAGAACCGCGGCACCGTCGGCGCCGCCGGCCGCGCTGCTCGAGACGGCGTACGAGCGCATGATCGGACACGGCCTCGATCTCGGTCCCTACACGCGGCTCGCCGAGCAGTTCCGTGCCCGCATCGACGGAACGCCGCCACCGCCGGGCCCGGAGCCTGCGACCTTCGCCGATGGTGTCGCCGACATGCGCGTCCTCGACGCGGTGCGCCGGGCCGCGGCCGAGGGCACGACGGTTCCGATCGACGGCTGAACCGGCCGCGTACGCGTAGACCAAGCCGCTCCTCAACCGACCCTGTCGCGGCGCCGATACGACGCGATGATCGACGCCGACGCCATGAGCGAGCTGACGGTTCGCGACCTCCTCGCCACCCACGAGGCCGTCCTCGCCGACCTGCGTCGACGCGGGGTCGTCCGCAACGACGACGCACCGTCCGACCAGTACGCGCGGTGGCTCGCGCAGCAGTCGTTCGGCGGTGTGCTCCAGCCCGAGAGCACGCCGGGACACGACCTGATGACGCCGGACGGCAAGCGCATCCAGGTGAAGAGTCGCGTCGCGCGCACCGGCGCGATGGACGAACGCCAGCTGTCGCCGTTCCGCAGCGTCGACTTCGACGAGGCGCTCGTCATCCTGTTCGACGACACCTACGACGTGACGCGCGCCGCGCTGCTCACGAACGAGCAGATCATGCGACTCGCGCGCTGGCAACCGCACATGAACGGCCGCGTCCTCATCGCGCGCGACGCGGTGCTCGCGCTCGGTACCGACGTCCGCCGCCGGCTGCGCCCGGCGCGTCCCGACGTCGCGCCGGTCGTGCCGATCACACCCGTCGCCACCGCCTAAATTCGTCGGTTCTTACGGGTCGGGCTCGCAAGCTCGCCCTCCTCGACGCCTCAGGTCCCGATCAACGTCGCGCCGCTCGCTCCGCTCGCGCGCTGTGGCGAGAGCGGCTTCCACGGCTGCAGCCACGGCGTCTCGGGCCAGCCTTCGACCGCGGCCATGAGCGGGTAGCACGTCGCGCCGTCGATGCCCTCGCGCACGATGTCGGCGTGACCGGCGTGGCGCGCGACCTCCTCGATGAGGTGCAGCAGGACCCAGCGCGCCGACCACGCGTCCACGTCGTCCGGGAACCACGGCACACCCTTCGGGACCGGCACCGGATCGTCGAGGCTCATGCGCGCGATCGCCGCTTCGGTCTCCCGCGCGACCTGCGCGTAGTCGTCGAGCAGGCTCGCGAGCGTGTCGCCTTCGGCGAGCTCGAAGCCCTGGTCGCCACCGGTCGGCGGCCGCCCGTGCATCATCGAGATCCACCCCTGCTCGGTGAGGAGTGCGTGCCGGATCAGCGACGCGACGGTGAGCTCGCTCACGGTCGAGCGGGTTCTCGCCTGCTCGTCGGTCAGACCGAACGCCGCGTTGCGGATGCCGTCGCGCTGCTGGGAGAGGAACCGCAGCAGCAGCTCGCGCTCGTCGTTCGTGGGGGCGGGCAGACCGGGCATGGCGCTCTCCGTTCGTTCAGGGATCGTGATGCCATCTTCCGCGCCCAAACTGGACAGCTCTTGGGTACTTTTCCGCGTATTCTCGATCCATGCGCGCCGACCGGCTCCTCGCCGCCCTCCTCGTCTTGCAGGCCAAGGGGAAGGTCACCGCGGCCGAGCTCGCCGAGGAGCTCGAGGTCTCGGTCAAGACGGCCCGCCGCGACCTCGACGCCCTCGCGGCGTCGGGCGTTCCCGTCTACTCGCTGCCCGGCCGCAACGGCGGCTGGGAGCTCGTCGGCGGGGCCCGCACCGACCTCAGCGGCCTGACCGAGACCGAGGCGAAGGCGCTCTTCTTCCTCGTCGGTCCCGCGGCCGAGGTGTCGCCCGCGGCGAAGACCGCGCTGCGCAAGCTCGTGCAGGCGCTGCCCGCGCCGTTCCGCGACGCGGCGCGCACGTCGTCGACGTCGGTCGTCATCGACTCGGCCGGGTGGGGCGGGCGTGCCGCTGCGAGCGAGCCGACGCACCTCGACGCGCTGCGCCACGCGATCGTGGCCCGTCGCCGCGTCGAGCTCGAGTACGCCGACCGCAGCGGGCGCGCATCGACGCGTGTCGTCAGCCCCCTCGGTGTCGTGAAGAAGGGTGCGACGTGGTACCTGCTCGCCGACACCGACGCCGGCCAACGCACGTTCCGCGTCGGACGCGTGCGCGCGGTCACGCTCACCGACGACACCGTCGTCGCGCCCGACGACTTCGACCTTGCGTCCGAGTGGCAACGCGTCGCCGAGAACGTGAACGAGCTCAGGCGCACGATGCGCGCGCTGGTGCACGCGGGACGCGACGCGCTCTGGCCGCTGCGCTACCAGTTCGGTGACGACCTCGAGATCGGCGAGGAGCTCGCCGACGGGCGCGTCGCCGTCACGATCGCGGGCACCGGCGCGACGATGCTCGCGCAGCAGCTCGCGGGTTGGGGCACGGCGATCGAGGTCGTCGGTCCCGCGTCGGTGCGACGCGAGCTCGTGCGCATCGGTCGCGAGCTCGTGAGCCGCGATGCCGACGAGTGACTACTGCGTATTGAGCGCGAGGTTGTTGTCGCCCGCGCTGCCGGACGCCGCGCCGTGGTTCGTGACTCGGCCGGTGTCGGTGAGGGTCCAGTAGCCGGGGCGGGAACCGGGCGCGGCCACGATCTCGACGGTCGGTCCGGGCGCCGCGGTGAAGAGGTTCTTCGGGTACGGCGGCGCGCTCCAGCGCCCGTTGCCCGCGTACTGCGCGCCGCCGAACGAGAAGATCCCGCCGTCGGCGCCGACGAGCCAGTAGCCGCGACCATCGGGCGTCGAGGCGATGCCGGCGACCGAGCCCTGCAGCTTCACGCCGCCCATCGAGCCCAAGAACCGGGCGGAGCCGAACGCGAAGACGCCGCCGTCGCGACCGGCGAGCCAGTAGCCCTTGCCGTCGGGGGTCGCGCTGATCCCGACGATCGGCGCGTGGTGCAGCTGCGCGATCCCGCCGAGCGCGCGCGCGTGACCCGCGGCGAGCACCGCACCGTTCGTGTCGACCGCGAGGAGACCGGTGTGCGCGGCGGTCGCCGCGACCGCGACGAGCCGAGCGCGCGGACGGGACGAGAACGAGACGCGCGGTGCGTCGCCGACCGCGACGATCGTCCCGTCGGCGGTGACGAGCCAGAGCCCGTGACCACTCGCGGTCGCGACCGCGCCGACCACTCCCCCGTGGCCGGCGACACGAGAGTGCGCGCCGTTGATCGACGCCGCGGCACCGAAGCGGTAGACCGAGCCCTCGCAACCGACGAGCCAGTAGCCGCCCGACGGACTGGGAACCAGCGCGACCGTGCGATCGCCGGGCGCGACGTCGTCGTGCAGATCGACGTGCAGTACGCGCGCGATCACCTGCGCGTCGACGGTCCCCGTGCGCGACGCGCCGAAGCGGGTTTGGTGCAGGTTCGCGGGTGGGCGCACGAGGCTGGGCGCGCCGGTGCAGTCGGGCTTGGCCTCGGTGCGGTAGCCGTCGGCACCGGCGAGCGCGCGTCCCGAGTCGATGATCGGGACGTGGAACGCGTGGAGCACGGGCAGGTAGCCGTGCCAGATCGGGTTCCACACGTTCGGGTCGGGGCTCGACTTCGACGTGCCCGCGGGGATCGGCGTGACGAAGAAGACCTGCGCGCCACGGCTGCGGAGGATCGCGAGCAGCGTCGTGACCTGTTGGTGGATCATCGTCTGACCGGACGCGCTCCAGAGGTCGTCGATGCGGCGACCGGCCGCGTCGTGCGGGTGCGGCGGCCAGAAGTTGTGGTTGAGGTAGACCGCCACGACCTGCGGGTCGAAGGTGTCGATCTGGTGGCGCGCCTCCTGCAGCCATCCCCCGGTGAGCTTCGTGTGCCCGAAGTCGTACTGGTCGGTGGTGAAGAGGCTGGATCCCCACCAGCCCTCGGCGCGGGCGTCGACGCCGGCCTGGCGGAGCGCAAAAGCCGCGGCGTTGCCCTGCTGGTCCATGACGCTGTCGCCCATGAGCAGGACCCGAGGGTGGGGCGCCGTCGCGGGCCGGGCGCTCGGGGCCGAGGTCGCGCGAGCGGCCGTCGTGACGAGCCGGGTGATCGAGGGCGCGCCCCAGGCCGGGGCGGTGACCAGCAACGCGCCGAGCAGGGCGCCGACCAGCGCGGCGTGACCCGGCCGCCAGCCCGTCAATTTGGGAACCCCGGCCATCTCGGCGCACCCCGCGGCGTCGTGGGAATCGGCAGGAACGGCATCGGCCACCCTGAGCGGTTCCCTGAGGCCGAATCGGGGCAGATTCACACCTAGCGTGGCGAACTGGTCACTCGTAGGATGGTCCTGGGGTGACTGGGCAGGCAGGAGCACGGCGGTACGAACCGGGCCTCGACGGCCTGCGGGCGCTCGCGGTCGTCGCCGTCCTCGCCTTCCACGACGGCCGGCTCCGGGGCGGCTTCCTCGGGGTCTCGACCTTCTTCACCCTCTCCGGCTTCCTCATCACGGCGCTGCTCGTCGAGGAGTGGCGGCTCCGCGGCCGGGTCTCACTGCGGCGGTTCTACGGCCGGCGGGTCCGGCGACTCCTCCCCGCGGCGGTCCTTGGCGTCGTGCTCGCGGCCGCGGTCGCGGTGCGACTCCACGATGCGCACACGTCGCGAGCGTTCCCCTTCGACGGCGTCGCCGCGCTCGCGAACGTCGCGAACTGGCGGTTCCTCGCGTCGGGCCAGTCGTACACCGCGCTCTTCTCGACGCCGTCGCCGCTGCAGCACTACTGGTCGCTCGCGGTCGAGGAGCAGTTCTATCTCGTGCTCGCGCCGCTGACCGTCGCGCTGTTCGCGCTCGTGCGCGGCCGTCGCGGCGCGCTGCTCGGCGCGTTCGCGGCGATCGGCGCAGTGTCGTTCGTCGACTCGTGGATCGTCTCGGCACACAGCATCGACCGCGCGTACTACGGCACCGACACGCGCGCGCTCGAGTTCATCGTGGGTGCGCTGCTCGCCGTCGCGCTCGGTGGGCGATCACTCGGCCGCCGATCGGCGCGCGCGGTTGCCATCGCGGGGCCGGTCGCGCTCGCGGCGATGGTCTGGGCGAACGCGCATTTCCGGGTGACCGATCACGCGTTGTATCGCGGTGGACTGCTCGCGTACGCGACCGCCGGAGCCGTGGTGCTGCTCGCGGTCCGCGAGCGGGGCGTCCTGCGCGCCGTGTGCTCGCTGGCACCCGTCCGTGCGCTCGGACGCATCAGCTACGGCGTCTACGTCTACCACTGGCCGATCTTCCTGTGGCTGACGCCGCGTCGAACCGGTCTCGACTCGGTCCCGCTGACCCTGCTGCGCGTGTCGATCACGCTCGCGCTCGCCACGGTCTCGTTCCTGTTCGTCGAGCGGCCGGTGCGCGAGCGACGCGTGCTCGTCGGCCGGCGGCGGCTCGTCGCGCCACCGGCGGCCGTCGCCACCGCGGCCGGCGCCGCGCTGCTCGTCGGCGCGCTCGCGTCGACCCCCGCGGTGACGTTCGCGGCGACCTCGACGCCGCAGTCGGTGCTCGCCGCGGCGCAGCACATGCTCACGTCGACGACCGCGGCGAACGACACGAGCTCGACACCGACCCGTGCGACGAGCACCACGCCGCCGGTACGGCGCGTCCTCGTCGTCGGTGACTCGGTCGCGCTGACGCTCGGCCGCGGCATCGAGCGCTGGGGCACTCGCCATGGCGTGCTCGTGTGGAACGGCGGTGCGCTCGGCTGCGCGCTCGTCGACGGCGTGCTCGTCCGGAGCTACAGCGGAGTCGCGCCGCGCCCGCCCGACTCGTGCGGACGCGTGCAGTCGTGGCCCAAGGTGATCGACGAGTTCCGTCCCGACGTCGTCGTCGTGCTCTACGGGACGTGGGACGTGTTCGACGTCTCCTACGACCACGGGCACACGTGGGAGTGGGCAGGGCAGTCCGACTTCGACACGCGCTACCGCGCGCTCGTCTCGAGCGCGGCGCAGACGCTCCACGCGCGCGGCGCGCACGTGTTGTGGCTCGCGCCGCCGTGCGTGGGTCCCGCGCCCGACGCGACCGACTCCGGCGCCGCGTGGTACGACCGCAGCCGCATCGACGCGATCGGCGACATCGCGCGTCAAGCCGCGGTCGCAGCCGCGAGCGGCATGACGGTCTCCCCGACCGCGCACGACCTCGGATGTCCCGTCGACTACCGGGACCGCCCGGACGGCGCGCACTACACCGACGCGGGCGCCGATGTGGTCGCCAACGCGCTCGGACCCCAGATCCTCCGGCTCGGCGCGGGCTAGTTCGAAGCGCCGACCCTCGGTACCGTTCTCCCGTGGGATCGGGGGGCCGTCGGCTCGGGGTCACGCTGCTCGCCGCCGCGCTCGTCGCGGCGGCGTGCTCGTCGCACTCGCATCCGCAGGCAGTGGCGCCGACGACCGTGCCGACGACGGCGCCGGCACCGTCGACGACCGTGCGGCCGATCCCGACGACGCCGGTGCGGTCCACGTGTGCCTACGACCTCCGCATCGAGGCGTTCATCGGTGCCGGCGCGACCGCGTCGGCGATCGGATGGCCCGGCAACGGGCAGGGTGTCGTCACCTGTCTCGGCGGCAGCTTCGCGGTGCAGGCCGGCATCAACAAGACGTACGGCTTCGGCATCTACGCCGGCGGACCGACGACGTGGTTCGACGCCGACGGCTACCTCCCCGAGCAGATCACGACGTTCCGCCGCGGCGACGCGCACGTGAAGATCACCGAGCTCGCCGACCGTGTCGTCGTCGGCGGGCAGCCGTTCGTCGCGGTGTACGCGCGGGTTGCGATCAGCAACCCGACCGGCCGCGCGATCGTCGCCGATCCGCAGGCGACGCCGGGCCTGTTGCCGCTCGACACCGCGTCGACGCGCGTCGCGCCGAGCGGTGTGGCCGTGCACGACTACGTGATCGCCGTCGACCGGTTCGGCACGCAGGCGGCATGGCCGTCGGCGACGGCGCTCGTCGCGGCCGGAGGTTTCCGCGCGCACGAGCAACACATGCTCGCGTTCTGGAACACGCGGCTGACCACCATCGCCGAGGTCGACCTGCCCGACGAGCACCTCGCGCACGCGTACCGCGCCGGATACGTCTACACGCAGATCGCGCGCAGCGGCACGCACCTGAACACCGGCGTGAACAACTACGAGGCCGAGTTCAGCCACGACGTGATCGGCATCCTCGTCAACCTCTTCACGCAGGGCGACTTCTCCGACGCGCACCCGCTGCTGCTCGAGGCCGACCACGCGATCAGCTCGCAGGGCCAGTACGAGGACGGCTTCTGGACGTACGCGTGGCCGTGGGCCGTCTACCTGATGAAGACGGGCGATGCCGCGTTCGTGCGCGCTCACTTCGCGAGCATCGAGCAGGCGACGCACAAGATCGCGACCGACCGCACCGGTCCGGGCGGGATCATCGGCATCACGAACGACATCGACTCCGACGGCCTCTGGACCGTCGACGGCTACGAGGCGCTCACCGGCTTGGCCGCGTATCGATACCTCGCGAAGCGGATCGGCAACGCAGCCGAGACCGCGTGGGCGACCGCGCAGTACGACAGCCTGCTCGCGGCGACGAACCGAACCCTCACCGCGACGGTGACGAAGTACCACCTCGACTACCTGCCGTGCTCGATGGTGCAACCGAACTCGGCGAACCGCTGCAAGAACCCGCAGGATGCGAACTGGGCCGCGCCGTTCCTGTTCGGCCGGTGGGCGTGGGACGCGTCGCTCTTCGGCGCGACGATCGACGGGCCCGGCGCGCGGCTGATCGACGCGACCTACGACTATGGCTTCGACCGCCTCCGCGGCGTGCTGCCACCCGACACGTTCGGCGGCTATCCCGGCGACTACTACTCGACCGCGTACAACGCGGGCTACGGCAGCTGGGGCCTCGCGAGCGCGCACCATCGCGCGCAGGGCATCCGCAGCTACGAGTTCATGGTCGACCACACGCAGAGCGGTCCGTACTCGTGGTGGGAGAGCTCGTCGGCGCCGTCACCGACGACGCCGTGGATCGGCGACCACCCGTCGGCGGGTCAGGGCTCGTCGCCGCACGCGTGGGGCATCGCGAACGCGAACAAGGTGCTGCTCGATTCGCTCGTCGCGCAGGAAGCCGACGGAACACTGATCGTCGGTCGCGGCGTCCCCGACGCGTGGCTCGCGCCGGGCGACACGATCGCGGTCGCGAACTTCCCGACGACCGACGGCCGACGGATCTCGCTGCGGCTGTTCGCCGGCAAGCAGGTGGTCACGCTGAGCCTCATCGGCGCGCGGCCGAGCGGCGACGTGCTCGTGCAGGTGCCGGCGTTCGTCGGCAACCTCGCGTCGACGACCGCGGGGACCGTCGACCGTGCGAACGGAAAGGTGCGCGTGCCAGCGGGCACGCGCACCGTCACCATCCGCCTGCAACACGCGCCGTGATCGGGTCGGCCCGCTAGCAGTTGACCTTGGTCTCGACCGTGCTGTTGCACGTGTTCGTCCCGTTCTCGCCGTTGCCGTAGTCGGTCTGCGCGCCGCCGTTGAGCGAGTCGTTGCCGTCGGCGGTCGTGCCGGTGCCGTCGCCGCCGTACATCGTGTCGTTCTGGTTGTTGCCGTTCAGGTTGTCGTCGCCGAGACCGCCGTAGATCACGTCGTCACCGTTGTTCCCGTTGATCACGTTCGCCACGTTGTTCCCGGTGAGCGTGTCGGCGCCCTGAGATCCGAAGAGGTTCTCGAAGTCAGCGGAGATCGTGTCGGTCTCGCCGGGCGAGCCGGCGCTGAGCGTCCCCGTGTTCGGAAGCGTCACCGTGACCCCGACGGAGTGGTCGCTGTAGTCGAGCGTGTCGGTGCCGCTGCCGCCGATCAAAGTGTCGTTGCCGTTGTCGCCCTGAATACGGTCGTCGGCGCCGGCGCCGTCGATGGTGTCGTCGCCGTCGCCTCCGAGCAGGACGTTGTGCGCGCTCGATCCGGTGATCGTGTCGTTGTAGGGACTGCCGGTCACGTACTCGATCGTCGCGAGCGTGATCGCCGAGCCGCCGACGTTGCCCGTCCCCGTGGTGAGGTTCGCGACCACAGCCGCACCGGCGTCAGTGAAGTCGACGGTGTCGCTTCCGCTGCCACCGCTCAGCGTCGCAGCGCCCGGACCGGGCTCGAGCAGATCGGGACCGTCATTGCCGGTCAGCGTGTCGGTGCCGCCACCGCCGGCCAGCGTGTTGTCGTTCGCGTCGCCGGTCAGGTTGTCGTTGCCGGAACCGCCGACGAGGTTCTCGTCGTTCGCCAGCGTGTCGGCCTCGCTGATCGACGTCTCCCCACCGGTCCCGGTCGTGAGGTTCGCGACGACGGGAGTGGTGCGCGAGGCGTAGGTCACGGTGTCCGAGCCGGCACCGCCGTCGAGCACGTTGTTGTTCGTATCGCCTTCGAGCGTGTCGTCACCGGAGCCGCCGATCAGGTTGTCGAAACCGGAGAACGTGTCGCTCTCACCCGCCTGACCGCCGGTGCCGGTTGCGAGACTCGCATTCACGTCGTTCGAGTGCGACGCGTAGGTGAGCGTGTCGTTCCCTGTGCCGACGGTCATGGCGTCGCTGCCGAGCCCACCGTCGACGACGTTGTCGCCGCTGGTGCCGGTGATCGTGTCGTTGCCGGAACCGCCGATCGCGTTCTCGAACGAGGAGAACACGTCGCTCTCTCCCGACTGACCCCCCGTGCCGGAACCGAGGTCGATGGTGACGTCGTTCGCGTGCGACGAGTACACGATGGTGTCGTTCCCGCTGCTACCCGTGATGTTGTCGTCGCCGAGACCACCGTCGATCGTGTTGTCGGCAGTGGTTCCGGTGATCGTGTCGTCGCCGGATCCGCCGTAGAAGTTCTCGAGCGCGTCCGTGTAGGTGTCGGTCGTGCCGAGACCGCTGATCGTCGCGCCCGTGCTGAGATCCGCGGTGATGTTCTCGCCGGCGGTGAGCTCGTAGTACGAGACCGCGTCGCTGCCGCTCCCGCCCGTGAAGGTGTCGTTCCCGAACGCGCCGTTGAAGCTGTCGTTGCCGGCATCGCCGGTGATCGTGTCGTCGCCCTTGCTGCCGGTGATCGAGTCGTTGCCGTCACCGCCGTCGAGCACCTGCGGATCGGTCGTGAACGCACAGAAGAACGGGCAGATCGTGGCGCTGATGAGGTCGTCGCCACCCTCGCCGTAGACCGTGTTGCTGCCCCCGTGGTCGATGATCTGGTCGTTGCCCTCGCCGCCGTAGATGAGGTCGTCGCCCGCGCCACCGAGGATGAAGTCGTCGCCGCCCTTGCCGCAGATCACCCAGTTGCTGCCGTTCGGCGCGCTCAAACTGTCGGCGCCCTCGGTGCCCGAGATGATGCCGGCATAGCCCGGCGGCGTGGTCGACGGACACGCAGTGACCGACGCGAACGCCGCGGTCGCGGGCAGAGTCACCGCGCCGCCGACGAGGGCGGCGAACGCGAGCGCCATGCTCGCCGCGACGACGAGCGAGTTGCGCGCGAAGAGACGAGCAGAGCGACGGTCGCTTCCCACAATGGCCCCCAGAGTTGCGAGGCACACCGCCCTGCACCCACCCACACTTGTCGGGGCGCAGTCTGACAGAGCAATCGCGCATGTCAAGCAAAACGTCGCGCGCGTTCGCCTACCGTTCGAAGAGATCCGACAGCGCGCGCTCGAGACTCGGGAACGCGAACTCGAAGGAGCGTCGCGTCAACTCGGCAGGGATCGCGCGGCGGCCCGTCAACGCGAGCGCGGGATCGGTGCGCATCACGACCGCACCGATCCGGACGAGCCACGCGGGTGTCGGCGGCGACCACGGTCGATGCAGGTGCCGGCGCAACGCGTGCATGAGCTCGTCGTTGCGCACCGGGTTCGGGCTCGTCGCGTGCACGATGCCTTCGATCGAGGGATCGTCGATGGCGCGGCGCACGATCGCGAGGAAGTCGGCCGCGTGCAGCCAGCTCACCCACTGCCGGCCGTCGCCGACGCGCCCACCGAGCCCCCGGCGAACGAGGCCACCGAGGCGATCGATGGCGGGCGTACCGCGATCGAGCACGATGCCCGTGCGCAGTACGACCTTGCGCGCCGCGGACGCGCCGACGAACGCGGCCTCCCACGCCGTCGCGACACCGGCCATCTGCGGCGGTCCGTCGCCGACGGGTGACGACTCGTCGAGCACTTCGTCTCCACGATCGCCGTAGATCGCGAGCGTGCTCATCTGGATCCACAGCGCCGGCGGTTCTGAAACGCTCGCGGCCGCGGCGACGAGCGCGCGCGTCGGCTCCACGCGCGAGCGCGTCAACAACGCGATGTTGCTCGGTGTCGCGCGGCGGTCGACGAGCTCGCCCGCGAGGTTCACGACGACCGCACCGACGAGCTCGTCGGCCCACGCACCGACCACCGCGCCGTCCCACTGCACGACCCGATGCGCGCCGTCGGATCGCGCGCCGCGGCTCAGGATCACGACCTCGTCACCGCGCCCCGCGAGATCCGCGGCCAACCGCCGCCCGAGCGCACCACTCCCGCCGGCGATCACGACCTTCATGACTGGGACTCCTCACGCTCGGACTCGTCGTTGCGCACACGAGGGAGTACCAGCCGCGCCCGACCGTCGCAAAGTTGCTTTGACCCCTTGTAAATCGCGTGGGGCATGTCACACTGGCTCACAGCCTGACGGTTGGGGGTGTGCAGGCTGTGGGGGAAAGCGGATGTGCGTTCGCGCGCGCGTCCTGAGCCAGTGGGAGGCTCATGACACTTGCAAAGGCCATCGACATCGGCCTCGGGCTCTTGCTCGTCAGCCTGGCCGTCGGTCTCGCGGCATCGGGGGTCACCGAGCTCATCGCGAAGATCGTCGGCAAACGGTCGAAGGATCTGTGGTCCGCGATCCAGACGCTCCTCGACGCGGAGCCGCAGACGAGCGGTACGGATCAGCGCCCGGGCCCGAAGGCGCCGGAGGACGACGCTTCGACGACCTTCACGCGCCGGCTCTACGGGTCCCCGTTCATCAACGAGCTCGGCCGCGTGTCGTCGAGTGGACGGACCCTCATCGACGACGTGGGATCGAACGACTTCGCGCGCGGCGTCGTGTCGCTCGCGGCGGACGAGGCCGCGGGCGACAATCCGATCGCAAGGTTGATCAACACGCTGCCTGCTGACGCTCCCGTGACGAACGCGCTGCGCGAGCTCGCGGTCGAGGCCGACCACGACGTGTCCAAGGTCGTGCAAGGCCTCTCCTCGTGGTTCGACGAGCAGATGTCGCGTCTCTCCAAGGTCTATCGACGTTGGTCACGACTCATCGCGCTCTTCGTCGGAATCGCGATCGCTCTGTGCGCGAACGTCGACATGCTGTTCGTTGCTCGCGCACTGAACGCGAGCGATGCGCTGCGAACGGCGGCCGATTCGACGGCGACGCAGCTCGTCCAGCAGTGCAAGGACAAGACCGGCGACGACTTCACGAAGTGCGCCAACGACGCGCTGAGCTCGCTCGAGTCCGGAAGCAATGCGGTCGACCTGCCGGTCGGCTGGGCGAACAAGGCCAACCGCAACTTCGACGGTTGGAACTTGCTCTGGAAGGTGCTCGGCTGGGGCATCACGGCCGTCGCCGCGATGCAGGGCGGTCCGTTCTGGTTCGACCTCCTTCGACGGCTCATCGGGCTGCGATCGGGCGCGAGTCCAGGAGCAGCGCCCGCCGCGGCCCCGGCCTGAGGACGCGAGTCAGCGCGCTGCGAGACCGCGGAGGATGAGACCGATGGTCTCGTCGATCGAATCCGACTCGAAGAGCCGCTCGTTCTCGGACGCGTCGAGACCGTTGCGGAGACCCGGGATCCCACCGGCCACGATGTCGTCGAGCATCATCGAAGCGCCGACGCGCTGCTCGGGGACGAGCCGGTTCACCGCGCCCGCCATCTCGATGTAACCCGGGTCGGCCTCGATCGCCAGCCGCTCGGGTGTCACGTCGCGGCCGAGAAGCGCCGCGCCGATGAGCGCGCCGACACCTCCGAAGCCTCCGAGCACGTACAGCGGCTGCCGCGCACGCGCAGAGAACCAGGCTTCCTCCAGGACGCCCGGCGCACGCCCGCTCGCGCCGAGCAACCGGCCACCGATGACGACTCGCGCGCCCGTTTCCGCGGTGACCCGGCGGCGCATCTCGACCAGCTCGAGCGCCAACTGGACGCGTTCACCATGCGGATAGGACGGCACGCTCGGCGCCGCCACTCGCAGTACGTGCGCGACGTTGCGTGCCGCGGCCAATGCGTCCTTGGACGCGGCGTCGTACAGCGAAGCCGCGAGGTAGATCCGCGCGCGTCGTGCGCTGCCGTCGCCGACCTCCGGGGCACCCGGCAGCCGATAACTCCTGATGAGATCGAACAACTGGTCGGTGAAGCCGCGCAAGCGAAGGTCTCCGCCGTAGGCAACCTTGCGACCGACGGACAGGAGGTACCGCGTGAGCTCCACGAAGGCCAGGTCGAGGTGATCATGGCTGAGATTGCGACGCACGAGGTCTTCGGGCGCAGGGTCGGACGCGGACAGCGCCACCCAGACGTTCTCGTCGCTCATCGAAGCTCACCCGATCGCAGTTCGGTCGGAGTGAGAAACTCCGGTGCCGGCACCATCGGCGACGGGAGCACGTGCCTCAGCACTTCGAGCTCCTCGGTCGACAACGGCGGTTCAGGATAGATGACCCGCTCGATACCCGGGCCGGTCGCAAGCGCTTCCGACACCATCAAGAGCTCAGGAGGCCGCGCGAGCACGATCGACGATGGTCCACGCACACCGAGGCCGTCGACATAGCGCGGGAACCAGCGAGCGCGGACGACCTCGCTCAAGAGCGCGATGAGCGTCGCGTCGTATGCCTGGGCTCGATCATCGCCGAGTCGTAGGACCGGAACGTTGCCCATGTACGCAAGGCTGCGTTCCTGTTGTTCGCGCACCGCGTCGAGCACGACGTACGGCAGGCCATAGCGCTTCGCGCGCAGCGCTTCGATCCGACACCATTCGCGACTCGCGTACGCGTCGGTGACGATCGCGACGAACGCGCTGCGTTGGGGCTCCAGCGCATCGTCGATGACCCGGTCGAAGTGGGTGCCCTCGGTGATCCGATGCGAATCGAGAAACGATCCCAACTTCGCATCCGCGACCCTCGCGTCGAATGCGTCGGCGATCTCGCGACCGTCGGCCTTGGCATGACTGATGAAGACGCGGACGCGTTCACCGATGTCGACGAGCAGATCGGCCGCGGCCGCGAGCACCCCGATGATCGCCGCACGGGCACGCGCATCCGCGCTTCCCTCGAGCAACCGCAACGCGCTGATCGTGCCGAACTCGGGCGCACCGAGGGCCGCCGGAGACGTGGCGAGCACCAGGAAGCGCCGGGTCCCGACATGTCCGTCATCGAACACCGCGCGGGTCTCGCGTGCCCACGTGCGCCACTCGTCGGACGCAAGCAGCGCCGCCCCCGCGATCACCACGGCCAACACGGGGCCGTCATCGCGCGGAATGCGAGCAGGAGCCTCGCCTTCGGCGCCCACGGTGGTGACGAAACGGACGGGCATGCCGATGCGCTCCGCGGCGGGGCGACGCGCGTCGCCCTCCAGTACCGACAGCATCTGACCGGCCATGTCGCGGCCCTCGACATCATCCGCGTGAAACGCGACATATACCCGGAGCGGCCGAGTGCTCGGCGTGGTCACCGCGACAACTTCCGGCCCCAGAGATAGTGCAGGCGCGGCATCCCGGACGAGTCGTACGGCGGAACCGGGCGCCCGTCGCGCAACGCCGCGTACCACCCCTCGCCGACCGGGTCGAGCCCGATCGCGTAGACGGTGAGGTCGCCGTCCTCGTCGATGCGCAGTCGCAGGAAGTTCTTGTAGCGGGTGAGATGCCCGCGCGAGAAGGCGGTGTCGTCGTCCACACGGACGCGGTTGTTGATGACGCGCGACATGAAACCGAACAGCACGAGTGAAACCACAGCGCCGACGGCCGGCGCGAGCAGGTAGTGCATCCACCAGGTGGTCCCGCGTACGAGCCAGCGCGCGGTCGCCGCGACGGCGAAGACCGCCGCGACCTGGACGAGGCCGTGCACGAAACCCCACTTCTTCGCGCCGCGGGCGAGCATCGCCTCGGCGCTGTTCGGCCGGGTCACGAGCATCGCGCCCGACGCGACGACCAGCAGGAGAATCAGGCCGGGGACCGACCCGGCCGTCCACTTGAACGCGTTCCAACCGTGGTTCGGCCGAGCAGGAGTACCGGGCAGCGTCAGCACGCGCCATCTCGCGAGCAGCGCGTAGGCGACGTGCAAGATCCCGGCGACCGGAACGAGCGAGCGGAGCTGCGAGTCGAACCGCATGCCCGGCGTCAGCGCGCGGCTCTCGGCGGCCGACGGCCACCGGGAGTCGAGTCGGAACTCGGCCGAACCCGTTTCGTACGGCAGTCGCTCCGCGAGGTTGTGCGTCGGATGCAGAAACGCACCTCCGCCGCCCGCGGTCACATGGTCCTCGTCGGCGAGACCGTCGACGCGCACATGGTGCGCGAAGAAGTGCGAGTCGCCCGACAGGAACAACGGCATCGACGCGCCGCGTCGTCGCACGATCGAGTCGAAGACGCCGCGCAGCGCGCGGTACTGACTCTGCTCGCGCTGTCGGAGCTTCCAGAGCGGCACGGGCGTGCACAGGATGACGCGATCTCCGGCCTGGAGATCGACGTTCTCGAAGAACTCCGCCTGCGCCGCACCGAGCTCGCCGTGCAGACCGGTGTCGATCCCCCACAACCACCACCGGCGCGGGAGCTTCACCGCGAACCACCGCTGCTGCTGCGGTGCATCCCAGTGCTCCGCGAAGCTCGGCGCCTTCACGAACGTCTTCTCGAACGACGCGATGCCACCGATCCAGTCGTGATTGCCGGGAACGGCGACGACCACGGCCTTCGCGGCATCGCCTTGCCAGGCCATTCGGTACGGGAGCGCGAGGTGATCGTGGTACGCCGCGTCGCTCGCGTACGGATACACCTCGTCGCCGCCGAGGATCAGGAGCCGTCCGCGCGGCAGGACGCTCGGAGGCGTCGCGAGCTCGCCGGCGTTCGGCGGCAGCGAGATCGCCGGCGCCGCGACCTGCCACGCGACCGCCATGGTCGGGTCGAACGCGTCGCCGAGGTCGGCGACGTAGTCGAACCAGAACTCACCGTCGGCGTCGAAGACGGCCGTGGGCGGCGTGCCCGCCGCGTCGTTCCTACCGCGCCCGCTCTTCCGCAGGGCGCGGAGGATTCTCACGAGCTGACCGAAGTCGAACCAGCGCACCATCTGTGCCCGCGGCTTGTCGCCCGCGCGGCAGGGCGACGGATCGACGACACGCGTCTCGATCACCTTCGCCTTCGGGAGCGGCACTGCTGCGGCCGCGAGTCCCGGCGCGCCGCTGATCTGACCGAGCACGTCGATGTACGCGCGCACGTCGGCTCGTAGCGCGACGAGCGCCTCTCGGCACTCGCGGTGACGTTCCCATTGACGCTCCCAATCACCACGCCCCGTCGTCTCGGGTCGCGTTGCCTCGTAGTCCTCGAGCGCCGGATGCCACTTCGCGAGCACTGGTCGCAACACGTCGTTGAGCACGCGCACCGACAGCACGCCGAGCGACATGTTCCCGTCTCGATGGTCCTTCGCGACCGCCGCACCGTGTGTGTGCAGAGAGCTCCTCGTGATGTCGAAGACGAGATGAATGCTGTCGAGTGCTTCGCTCAGAAGACCTTCGTCGTCCGCCAGCGGCGCGACGGTCGTACGGGTCGTCAGCTCGACGAGCAGGTCGAAGGCCGCGGCGCGTTCGGCGTCGGACGGCTTGAAGAACCCTTCGACCTGCGCGATCGCGAATCCGACGGCGCGGTCGGTGATACCGAACGTGTCCACGACGATTGACCCCCGATCGCGCGTGTCGCGCTGGCTGCATCGACTGCGCGAGGCGCTCTCGGCAGCTCACTGCCGCGTACGGTCGAACATCCCCTCTTGCAGCCAGAAATCCACGAGCGATTCCATCACAACGCCGTACGGCGTGGGGCCGAGGTCGACGGGCAGGTCGCCGAGGAGTTGGCGGAGCAGCGCGCGCGTCGGATCGTGGCGGGCGGCCCAGTGGTCGAGATCGCCGCCGAGGCCCGCACCTCCGAACACGGTGAGATTCGGCCAGTCCCCGGCCTGCACCTCACGCAGCTCACCGGCCATCGAAGCATCCGGATGGACGATGACGACACCGAGCGCGCCCTGCGTCATCTGCCACAGGATCGGATGGTGCGGCTCGTCGTGTGCGTAGCGGCCGTCGTCCTCCGCAGGCAGCGGGAACTCCTCCGCCGCCACCGGCTCGCCGTTCGCATGCAGATAGGCAACCACGTTGCGGTGCACGAGGGGTGAGATCAGGCGCCTCGACGCCTCCGAGGCACCTCCCGTCTCGTAGACGTGCACCGGTGCGGTCGCCGATGCGGAGATCGCCTCGGCGGCGTGCGACCGTGCGTGCGGATACGCCGCGAGCGCGACCACGTGGACGAGCTCGGCGTTCGCGGGCACCGCGATGACCCCACCACGTTCGACCACCGCGGTCGCGAGCGCGACGAGCGCATCGCGCCAATCGAGCGCCGCACCCAGCGCGTCGCTCGCGTCGCCGAGGGCGGCCGCCGCGGACGAGCCCGCCGCGACGACGACTCGGAATCGTCCGGGCTCGACCGCGTCTCCGTAAACGCTCGTGCGTGGAGGACCGTACGGTCCCGCCGACCCCAGCAACGGACACCTGCGACACACGTCGGTCATCAGAACGTCCCGTCGACCATTTCGGCAGCCGCTCGGAGCAGTCGGCCGTCCGGGATCACCGCGACGCGCGTCTCCTCGTCGATCCAGGCCTGATCCACTTGCGCCGCGGGCCTCGCAGGCCGAGGGCAGTACACGGCGGCGCGGCGTCCCGATCCGTCGACCGCCTCGCTGACTCGCCGCGCTTCGTGCAGGCCGGCCGGGCGGAATGAGCCGAGGACGGAGTACTCGACCGCGCCGTTCAACAGGTCACACCGGTCGCCCACCGTCGCGACGTCGCGCGTTCCCGGCCCTCGTCGGATCGCCGCGCGCAATGCCCATTCGAGCGTCTGCGAGCGTCGGCGACGCTGATCGAGCACCGCTGCCTGATAGTGCCGCTCGACCTCGTCGCAGACCACGTCCTCCCGGAGGGTCGGGAGCGACAGGCGCCGCGATGGCGGGATCCACGGATGGCGCGGCGCGTTACCGATGTTCACCGCGAGCAGGCCGTATCCGCGCAGGACCGCGGCGGCCACTTCGTGCAACACCCACACGGACTTCGCCGCCTCGGCGCTCTCGATCACGACGACCATCGCCTTGTCGCGCAGCTCGTCGTCGATGCGTTCGACGAAGTCGGTCGATGGTGCAGTGCGAAATCGATCGAGGTACACCTCGAAACGCCGGCGCGCGAGCGCGTCGAACACCGCGAATGCCGTCTGGCTCCCGTCCTGATGCGCGTAGCTGATGAACGCTCGCCGCTCCTCTCCCGCGAGGAGCACGAGGTCGACCACGTCGGTCGCGACCTCGGTCGCGCTCGTGTGGAACGGCACCCCGACAACGTTCCTCAGCGACGGCGGCAGCGACAGCTGCGGATCGACCCCGGCGCGAAACACCGCCAGCGCGGATCCACCGGCGGCGACCCAGGCCTTGACGCGTGCTTCGAGCGCGGGATCGAAGGGCGGCGGCCCGCAGACCGCGACGAGCAGGTTGAAGGCGATCGGAGACCGCATCGCCCAGCAGCCGAGACCCTTCGGACCGTGACACGATCCGCTCCGTTGCCCGAGCGCCGACACCTGTGTCCAGATCTCGGCCTCCAACGCGATCGCGTCGTTCGCCATCCGCGGGTCGGCGTCGACGGCGACGCGTCCCGGCAACACGACCGGCGCGTCGGCAACGCCTCGGCACGTCGGCCTTCCGGCCGCGTCCGGGCCTTGCACGATGACTCGGAACTCATCCGGCGTGACCACGCCGTCCTCCCCACTCGCCCGCTCCCCACGGCAGGCGTACGTCCATCATGACCGCGCGAGCCCGCTATGTCGAGGTGTGAAACGGCATTCGCGCGCCGCGAGTGCGCGGGCGCGCGATCCCGCTTCTGACGATCATCCACACGCCGAAGAGCGGTACGTACAACAAGAGGAGAAGCAGCGCCAACGGCGTGAACGTAAAGAGCGCTCCGACGAACCCGCCGATGACAGTCGAGAGCACGGTGAGAGGAGCGACTGCTCGCTGCGCAAACTGTTGGTTGCGTTCGCTCGCGCGGATGAAGTCGGCGTACTCCGGGCGAGTCGAAACCCGACGTGGCGGTGTGACGAGCTTCAGTTGGTCCAGCAACCGCGGGCTGAGCAGATTTCGCGCGCGCGGCTGTTCGAGCCACTTCTCGAAGAGAACCACCACCTCGTCGTGCAAGCGTTCGACTCTGGCCTGCACCTCCGAGCCCTCCGCTTCGGGCTCGTACAGAAACTGTCGCGCGTACTTCTGTTGCAGTTCGGGCTCGAGGACCCGAGCCCGGACGTTCCGATCGGGCACCAGTGCGTTCGTGACGTGCTCCATGGCGGTCAAGAGCTGCAATTCCGAGCGATGCTCGAGGTCATCGAAGAAGGGCGCGAGAACCTCTTCGAACGCGTAGAAGGGCCAGTACGGCACCTCCAGAACGTGCGACGTCTTTCGGAACCGCGCCATGCAGTCGCGACTCTCGCGCCGGGCGACGTCGAGACGCTCCTTCTCGCTCGTCTCGACCCGCATCTCGACGGGGATGACGTCGACCGGGCGGCTGCCGGCGTTCCGCTGGTCGACGATGCGGCCGAGCACGTTCGCGACGCCTTCGATGCTCTGTCGATTCAGTGTGTAACAGGCGACGAGCGCGTCCGGGAACTGGATCGTGCAAATGCCGGACGTGTCGCTCACGCCCGTCCGGCTGTCGATCAGGATGAACTGGTACTCGTCTCGCAGTTCACGCATCGCGCGCTCGAGCACCACACCACCACTGAGCCGCGCGTAGAAGTCGTCCCAGTCGAAACTCGTCACGCGCTGACCGTACGTGTCGTCCTGGCGGCCGGCGCCGATGAGATCGAGGCTGCCTGCTGCTGCGAAGGGAAACGACAGACTCACGGCGTAGTCGACGAGTCGATCGGGACGGTCCTCCCGCGATCGGACCGGCGAGTCGTCCTTGGCGCAGGGCTCGGTCGCGCGCCACGCGAAGTCGATGACGCCGGGCGTCGATTCCAGACGGGGGTCGACGAGGAACGGTGAGAAGTACCGGTGCAGGCCAGGTGCTTCGAGGTCCCAGTCGACGAGGCAGACGCGGTAACCCATATCGGCAAGCAACCAACCGGCGTTCGCGAGCGCCATCGTGCGGCCCGTACCGCCCTTGTACGAGTAGAAGGTGACAACGCTGCCGGATGTGCCTGATGCCGCGCTCATCAGATGACCGGCCTCGTGCTCGGGCCTGCGCCCGTCAGCTTCCGGGACTCGACCTGACCCTTCGATACCTCGCCACGCTGTCGAATCAGGCCCCGAGCGAGCGCAGCGGTGATCGCGTCGAGGCCGGGCACCGAAGTGACGGCGACGGAGGCCGACGGGGAAACGTTCCCGCCGTCACCGATCACGTACGCACGGCCCTTCCAGTCCGAACTGCTCAGCGTCGTGCGCACTCCCGCGGCTTGATCGCCGCGCAGCGCGGATCCGTCGATCAGCAAAGAGGGAAGCTGACCCTTCTGCGTTGACGACATGAGCACTTCGATGAGCTTCGCAACATCGAACCCATCGATCGGTGCTTGCGCGGTCGTAACGCTCGCGAAGTTCGTGCCCGCGGAATCGGTGACAGCTCGCGCGTATTGCTCGTGCTCGTCGTCGGGAGCAATGACGATCGCCAGTACGTTCTGCGGGCCCGCGGGTGAATCGGTCACTTCGGCGTCGTCGAAGCGAGGAAGGCCCTCACCGCAGTGCGGATGGAATGCACAACTGAGCTGACCAAAACGAAGCGGTGGTGCCGTCGGGAGTGGCGGGTTGTCGCGACCACCGTTCACGCGGTCGGCGATGACTCTGACCACGGTGTTGTAGGCCGATCGGCGCTGCTCCATGAGTTGTAGGACGCCGTGCTGGTTGTACAGCTCGACATGGTGAGGATTGAAGCCGCTGTCGGGGTCGGCCGCGAACGTGATGTTCAAGCCGTCCTTGATCACATTGACGTCTCTGTCGAGCACATACTGCTGCGCGCTCCAGAGAACCGGGATGAGGTGCGTTTCGAAGTTCCCGTTCGCACGCGCTCGGAACGCCGCGAACTCTTTGCCGCAGAAGCACGTCAACGGTCTCTTCTTCAGGTACTGGGGGGAGAGCAGTGCGATGAAGAAGTTCGTCGACGCGACGGCAGCGCTGATCCTGTCGTCCCACTGCTGCCCGGCATCGACCTCCGACGTGTCACGGAAGAGCACCGTGGTGTCGTCGTTCGGAGCGACGGTCTCGACCAGTGCGTTCGTCAAGTCCTCGACGAACTGGTTCAGCTGCACGCGGCGGCGGCAATAGTCCGTTCGCGAATAGGACAAGAAGCAGAGCGGCGCCCCCACAGCAGCCATGGGTCGGAACGGTACCGGTAGCTCGCCGCGTTTTCCACCGCGGGCTCGACGCGTAGACCGCCGCGCCATCAGCACTTGTATCCGATCGCAGTTGGGATCAAGCTCGCGCGGCGTCTGCAGGGGACCCGTGAGCCCGACTGGACGGGTCGTTCCCGCCGGCTCGACCGGAACCGCAGGGTCACAGCGTCGGGAACCGAAAGGGGGGGCGGGCTGATGCCTGGTGTGTTCGTCTCGTACGCGCGGGCCGACAAGACGTTCGTCCATCGCCTCGTGAGCGACCTCTCTGCTCGCGACATCCCCGTCTGGATCGACACGCGGAACATCGAGCTCGGCGAGTCGATCGAGCAGCGCGTGAACGCGGGCATCGACGGGAGCGCCTGGTTCCTCCTGATCGTCTCGGCCGAGTCCATCGCGTCGGGCTGGGTCAAGCGAGAGCTCGAGTTCGCGCTCGAAGTGGAGGGCGCGATCGGTCACTCGATCGTCCTCCCTCTGTTGATCGAGAAGGCCGAAGTCCCGCCGCCCGTTGCCGACCGGCTGTACGTCGATTTCTCCGACGACTACCTGGAGAGCCTCGATCGACTCGCGCGGCGAATCGGCAGCGATCTCTCGCCGACGGGGCTGCCGTTCGAACGATCGCTGATCCCGCTCGAATTGACTCGGAGCCGCTTCCTCAACCGGCAGAAGCTGCGCGACCGGCTGGAGGCCATCCGGACGCGCGCTTCGGGAGGCGACGCGGTCGAGCCGCGGCGAGTCGATGCGAGCCAGCTCCTGCCGTCACCTGACGACAAGTACGAGCAACTGCGTCGCAAGATGTCACATCGGATCGCGAACCTCGAGTCCGACCCGTACTTCTCGCCGCAACTCCAGGACTCCATCCACGGCCGGTACGACGAAGCGGCTCGCTGCGAACCGGCGATGAACGAGGTCGTCGCGCAGCTGCTCTCTCGATCGCTGTCGGCGCCACCCCTTCCCTTCGATCCGGTCGAAGCCTGCTTCTGGATCTGCAATGCGTTCCGCTCACTCCGGTTGAGCATCGTCTATGACTCGCAGAGTCCGGAAGACGTGGAGTTGACCGAGTACTGCCGAGGCGTGGTTCCACCGATCGGCGGAACGGACTGGGTCGTGAAGTTCTTCGAGTCACGCAACCGGTTCGAGCTCTTCGAGTTCCTCGAACCACAGAGTTCTCGCTACTTCGGCGCGTACCTGCCCGTCGACACGCACGAGCTCGACTGGTTCGTCGAACCTCCGGGACCGCACACCCCGACCGCCGTCCTCGCAACGCTGTCGTCCATGACGTTGGAGAAGTACGTCGTGCCGCAGATGGTTCTCCGACACGTCTTCGGCAAGGACGACCCGTTGACTTGGACGTTCGACGGCTACGTGATGGGAATCGCGTAGGCGGTGGTCACCTCGCACCCGGCGGGCCTCGACCCGAAAGACGGGAACGCCCCGGCCGAGAAGCCGGGGCGTGAACCCTGCGATGGTGGCGGGGGTGGGATTTGAACCCACGACCTTCGGGTTATGAGCCCGACGAGCTACCAGACTGCTCCACCCCGCGGCGGACCAACCATGGTACGGGCGATCGACGGCCCGGGCAAGGCGGGGCATCGTGACGTCACCGCACGGGTATCTGAATCCGCATGCCCGAACGAGTGACGCAGCGCGAGCGGGGCGCCGTCGTGGGCGGCCGCTACGAGCTCGTCGCGCTCGTCGGCACCGGCGGCATGGGCGAGGTGTGGCGCGCGCACGACACCCGACTCCGGCGCGAGGTCGCCGTCAAGCTGCTCGGGCGAAGCGCATCGGACCAACCGGGCGCGCGCCGTCGCTTCGTCGCGGAAGCGCGCGCGGCCTGTGTGATCCACCCGCACATCGTCAGCGTCTTCGACTTCGGTGAGGAACCGACGCCGTACATCGTGATGGAGCTGCTCGACGGCCGCACCCTCGCAGACGATCTGGCGCGTGGACCGCTCTCGAACGACGACGTGAAGATCGTCGGCGACCATGTCCTCGACGCGTTGAGCCGCGCGCACGCGCGCGGATTGCTGCACCGCGACCTCAAACCGGGCAACGTGCTGTGGGCCGGACCCGCGACGTGGAAGGTCGCCGACTTCGGGATCGCGACCTCGATCCCGAGTGGTCGCGACGACGACACGACCGTGCCGATGTTCGGCACCCGCGGGTACGTCTCGCCGGAGCGCGCCGGCGGCGCGCCGCCGAGCGTCGCCGACGATCTCTTCGCCGTGGGCGTGCTCTTGCAGACCGCGGCGGGCGACGACGCCGACGACGCGCTGCGAGCCACGATCGCCCGCGCCATCGCCGCGGATCCCACGCAACGGTTCCCAACCGCGGACGCGATGCGCGCCTCGCTGGACGCTGACGTGACCGCGTCGTCCGAGCCGACGAGGCCGACGCCGACGACGCCGATGCCGACGACCCCAATGACGGCGACCTCCGTGCCGCGTCGCCCGCGCCGGGGACTCGCGCTCGTGGCCTTCCTCTTCGCGGTCGCGCTCGCGACGGCCGGCGCGGTGGAGCTCGGCCATCGCGATCACCACGCCGGCGCGTCGCCGCCGTCCAGTGTCGCGACAACGATCGCGCCCACGACTGTGGCTCCCGTCACGACCGCGGCTCCGCCCAAGCCCGAGCCGACCGCGCCACCGCCCGCGAAGAAGGGCCACAAGCACCACCACCCGCCCCACGGTGGCGGCGGCTGATCAACTCGCTCGGCGTTCCCAGGCGCGTTGCAGCACCGCGAGGAACGTCTCGACCTCCTGCGCGCCCGGGATCGGCGCGCGCCCGTCGACGAGGAAGAACGGAACGCCGGTCACACCGATGTCCATCGCGCGGTCCTCGTCGGCGCGCACCTCGTCCGCATAGGCATCGCCCGCGAGCACGGCTTCGACCTCGGCGGCGTCGAGCCCGGCGGACACCGCGACGGGTGCGAGTTCCTCGGGCAGTCCGATTGCGACACCCTCTTGAAGGTACGCGGCGAGAAACCGTTCCTTCACGGCGTCCTGGATGCCGCGCTCACGCGCGAGGTGCAGCACGCGGTGCGCGTCGAACGACCGACCGGCGCGGATGCGATCGAGGTGGTAATCGAGGCCCTCGGCCGCCGCGAGCTGCGTGATGCGCTCGTACTGCGCCATGGCCTGCTCGACCGTGATGCCGTACTTGCGCGCGATGCGCTCGTAGTTGCCGCCTTCGCGCACGGGCGCGGCGTTCGGGTTCAGCTCGAAACTGCGCCACACGACTTCGACGGGGTGGTCGAACACGGCGCGGGCCCGCTCGAACCGCCGCTTGCCGATGTAGCACCACGGGCAGACGACGTCCGACCAGACGTCGACCCGCATCGGCAACTCGAGATCGCGCTCGGTCACGCGCCGAGCGTACCGATCAGACGGGAAGCTCGTCCCGGACGCGCTCGACGGCCTGCTTGCCGACCTTCCGCGCCCGGTCGATGGCACCGACCGCGCCGGCCACGAGCATGTTGGCGGGCGGCTCGTCGGGCCCCCGCGGGTGCGGGCGCGTGGAGACCCTCGGCTTCGCGTCACGCATCTCGTCACCGATGGCGAGGAGGCGTTCGCGTCCGAGACGCGCCCGTACCCGCGGGAACAGCTCGTTCTCTTCCTCACGCACGTGGTGCCGCACGCTCTCGATGAGCACGGTCACCTTGGCGTCGAAGCGCTCGTCGGCCGGGTCGCGCCCGTCGAGCTCGGAGAGCAGCCACTTCACGACGTGGTGCTCCTCGAGCGACTCGAGCACGTTCGAGGTCGAGCCCGCGACCTCACGGCGCACGGCCGGATAGAAGACGAGCTCCTCGATCTGCGCGTGGCGCGAAAGCTCCTCGATCATCGAGTCGACGAGCTTGCGCTTCTTCGCACGGGCGCTCGGACCGGCCTGCTCGAACTGCTTGAACAGCGCGTTCACCTCGCGGTGATCCTGCTTGAGCAGCGCGAGCGCGTCCTGACGGCGCCCGGTCGGCCGCGCGCCGTTGTGACGGGCCGGCGATGCGGCCTTCGCGACCGTGCGGACCGTCTTCGAGGCGGTCCGCTTGGCGGTGCGCTTCGCGGCGGCGGTGCGCTTCTGCGTCGTGCGCACCGACTTCTTCGCGGTGCGAACCGACTTCTTCACGGCCTTGCGCGCGGGTGTGCGCTTCGTCGCGCGCGTGGCGCGCTTCTTCGCCGTCGTCTTCTTCGCTCGAGTTCGTGTCGTTGCAGCCATGGGCACCGTTGTACCCGAAGCCGGGGCGCGTCAACCCTTAGGAGGTTCGCGTCAACGCGACGACGGGAATCGTTCGCGTCGTGCGCGACTCGTAGTCCTTGAAGCCCGGATAGAGCTGCGCCTGCCTGGCGAAGAGACGGTCGCGCTCGGCGCCGATCAACACCGTCGCGCGCACGTCAAACGTCTCGTCGCCCACTTCGACGGACGCGTCGGGGTTCGCGACGAGGTTGTGATACCAGTCCGGATTCGTCGGCGCGCCCGCCTTCGACGCGAACACGACCAGTCGATCACCATCGGCCAGGTACATCATCGGGTTCACGCGTTCCTTGCCACTGCGCGCACCCGTGCTGTGGAGCAGGAGCATCGGCGCGCCCTCGAAGTTGCCGCCGAGCCTGCCGCCGTTGGCGCGGAACTCGTCGATGACGGCGCGGTTGTAATCGGTCACTTCAGGCATGCGGTTGGCAACGCGGGAGAGCGCCGGTCTATTTCAGGCGACCTCGGCGGTGTGGTGCGACGACCACGCGCGGTAGAGCGCGGCGTAGCGGCCGTCGAGCGCGACGAGCTCGGCGTGCGAGCCGAGCTCGGTGAGCCGGCCCTCGTCGATCACCGCGATGCGATCGGCGCGCGCCGCGGTCGACAGCCGGTGCGCCACGACGATCACGGTGCGGCCTTCCATCAGCCGCTCGAGCGCCCGCTCGACCTCGTGCTCGGTACCCGGATCGAGGTTCGACGTCGCCTCGTCGAGCACGAGGATCGCAGGGTCGGCGAGCGCGGCGCGCGTCAGCGAGATCAGCTGCTTCTCCCCCGCCGACAGGCGCGATCCGCCTTCGCGCACCTCGGTGTCGAGCCCGTCGGGGAACGCCTCGAACCGTTCGAGCAGCCCGAGCGCCCCCAGCGCGGTCGCGACCTCGTCGTCGGTCGCCTCGGGTCGACCGACGCGCACGTTCTCGCGCAGCGATCCGGCGAAGAGATAGCCCTCCTGCGGCACGACGCAGATCCGCTCGCGCAGCGATCGCATCGTCGCGTCGCGAAGGTCGACGCCGCCGACGGCCACCGAGCCCGACACCGGGTCGTAGAAGCGCGCGAGAAGCTTCGCGAGCGTCGACTTCCCCGCGCCGGTCGGCCCGACGAGCGCGAGCCGCTCCCCCTGCGCGATGTGCAGCGTGACGTCGCGCAGCACCGTCTCCTCGACGTACGCGAACGAGACGTCGACCGCGTCGATCGTGCCGCGCAACGGCAGGTCGACCGCACCGGGCTTCTCCGACACCGACGGCCGTTCGTCGAGCAGCTCGAACACCTTGCGCAAGGCCGCGCCCGCGGACTGCACGGTGTTGTAGAGCTGGCTGAGCTGCTGCACCGGATCGAACAGGTTCTGGAGGTACAGCGCGAACGCGGCGACGGTGCCGACCGTGATCACCGACCGCGACGACAGCCAGCCGCCGACGCCGATGATCACCGCGGTCCCGACGACGCCCGCGTACTCGATCGCCGGGAAGTAGAGCGACGAGATGCGCACCGTCACGAGGTTCTTCTCGAACTGGTTCTCGTTCGTCTCCGCGAAGCGGTCGGTGAACGATCCCTCGCGCCCGTACGCCTGCACGACTCGGATGCCCTCGAGACCCTCCTGGAGGGTGCTCATGTTCGTGGCGATGCTGTCGCGCACGTCGAGGTACGCCTGGTTCGACACCCGCCGGAACCAACGGCTCGCGACGTACACGGGCGGCACGATCACGCTCACGACGAGCGCGAGCTCCCAGCTCAAGAGAAAGATCGCGACGAGCGCGCCGAGGAAGATGAGCACGTTCTGCACGAGCAGCACGAGTCCCTGCGCGAGCAGCTCGTCGAGCGCGTCGATGTCGGAGGTCATGCGCGCGACGAGCCGGCCCGTCTTCTCGTTCTCGAAGAAGTTCATCGACAGCGACATGAGGTGCTGGAACACCTGCATGCGCAGGCCGCGCAGGAACGACTCGCCGGTCTTCGCGACGAGCCGGATCACGAAGCGTCCCATCACGAGCGCGAGGAAGGCGAGCGCGAGGTACGCGAGCGCGGCGACGTCGAGCTCGTGCACGTGGTGATGGTGGATCGCGTCGACGCCCCGCCCGACGAGCGCGGGACCGCCGAGCAGCGCGCCGACCTGGCCGACGAGCATGACGACGGTCAGAATGATCGCGCCCCGGTACGGCCGCAGCATGCGGTACAGGCGCCGCAGCACCTGTTGCGCCTCGGTGAGCGAGAGCGTCTCGTCGGGCACCGCGTCGGCCCAGTGGCCCTGACCCCTCACCGCGCGTCCTCACTCAGCCGGAGCAGGTGATCGGCTTCGGCCGCGTCCTCGTCGGCGACGTGGTGCGCGCTGCCGTCGAGCTCGGCGCGCGCGAGCACCGTTCGATAGGCCTCCGATGACGCGAGCAACGACTCGTGCGTCCCTTCCGCCACGACCCGGTGCGCGTCGAGGAGCACGACCCGGTCGGCGAGCGCGATCGTCGCGGGGCGGTGGGCGATGATCAGCGTCGTCCGGCCGTGCATCACCTCGGCGAGCGCGGCGCGGATCTCGTGCTCCTTCGTCGGGTCGACCGACGACGTCGCGTCGTCGAGGATGAGCACGCGCGGATCGGAGAGCACCGCCCGCGCGATCGAGATGCGCTGCCGCTGACCGCCCGACAGCGTGAACCCGTGCTGGCCGACGATCGTCTCGTAGCCGTCCGGGAGCGCGGCGACGAAGCCGTCGGCACCCGCGAGGCGCGCCGCGGCGCGCACGCGTTCCATCGGCGCGTCGGGCTCCGCGAACGCGATGTTGGCGCGCACGCTCTCCGAGAAGAGGAACGTGTCCTCGAACACGATGCCGATCGCGCGCCGCAGGTCGGTGAGCCTCATGTCGCGCACGTCGACACCGTCGAGCAGCACGCGACCCGCGCTCACGTCGTAGAACCGCGGCACGAGCCGCGCGATCGTCGTCTTGCCCGAGCCGGTTGCTCCCACGAGCGCGACGGCCTCGCCGCCGCGGATCACGAGGTCGAGGTCCTCGAGCACCGGCCGGCCGCGGCCGTACGCGAACGTGACCCCTTCGAAGCGCAGCTCACCGCTCCCCGAGGCGGGCAGCGGCCGCGCACCCGGGCGCTCCGCGATCGCGGGGTCGGTCGCGAGCACCTCGTGGATGCGCCCGCCCGCCGACACCGCGCGCGGCACCTGCCCGAGCAGCATGCCGACCATGCGCAGTGGCCAGATGAGCATGAGGACGTAGAAGTTCGCGGCGACGATGTCGCCGAGGGTCAGGTGGCCCGAGAGCACCTGGTGCCCGCCGTACCAGAGGATGCCGACGAGCCCGAGCGTCGGCAGGAGGTCGATGAGCGGCAGGAACCCCGCCCGCAGGTTCGCCGCCGCGATCGAGCGGTCGAACACCGCGTCGGTCTCTCCGCGCAGCGACTCGATCTGCCGGCGCTCCGCGCCGAAGCCCTTCACGACCCGGATGCCGCTCACCGTCTCCTCGACGACGTTCGACACCTCCGCGAGCCGCTGCTGGAGCGACAAGCCGACGGGGAACATGCGGCGGGTGAAGCGGGTCGCGGCGACGTTGAGCAACGGCAGGCTCGCGAGCGCGAAGAACGCGAGCCCGGGGCTCCGGTAGATGAGGATCGCGAGCACGAGGATCATCGTCACCGTGCTCGCAATGGTGAGCGGCACGAGGAGCACGACGTTGTTGATCTGCTGGATGTCGCTGTTCCCGCGCGACATGAGCTGACCGGTCTGCGCCTCGTCGTGGAACGCGAAGTGCAGGCGTTGGAGATGCGCGACGAGGCGCATGCGGATGTCGGTCTCGACGCGGAACGCGAGCGCGAACGCGGCGTAGCGCCGCACTCCGGTGCACGCGGCCTGGATCGCACCGACCGCGAGGATCGCGACTTTCCAGCACATTGGGATCCTAAGCTTAGAATTCCACGTGGACAAGTTGTCGCG
>JADMIO012610698.1_pt1 | contig 35935 bp, 33 predicted proteins | sample 8958161 | NCBI WGS metagenome assembly JADMIO01 (sample SAMN16585339, study PRJNA669376) | soil metagenome | isolation source: Crop rotation soil | place: USA: Cullars Rotation, Alabama | collected 2011
CCCGCCGAGAATCAGAGCGGCCGCAGCCAGGCGCTGAACACGCTCGAGCCCATCTTCCGTGAGGACCTCACGCTGCCGAATGGCCTGAATGCGGTCGGCCTCACCGCCACGCCGGCGACAACGGTGCAGGTCGCGATCAAGAACATTGTCGCGCCCCGTCCGGACCTTGTCGTGGCGGGGATCAACAACGGCTACAACCTTGGCTTGTCCGCCTATCTCAGCGGCACGGTCGGGGCGGCTCGCCAGGCGGTGATGGAGGGCGTCCCCGCCCTTGCCGCATCGATTGGCGCCGGAGCGACTGCCACCGATCTCGTGGCGGCGGCGGAGGAGGTGCTGGGCGTGGCGCGCCGCGTCAAGGAACACGGGCTCGGCCGGCTGCAGTTCGTGAACGTGAACATGCCGAGGGTTCCCGCCGGTGGTTACAAGGGGTACCGGGTGGTGAGCCAGGCGGCGGTGCGCGCGGGCGTCGAATCATTCGCCGAGACGAGGCATCCATCCGGGCGGACGCTCTATTGGAGTGTGTACACGGAAGCAGCGACGGCGCCTGAGAACACCGACGTGTGGGCCGTTGAAAATGGCTATGTGGCGGTGACGCCCATGCACGCGAATGAGTTCGACGCATCCGGCGCCGGGGAGATGCGGGGGTGGTTTCGTTAACGGTGCGGAGACGCGAGGGTGCCGCGGGTGCGGCCGTGCTGGACGACGCGCATCGCTATGGCGGAAGGACCACTGGCGTCGCCTTGTGCCACTCAGTGGCGCGCTCGTAGGCGTCCGCAACGCGCAGCATCGTCGCTTCGTCGAACATCCGCGCCTGCAGCTGCACGCCAATTGGCAGGCGATCCGCCGTGAAACCGCACGGGAGGCTGATTCCGGGAATGCCCGCGAGGTTCGCGCCGACCGTGAAGATGTCTTCCAGATACATCTTCAGCGGATCGTCAACCTTTTCGCCAAGCTTGAATGGCGGTGTCGGGGTCGTCGGCATCGCGACCACATCGACTCGCTCGAAGGCTTCCTCGTAATCACGACGCAGCAGCGTTCGGACCTGCTGCGCTTTCAGGTAATACGCATCGTAATAGCCGGCGCTCAGCACGTAGGTGCCGAGCATGATCCGCCGCTTTACCTCCGCGCCAAAACCTTCGTCGCGCGTCCGGTTGTACATGGTCTTCAGCGTGTCGCTTCGCCCGAGCGGTGTGCGATAGCCGTAGCGGACCCCGTCATACCGGGCCAGATTCGAGCTCGCTTCAGCCGTGCAGACCAGGTAATAGACGGGAATCGCGTATTTCGCGTGCGGCAGCTCGATGTCGACGAGCGTGGCGCCGAGGCGCCGCAGCGTATCGAGGGTGACTTCGAATGCGGACAGCACCGATGCGTCGACACCCTCCGCGACGAAGGCGCGCGGTACCCCGATCTTCACGCCGGAGATGTCGCCCGAGAGCGCGGCCGAAAAATCGGTGCGGGGCGCATCGGCGGATGTCGCGTCCATTGGATCAGGCCCAGCCATCACCGTCAGCACCGTGGCCGCATCGGCCACCGTGCGGGCGAATGGACCGATTTGGTCCAGCGAAGAGGCAAAGGCGAGCAGTCCGTAGCGGGACACGCGCCCGTAGGTCGGCTTCAACCCGACGACGCCGCAGAATGCACCTGGCTGGCGAATCGATCCCCCCGTGTCTGAGCCCAGGGCCAGCGGCGCGCAGAGTGACGCGACCGCTGCCGCCGACCCGCCGCTCGAGCCGCCGGGCGCACGATCGAGCGCCCAGGGATTCCGTGTCGGCCCGTACGCGGAGTTCTCGGTCGATGACCCCATCGCGAACTCGTCGCAGTTCGTTTTGCCGAGAATCACCGCACCGGCCGCTTCGAGACGGTCGACGGCGGTCGCCGTGTACGGTGGCGTGAACGTGTCGAGGATTTTAGAGGACGCCGTAGTGCGCATCCCACGGAGACAGAGGTTGTCTTTGAGCGCAACGGGCACACCCGCCAGCGGACCGAGCGGTGCACCGGCGGCGCGAGCCGCATCGACGGCGCGGGCAGCCGCGAGCGCCCGCTCCGGGTCGATGGTGATGAACGCGCCGAGCGTCGGGTTGACGTTCGCGATGCGCTCGAGAAACGCGCCGCAGATCTCCGCCGCCGAGGCGCGGCCGCTGACGACGTCCTCCCGGAGCGTCGCCCCCGTTCGATCGAGGAGGCTCATCCGCCGATGACCCGCGGCACGCGGAAGAGGCCCGCGTCCGGATCGGCGTCTGGCGCATTTGCGAGGGCGTCCATCGTCGACAGCGACGCCCGCGGTTCGTCGTCGCGTTCGGCCCGTGGACTCGCATTGACGTGGGCGGTCGCGGCGATGCCGCTCGTGTCAATTGCCTGTACCTGCTCGGCGTACGCCAGGATGTCGGCCAGTTGCCGCGTGAAGAGTTGCGCTTCGGCGGCCGTGAGCTCGAGATGCGCGAGGGCGGCGATGCGCTCGACGTCGGCAACGGTCAGTGTGGTGGACACGGTCCGACGATAGTACCACCGCGATCGCGTCGCCGGGCAGTTCGCGCCAGCGAACCGGATCGCCGGCACCCCACATAATGATGGCCGATGGACAACCTCTGTCACACGCTCGCCGGCGCCGCGCTGGGCGAAGCAGGATTGAACCGGCGGACGCGGCTCGCCGCAACGACGCTGATGATTGCGTCGAATCTGCCGGACATCGACGTGCTCGTATTCGCGACCGGCACACCGCCCGTGGCGTTTCGACGCGGCTGGACGCACGGCGTCCTTGCGCAGGTCCTGCTGCCGCTGCTTTTCGCCGGCATCATGTACCTGGTCGGACGCCGGCGGTCGGCCACGGCCGATTCGCCGAAGCTCAGCGGGCCGTGGTTGATGGCCCTGTCGTACGTCGGCGTATTCCTGCACGTCGGGATGGACTGGCTGAACAACTACGGCGTGCGGCTGCTCATGCCGTTCCAGCGTCGCTGGTTCTACGGCGACGCGATTTTCATTGTTGACCCCTGGATGTGGTTGATGCTCGCGGCTGGCGTCTGGCTCGCGCGGCAGCAGCGAGCAACACGCCCGGCCCGGGCCGCGCTTCTCGCGACCGGGTTGTATGTCGCGATGATGCTGCTGTCCGCCCGGGCGGCCCGCGGGATCGTCGCTGACGCCTGGGCGGCGGCCAACGGACGCGCGCCGGTCGCCGTGATGGTTGGACCGATGCCGGTGACGCCACTGCGCCGCAGCGTGATCATTGATGCCCGCGATCGCTACGCCACCGGTGTGTTCACCTGGTTCCCGACGGAGGTGCGCTTCGATCCACGCAGCACGCCGAAGAACGACATGGATCCGCGGGTGGCTCCGGCTCTTGCGGCGCCGCCGGTGCGCGCATTTCTCGTCTGGTCGCGGTTTCCGTACTGGACGATCACGCCGGAGCCGGGCGGCGGCAGTCGTGTCGCCGTCGGGGACATGCGGTTCCCTGCCGCCGGCGTCGGCCGCTTCAGCGCATCGACGGTCGTGGACGCGCAACGCAGGTAGCGGAAGCACAAGGCCGAAGCGTTGTCCTCACCCCTCGCGGAGCTTTCTAAGCGTCGCGAGGTTCTTCATGTCGAACGGATCTTCGACGACGGCCCCCGCTTTCTCGCTGCCGCGCGCCTTCGCGGTTTCGATCAGGAGAGGCAGCCCGGCGAAGCGGTCGTCGTGCAGCAGTCGCCGGAATGGCCCCACACCGAGGCACCCGTCGCCGATGTGTTCGTGACGATCCACCCGGCTGCCGCATGGCTTCATCGAATCGTTGCCGTGGACCACTTTCAACCGATCGAACCCGACCTGTCGTGCGAAGGCCGCGAACGTGGCGTCGTATCCCGCGGGCGTGGCGATGTCGTACCCGGACGCCAGGAGGTGGCAGGTATCGAGGCAGACCCCCACACGCGGCGATCCGTCGACGTGCTCGAGGATCGCCGCCAGATGCTCGAACGAATAGGCGAGCGTGCGCCCCTGACCGGCCGTATGTTCGAGCAGCACCATCACCTTGCGGCGCGGCCGCGCTTTCAATGTCGTGCGGATGGCGTCGCCAATCAGCCTGAGTGCATCGACGTCGCTCCCGGCGGTGCAGGTTCCGGGGTGAATGACGACGCCAAGCAGCCCCAGGAGATGGGCGCGATCGAGCTCGTCGGCAAACGCCGCCAGCGATTGCTCGCGCAGCACGGGGTCCGTCGTGGCCAGGTTGATCAGGTAGCTGGCGTGTGAGACGACCGGCGAGATGCCCGTGTGATCGACGCGGGCGCGGAATCGCTTGATTTCGGAGGGGTCGATCGGCTTGCCTTTCCACTGGCTGCCGTTCTTCGTGAAGATTTGCAGGGACTCACAGCCGTGGACGAGAGCGCGGTCCACCGCCTTCGAGACACCGCCGGCGACGGACATGTGCGCGCCGATTCGCATTTATCAGGATCGCACAGGGCCGGATACCGGATAATTTCCGCGATGCGAAAACTGGTTGCGCTGGCTGTGCTGCTGCTGCTCTGGTCGCCTGCTCCAGCCCACGCCTGGGGCGCCGGCGCGCATCACTACATCATGGACCGGGCGATCGACCTGCTGCCGGCGCCGATCAAACCGCTCTTCGATCGCTTTCGCGTGTCCGTTGTCGAGCGCATCATCGACCCGGATACGTGGCGTACGGCCGGGTTTGACCTGGAGGATCCCAATCACTTTCTCGATATCGATGTTCCCGAGTACGGCGGGTATCCGTTCAGCGGGTTGCCGCGCGATTGGGACGCCGCGGTGCTGAAGTTCGGAGTCGCCCAGCTGCGCACGAACGGACTGGTGCCGTGGCGCACGCAGGAGATGTGGAGCAACCTGCGGCGCGCGTTCGCGACGTATGCGCAGCGCCCGGGCCGCCGCGACGACATCCTGAACTACGCCGCGTGGCTGGCGCATTACGCCTCCGACGCCCACCAGCCGTTTCATGGCATCGCCAACTACAACGGTCAGCAGAGCGGGCAATTCGGTGTTCACGCACGGTTCGAGACGGAGTTGTTCGCTCGGTACCGGTCGCAGCTGTCCAGCGCGCCGAAGGCGATTGCCGCCGTGACGACGCCGCGCGATTTCATCTTTGACGCCGTACTGGAAGATACCCGGCTCGCGCCCATCATCCTCGCCGCTGACAGGACCGCAATCGGCGACAGGGACGTATACGACGACGCCTACTACCAGGCCTTCTTCACTCGCACTCGCGCCGTGCTCGAACGGCGTCTTGACGAATCCATTGCGGCCGTTGCCGCATTGATTACCGGTGCGTGGGAAGCGGCCGGGAAGCCGGTGGTCCCGGTGGAGCCAACTCTCCCGCTGGAACGCCGTCGACGATAGCAGGGCCGACCTCAGAGGCTCTGATTTTCTGAATACGGACGCGCGTCCGCCGAAACAGTACCCCAGGAGATGGCTGAGCCGTGGCATCGGGTGGCATAGCACTTGCCCCTGAACAGTTCGGAGGGTACGCCATGCTGTGGACGTTGATCGTCCTGCTGCTGCTGTTCTGGGTCCTTGGTTTCGCATTTGACGTGGCCGGCGGCCTCATTCATGTGCTGCTCGTGATCGCGGCGGTCCTGTTTCTCGTCAACGTCATCGGCCGCCGCACGACCGTGTGAGGAGGCGGACCATCGGCGGCGACGGCCAAGCCGTGACTCGGTTCCCGTCGCGCGTCCGTTCTTTGCTATGGTGATTCCTGTGGAGGTGTTTGTCGTGCCCGTCGGCCCCGAGCGGTACGAGCTGTACTGCGAGGTCGACGCGTCCGCCGGAACGGAGGACCGACCGGTCCCGGACACCCTTATCGGCCGGATCCGTCACCGGTTCGCCGAGACGCTGCGTCGCGCCGAGGAACGGCGTCAGTCGGGGCCGGCCACGGTGGAGCCGGCCGCGAGCTGGCTCGGTCGCCTGCAGGACCGCAGCCTGGCGTGGGTCGTCGAGCGGATTGCTGAACAGCGCCTGCTGTGGAGTCTGCGGCGCGAAACGGCCGCGGTCCTGGCCCATCCGGCTGACATGACGTTCGACCAGGTCCTGACGCTGCTGCGCCGCATGCTGCAGCGCGACTATGAACGTCACCGCCTGTGGCTGGTCATCGATACGGTTCTCCTGATTGTGTCGGGCGTGCTCGCGCTTGTCCCGGGGCCGAACATCGTCGCGTACTACTTCGCGTTCCGTGTGTGGGGGCACTGGCTCTCGATGCGTGGCGCCGCTCAAGGACTGCACCGCGTGACCTGGAGCGGTCAGCCGTGCCCGCCGCTCGGCGAGCTTCGCGAGCTGGTGCCGCTCCAGCCCAACGAACGCGAGGCCCGCGTCCACGACATCGCCGCCCGGCTCCGGCTGCAGCACCTGTCCGCGTTCTTCGAGCGCGTCGCGGTGCACCACGCGTAAGCGGTGATATTCTGGCGCGGGCGGCCGCTGCCAGGGTCACGTGCCGCCGCCACCGATGAATCCACCGTGAAGCTGCGCGATCTCGCGGCGCAACTCGACTGCCGCCTGGACGGCGACGGAGACCTTGAGATTACCGGCGTGGCCGGGATTCAGGAGGCCGTCCCAGGGCAGTTGACGTTCCTCGCCAACCCCAAATACCAGAACGCGCTGAGCGTCACGCGTGCGAGCGCCGTCCTTCTCCGTGAAGAGGGCGGCGGGGCACCGTGTGCGGTGCTGCGGACGCGCGACCCGTACCTGGCGTTCGCGCGGGCAGTTGCGCTGTTCGCGCCGGCCTGGCGCCCCGCTCCCGGCGTCCATCAGCTCGCCGCGATTGCGCCAACGGCGACCGTCGGCGAGGACGTCTCCATCGGCGCCTTCGTCTGCGCCGGCGACGACGTGCGGATCGGTGACCGCACGGTGATTTTTCCCAACGTGACTATCGGCCCGGGCACGCGCATCGGCGCCGACTGCATCATCCACTCGAACGTGTCGCTGCGCGAGCGTGTGACCCTCGGCAACCGCGTCATCCTCCAGAACGGGGTGGTCATTGGCGGCGACGGCTACGGGTTCGTGCGCCGCGGCGACGGTACGCACGAAAAAATTCCGCAGGTTGCCACTGTCGTCATCGAAGACGACGTGGAGCTCGGTGCGAACACCACGGTCGATCGACCAGCCATCGGTGAGACGCGCATCAAGGCTGGCAGCAAGATCGACAACCTCGTTCAGATCGGCCACGGTGTCACCGTTGGTCGCAATGTGCTGATGGCGGCGCAGGTGGGGATCGCCGGCAGCACCGAGATTGGGGACGATGTGATGTTCGGCGGGCAGGTCGGCGTGGGCGGACATCTCATAATCGGCCGCGGCACCATCGCGGTGGGGCAGTCGGGGATTACCAACTCCGTCGCCGCCGGCGCGTTCGTGGCCGGTTACCCGGCCATTGACAGTCGTGACTGGCGCCGCGCCGCGGTGATCTTTCGCCGGTTGCCTGAGCTCAAAAAACGCATCGAAGAACTCGAAGCCAAGTTGGCGGAGCTGTCGTCGCGTGGCGGGATGCCCCCCGGAGACCATTCCTCGTGATCCGATCGATCGTTGCTCTCGGCATCGTCCTGGTCGCCTTTGCCTCGCCCGCCACGGCACAGACCACGCTGTTCGCGCCGCCGACCCCCAGCACCACCATCGAGTTCCTGCCGCGCTATTCGTTCCACCTCAACGCGGAGCATCTGTCGAGCGACGACCCCCGTTACGTGTGGGACACGAACTTCGGCGGCGAACTCGACTTCGTGGATTTCGTCCACGGCCGGGCCACGTTCTACGCGAACTACGAGGCGGTGCTCGGCGAGGAGTTTCACGTCTTCGATCCGAATCAGGGGAACTACATCCTCGGGGGGCTCATCACCGGCCGAATCGCCGGCGTTGAAGTCGGCGGCGGATTCCATCATGAGTCGCGCCATCTGAGCGATCGTCCCAAACGGCAGCCGGTCGACTGGAACATGCTCGCCGCTCACGCCGCGGTCCGGGCGGACCACGGCGCCGCGGCCATCGATGGGCAGCTCGACTTCCGTCACGTGATCCTGCAGTCGTACGTCGATTATGACTGGCAGATCGACGGCGCCGCACGCCTGCAGTACTCGGTCGCGCCACACGTCGCGTGGTTCGGTGGCGGCGGCCTCTCCGTGATCGGGACCGACGGGTCACGCGCCCGCGGGACCCAGACCGGAGGCCGCGGCGAAGGCGGCGTTCGCCTCGAGGGACATGGCGCCGCCGTCGAGCTGTTCGTGGCCGCCGAGCGCCGCATCGATCCCTATCCGCTGGAGTTCGGCACGACGAGCTGGATCAGCGTCGGGTTCCGGATGGTCAGCCGGTAGCGAGGAGCGGGGGACAGGAGAGGGGATTCTGTCTTCTCTCTTCTGCCTTCTCCCGGCGCCGTGTGACAATCACCACGTGAACAGGTCACCGGCGTCGCGCCGCTTCTGGGTGCCTCTGGCGCTCCTGCTCGGGACGTGCGCGGTGGCGGCCACCGCCGCCATCCCGCTCACAGCCGCGGTCCGGCCGCCCAGGCTGCAGTACCAGATCACGACGTTGCCGAACGGGCTGCGGGTGATTCTCTCTGAAGACCATTCGACGCCGATCACCCACGTGTCGATCTGGTATCACGTCGGTTCCAAGAACGAGCGGCCGGGCCGTACAGGCTTCGCCCACTTCTTCGAGCACATGATGTTCAAGGGGTCGAAGAACGTCGAGCCCGAGGCGCACACGTCGATCATCGCGGGGATCGGGGGGCGCGCCAACGCCTACACCACCGAAGATGAGACGGTGTTCTGGGAGACGGTCCCGGCACACCAGCTGCCGCTGGCGCTCTGGCTGGAGGCTGACCGGATGGCGACGCTGCGGATTGACTTCGAGGCGTTCAGCCGCGAGCGGGAGGTGGTGAAGGAGGAGCGGCGGATGCGGGTCGAGAATCAGCCCTACGGTCGCCTGTCCGAAATCATCTACGACAACGCGTTCACCACCCATCCCTATCGCCACGCGACGATCGGCAGCATGGCGGATCTCGAGGCGGCGAGCCTCGCCGAGGTGCGTGAGTTCCACAACACCTACTACGTGCCTGAGAACGCGACGCTGACCGTGGTCGGCGATTTCGAGACCGCCGAGGCGCTGAAGCTCGTCACCGACTTCTTCGGCCGGGTGCCCAAGGCGACGCGGCCGGTGCCGCGCGACATTCCCAAGGAGCCGCCGCAGACGCGTGAACGCCGGGTGACGATCGAAGAGGCGTGGCCGCTGCCGGCCGTCGTCGTCGCGTATCACATTACCTACGACGGTGATCCCGATTCGTACCCGCTGCACATCACGTCGAAGATCCTGTCCGATGGGCAGAGCGCGCGGATCCCGCGCGAGCTCGTGTATGACAAGCGCATCGCGCTGAGCGCGTTCGGAAGCGGCAACATCCAGGAGCATCCGAACCTGTTCTACGCGGTGGCGATCTTGCAGCCGGGCCGGACGCCGGAAGAGGCCGAGAAGGCGCTGATCGGCGAGTTCGAGAAGCTGAAGGCCGACGGTGTGACCGAACACGAACTCCAGCGCGCCAAGAACCAATTCGCCCGCGACTACATCGTCGGCCGCGAGTCGAACCAGGAGAAGGCGCTGCACCTCGCGCACGCCGCCGTCATTCACAACGACATCACCACCGCCGATGGCGAGTTCGACATCTTCGCCAACGTGTCGCGCGCGGACGTGCAACGCGTCGCACGGACCTACTTCACCGAGAACAATCGTCTCGTGCTGTACGTCCTGCCGAAGGGGTCCACCCGATGAATGCCCGTTACCTGGCGGCGTGCGCCGGCGCAATCGCGGCCCTGTCATCCGCGTCGATCGGCTCCGCGCAAACCAGCACCGCATGGCCGTCGGAGCACGCGCCACGCCCGCTGCAGCCTCACGATGTGAGGTTTCCGCCATACGAGATGCAGACCTTATCGAACGGTTTGCAGGTGATTGCGGTCGCTCACCACGAGCAGCCCGCCGTGAGCGTGCGGTTGATCGTGCGTGCCGGCGCGGCACAGGACAGCCCCGGCAAGAGCGGTGTGGCGATGCTCGCGGCGACATTGCTCGACCAGGGGACCAGCAGCAGAAGCGCCGCCGAGATCGCCGATCAGATCGACTTCATCGGCGGCGCGCTCGGCACCGGCGCCAACGTCGACATGACGTTCGTCAACGCCGTCGTGATGAAGGATTCGTTCGAGGTCGGCCTCGAGCTGGTGCACGACGTTGTCCGCAACCCGGCGTTCGCCCCTGAGGAGATCGATCGGCAGAAGCAGCAGATGATCTCGTCGCTGCGCGTGAACAGCCGCGATCCGGACTACATCGCGAACAGCGTGTTCGAGCGGCTGATTTATGGGCCGCACGCGTACGGGCTGCCCGGTGCCGGCACGCCCGAGACGCTCGGAGGAATCACCCGGGCTGACCTGCAGGACTATCACCGTCGCTACTTCGCGCCCAACAACATGATCCTCGCGGTGGTCGGCGACGTCGCCCCGGCGGATGCCTTCGCCGCCGTGCAGCGCGTGTTCGGTGCGTGGGCGCGTGCTGAGGTGCCCGCGTCGCCACCCCTCGATCCACCACCCCCGGCCCGCCGCATCGTCGTCATCGACAAGCCGGATTCGGTACAGACCGAGATCCGCGTCGGGATGCTCGCCATCCCGCGCAAGCATCCTGACTACATGGCCTGGGATCTTGCCGTGAAGATTCTCGGCGGTGAGGGAGCCAACCGGCTGCACCAGGTGCTCCGGTCACAGCGCGGCTTGACCTACAGTGCATCCGCCGAATCCGAAGCGCGCAAGCAGGCGGGTGACGTCGTCGCGGAGACCGACACGCGGACGGCAACCACCGCGCAGGTGCTGCGGTTGATGGTCGACGAGTTCTCGCGCCTGCAGCGCGACCGCGTCGGGCAGACGGAACTCTCGGGCGCTCAGGACTATCTGTCGGGGAGCTTCCCAATCACCATCGAGACGCCGAACCAGATTGCGACGCAGATTCTGAACGTGCTCTTCTACGAGCTGCCCGTGTCAGACATCGGCACGTTTCGCGAGCGGGCGCTCGCGGTGACCCCTGACGACATCCAGCGGGTCGCCCGTGAGTACGTGAAACCGGACCGCCTGTCGATGGTGCTGGTCGGCAACGCGCGACAATTCGTCCAGGAGCTGTCGGCGATGGGCTTCGGTGGCATCGATGTCATCTTGATCGACGATCTCGACGTGACGTCGCCGAACCTGAAGCGATCAGCGCCGCGTCGCGGGGCCGTTGAGCCAGAGCCGCACAGGGCCCCGTTATCGACTCCAACCCCTGCCTCGCTGGCACTGGCGCGGGCAACCTCGTACACCTTCGCGCAGATCGCTCCGCGGCCCGCAGCCCCTCAGCCTCCCGCGCCGGACCCCGCCGTGCAACTCGTGCAGCGCGTGGTGCTCGTGAAGGGTGGGCTGACGGCGCTGAAACGAGTGCGCACCGTCGTCGCTGAGGCGGAAACGGCGTTCCGGATGGAGCAGGGTCCGCTTCTGTCACTGACCCGCACGTACGTGGCGTACCCGGACAAGTTCCGCGTTGATGCAAAGGTGAGCGGCGCTGACGTCGTGCAGGTCTACAGCGCGGGTGTCGCGTGGGTAAAGGACCCGACCGGCGTGCATGACGCGCCGCCGGCGATGCGACGTGATTTTTCGGCGAGCGTGCAACGGGACGTGATTCCGCTGCTCATCGCGGCCGCCGAAGGGCGCCTGATGGCGCGCCTGCTGCCCGACGAGCAGCGCGACGGCGAGCGGTTGAGGGTGCTTGAGCTGTCGGGACCCCAACTCGAACCGGTCCGCCTGTTCATCAACGATCAGGCCCTGATTGCCCGCCAGGCATACGCCACGCCCGGAGCCGACGGCCGCCCCGCGCAGGCCGAGGAGGTGTTCTCGGACTACCAGTCCGTCGAAGGCATTCGCGTGCCGTTCAAGGCGACGATGCTCCGCGACGGCCGGCAGATTCTTGACCGCACCCTGACGCGCGTCAGCATCAATACACCCATTGACGAGGCGTTGTTCGCGAGGCCGCGATAGAACAACCCAGAACAGCGCCGCAGAAAACCGGTCGTTCGCAGTAGCAGACGGGCCCGAACACGAACTGAGGATCAGGAACCGAGAAGTGTGAACGACTCAGTCTCTCTGCGCGTGATGATGTCGTGCGGTGAGCCGTCCGGCGACTTGTACGCCGGCGATCTCGTCAGCGCGCTGCGCGCGCAGTCACCGGGCGTTGACGTGTTTGGCCTCGGCGGCGCTCGGTTCCGCGAGGCGGGCGGGCGGCTGGTCGGTGACTTTGCCGGGCTGTCGGTGACGGGACTGACCGAGGCGCTGCGGGTGATCCCGCGATCCCTGGCGATGCTGCGGCGACTCGTGGCCGCCGCGCGCGCGGAGCGTCCCGACGTCTTCGTCGCGATCGACTTTCCCGACTTCAACTTCCGGCTGATGGCGGAGCTGCATCGGCTCGGCATCCCGGTGGTTTACTACATCAGCCCGCAACTCTGGGCCTGGCGTGCCGGGCGCATGCAGACGATGAAGCGGTTCGTTGACCGGGTGCTGGTGATCTTTCCGTTCGAGGAGGCGATCTATCGCGGCGCGGGGGTCCCGGTGACATTCGTCGGGCACCCGCTCGTCGATCTGATTCCCGCCACGCCGCCGCGTGAGCACTTCCTCCGCGCGCACAGTCTTGCAGCTACGGCACCGACGGTGGCGCTGCTTCCCGGCAGCCGGCCGAATGAACTGCGCCGCATCGCGCCGGGAATTGCCGCGGCGCTGCCGCTCATCAGGAACCGGGTGCCGGACGTTCAGTTCCTCATTGCGGGCGCGCCCAACCTGACCGACGAACTCTTCGCGTCACTGCTGCAGCAGGGATCACGGGACGGCGGGGCTTCGTCGCCAGCCAACCCGTACGGCGCGCCGCGCCGCGGCATTCCAGTACTGGTTCGCGGCGAGACGGATGCGGTACTGGCGGCGAGCGACGTCGTGATTACCGCCTCCGGCACAGCGACGGTCCAGACGGCCCTTCACGAACGGCCGATGGTGGTCGTCTATCGTCTGTCGCCGCTCACATACCGGCTGGGCAAGCCGTTCGTAAAGGTCGATACCTACGCGATGGTCAACCTGATTGCCGGGACCCGTGTCGTACCCGAGCTGATTCAGGACGACTTCACACCCGAGCGGGTTGCTGATGAAACGGTTTCGCTCCTGACGGATCCCGAGCGCTACCGGGCGACGCGCGACGCCTTGCGCCTCGTCCGGCAACGGCTGGGAGCGTCAGGCGCGAGCAGCCGCGCCGCCGCCGCGATCCTGGCCGCGGCGCGTGGGCCTGTCGACCGGTTCCCGGTCAGCGGCTCGGCGCCGTAAGCGCGTTACGGCGCTGAACGCGTCACGGCCCGGCCGAGACACCTCCCGTCGCGATCATCCAGCGGATCGATCAGCGGAGGCGTGGTCTCGATGTCGTCAGCGTCGAACAGGTGAGCGTCAGGAGCGAAGCGGCGTCGGTCGATGCGTCGAAGCGTCTTGTCGTGTTGCATGGCCGGGACACGCTGCCGGGCCGGGGCCAGACCGCGTGTCTCCTCCTTATCGTTGCGGTCCAGGTCGTCTACGGCCACGCCCTGGGGCGTCGGGCACCGCCGTATCAGTGCCGGGACGCGCGGCGTTGCGCGTATTGGTCTGCTGTGCTACGTCCGCGGGCTGGTCGTGGCCGAGGCTGCCGCCGCCGCTCGTTCGCCCCGCGTCAGTGGCGGGCGTACCGTCGCCAGCCTCGGGGGCGATGCCGCGCGGGTCACGGCCCGACCGTAGTGATCTCGCCATCACTGATCCGAGTCGCGAGTGGAGCCGCGGTCAGGCAGATCCTGCTGCTCGGTGGACGGGTCCATCCCGCGGTTCGAGATCCCACTCGACGGATGATTGCTGCGGTTGTTGTCGCCCGCCGTCGCATGGGATTTGGAATCAGCGTCCATGTTCTCGCGCACCGTCTGCCGTGATCCCTCAGCGGGCTCGCGCGCCGCGGCCGGCGGAAGGCTGCCTTCCTGTCCCGATCGCGACGTGGCGTGCGAATTCTCATGTGACTGTCGGTTGTGCTGAGCCATAACCCTGATGCCTCCTGAGGCTGAGGTGAAGCGTTTTCGCGGTTCCGGCGTCCGGCTAGACCCGGAAGTTCCCGCGCTACCGAATTGGCAAAGCGAATGCCGCCTGCTGTAGAGTCGCGCGGTGATCGCGTTTCATGACGTGTCGTGCCGTCGCGGCGCAGCCGAGGTGCTCACTCATGTCACGTTCGAGGTGCCGCAAGGCGAGACGTTGGCGGTGGTTGGGCGCAGCGGGGCAGGGAAAAGCACGATTCTGAAACTCATCAACAGAATGCTGACCCCTAGCGCCGGTCGCGTCGAGCTGAACGGGCGGGACGTGGCCGCGTGGGATCCGTTCGTACTCCGCCGTCATACCGGCTACGTACTTCAGGACGTTGGGCTGTTTCCGCACATGAGCATCGCCCGGAATGTCGCAGTCGTTCCGACCCTGATGGGCTGGGCGGCGGACCGGATCGGGGCGCGGGTGACGGAACTGCTGGAGCTTGTCGGTTTGCCTGCTTCGCGATTCGCGGACCGCCTGCCCCATGAACTGTCGGGGGGACAGCGTCAGCGTGTCGGTGTTGCCCGCGCGCTCGCCGCGGATCCACCGGTCATCCTCATGGACGAACCGTTCGGCTCGCTCGATCCGGTCACGCGGGTCGAACTGCACCGGGAATTCAGGCGCATTCAGGCGCACGTGCGGAAGACCGTCGTGATCGTCACTCACGACATGCGTGAAGCGTTTGCGCTGGCGGACCGTGTCGCCGTCCTGGACGACGGGAGGCTCGCGGCGATCGCGCGTCGCGAGGGATTGCAGGCGTCGTCCGAGCCGTCGGTGAGGATGCTTCTCGATGCGGCATTCGAGTAGGCCGTTCGTGACGTGGCGGTGAACGGGCACATGGCCGTGTTCCGGTTCTGGCAATCGCATGCGGGCGAGGTCTGGACGCTGCTCGGCCAGCACGTCGTGCTGGTGTTCGTTTCGACGGCGGTCGCAGCGCTGGTCGGTGTGCCCATCGGCATCGCGGCAGCCCACCGGCCCCGGATCGGTGGACCGCTCGCGGCAATCGCAAGCGTCGTGCAGACCATCCCGAGCCTGGCGCTGTTCGGATTTCTGCTGCCGTTGCCCATCGTCGGCGGCGTTGGCGCCCGCACGGCGGTGGTGGCCCTGATCCTTTATGCCCTGCTTCCGGTCATTCGCACGACGGCCGCCGGGCTGCGGGCGATCGAGCCGCCGGTCCTCGAGGCGGCCGATGCAATGGGGATGACGCCGTCACAGCGGCTGCTGCAGGTGGAGCTGCCGCTCGCGCTGCCGTCGATCATCGCGGGGATCAGAGTGTCAGCGGTGGTCGGCGTTGGCACCGTGACCATTGCTGCGGCAATCGGTGCCGGTGGGCTCGGCGAATACATCTACCGCGGGCTGTCGATGGTCGACGCGACCGTGATCCTCGCGGGTGCCATCCCCGCCGCGGCGCTCGCGCTGCTCCTGGATGGCGCCCTGCTCGCGATCGAGCGCGCATTCGCATCCACCCGTGGTCGGCGCACCGGCCGCACGGCCGCAATCATCGGGCTGCTGCTCGCGACGACGGTCACGGGCCTGGCCGTGAGCCGCAGCGGCGGAGAGCGCATTATCGTCGGCTCGAAAAACTTCACGGAACAGATCATTCTCGGTGAACTGGTCGCGCAGACCCTCGAGCGACACACGCAGCTCGCGGTCGAGAGAAAGCTGAACCTCGGCGGAACGTTCATCTGCGATCGGGCGCTGCAGACCGGCGACATCGACGTCTACGTCGAATACAGCGGGACGGCGCTGACCGCCGTGTTCAAGCGACCGGTGCAGCGCGACTCCGCCGCCGTGCTCGCCGACATCCGCATTCGTTATGCCGACTCTGCCCGCACGATGCTGGCGCCGCTCGGGTTCAACAACACGTTCGCCATCCTGGTTCGGACGACGGATGCGAGGACTCTCGGGTTACGGCGCGTGTCCCAGCTCGCGGCGGTGGCGCCCCGGTGGCGTGCCGGTTTCGGGTACGAGTTCATCGAGCGTGAAGACGGATTCCGCGGTCTGGCCTCCACGTACGGGCTGCGGTTCGCCGAAGCCCCCCGGGTGATGGACCTCTCGCTCATCTACCGGGCCCTTGCCGGCGGACAAATTGACGTCATTGCCGGCGATGCCACGGCAGGGCTCATCCAGGCACTCGACCTGACGATGCTGGAGGACGACCGGCACTACTTCCCTCCGTACGACGCCGTGCCTGTCGTCCACTCCGCGACGCTGCTGCGACATCCCGAGATCGGCGCGGCGCTGGCGCGGCTCGCCGGCCACGTCGATGCGCAGGCGATGCGCCGGATGAACGACGCGGTCGACGCGCGGCACCGTGACCCCGCGGCGGTCGTGCGCGAGTTTCTTGACGCGCTGGATCGCGGAGTATCATGAGAGTTTGTTGACCTTCCAAACCCCAACTACATGGGATTTGCATCCATGCCTACGCTGAACACCTTCCAGACGCGCACTGATCTCGTCGTTGACGGCCGCACCGTGCAGATTTACAGCCTGCCCGCGCTCGAGCGTGCCGGCTTTGCCCATGTCGCCCGGCTGCCGTACTCGATGAAGATCCTGCTCGAGAATCTGCTGCGGCGCGAAGACAACGCGTTCGTCAAGGCGGATGACATCCGCGCCGTCGCCGAGTGGCAGGCGACCGCAAACGTGGAGAAGGAAATCTCCTTCATGCCGGCGCGCGTGCTGCTGCAGGACTTCACTGGCGTCCCGTGCGTGGTCGACCTGGCGGCGATGCGCGATGCGATCATCGCGCTGGGCGGAAATCCCGATCGGGTCAATCCGCTGCAGCCGGTCGAACTTGTCATCGACCACTCGGTGCAGGTGGACTACTTCGCGAGGCCGGACGCGTTTGCCCTCAACGCGGAGCTCGAGTTCTCCCGCAATCGTGAGCGGTACGCGTTCCTCCGCTGGGGCCAGCGCGCCTTCCGCAACTTCGATGTCGTGCCACCCGACACGGGCATCGTCCATCAGGTCAACATCGAATATCTCGCCCGCGTCGTCTTCTCGGAAACAGCAGACGGCGTCACGGTTGCATATCCCGACACGCTCGTCGGCACCGATTCGCACACGACGATGGTCAACGGCCTCGGCGTGGTGGGATGGGGCGTCGGGGGCATCGAGGCGGAGGCCGCGATGCTCGGACAGCCGATCTCGATGCTGATCCCGCAGGTGCTCGGTGTGCGGCTGTCGGGTGCCATGCCTGGTGGCGCGACGGCGACCGACCTGGTGCTGACGGTGACCGAGGCGCTGCGCAAGAAAGGCGTGGTCGGCAAGTTCGTCGAATTCTTCGGCGATGGTCTGCGCCACCTGACGATCGCGGACCGCGCGACCCTCGGCAACATGTGCCCCGAGTACGGCGCGACAGTCGCCATCTTCCCGATCGACGAGATGACGCTCGACTACCTGCGGCTGACCGGCCGTGACGAGTCGCGCGTGAAGCTGGTCGAGGCGTATGCGAAGGCACAGGGCATGTTCTGGACCGACTCGAGTCCGGAGCCGATCTACTCCGAGACGCTGGACGTGGACCTGACCACGATCGAGCCGAGCCTGGCCGGTCCGCGGCGGCCGCAGGATCGCGTCACCCTGAAGAAGGCGAAGAGCGCCTTCCAGACCGCGCTTCCGACCATGCAGGTACCCCCGAAGGCAACGAAGGGCGCGAGCGCCGCGGACGGTGGTGCGCGGCAGGGGGTGGCGACGAGCACGCATGCGCTGGCGCAGTCCGGTGTGGCGGTCGCGGACCCGGAGCTCGACGAGCTCGATCACGGTGCGGTCGTGATCGCCGCGATCACGAGCTGCACCAACACCTCCAATCCCAGCGTGATGATCGGGGCCGGCCTGGTGGCGAAGAAGGCGATCGAGCGCGGCCTGACGCGCAAGCCGTGGGTGAAGAGCAGCCTGGCGCCCGGGTCGAAGGTTGTGACCGAGTATCTGAAGGCGGCCGGTCTGACGCCCTACCTCGATCAGCTTGGATTCAATCTGGTCGGCTACGGCTGCACGACGTGCATCGGCAACAGCGGACCGTTGCCCGACGAAGTGTCCGCGGTGGTGCGTGACAAGAACCTCGTCGTCTGCTCCGTGCTGAGCGGCAATCGCAATTTCGAAGGACGCATTCAGCAGGACGTGCGCGCGAATTATCTCGCGTCGCCGCCGCTGGTCGTCGCGTATGCGCTCTCCGGCTGGATCACGAAGGACCTGACCACCGAACCGCTTGGCGAGGATCAGTCAGGCGAGCCGGTCTATCTGAAAGACATCTGGCCGACCGAGCAGGAGCTGCAGGAAACCATGCTCCGCGCGGTAAACGCGGACATGTTCCGCCGCAGCTATGCCGACGTCTTCGCGGGTGACGAGCGGTGGCAGGGGCTCGACGTGCCGGAAGGAAACCGGTTCGATTGGGCAGAGGACTCGACCTACATCCGCAAGCCGACCTTCCTCGAAGGCATGACGATGCAGGCGCCGGGTGCCTTCGACATCAACGGCGCGCGGGTGCTCGCGCTGCTTGGCGATTCGGTGACAACGGACCACATCTCTCCCGCCGGTTCAATCAAGGCCGACAGCCCGGCCGGGCGCTACCTGGTAGAGAAGGGCGTCAAGCCGACCGACTTCAATTCGTACGGCGCACGGCGTGGCAATCACGAAGTGATGGTGCGCGGCACGTTTGCCAACGTGCGCCTCCGGAACCAGCTCGCTCCGGGAACCGAGGGCGGCTGGACGCTGTACCAGCCGGGCGGCGAGCTGATGTCGATCTACGACGCGGCGGTGAAGTATCGCGAGGTCGGGGTGCCCCTGCTGGTGCTGGCCGGGAAGGAATACGGGTCTGGATCGTCGCGCGACTGGGCAGCCAAAGGCACGCTGCTGCTCGGCGTCAAGGCCGTGATCGCGGAGTCGTTCGAACGCATTCACCGCAGCAACCTGGTGAACATGGGCGTGCTGCCGCTGCAGTTTACGGGCGGCGATACCGCAGCCTCCCTGAAGCTGACCGGTACCGAGGAGTTCAGCCTCACGGGTGTCACGGACAGCCTCAAGCCGAGATGCGACGTGACGGTGACGGCGAAGGCGGCGGACGGAACGACGAAGACGTTTACCGCCGCGGTACGGATCGACACGCCGGAAGAAGTCGTGGCGTTCCGCCACGGCGGCATCCTGCCATACGTCGTACGGCAGCTCGTCTCGAGGCGCTAGGCGCCGTTGCAACCTCACCGGGTGCGCCAATCGCCGCTGCGCGATGATGTGTCCGGAAGTTCGGTCGGGATCTCGATTGTGCCGATAACGATCCGCCTCGCGGAGCCATCCGATGCGGCGCTTATCCTCACGTTCATCCGTGAGCTCGCGGAGTACGAACGCCTCGCGCGCGAAGTGGTGGCGACCGAGGACGCGATCCGGGAGACCCTCTTCCGCGACCGTCCTCTCGCCGAAGTCCTGATCGCTGAGGCGGACGGGCAGCCCGCCGGGTTCGCCCTGTTCTTCCACAATTATTCGACCTTCCTCGCTCGGAGTGGCCTGTTCCTCGAGGATCTTTACGTCCGGCCCACCTTCCGGCGCCGCGGTATCGCGCGGGATCTCCTGACCCGGCTGGCGGCGCTCGCGGTGACGCGCAACTGCGGCCGCTTCGAATGGAACGTGCTCGACTGGAACGAAAGCGCGCAGCGATTCTATGAGAGCCTCGGCGCGAGGCCGATGGCCGACTGGACGACGTACCGCCTGACCGGCGATGCACTCCAGGCACTTGCTGCCAGGCAGGGCCATCGTGCTGACCGCCTCGGCGATTAAGGCGCGCGCCCGCGCGCTCGGCTTCGATCTCTGCGGCATCGCGCCGGCGGATGCTCACCCTGAACTCAAGTTCCTCCGCGAATGGCTCGATCGGGGCTACGCCGGCGAGATGACGTGGATGGCAGCTTCCGCCGAGCGCCGGGCGGATGTTCGCGCCGTCGTGCCCGGAGCGCGATGTGTCATCGTGACCGGAACCGTCTACAACACCAATGATTCGGCGGCTGACGGCGAGCCGCCGGCACCGCGTTCGGCCGATGCGGCCAGCGTGCGTGCGTGTGATGACAACGGCGACGCTCCAGGCGACCGGTCCGAACGTTCCCAGGGCGCAACAGGCGAGATCGCGCGCTACGCCCGTGGCGACGACTATCACATCGTGCTCAAGCGCCGGCTCGATGCGCTGCTCGCGTGGATGCGGGCAGAGTCATCGGCAGGGTTCGAGGCCCGTGCGTATGTGGATACGGGGCCGGTGCAGGAACGCGTGTATGCGCAGTATGCGGGGCTGGGGTGGGTCGGCAAGAACACCTGCCTGATCAACCCTGAGCTCGGGTCGTGGCTGTTCCTGGGCGAGATCATCTGCACCCTGGATCTCGAGACCGACCCACAGGGGCTCGAGCAGTGCGGCACGTGCCGGCGCTGTATCGACGCGTGTCCCACCGGCGCGCTCGTCGAAGCCGGTGTGCTCGATTCGAACCGCTGCCTCTCGTACCTGACCATCGAAACTCGCGGCGCGATTGCCGAAGTGCACCGCGCTGCACTCGGCACCGGTATCTACGGCTGCGACATCTGCCAGGACGTGTGTCCGTACAACCAGGTGCCGCCGCGATCGACTGACCCGGCGTGGCAGGTCAAGCCGGCACTCGACGGTCCCCGACTCATCGATTTGTGGCGCGGCTCAGACGATGACCTTCGCGCGATGATGCGGGGCACGGCGATGACCCGCGTGAAGGTCACCGGCCTGCGGCGCAACCTTGCGATCGCGATCGGCAACAGCGGTGATCCCGATGCCGTCGCCGCGCTGGTTGTTCCCGGCCCCGGCCGTCCCTCGACGACCGATCCGATGGTGGAGGAGCACGTCGAGTGGGCGCTCACGCGCAACGCGAAGCTGCCGTAAAATCCTCAGCATGTCGGACGACGCTGCCCCGATCCTTCTCCTGTCGATGCCGCAGATGGCGGATCCGAACTTCGCGCGCGCCGTGGTGTTGCTGTGCGACTACACGGATCAGGGGGCATTCGGCCTCGTGGTCAACCGTCAGATGACCGAGCCGGCGTGGACGCTCGTCAAGACGGATCCGCCCGTCCGCGTCGATCCGGAGCTCCGGCTCTGGATTGGTGGTCCGGTCGAGCCGCAGCGGACGTGGGTGCTGATGTCAGAAGCGCAGGGACCTGAAGACGAGCAGCGCGAGGTAGCCCCAGGCGTGCTGCTGTCGGTGTCGCACGAACTGACACTGCAGACGCTGCAATCGCCGCCTTCGCCGCGTGCCCGCGTCGTGGTTGGCTACGCCGGCTGGGGGCCGGGTCAGCTCGATCAGGAATTGACGGCATCAGGCTGGCTGACGATGCCCGTGGATCCGACCCTGATTTTCGGCGTGCCCGCTGAAAACATGTGGGAAACCGCTCTGAAACGCCTTGGGGCCGACCCGGCGGCGCTCCAGACGAGCGGGGGTGTCCACTGACGTGGAACTCTGACAAATAATTCAGGTACTCTTCAGGGCCACTCTCGGACGTTTCCGTTTACTATTCCCGCAGTTCGAAACGGTTTCTCCATGGAGGAAACCTCAATGAAGCGTAGTTTGGCCGTTCTACTCGTCGCCGGGGCATTCGCATTTGGCGCCCAGGCGTTCGCGCACCACTCGTTCGCCGCCACCTACCTGGAAGACCAGGAGATGTCGATCGAGGGCGATCTGGTGCAGTTCCTGTATCGCAACCCGCATTCCTTCGTGCACGTGATGGCGCCCGAGCCGCAGACGAAGGAAATGGTCCGCTGGGCCGTTGAGTGGGGCGGTGGTGGCCAGCTTGGCCAGCAGGGTGTCACCCGCGAGACCCTCAAGCCTGGTGACCACGTGGTCATCACGGGCAGCCCGGGTCGTAACCCCGCGGACCATCGCCTGCGCATGCGCACCATCTTCCGGCCGAAGGACGGCTGGCGGTGGGGCGGCGTCGTCGACTAAGACGTCGACAAACCGCGCTAGAGTTCGAAGCTATCGAACGGCGGTCGCGCGTGGTACCCGCGCGACCGCCGTTTTTATTTGCTGCATCCCTTCGGTGGCTCCCGCCGCGGGCGGCGTGCTCTCTGTCCACGCCAGCAGCAGTTCATCCCCAACCCGGGCGATGCGCGGCACCCCGGATGGCCGCGCGCCTGTCGGCACCACACTGATTGCCGCCGATTTCGCACCCGAGGATTCCACGCGACGAACGTGCAGCCGCGCCTGCTGATTCGCGAACTCCAGGTACGTCGCTGCCGCGCTCCCGTCCTCGAGCAGCTCGATATCCACATGCCCCAGTGACGTTGCGTCGTCGAGCCGGATCGGCGCGCCCCAGGTGTGTCCCGCATCGGAGGAGAACGCTGCGAACGCGTGTCCCTGCTCGTTGATCGAGGTGAACCACGCAACGGCCGCCGTCCGGCCCGCCGCGCTCAACACCGGTCCGTTCACCGGGCAGGCATGGACCGTCCAGTTGTCGGCGTGCACGAGCGGCCCCTCGGTCCATTTCCCCGACTGCAGCGATGACACGCGGATATCGCGGACATCGGCATCGTTCCGGTCACGGAATGCCGTCAGCACGCCATCGCTGGTGACGACGGCGGTGGTGGAGCAGCACTCGCACACCCGTGTATCGATCGCGTCGTCGCCGATCTGCTTCCAGTTCGCGTCGTAGATCGCGCTGCGCAGGCTCATCGCGCCCCCTTCCGGGGAGGTCGTGTCCAGCTCCTGCTGACGGCCATCGAGCCACACCAGCCCGACGTGGTGGCCGGGCAATTCGAAGAACGAGGCGAAGCCGTGCTGCGTTTTCGTGCGATCGCGATGCGGCGTAAAGGGCCGCGCCCACGTCTTGCCTTCATCGCGCGAGTAGGACAGGAACAGGTCGTACGCTTCGATGCTGGCATCGGTGGTCACCGGCCAGTTGGCCACGAGGACGCCGTCGGATCGGCGGAATACGGAGGGCACGTCCGAGTCGGTGACGAACCAGTTTTTCCCGGCTGCCACGGTCGTCGGCGCCGACCAGCCTTCCGGCGTCCGGGTCGAGAAACGCAGCGTCGTCATCTCGCCGCCGCGTTCGAGCCAGCTCAGGATGGCGCCGTGAGCCGATGTGGTGATCTGGGGATCGAGGCTCATCGCGGGGGCCGGCGATGGCACAGCGGTGATCGGCAGCGTCCATGCCGCAGGTGCCGGCGGCGCGGTGGCGGTTGAAGGCGGTCTATCCGTCGACGGAGCCGGGCGGCAGGCCAGCCCCGAGATCAGCAGCAGCAAAACGAGTGTTCGAAGCGGCATGTCCATCACAGCCGACTATAACCTTCGTACGCCCTAGGGGCGAGGGCAGACGGCCCGCTCTGACGAAGAATTCACGAAGTCTTCAGATCGGGTCCGGACCCATTGGCTATACTCGGTTGGATGCTCCGTCGCCTCCTGACCTGTGCGTTTGTCGCGCTGTTCGCCGTGGCGCCCGCGGCGCTGGAACTATGCGGTGGCGCATGCGCGGCGGCAGAAACAGGGCAGCCGTTCGGCGTTGCCGCGGACGGCACGGCACACCACTCCTGTCATTCGCTGCCGGCGACAGCGCCACGGACGATGTCGGCCGCGCCGCACTCGTGCGGACACATCGACCGTGCGCCTGACGGCGTCGACTGCGCGCTGCACCGACTGGCGGGTCCCGCCGTTGTCGTTCTTGAGCTCGACGTTCAGTTAGCCGTCGGCCTCGCGGCGAACGTCGGCGACTTTTCGATCTACCGGCCTCCTCCCCTCGCGCGGCTGACGCAGCTTCGCGTCTAGCTCACCTGCCTCGAGCTCACGGTCGCGCGCGCGGCCAGGTTCGCGTCAGGAGGAGTCCATGGTCACGTCATTGTCACGGCGCATCGCCGCGACGGTTGTGCTGATAGTCGTGTCGTTCTGCGCCAGAGCCGCGTCGGCGCAAACGCCGCAGGAACCCGTACCCGCCGGCCACGATATGAGCCACATGCTGCACGGCGACGCTGACGCTTCGGGCGCACCGTCGATGACTCGTGATGGGTCCGGCACGTCATGGCTGCCGGATCTCTCGCCGATGCACGCCTATCACTGGCAGACTGGCCGGTGGACGTGGATGGGTCACGTCAATCTGTTCGTTCAGTCTCTGAAGGATGCCGGCCCACGCGGTCATGACCAGACCGGCAGCATCAACTGGTTGATGCTGATGGCGCAGCACCCCGCTGCTGGCGGCACGCTCGCGTTCCGCGGGATGGTGAGCGCCGAGGGGTGGACCATCGCTGGCTGCGGCTATCCGGATCTGCTGGCGAGCGGCGAGACGTGCGGCCGCGAGGCGATTCACGATCAGCAGCACCCCCACGACGCGTTCATGGAGTTGACGGCTTCCTTGGATCATCCGCTGCACGGAGCGGTTCGCTGGCGGGTCTATGGCGGACCGGCTGGTGAACCGGCGCTCGGTCCCGTGGCGTTTCCACACCGTCTCTCGGCCGCCTCGAACCCGGTCGCGCCGATTTCTCATCACTGGCTCGACTCGACGCACATCGCGTACGGCGTGGTGACCGGCGCGCTGTATTCGACGCGGTGGAAGGCAGACGTGTCTGCCTTCAACGGGCGCGAGCCGGATGAGAACAGGACTGACATGGACTTCGGCCCGTTCGATTCGTACTCGGGCCGCTTCACGTGGATGCCGTCCCGGGCGTGGGCGCTGCAGGTGTCGGCTGGTCACCTCGAGGAGGGTGAGGCCGCTGATCACGCGCAACCCGCCCGTGATGTCGATCGCGTGACGGCGTCGGCCACGTATCATCGTCGCTTTGACCCGAACGGATTCTGGGCGAATACCATCGCCTGGGGACGCAACGCGGAAGGCGGGAGTGCCACGCAGTCGCTCCTGTTCGAGTCGAGCGTGACCCTGCACGCCCGGCATGTCGTTTTCGGCCGGGCGGAGGTTGGTGCTCGCCCGCTGCACAGCCTCGGCTTTCACGGTGCAGGGCCGGAGTTCACGGTGGCCAAGCTCCAGGGCGGTTATGTGCGTTACCTCGGTGCGTGGGGCGGATTGACACCAGGGGCGGGCGTCAGCGTATCGTCCGGCATTGTCCCCGGCAGTCTCCGGGGTATTTACGGCAGCCGTGCGAATGCGGGAATCGGCGTATTCGTGACGCTGCGGCCTGCGGAGATGCGAGGGCATTGATGCGAACGGGACGTGCCATGGCCGCCGGGGCGCTGCTCACACTGGCTGGGTTCGCGGCCGCCGTCGTGATCTATAGTCGGACGACGGGGTTGAACGCTCTCGAAGCACCAGGGCCGATTGAAACGTGGCTCGCCAGGAGCATTCGGCGCGTGGCGATCCCCTCAGCGGTGCGCGCCTTGAGGAATCCGGTGCCGGCGTCAGCGGAGTCGGTCGCGGACGGCATGGCGCATTTCGCCGACCACTGCGCGTCGTGTCACGCCAACGATGGCAGCGGCGACACGGCGATGGGCCGCGGGTTTTATCCGAAGCCGCCCGACATGCGGTCCGCCGCGACGCAGAATCTCTCGGATGGCGAACTGTTCACCGTGATCGAAAACGGGATCAGGTTCACCGGGATGCCGGGGTGGTCGACCGGTACCGTTGAAGGGCAGGCGTCGACATGGCGGCTGGTGCGCTTCATCCGGCAGCTGCCACAGATGACGCCCGCGGACATCGAACGGATGCAAACGCTGAATCCACGCTCGCCCGACGAAGTCAGGCAGCAGATCGAAGAAGAACGGTTTCTTTCAGGAGCAGGTCAATGAAGCACAGGCTGATCGCACTCATCATCGCCGTCACTGGCATCGTCGGGCCCGCGGTGCTCGCGGCTCATGAAGGGCACGCGCACAAAGTAATGGGGACCGTCTCCAGCATCAGCGGCAAGAACCTGATGGTGAAGACGACCGACGGGAAGACCGTCATGGTGATGCTCGACGACAAGACGAAGGTCACGTCGGGGAAGAACACGGTTGACGCCTCGACGCTGAAGGTCGGCGATCGCGTGGTCGCCGAAGGACCCGAGGAGCACGAGATGATCAGCGCGACGAGCGTCAAGGTCGGTGCTGCCGGGGCGACGACAGCGAAGAAGTAACCTCGCGAAAGAGCGAGGCTGCCGGTTAGCGTCGATCAGTTCATCGAGCAGGCGCCGGGGCCGCGCGGGTCGCCACAATGGCCGCACCCGCCGACCGCAGCCTGCGCGTCGCCCGCGCTCGCGCTGCCTCCGCCAGTGTGCGCGGCAAACACGGATAACCGTCGTTCGAGCGACGTGGCGTGGCACGCCGGACATGAGGGCGTGCTGTCACCGCGCACCAGAGCCTCGAACTCGTGAGCGCATTCCACACAGGCGTATTCGTAAAGCGGCATAGGGGGATCGTACCCGAGCGGCGGGCATTGTGCCAGAGGTCGGAACGCTAGGAGGGCGGCGGTTCGACGGCCGCGGCGGCGAGCACCGGCCCGAGCGCCGCGGCCATTTCAGGGTCGAACTGCCTGCCGCTGCACCGCTCGATCTCGGAGACGGCCATCGACGGTGGCATCGGCGGCCGCTGTGTGTGCGGGTGCGTCATCGAATCGAATGAGTCGGCCACGCTCAGGATCCGGGCACCGATGGGGATCTCGGACCCCTTCAACCGGTTGGGGTAGCCGCTGCCGTCGAATGCCTCGTGATGCGCGAGGACGATTTCGGCAGCCGTCGTCATGCCAGGCAGCCGCTTCACGAGGTCGTAACCCACTTGCGGATGCGTGCGCATCACACGCCATTCAGCATCATTGAGCGGCGCCGGCTTCGAGAGAATGTCGCTTGGCATGTCGAGCTTGCCGATGTCGTGGAGCAGCGCGCCATTCTCGAGCGCATCGATCACCTGGTCAGCGATGCCGAGTTCGTCCGCGATTGATATCGCCAGACGGGCCACACGGGTGGCGTGGCCGCGCGCGTCACGCTGGTGCAACTGGAGCATCGCCATCAGACCGTGCAGCGCGTCGTGGGACGAGCTCTGCGCCTCCGCAAGTGCGGCGGCGACCGCGGCGCGGCGGGTGCGCAGCCGGTCCTGCAGGACATGGTGCAGGGTGTCCGCCCCGACGCAGGCGCGGTGCCAGTCCAGTCCAAGGGTCAGGGCCTCGTTCAGGCGACCGCGATCGAACGGTTTCAGCAGATAGTCGACGACGTCGTTTCGCAGGCTCTCGATGGCGATATCGACCTCGCGGCCGGAAGTGGCCATGACGATGGCGGTGGCGGGGAAGCGCTCGCGGATTTGACCGGCGAGCCAGACGCCATTCTCTCCGGGCATGTGGACGTCGCAGATGGCGATGTCGGCAGGGCTCCCGGCAAGATGCTCCAGCGCCGCTTCTGCCGAGTTCGACTGCCGGACGTCATAGCCGAACGAGCGCACCCAGAGCGAGAGGATGTCGCGCATCGAAGGGTCGTCATCGACGACCAGCACTGAATGCATTCCGGTCCAGGCTCCTGTTGTGTCGCGCCGACCTGTCAGGATGGTAGACAGCGATCTCCGAGCACGCAATCAAGAACGTCTGTATTGTTGAGGTGTGGCTTTACTGTTGAGCTGATGATCGGCTCCTTTTCATGATTGTGGCACTACTGAGCAAGCCCGGCGGCACCAGACGCGTGTGAGATACTGGCTGGATGTCTTCAGCTCCGAAATCGCGACAGATCGCCAACCCGCTGCGACGGAACGTCGCGATCATCGCCCACGTCGACCATGGCAAGACCACACTGGTCGATGCGCTGCTGCGGCAGAGCGGGTCGTTCCGCGCCAACCAGCAGGTCGCCGACCGGGTGATGGACAGCATGGATCTGGAGCGGGAGCGCGGGATCACGATTATGGCGAAAAACACCGCCGTGCACTACCGTGACCTGCTCATCAATATCTGCGATACCCCTGGTCACGCCGACTTCGGGGGTGAAGTCGAGCGAACGCTGTCGATGGTGGACGGCGTGATGCTCCTGGTGGATGCCTCCGAGGGACCTCTGCCGCAGACGCGGTTCGTGCTGCGGAAGGCGCTCGAGCGCGGGCTGCCGCCGATTGTCGTGCTCAACAAGATTGATCGGCCTGACGCCCGGCCCCAAGAGGTGCTGAACGAGGTCTACGACCTGTTCATCGATCTTGACGCCACCGAAGATCAGATCGAATTCCCGGTGCTGTACACCAACGCTCGCGAGGGGGTCGCCAGCGTGGATGCGGCGACCGCTGGGGAGGACCTTCGTCCGCTCTTCGACGCCATCGTGGAGCACGTGCCCCCCCCAAAAGGCAATCCGGCGGGACCGCTGCAGATGCTCGTGGCCAATCTTGACGCAAGCGACTATCTCGGCCGCATCGCGATCGGGCGCATCTTCAATGGCACCGTCAAGCTGAACGATGCGGTCGCCGTGATCAAGGTGGATGGCGCGATCCAGCAGACGCGCGTCACCAAGCTGTTTTCGTTCGATGGCCTCAAGCGGATGGAGGTCGAGCAGGCGGCCGCGGGCGACATCATCTGTCTCGCGGGCATCGAGGACATCACCATCGGCGAAACGATTGCGGACCCCACCGATCCGGTCCCCGTTCCGCACATTGCCGTCGACGAGCCGACGGTGTCGATGATCTTCGGCGTCAACACCTCGCCGGTCGCCGGGCGTGATGGTCAGTACGTCACCTCACGCAACCTGCGCGACCGCCTGGCGCGCGAACTGATCGGCAACGTCTCGCTGCGCGTCGAAGATACGGACACGCCCGAGCAGTTGCGGGTGATCGGGCGGGGGGAACTGCAGCTGTCGATTCTGATCGAGATGATGCGGCGCGAAGGGTTCGAACTGCAGGTCTCGCGTCCGGAGATCGTGACCAAGGAGCTCGATGGCGTCCGCATGGAGCCGATCGAGGAGCTCGTCATCGACGTGCCCGAAGAGTTCCAGGGTGTGGTCATTGCGATGGCGGGCACGCGCCGCGGCATCATGACCAAGATGGTGAATCACGGCAGTGGTCGTGTGCGTCTCGAATTCCGTATCCCGGCGCGCGGCCTCATCGGCTTCCGGTCCCAGTTCCTGACCGACACCAAGGGAACCGGCATCATGAACCACATCTTCGGCGGGTGGGAGCCGTGGCACGGCGCCATCCCGTCGCGCGCGACCGGCGCTCTCGTGGCCGACCGCACCGGCGTCGCGACCGCATATGCGATATACAACCTGCAGGAGCGCGGCGAGATCTTCATCGATGCGGCAACCACCGTCTACGAGGGGATGATCATCGGCGAGAATGCGCGGGCGAGCGACATGGACGTCAACGTCACGAAGGAAAAGAAGCAGACCAACATGCGGGCGTCGAGCGCCGACGAAGCGATCCGGCTGATACCGCCCCGCAAGTTGAGCCTCGAGCAGTCGATCGAGTTCATCAACGACGACGAGCTCGTCGAAGTGACGCCGCACAACATCCGGCTGCGGAAGCGCGTGCTCGCGTCCAACCAGCGGCCGAAGAAAGCGGAGTAGGCGCCCGGCCTACCCCGCGGACGCTTCCCGCGTGCTATCGCGACCGCTTGATGTCGGTGCCCTCACCGCCATAGCCCATATCGATGCCGGCCGCGCCGTCCAGATCGGTGTTCCTGTCGCCGAGGCCCGTCGCCGGTTCGGTGTCGTCGGAGCCGAGCGCCCGCTCGCGGCGTCGGCGCCGTGATGTCTCATCATTCTCGGCGTGGATCGACGGATCGCGAGCGACCGGCGCGTGGGCAATGCCCAGCGGGTCGTCCAGATCGTGGCGCTCCGTGTCAGGTTTCTTCATGGGTTCATTCCTCCACGGTCCGAGGTGGCAAGGCGGGTGCCACATTTGCGAGTTGATTACGAGATTGCAATCGACCGCACCGCCGCGTCTCCTCCGCGGGACAGCTCCTGCGCCAAAACGTGAGGAATCGCGACCGTGACCACATATCGTCCAGCTGTCAGGTGAGGGCACGCTGTTTGCGCTTCGCGCAGCGCTCGCCTTCCAGACGTCCATTTCCCGACCGGAGGCCTCCCCGTGTTTCTTGGCGCCCTTGCGTTCTTTTCCAACGACCTGGCGATCGACCTCGGCACCGCCAACACCTGCGTGTTCGCGCGTGATCGCGGCATTGTCCTGAATGAACCGTCGATCGTGGCGGTGAACACGGCCACCAACGCCATCGAAGCGGTCGGCAACGAGGCCAAGGAAATGCTCGGTCGCACGCCGGGAACGATTACCGCGATCAAGCCGATGCGCGATGGCGTGATTGCCGATTTCAACGCCGCCGAGAAGATGCTCGGCTATTTCATCCGCAAGGCCCATCGGCGCAAGACGATGGTGCGGCCGCGCGTCGTCATCGGCGTGCCCTCGGAAATCACCCAGGTCGAACGCCGCGCGGTGAAGGACAGCGCCTATCGAGCCAAGGCCAGCGAGGTGCACCTGGTCGAAGAAGCGATGGCCGCGGCGATCGGCGCCGGCCTGCCGATCACCGAAGCCTCTGGCAACATGATCGTCGACATCGGCGGCGGCACCACCGACATCGCCGTGATCTCGCTGGCGGGGATCGTCTACAGCCGGTCGGTCCGCGTCGCGGGCAACGCGATGGACGAGGCGATCGCGCAGTACATCAAGCGAGAACGGAACCTGCTGATCGGCGAACGCACGGCTGAGCGCGTCAAGATCGAGCTCGGATCGGCCGCGCCGCTCGAGACGCCGCGACGTATGGAAGTGAAAGGGCGCCATGTGCTCGAAGGCCGGCCGGCCACAGCGGTCCTCACCGACGGGGAGATCCGCGAGGCGCTCGCTGAACCGGTGCGCCAGATCGTCCGCGCGGTGCGCGACGCCCTCGAACGCATCCCACCGGAACTCTCAGCGGACGTCTGCGACAAGGGGATCGTCCTCAGCGGCGGCGGCGCACTGCTGCACAACCTGGACGCACGCATCCGTGAGGAAACGGGGCTGCCAGTCTCGATCGCCGAAGACCCGCTGACCTCAGTCGTCCTCGGCGCCGGCCGGATGCTCTCGGATTTCACTCTGCTGCGGAAGATCTCGATCGACTGATCGAGGGACTCACCACGAAAGGCACGCAGGGGCCGAGTGCTTTCATGGTGTGAGGTCGGCTGAAGCCTAGATCCACTCAGGCGGGGGCTGGATGGTGGGCTCAGGCGTCTTGCCGGGATCGGGGCGGCCGCTCCCCTCGAGGCGGCTGATGGCGCGCACGGTCATGTCGTGATCGCACTCGATCTGACAGGACAGACGCATCCCGGTCAAACCGCGCTCCTCGAGCTTCGTCTTTTCCGCTCTGGTCATCTGCGTCGGTTCGCCGTCGATGAACTCGACCCGGCACGTCGTGCACCGCGCGTTGCCACCGCATGCGTGCAGCACATCGACGTGCGCATCCTGCTCGATCGCAAGGACCAGCCGCTTTCCGCTCTCGACATCAACCGTCGTAAACCCTTCCACCGTCAGCTTTGGCATAGGTCCGCTATGTTAACGTATCGAGCAGACCATGACCGACGCGCCCGACATTCCCCGACCGTCACAACTGTGGAAGCAGCTTCCCGCGGAGCGCAAGGCACAGGCGGCGGTGGCCTTCTGGGCCGACGACAACGCCGCCGCCGAGCAGGCCGAAGCGATCGCCGCGATCGCGCAGCGGCTGAAATTCCGCACCAAGAGCGTCGTCGCGTTGCCGACGGAAAAGAAGGTACGGTACCTGCTGTCGCTGGCGGGGATGTCGGAACTGGTGGCCGCGCGCCTGCTCGTCGCCTTTCACCTGCAGCATCAGCGTCCGATGATGGCGGCGTTCCTCGACGCGCTGGGTATCGCGCACGAGGACGGGATGATCGCCGACGAGCAGGTGGAACCCCCGACGGCCGAGCGCCTGAAGACCGCGGCCGCGACGCTGTCGCAGTCGTTCCCGTCTGAAGACGTGTCGCTCTATTTCTCCACGCTGATGTGGCAGGACCCCGACACGTGGGGTGCGCTCGCCGATTTTCGCGGCGCCGCGTAGTTCGCCGCCATGGCCTGGATGACCAGCGCGGAGGGCTGGATTGCCCTCCTCACCCTGACGGTCCTCGAGATCGTGCTGGGGGTCGACAACATCATCTTCATCTCGATCCTGGCGGGTAAGCTGCCGGAGTCGCAGCGTGCCCGGGCGCGCCGCGTCGGGCTGTCGCTCGCGATGTTCATTCGCATCGCGCTGCTGCTGTCGATCACCTGGGTGATGGGACTGACGCGGCCGCTGTTCTCCGCGTTCGCGCACCCCGTGTCAGGGCGCGACCTGATCCTGCTCGTCGGCGGGCTGTTTCTCATCGGCAAGAGCACGCTTGAAATCCACGAAAAGCTCGAGGGGCACGAGAGCGAGGGCGGAACCACGCGCTCCGCCAACTCGTTTCCGGGCATCATCGTGCAAATCCTGCTGCTCGACATCGTCTTCTCGCTCGACTCCGTCATCACCGCGGTCGGCATGGCCGACGACGTCTCGATCATGATCGCGGCGGTGGTGATCGCGGTGCTCGTGATGCTGGCCTCGTCGGGCGCGATCGGCGATTTCGTCGAACGTCACCCGACGGTCAAGATCCTGGCGCTCAGTTTCCTGCTGCTGATCGGCGTGTCGCTGACGGCCGAAGGCGCCGGCCAGCACGTGCCCAAGGGATACATCTACTTCGCCATGGGCTTCTCGGTGTTCGTCGAGGCGATCAACCTGCGGATTCGCAGCAAGCGCACCGACCCGGTTCACCTCCACTCGAAGTACGAGGAATAGACGCAAGACCGGGCCGTTCTTCACAGTTCCCGGTTCCCGCGTTCGGGAACCTCGCAGTCGCCAACGGACCGTCGCCGTTGACGCTACGACCGCGCGAGCGTTTGCAGATACGCGCGGATGCGGGCGGCGTTGGTGCCGAGGTCGCCGCGTCCGATTCTGGACACCGAGCGGACATCGACGACGGCGCCTCCAGCCGCGGGCTTTACTCGAATGACGATGTCGTCCACGAATCCGAACCAGCGGGTGACGTCGCTGGCTTCAATCCGTCCTGCCGCGGCATCGGCGGCCACGATCGTCCAGCCTTGCGCTCGTGCAGCATCGAGTGCGCGCACGAAGGTCTCGGCGGCAGGGGTGGCCAACGTGAGCGGCGCGAGATCGGGATACGCCTGGCGTTGCAGCGGGCTGTTGGCGGGATCGACGGTAACCGGATTGGCTGCGGACGCCCGGAGGGGCAGCACGGCCTGGAACGTCGGTGGGTCAGCAAGATCGGTGGAGATGTCGTGAATCTGCGGTGCATGGCGAGCCGACCAGATGCGCTGGGCCGGCAGACCGCACGCGAGCAGGCCGCAGGCGATGCCGCCGAGCACAGCAGGAGGCGCTGATTGGCCGTGTCGCCACGCGGTCGTCACCAGCAGCAGCCCCACGAGGCCGGCAATCGCACCGAGAACGGCGCCGATCGCGAGCAGGCCGAAGGCGCCCAGCAGAGGCACGCCGATTCTGAACAGCGGTCCGGCGGCCACCACCAGCAGCAGGGCCGCCGCGCCGCCTGTCGCCGTCTGCATTGCAGTCATGGACCGCATTGTAGGCGGTTATCCTTACGCGACGCGTTGTTCTGGCGCGGAGCCTGTCGGGCCCGCCTGATTCGAACGCCTGGCGCTGAGGCTCGATGACACTGGCGGAACTGGGATGGGACGACGGCTGGGCGGAGGCATTTCGCATGATCGCCGGGCCCGACCTGCAGCCTGGCAGAGTGGCGATCGAGTTCAACCATCTCTATCGCGTCTTCGTGGACGGGGCTGAGATTGAGACCTCCGCGTCGGGGCGGTTGAAGCATCACGCGGCGCGGCGGAGCGAACTGCCGGCGGTGGGCGACTGGGTCGCGGTGCGTACGCGGCCGGGAGAGCAGCGCGGCGCGATCATCGCCGTGCTGCCGCGGCGGACGCGGTTTTCGAGACGGGCGGCCGGCGCTGTGACGGACGAGCAGGTCGTCGCCGCGAACGTCGACATTGTGTTCGTCGTCATGGCCATGGACGGCGACTTCAACATCCGGCGGCTCGATCGATATCTGCTGCTGGCGCGCGACAGCGGCGCCTCACCGGTCATTCTCCTGACCAAACCTGACCTGGCGTCAGACGCGGCGACCCTGGCTGGTGAGGCACAGGAACGAGCCGGTGACCTGCCGGTTCATGTGCTCAGCCCGAAATTCAGCGTCTGTCTGGAGCAGGTGGAAGCGCATCTGGTCTCCGGGCGCACGGCGGCGCTCCTCGGGTCCTCGGGTGTCGGCAAGAGCACCATCATCAACCGCCTTGCCGGCGACGAGCGGCAGCGTACGCGTGAAGTCCGCGCGATCGACTCGCGCGGCCGTCACACCACGACGCACCGTGAGCTGGTCGTGCTGCCATCAGGGGGACTGATCATCGACACGCCGGGCATGCGCGAACTGCAGCTGTGGGATGCGGAAGGCGGCGTGCGCGAAACCTTCGACGACATCGAGGCGCTCGCTGCCGGCTGCCATTTCAGCGATTGCCGGCACCGGGATGAGCCGCGATGCGGGGTCAAGTCCGCCGTCGCGAACGGGGCGCTGTCGGCCGAACGGCTCGAGAGCTATCTCAAGCTGCGGGAGGAGATGGCCGGACTGGACCGCCAGCAGCTCGAACGGCTGCAGATCGAAGCGAAGCGGCGCGCTCGGTCAAAGCGCCGCTAAGCGGACCTGGAGGACAAATCAGCTGGTCCATGATCGGCACTGAAGACGTACGTGGAGCAAAGCGTCAGCACTTGCTGGCGTTGTCGATTTGTTCAGATGCGATTCGCGCGCTGATTCACGGCGTGACAGGCGCGGCGATCGGTTCGACTGCACGGCGAGGCGTCGGCGGCGGGACGATCGCTGGCGGCAGCAGCAGGTCGGTGGTCGGTGGGGGGAACGCGGTGGCGGCCGCGGCAACCGGCTTGCGCGGCGTGGCCGGTAAACGCGGGGCCATGACCGGCACGAACCAGTCGGTCGGCACCAGTGCGGCGCCGACCACGGCCAGCCCGGCGACGGCGAGCCCCACCATGACCCAACGTGGCGGTCGCAGCCGTTTGACCCCGGCTGCCGGAGCGGACAACGACAGACTGGTCGCCGCTTCCTGCACGAGCGCCGGCGTGATGTCAGTGGCCTGTTCACGAGCGCCGGCCATCAGTGCCCGATCGCACAGCAGGTTGATCACACGCGGCACTCCGCCCGTATAGGCAAAGACGCGATCGACCGCGGCCGACGAGAAGCTGACTGGCGTCGCGCCGTTGGCGACCGCCAGGCGCGTCTCGACGTACGCCTCGACCTCGCCGCGGTCGAGCGGCTTCAGCATCGCGCGCAGCGTAATCCGCTGATCGAGCTGCCGGATCTCCGCCACCCGCAGGACGTCGAGCAGGTCGAGCTGTCCAACTAGCAGGATCTGCAGCAGCTTGGCTTCATTGGTCTCAAGATTGGAGAGCAGCCGGATTTGTTCGAGCAGCTGCGGCGACAGGTGCTGGGCCTCATCGATGATGATGACGGCGGTCCCCTGGATCGGCAGCAGGGTCCGAAGGAAGTCGTGGAGCGTGCTGACGAGCTCATGCCGGCTGGCGGACGCGATGCGCCCGCCCCGTACGGCCTCTCTGGAGACGATGCCGAAGTCGAGCAGCACCTCGCGCAGCAGCTCTTCGACCGAGAGGAACGGGTTGAGGATCAACGACGTGAATGTCGTCGGCTCGAGCTGATCGAGCAGCGCCCGGCACACCGTCGTCTTGCCGGTGCCGATGTCGCCGGTGAGGACGATGAAGCCTTCCTTGCGGCGGATTGCCTGGACGAGGCTGGTGATCGCGTCTTCGTGCGAGACGCTGCGATAGAGGAAGCGCGGGTCCGGCGCCAGCGTGAACGGTGCTGGAAAGCTGGAAAGCTTTCCAGCACATTGGGATCCTAAGCTTAGAATTCCACGTGGACA
>JADMIO011618416.1_pt1 | contig 35934 bp, 46 predicted proteins | sample 8958161 | NCBI WGS metagenome assembly JADMIO01 (sample SAMN16585339, study PRJNA669376) | soil metagenome | isolation source: Crop rotation soil | place: USA: Cullars Rotation, Alabama | collected 2011
CCGCCACACGAAAAGCACATATTTCTGCTGAAATGAATAGTGGTTATGTTGAATACATCAAGGCGTGTCCAATTACCGGCAATATTTCAAGCGAAAGGCACGCACCTGTGCTTTTCGTGTGAACGGGTATGCGAGACCGACCGCTCAAGATATTTGCAGGGAGCGCCGGTAAATCTTTTGCAGAAGACGTGTGTCGAAGACTCGGCGTGGTGCCGGGCCAGGCGCTCGTGTCACGTTTTAAAGACGGGGAGGTGCGCGTGCAGATATTGGAAAACGTACGTGACGCTGATGTTTTCATATTGAACCAGACGAATCCGCCCGCCGAAAATCTGCTCGAGATGGCGCTACTCTCTGAAGCTGCTCATGATTCTTCTGCTGGCCGCATCACACTCGTCCCGACCTACCTCGGCTACAATCGACAGGACAGGAAAGACCGACCGCGAGTGCCGATATCGAGCCGCACCATCATGCGCTTCCTCGCTCACTCTGGTGCTGATCGTGCACTTTTCTTTGATCTTCACTCTGAGCCGACAGCGGGATTCATGTCGCCGCTCGTCATTGACCATCTCTACGCTTCAAAGATAAGCGTGCCGTATCTGCAAAAGGTACTGACAAAGAATTACGTAGTAGCTTCGCCTGATAAGGGCGGTACGACACGTGCAGAAGCCTACGCTCGAAGGCTCGGGCAGGATGATTTCGTCGTCTTTTTCAAAAGCCGCTCGGCACCGGGGGAGATACGAAAAGAAAGCATAAAGATAATCGGCTCAGTCAAAGGCAAAGACGTGGTATTTGTAGATGACATGATAGATAGCGGCGGGACCATGATCGCTGACGCTGAGGCCGCTAAAAAAGCAGGTGCAAAGAAAATATATTGCTTCGCGACGCACGCGGTATTTTCTTCCGACCCCAAGACTGTCATCGCGCGATTTGAAAAGAGCGCTGTCACGGAGCTCATCATCACCGACTCTATCCGCCACGATCCGAAATTACTCAAGACAAAAAGACTGAAGATAACCGTGCTACCGCTCGGTGAACTCGTTGCAGATGCCATTGCTCGCATACACGCGGGGGAAAGCGTTTCTGCTTTGATTATCTAAGAAAAGTAGCTTAAAGTTCACGTACTCCGCCCTTAGCTCAGTTGGTTAGAGCATCGAGCTTATACCTCGAGGGTCCTTGGTTCGAGTCCAAGAGGGCGGACAAAAATTGCGGACAATTTTTGTCCAACCGAGTGGACGGGAAGGGGAGGGATTGAAATGCAGGTTAAGGAGTATTTCAAGAATTACCCCCGCGGAGGAAGGTTTGGGAAAACCGTGGGTTTCCCAGTAGTCCTAGGTGGGCGGACAGACACTATTGTTCATAAGTAAGCCTCATCGCTCTACCTAAGCTATACTGGAAGCACTACCAATAAATAAGCGTCAAATTTTTATGGGGTTAGATACACCGCAGGAATCGCAAGAAAAGTCGCCAGGACGTATTGAAGCAGACCGTATTATCGCGGAATGTGATAAAAAGCGCGGCTTCCTAAAAGTAGCTGCCGATGCCGCAAATACACCAGAAGAACTTAAATTTGCGGTGCGTCTTGCTGCTACAGAAAGCGAAGGCAGGCCTGATTTTGGTTTTATAGGAGGTAAAGGCCTTTATATAACGAGCAGTGTAAACAATCAGGTAGTCCACGTTGACCAAGTAAATGCAGCGATTGATCAGTATGCTGCTAAGCAAAGGTGGGTTGGATACGGCGGACAAATCCCGCCATTTATTGGCGAACGACTTGAAGCATTGTATGGCCCGGTGAAGCAGGGTGAATAGGGCATGGCGCATATCCACGAAAAGATAGACTTTACTGCGAGCATCTATATCGTGTTTGAAAATAAAGTCCTACTCCACAAACACAAAAAGCTCGGCATCTGGCTTCCGCCAGGAGGACATATCGAATTGGACGAAGATCCGAACCAGGCAGCTATCCGAGAAGCGAAGGAAGAGACTGGTCTTGATATCGAGCTTATCGGAAATCCCACAGCAGGCCTCGCTGCAATGACCGGACGGGTGGATTTGATCCCGCCAAAATTCCTCAACAGACATTTTTTCGATAAAAACACGGGCGAACATGAGCATGTGGATTCGGTCTACTTTGCACGAGCAAAGAGCGCAGATGCTCGCCATGAAATAGAAGGAGGAGATATTCGATGGTTTTCAAAAGAAGACATCGAGAAAAACGAACTCGGGATTTTCCCTGACATCCAGAAATATGCACTTATTGCGCTCAAAGAACTTACTTCCTAGGGTGTGGATAGCCCTAGGCTAAATCTCCACGCGTGAGACAATTGAGCTATGAAGAAAATCCTAGGCGTGATCGCCGCACTTTCATTATTGACACCGCTTGCAGTCGGCGCCCAGAGCACAAATGCCGAGCTGCAGGCGCAAGCCCAGGCACTTCTAAGCCAAGTCGCTCAGCTCCAGGCGCAACTTGCAGCTCAGGGAGGCACGGGCGCTACTACCGGAGCGACAGTGGGCGCTACGGCAAACTCGGCAGTACCGTACGACGGAAATCTCACCAACGGCGGTAATGCCTGTCCAAACATCGGCCGAATACTAAAGAAAGGATCTACCGGTGAGGACGTCACTCGTTTGCAGCAATTCCTGGCACAGGATAAATCCATATATCCTGAAGGTACTGTCTCAGGATATTTCGGAGCACTTACAGAAAAAGCAGTACAGCGATGGCAGGCAAAATACAATGTTGTCTCAAGCGGGACTCCGGCTTCGACCGGCTATGGCGTCGTGGGTCCGCGCACTGCGGCGGCTATCGCCCTTCTATGCACAACCGGCGCATCTGCTCCGGTCGGCGGCTACATCCAGGTCTCACCGATCTCAGGGAATGCTCCGCTTAATGTAAATGTGAATGCTACGGTGAATTCTACGAACTCCTGCGTCGGTGCTATCTATCAGCTCAACTGGGGCGACGGCACGAATCCGATTTCTATTCCGGTGTCTGCAAACAACTGCCAGCCGATGTCGCAGACGTATCAGCATACCTACAATACAGGCGGCACGTATCAGATAACGCTCTCATCGGGTGCACACCAGACCGGTGCAACGGTAACCGTGTATGGAAATTCTACTGGAACTACCGGCGGCACAACGGGAGGCACCACTGGAGGCACGACCGGTACGCAAACCCAGAATGAGACTTTCACGGCAACCCCGACTGCAGGCTCAGCGCCTCTCACCGTTACCTTCTCCGGCATCGTGACCGGTGCAGATCAGGGATGGTGCGCATCTGGTTGCTCCGACATTCTCATTTTAGGCGACGGTGCGCAAGCTGCAGTACCGCTTCCCACATCGCGCACGGGCATGCAGAGCTACAGTCTCCAGCACACCTACACGAGTGGCGGTAATTTCACTGCGACTCTCTATCAGGGTCAGTCAGGTAATGGCCGACCTGTCGTAGGAACACCGATCACGATCTCAGTAAATAATGGCTCGACCGGCGGCACGACCTCGACCACAACGTCTTCCTTGAATCCACCAACCGTCACTCCGGCTGTCGGAGGAAACCCGATGGCAGTCAATATTGCATTCGATTATTCACCCGCAGTATGTAATTACAATATTACATGGGGTGATGGAGGCATATCGCCTTCGCCGTCCGGCAGCTGCCCGATAACTGCTACTACTCAAAAGACGGTCAGTCATACCTACACGTCAACCGGCGTTTATACGATAACCCTCACGAGAGGTTCTCGCACAGATACTGCAGGTGTAAGTATTCTCAACTAGGCTTTTACGCTGCCTAAACCATTTACGCTAGTAAGCGACCCGGTTATTCCGAGTGCATCTCGACACTCGCTTCTTCAACCCGTGCGCGTAGAGCAGGGTAACGAGAGAGCGTCGCATCATATTTCACTACTTTTTGCGCTTCTTCTCGCGCGGCCTGAATCAGCTTGGGATTTTTCAAAGCTTCCATGCCGATATCTGAGACTCCCCATTGGCGACGGCCGTAAAGGTCGCCGGCGCCGCGTGTCTCCAGATCTGCTTCGGCCAATTTGAAACCATCATCGCTTTTTTCCATCGCTTTTAGCCTCTTTGTCGACATTTCGCCTTTATGTTCGGCAAGCAGAAAACAAAATGGGGGATTGGATGAGCGCATGACGCGGCCGCGCAGCTGATGGAGCTGCGCCATACCGAAACGCTCGGCACCTTCTATTAGTATCACCGTCGCATTCGGGACGTTCACGCCGACCTCGACCACCGATGTAGCTACAAGTATCTGGATCCTGTTGGCCATAAAATCCTCCATAACACCTTCTTTTTCTATTGGTCGCATCCCGCCGTGGAGAAGTCCTACTTCATAATCCGGAAAAACATCTTTTTGCAGTCTTTCTGCCTCGGCTTTTGCACTTCGTGCCTGGACCGCATTCATTTTTGCGGGGTCAGGCTCGTTGATCCGCGGACATATCACGTATGCCTGCCGGCCTTTTTCTAATTCCTCTCGTATCTTTTCATATGCACGGTTTCTTTCTTTTGGCTGCAGAATCTCGGTCGTTATTTTCGCGCGCCCTGGCGGAAGTTCGTCGAGGATGGAAATATCCAAGTCGCCGTAGATAGTGAGCGCGAGCGTGCGCGGGATGGGAGTGGCAGTCATCGACAAAAAATGCGGCGCGGCATCGCCTTTGTGCGCGAGCGCGCGGCGCTGACGCGTGCCGAAGCGATGTTGCTCGTCGACGATAGCGTAGGCGAGGTGCTGGAACTCCACCTTTTTCTGTATGAGTGCGTGCGTTCCGACAAGCATCGCGATTTCGCCGTTGGCAAGCCACTTTAAAAGCTGCGATCGTGAAATAGTCGTTGCTTCACCGCGCGAGACTTTTGAAGGGAACTTCTTCGCGCCGCTCCCTGTTATGAGCGCGATATTTATCGGAAGATCTTTGAAATATTCTATGAAAGATTCAAAATGCTGCTGGGCCAATATCTCCGTCGGCGCCATATACGCTACCTGCAGCGTGCCGCTCTTTCTCTCCGGGGGCCTCGAAGTAACTACCGCATAGGCAGTAGCCGCCGCTACAAGCGTTTTTCCGCTTCCGACATCGCCCTCTAAAAGTCGTGCCATAGGGTGACCGAGCTTGAAATCCTCCAGAATCTGGGTGATCGCGCGTTTTTGCGCGCCGGTCGGCGTTACAGAAAGTGAAGATAGGAATTTCTCCGCTCGTTCCTCGGCATCCGGTACGGGGAAGGAAGGCTGCGCGTCGTTTTCTGCTCGGTCTACGGCTCGAGACGTCTGCACCACGAATATTTCCTCGAATGCGAATCTTTTGCGGGCAGCCTCGGTATGCGGGAGTTTTTCTGGTACATGGAGCCAGACAAGGGAAGATGCGAGCTCCGGAAGATTGAAACGAGTACGTACATCTTCAGGAATCGGGTCTTGGAGCATTTTATGTACGCCTGCACTGAAAACGCGCTGCAGCGCGTGATAAAACCACCGGCTCGTCACCCCGGCGGTCTCTGGATAGACAGGGAAGAGCGCAGGAGCAGCATCCTCCGTATCAGTCTTTGCAAAAAGATTCTGTACGCTTTCATCAAATGACGAGCGCTCGATCTCTGGGTTCGAGATATACGGCTTGTCGGCCTTTCCGCCTACGGTGCCGGTCATCTTGATGACGGTATTTTCAGCGACGTAGGATTTGATGTAGGGCTGGTTGAACCACATCACTTTGACGCGGCCCGATGAATCTTCAAACCAGCCCTCCGTAGCAGGTCTTCTGCTTTTCCAGAGCTTTTTGGCTTTCAGGCCGGACAGTTTCCCAATGAGGGTGACTTTGGTACCAGGGACCAGGCTCCCAACATTACCTTCAAGACCGGCCTGCTCATATCTGGCTGGAAAGTGATAGAGGAGGTCGCGCATAGTAGCGAGTCCGAGCCGACGAAGTGCGGAGACATGCTTTGCATCGACTTTAAAATGTTTTGTGATAAGGTCTTCCGGTCGCATTAGGAAAGTATAGTCAGTTATTCACAGGACGCTATTTGCAACGGGGCTTTCTGAGTAGCACTATTGTCGTGTTTAGTAATAAAATCGATTTGTATGGCAAGAGGACGTGACCGCACGCATGATGATGATGAAGAAAAGGAAGATAAAGACGCCGGTGTCTCCGACGAGGCTTTGGAAGATGTCTTAGACGACGAGGATGAGGAAGATGATTTCGGCTTTGGAATGGAATCGGATGATGACAAAGGGTGGGAGTGAGCACAGCGGCAAGCCTTTTTCGGCTCCGCAAACTCGTCCGTCCTGATTTCGAGAGTACCGAAATCAGGCGACCTCAAACAGTGCTTCATCGAAAAAGGCTTGCCGCTGTGCGGTGGGGTAAGTAGCTAGTGTGGTGCAATTTCGATACGCGGGTGTACTATATATTCAATGTCAGTAGTTTTGCGCTATCTAGGGACTGTTGCCGCTGTGATCCTCACGGTCTATCTGGTGCCAGGGCTTGTCGTAACCGGCGGCTGGCTTTCGATATTCTTAGCTGCACTAGTCTGGAGCGTACTGGTGACCGTAATAAAGCCGGTACTACAGGTGATTGCGCTTCCGATCACTATCATCACTTTCGGGCTTTTTGCTCTTGTCCTTAATGCGCTGCTTTTTTATCTTATGGCGTGGATCGTGCCGGGCTTTGCGGTCACGAGTTTTCTCGGCGCACTCTTAGGTGCACTCGTCTTGTCAATCCTTTCGTGGCTGATCCACCAGATACTTTAGGTTTTAGAAGCACATCCCAGAAAGAGCCATGTTCATGGACAAAACATCTATATCCTATATAGTTAAGTAACTTAACTATCGAAAACGATGGGAAAGTAGGTCGATCTAACAGCCAAATAATGCAAAAAGGGGTAGTGCACAGAAGATCAGAGAAACTCGTGCCCCCGCTCCGTCTTTGCTGTATACCTATATGATGGGAATCCTGAAAAAACTCTCAAGCGTCGCCAAAAACCGCACGACATACCGTGCTGGTCTGTTACAGGCGAAGGCGTATAGGATATTGAAGCAGAAGACCGCGGAAATACTTAAGCCGTACGGAATCACGACGTTTGAATGGGCGTTCGTCGGCCTTTTGGCGGACAACGCAGCCATGTATCCGAAAGATATAGCGAGCGAACTCGGTGTGGAAAGACCTTTTGTCACCCAGATGGTAGCGGGGCTCAAGAAAAAAGGCCTCGTAAGCGAAACACCCGATAAAGCTGATGCGCGAGCGAAGACATTGTCTCTCACCGCAAAGGGTAAGGCCTTCGTAACGGAGGTAGAGCCGCACGTACGCGCGAACATCCGCTCTGTAGTTGCCGGAATCGGCCCAGGAGACGTGATGGGATATCTATCGGTACTTGAAAAGATCGTCGAAAACGACGAACGTAAAGATTGAATTACTTGAATTAACTCGATAAATAAATATGAAACAAAAGAAACTCGCTTCGGCGTTAGCCGCGGGAGCAATGATCTTGAGCTTCACCGGCACCGCTTTCGCGGACTCGATGATGATCTCAAACAACCTTACTATCGGCTCCAGGGGGAGTGATGTGGTCGCGCTCCAGACATTCCTTGCAGGAAAGTCATTCCTCATGATGCCGGCAGGCGTCTCGATGGGATACTTTGGGCCTATTACAAAAGCAGCAGTAATGCGATACCAGACATCGGTCGGCATCATGTCGACAGGATTCTTCGGTCCGCTTACGCGCGCAAAAATAAACAGCGATATAGCGATGATGCCGGGTTCGATGAACTCGGGAAGCGAGAGCGGTGTTATGGTAGGCGGCGCTCTTATGGTCGCAAGCAAAGACATCGTTGATAATGCGGTGAATGCAAATAATGTGACAACCGTCGTCGCTGCCATAAAAGCAGCGGGACTCGTTGACACGCTCAAAGGTGCAGGACCATTCACGGTCTTCGCTCCGACAAACAGCGCGTTTGAGAAACTTCCAGCGGGCACCGTCTCGACGCTCTTGAAGCCTGAAAACAAGGCGCAGCTGACGGACATACTCACGTATCACGTAGTTGCCGGGCGCTACACCTCAAATGATCTCTACGATGGTCAGACACTCACGACCGTCGAAGGTAAGAAGATCACCATCAAGAAACAAGGATCGCAGATCTGGATAAACGGATCTGCAATGGTCGAGACGGCTGATGTCATCTCCAGAAATGGTGTGACGTTCGTCATAGACACCGTCTTGATGCCGATGTAACAACTCCAGCACGACCGGAAGCTTCGAGCTTCCGGTCGTAAAGAGAAGTAAAGTCGGTTTGACATCAACAATCCGCGCTCTATAGTAGAAGCATGAATGTCACGAACATCGTGCAGAAGATACGTACCGAAAAAGGACTCACTCAGGAAGAACTTGCCGACAAGGTCGGCGTATCCCGTCAGACCGTGATCGCGATAGAAAAAGGGAACTATACTCCGTCTGTGTTGCTTGCGCTCAAGATCGCTCGCACTTTCAGATTATCAGTGGAAGATATTTTCTCTTTATGAAATCGAATCTTATCCAGTGCATGATACTTGTGCTCCTGGCAGTCGTTATCTTTACGCTTGTTGATCCGTTCATGTACTGGATGCCGAGCATGGCTCAGATATTCGCTCTGACCATAGCAGCGGCACTCCTGGCGGTGCTCGCAGGATTCGTGCTTGCAGAAAACGGCGGAGACGAAAGAGAAGTTGTGCATCGTATGCAGGCGGGAAGAGCCGCATTTCTTGCGGGTCTCACGATGCTGACGATAGCGCTTCTCTACCAAGGCTTTACGCACTCGATCGATCCGTGGATTCCGCTGGTCCTATTCGCCATGGTCTCGGCCAAGCTCTGTGCCAGGCTTTACAGCGAACGATCTAATTAATTAATCCACATATACATGTAAAGCCTGCTTTACATACCTAAATCGAAGCATATACTTCACTTATGTTACTTTTCATCATCGCGTTTCTTGCTGGAGTATTAACCGTGCTTGCGCCCTGCGTCCTGCCTTTGCTTCCGGTCATCGTCGGCGGTTCAGTAAGCGGAGGAGTAAATCGCAGGCGCGCATATACGGTCGCGTTTTCACTCGGGGTATCGGTGATTCTTTTCACATTGATTCTTAAGGCTTCCACCGCGTTTATCGGGATCCCGCAGTATGCGTGGATGTGGTTTTCGGGCAGTGTCTTAGTGATCTTCGGGATCATCACGCTTTTTCCTCAGATATGGGATCGAATCGGGCTGGTCTCAACGCTTAATCGTGAGAGCAATAAAGTAGTAGGCACGGGATTTTTAAAGCAGACCTTTTGGGGAGACGTGCTCGTGGGAGCTGCGCTTGGGCCGGTCTTTTCTACCTGCTCGCCGACGTATTTCGTGATACTGGCGACCGTCTTACCTGCATCGTATGCAGTAGGAATCCTTGATCTACTGGCATACACATTCGGACTCGTCTTAATGCTTCTCTTCGTTTCTCTAATCGGGCAGAAAGTCGTCGACAAGCTCGGCATAGCCACGGACCCACGCGGGTGGTTTCCGAAAATAATCGGCGCCCTTTTTATTATCGTGGGCGTTCTAGTATTCTCAGGTGCCGAAGCGCCGCTCGAAGCTTGGCTTATCGAGCATGTATATGACGTAACAAAGATTGAACAGAGCTTGCTCGAACTGCGCGGCAATACATCACCGCTCCAATGTGCAGATGGCGTTTGTAACGGCACACCTTCCTCGACGGCACTTACTGCGACAAACACGAACGTCGGGGTGAATGATATGCAAAAAGCCGTTCGGTATCCGAAAGCGCCGGAAATAACAAAAGCTGCAGGCTACGTAAACACCGGCGGTAAGCCGATCACGATAAGCCAATTCAAAGGTGACAAGGTCGTGCTGATCGACTTCTGGACTTACAGCTGCATCAACTGTCAGCGTACGCTCCCGTACCTCAGAGCCTGGTATGACAAGTATCATGATCAGGGACTCGAGATAATCGGCATCCATACGCCAGAGTTTGCATTCGAGCGAGTACAGGCAAATGTCGAGAAAGCCGTGAACGATTTCGGACTGAAGTACCCAAGCGTCCTGGATAACGATTACGGTACATGGAACGCTTTCGGAAATTCATACTGGCCACGCAAATACCTGATAGATATCGATGGCTACATTGTCTACGACCATGCTGGTGAAGGGAACTACGATGAGACCGAAAAGGCGATACAAGCAGCACTCCTCGAACGTGCAAAGCGCCTCGGGGGCGGCATGCCGGTTTCTGGGATCGCGGCACCCACTGATGTGGTAACCGTAAACTCGAATCTGCTCGGTTCACCGGAGACGTATTTTGGAGCGAGTCGAAATGAGTATTTCGGAAACGGTACTCCCAATACTCCAGGAACGAAGAGTTTTACGCTGCCGGAAACGACGAATCTCAATACATACTATTTGGGCGGTACGTGGGACATCGAAGCTGAATATGCGCAGTCTGAGGGCGACGCGACGCTCGAGTATCAATACCGCGCGAAAAACGTCTACCTCGTCGCAGGCTCATCGGACGGCGCGGCACTTGATGTCGAGGTGACACGAGACGGAAAACCGCTAGATAAATCCATTGCAGGCAAAGATATATCGTTCAAAGACGGGAAAAGTTACGTACAGATAGGTGGTAATCGCCTGTATCACATCATTGGTGAGATGGAGTATGGAAATCATGTGCTGAAATTCAACATGCCAAAGGGAATACAAGCTTACACCTTCACATTCGGCTAAGAGAAAGGACAGAACTGCGGCGTTTCACCCTTGATTCACCGCTAAAGAGCTATGTTTATGCCAGCTGGGGCTTTCTCAGCGGGCATATTTTATGAAAAAACAGGCGGCACTTCTTTTCATCCCACTTTTTTTCGTGTTCGGATATGTGCATCAATACCGACCGGGGTTCACTACGCCGAGCCACTCGCAGTTGGCAAACTCAGATTCGAGCACCGAGTTCGATATATATTCGAATAATACGAGCGACGAAGATTCCGGTCGTGGCAATTTCTTCTCCTGGGAGAATTTCAGGAATCGCATAACGGGAAATAAAGATACCGATCAACAAGCGGGCGAGGGATCCTCAAACTCATCATCAAATGGATCTGGTACGACTATTGCGGCTACTCCTCGTGTACCAAATACAGGCGGCGACTCATCAGTAACAACTTCAACTTCTTCACCGATAAACCCGCCCGCTTCCGTAACTCCACCGGTCTCGCCACCAGCATCTCCAGTATCTATAGCGCCTCCGACTACGATCACGTCCCCTCTGACTACCTTCCCACAGTCTTCGCCGCCTCCGCCACCGCAGAATTCGACAACTACAACGCCTCCACCTGCGACGCCCGCGCCTACTCCGACTCCTCCTCCGCCTACTCCTGAGCCAACACCTACGCCACCACCACCTATCATCCCGCAGCTTCCGCCTTTGATCCCGCCGACAACGATAATTACCATCGGTGACAGCACCACGCCTCCAGCACCTGCCCCGACTCCACCACCTCCGCCTCCTCCAACCAATTCGCCGACGACCACGACATCTACTCCACCAAGTACAGAATCCGCAACAGAACCTGCCAATGAAGGTGCTCAACCGATTCCGACAGCTTCAACCACCGATCCCGCAGACAGTGTTCCGCCGCCGCCAATAAATGAGAGCGTATTTACCACGGGCGGTGTCACCTTCCGATTCGATGATGGGTGGTCATCGCAATACGATACGGCGCTACCAATACTTGAAGCGGCAGGGATAAAGGGCACCTTCTATATCGTGACGCAGCAGCTCTCCGATGATGGATTCACCGGATTTATGAGCAAAGCGCAGATCCTACAGGTTGCAGGTGGTGGACATGAGATCGCTGCACATACTCAGACGCATCCGCACATGCCGACACTGACGACGGCGCAGCAGAGAGCAGAAATAAACGGCTCCAAAGCAGACCTGCAGTCATGGGGACTAAATCCTACATCTATCTCGTATCCCTATGGTGAATATACGCAAAATACCGTGCAGCTCGTAAAAGATGCAGGATTTGCGAATGCAGTAACTACGGTAGAAACGCCAGTCTCTCCATCGTCTGACCCGTACCAGCTCGAAGGTACCTCGTATCAGGCGAGCGACTCAGCGCAAAAGATAGAGCAGGACATACAGAACGCGGTCGATAGTCATCGATGGATGATCCTTACGTTCCACAGGATTGATAACAGTGGCGACCAGTATTCAACGACACCGGCGAATTTCCGAGCAGTAGTCGATTACGTGAAATCGCATGGCATCCGCACGGTCACGGTATCTCAGGGAGCCGCCTCGCTCTAGCTTAAAGCGTGATTGAAGAGCAATCTTCAGCGCAAGAACCGGTAGGACTTTTTCCTGACATCGCTTTGAAGTGTGCAGAAATCTGCGACTGCGTGAGTAGATGATCGTAGACTGCGACTTTTCCTATCGCGCCCTTGAACCATGTATCCATCGCCATCGTACCGATATTGAGTGCGGAAGAGTTTGTCTTCGGGATGATCTTGTACTGACTCATACAGCCGGTCGGCATGTGATTCGGCATACTTTGCTTCACGCCGTTGACCCATATGTTGATCGAGCCGGGTTGTGCGCTATCGCACCCGCTAGGCGTGGTGGTCGTCTGATATTCTGCGACGACGTGCACCCATTTCCCGATCGCAAACCAGCCACTCTGCGGCTGCCAGTCCGCGGCACTTCCGAGACCTGCGCCAGGGTTAAATACGTAGGCGGAAAGTCTATTCGGCCTGCCTTCGGCAGTATCTGACCCATAAATTCGCGCCTCCCATTCGCATGTCGGTCCATACTGATCGCATTTGCCCATCCAGTCGACGTAACCGTCTTCGCTAGCTATCGAGAAGCTTGCCACATCGGGACGTATCCATGCTTCCCAGGTAAGCATCTTCGTTGTTGGTATCGAGAGTGCGGGGGAAGTCGGCACCGTTACGTATTGCGATGATCCGTTGAATACGGACACCGAATCGCCGTTGGGAAGCTTTGATGTTGTCGGCGTCCCACCTTTGTAAGTACCGTTGTGAGCGTGACCGGTCGCGTCGGTTTCTTTGCCGGTCGCTCCTGCATTCATCTTGAGATACATCACCGGCTTGTCCGCAAGAACGAGCGCATCGTAACTTCCGCTTGCGGTTGGGCTAGGAGATGGGGCAGGTGTCGGAGCCGGTGCTGGTGCGGGGGCCGGTGCTGGCGTCGGAGTCGGCGTAGGCGATGGAGACGGCGTAGCTGCAGTCACCGCAAGCGTCGCGGATTTTGTGACCTTGCCGCCTGGCCCCGTGCACTCAAGTACGTACGTGGTCGTTCCCGTCGGTTTCGCGACCTGCGTGCCATAGATACCCTTCGATCCGCTCCAGCCTTTTACTGCTGTACATGAACCAGCATTCGTGGATTTCCAGGTAAGTTTCGCACTCTCTCCGAGTTTTATCGAAGGGACTGATACAGAAAACGTAAGTGTAGGTGCTGGCGGGGGAGGCGGCTGCACTACTGGAGTAGGTGATGGTGTGGGAGTCGGCGTTGGTGCAGGAGTCGGTGAGGGTGTTGGATTCGGCGCTGGCGTCGGCGCAGGTGATGGTGAGGGAGTGGGTGCCGGAGTAGGCGTACTATTCGTAGGGACTGGATCATACTTCCTCGGAACCTGAGTCTTGGATGTATCTGTAGTTTCCGGCATAGGCTCTGTCGGGGTTGTGGTAGTAGCAGCGTTGACTGCTGCAAGCTGCGAGCCGGGTGCTATGACAGGAGGCGATACGCCATCTGCACCGGAAGCGCGCGCCGAATTCGTAAACTTTCCCATGACCGAGAAGGCGATATCAGGCGCTTTATCGACGGCGAGCCCGCCTAAGACGATGACCGCCAGGAAAACAATAAAAGCCGTGAAGGGCTTCAGTTTCCTTGGAACCCCATTAATTCTGATGAGTTTTTTATTCTGCATGAATTTTTTGTTGAAGATGAGAGCATAGGCTCACGCGTTAATTGCTAATGCGTAAATTCATTCTACGGTCATCATCTGAGGCTTCAACGGCACAATTTTTCCAGACCACGAATCTTGGAGGATTGCATGAAGTTTTCTGCGACTTAAGCAAAGAATCCGTATGAAGTTGCATCATGAAAATGCGCTTGCGACACGTAAGCGCCACAATGCAAGCTGATCATTTACTCAAACGGAAAAACCCTAACGAGAACGGATAGCTGGGAACTACACGCAATGTGAGTTTGCCGAGATATGTACCTTTCTCGGTCTGCACGAGTTCGTCTAAGATAGGGCGGACCCAAAAAGGGTTTTCCGGGCGGTCGTAATTTATATCAAGCACTTTCTTGCCGTCATGATTGCCGTCTATCAGCGTAAAAGGATATTTTTCGCTGGTACTGCCGCTGCCATCGTCAAAGATATTGATGCCGGTCGAACTCGCGGCTGAAAATTTCTTCCCCGCCCAGGTGATCTTAACGGGCGACGAGACAGAGCCTTTGTAGAATCCGTCGAGCTTCACGGTCGGCGCGGAACTCGACGCGAACAATTTCGCGTCATCAGAATTTTCTACCTGCCATGTACGGAAAAATCCAAGCGCGAGTGCGAGGACCACGAGCCCAAGTACGAGCTTGAGTAAGAAAAACATTTACTTGCTGAAGAGGTTGTTGAAGCGTTTCTTCGCGAAGACGAAAAGGTACACGATCTCGAGAATCCCGATAGTGTTTACGAAAAGGAATATGATGAACCAGATGTAGTCGGTGCGGCGTGCGCTGTGCCAGAGTGCGAGACCTTTCCAGGCAACAGACCAAACGAGAAGCACAACAAGAATAGGGCCGAATTCTGGGGGGAGCATGCCGCTGAGAGCGTTTTGCACATCCATGAAGAGAGTATAGCACTCAAGATCATCAGATATGAGTAATCCCCATGTACCTATAAATCTGCGGAGAGGGAGGGATTCGAACCCTCGGAACGGTTTCCCGCTCAACACATTAGCAGTGTGCTCCATTCGACCGCTCTGGCACCTCTCCTTCGTCTGCTACCGAAGGAAGGCACGGTCGGCCTTTCCTTCGCTTGCCACCTTATCACGATTGCGTCTCAGAATCACGCCTGATTGTCACATGGGACTTGCACCGATTTCTTCTGTAAGATTCGAATCCCTGCCTCGCCGCAGCGTGTTTTAAGTGGTCAGTCACGACAAAATGACTGACTTTATGGTATGTTGCACCGGCTATGGCCCGTGCACCTCGAATAGATGTTGGCGGTCATGTTTACCACGTTATTAATCGCGCCAACGGTCGCGCGACAATCTTCTCAAGTGATGAAGACTATAAAGACTTTGAATATCTTCTTTCAGAAATAAAGGAGACATTCGAGATGCGCATCCTCGCGTACGTTGTCATGCCCAATCACTGGCATCTACTTTTGTATCCTAAGAAAGACGGCGACCTTGCAAAATCTATGCAGTGGCTCACGACGTCCCACGCACGACGTCACCATACCCGTAAGCGTACCATCGGTGGTGGTCATCTCTACCAAGACAGGTACAAATCTTTTCTCGTCGAAGATGATGCACATTTGCTAACGGTACTGAAATACATCGAACGCAATCCGATCCGAGCCCAATTGGCCAACAATACTAAAGGGTGGCGATGGGGAAGCGGGTACCGACGAACGGTAGGCAGCGGGGAAGAAAAGCAGTTCATCGCAGAACCACCGACGCTGCTCCCGACTGATTACGAACAGTGGGTCAATACACCCGAACTGGCCGAAGAGTTAAAAGACATTCGCTACTCAATTACAAAAGGAGTACCATATGGAGAGGTCAGCATCGCGCAAGATATTTCACCACAATTTCCAGTCTCTTGAGGTGTCTGACCCCCAATTTCGAATTATTGCGAAATCTGATGGCATACTTTTGTTCGGAGAGGACTTACTGAGAGATGAAAAACTTCCTAAAGCAGGTATGTTCTTGGCACTGCTTTTGAATGACGACATTCTGGAAACTTTAGATAACGCCGAAAAGTGGATGGAAGTAACTCCAGCGGCAACCCCAATCCAAATAAGTATCAGATCTCGCAGGGTGGCGAAGCGCCTAATCGATTTTTTGTATGGGGTCGTAATGACCAACAGACCCCAGTTCACTGCGAGCAGAAAAGAACGAGTGGAGAGAATAATTGAAATGTATCCCGAAAATCGCGTCGCACTCGAGACGCTTATGGGTATTTCTAGGTTGGGTGTTGGCGATATAGATAGCTTCAAAAATCTCCTCGACGGTTTCAAGCAGAAAGTTGAGGAAAATCTGAAGAAAATGCAAGAAGTGAAAGATCACTTAGATAAACAGTCCGGGGACGAGAAAAAGCGACCCTAATGTGCTTTTTGTTAGAATCGTCGTATGTGCGGCCGATTTTCCATTGTAGATGGCTCTAGGAAGGTTCTAACGGACCGTTTCGGGGTGAAGCACACCACTTATTCTCAAGATTTGAGCGTATATAACGCCGCGCCGTCGATGTCGCTTCCGATCGTGGTTCAAGACGAGGGAGACGTGAACGGGGGTGAGACAAAGCTAATGCTAGCGAAATGGGGGTTTCTGCCGCAATGGATGAGCAATTTCCGACCGCAGGCAAATGCGCGATTAGAGACGGTAGCGGAGAAACCAATGTTTCGAGGAGCGTTCAAACACAGGCATTGCCTCGTGCCAGCCAATAGCTTTTTTGAGTGGAACGAAGACGATAAGACAAAACAACCTTATTTATTCCACCTCAAAGACAACCCTTTGTTCGCCTTTGCGGGTATATATGAACCGCCAGACGGCGATGAGGAACTACCAACGTTCGCGCTCATGACTACGAAAGCAAACTCGCTTATGGCGAAAATACATCACCGGATGCCGGTAATCCTACAGATAGAGGACGAGGAGAAATGGCTACATGGTTTTGACGAAGGGCAGACACTAAATATCCAAACACAGTACCCGGCAGAACAAATGGAAATGTATCCTGTTACACCAAAGATAAATAAGGTCATATATCAAGAACCAGACGCAATAGTCCCCGTGGAACTACGTCCAAGTTTGGGTATCTAGGCACTAAAACTGGGGTAGAATGTCTACATGAGATGGCTAGAACATGTGGAAGCCGCTATTCTCGTAATTGCACCCATTGCTGGTCTAGTAGCGGTCGTAATGGATTTCTCTTGGACAAATCTTCTACTATTTTTGATACTTCTAGTTATTTGGAAACACGCTAACGGAGCGTTATAGCTATGACCCTCATAAAATGCGCCGTATGTGGACACGACGTATCGTCAGACGCGAACGTATGTCCGAATTGCGGTACGCCTAATTTTGCACCTAAAGCTATTACTGCCGTTGATGAAGGTGGAGGGAGATCAACCAATTTCCTGCCAATGTTGCTGTTTCTTCTCATAGCCGGAGGAATAGCACTTGGATTGTATTACGCCTCAACCTCTCAATCGGGGAAAAGCATAGTCGCTCCAATGTTGGGAGCGAGTACTCCACCGACGCCTCCGCCACCGCCACCACCTCCACCACAGCAAACCGTAAAGAATATAAATATAGGGGACACCTTTACTGTAGGCAGTATTCAACTCAGCGTCATATCAGTTTCTAATATGGGAAGCGATCTAGGTGCAAACAACCCGCCGCCAAGTAAAGATTCAGGTGATATCTCGCAAATTATGCGTCCGTCGACGAATGTAACGTATTACCCGCCGAGCAAAACCCAAGGCAAGTACATTCAGGTGAAGTTTTCTGCCAAGAATGTGGGTCAGGCAGAGTCGGTATTGAGTAGCAATTTCATTATTGGTCTCGTGGACTCTCAACGAAGACAGTTTTCACTGGATTTGATGGATCAGCCGCTTTTGCCCGGCTACGATGACTACATAGGTACCTATCAGACCCTCAAGCCGGGTTTTTCATCTAAGTTCGTAACGATATTTGAAGTAGCAAAAGATTCAAATGGTATCCAACTAGTTTTTGCTGATCAAAGCGGAAAAGTCCAAGAGGCACTCTCTACAGGCATCTAGTCAGGACATTTGTTTTCCGATACCCTTACGAGGTAATGCCACTATGTCGCATAACCATGAACATACCAATGCCCCAAATAGCTTCGGTACCACTTTTGCGATAGCCGTTTTTCTGAACATTGGGATCGTCATCCTGCAAGTTATTTACGGTCTATTGGCGCACTCAACTGCATTGCTTGCTGATGCGACGCATAACGCAGGCGATGTAATAGGTTTGGGACTCGCGTGGGGTGCCTATGTTTTGGCACAAAGACAACCATCAGGCAATTTCACATACGGTATGCGCTCTAGCACAGTCCTAGCCGCGTTTCTGAATGGAATGCTGTTACTGGTAGCGACGGGTGCCATCGCATTAGAAGCGGTTCGTCGTTTTTTTGAGCCGCAACCTATTGGAGGCGGGATAGTGATGGTAGTAGCCGTGATTGCGATACTTTGTAATGGCTTTTCTGCGTGGCTACTATCACGCGGGCAGAAACAGGACGTAAATATCCAAAGTGCTTTCTGGCATCTCGTATCGGACGCGCTCGTTTCTGTGGGAGTCGTTGTATCTGCATTTCTCATCGTGAATACTGGCGCTACTTTGCTAGACCCCATAACAGGTCTCATTATCGCGGGAGTAATTTTTTGGAGTACATGGGGACTCTTCCGCGAAGCGTTACGACTCTCCCTACAAGCCGTGCCAGCGAGTGTAGATATAGAGGCGGTTCGCGCGTATCTTTCGAATGTAACAGGTGTAGCACGCATACATGACCTCCACGTATGGCCAATAAGTACGACAGAGACGGCACTTACTTGCCATTTTGTCGTAAATAACGACTTTGATGGCTCGGCCATTTCAGAAGTTTGCGACACCCTTGAACGGAAATACCACATCGGTCATTCCACTATTCAACTTGAAACACGCGACGGCCGACCATGCAAACTGGCGACTGCCTCAAACGTTTGATACTCTCTTGTTTCTGCTATGAAACCGTTTTTATCCCCGTTAGTTATTGCGCTCGTGCTTTTCGTAAGTAGTGCAGGGTTTGTATACGCCGATTGGGACGGGCAAGAAATCGAAAAGCAGGTCGGTAACTACACAGTCAGCTACCAATACGACTCCCATTCAGGAAAAGACATTCAAGCATCCGCTCCGATGGCATTCGAGTTTGAGCTGTGGAACAAAGACCACTCCAAACCAGTCGACTTTAGTGATGTGTGGGTCGAGGTATATCCGTCAAACGAACCGCGCGACAATCGCGTATACGAAGCAGACCTACATCAAAAAGGAGGAGAAACAATCATGGCGTATCAGTTTGAAAAGCCAGGTATGTATGCAATACGCATGATTTTTTATAAGGGTGATGCTCAACTTGTGGAGACCACCGAATACGTAAATGTTGTCGGTAAAAATAACTTCACTGCTAATCCGATTTACTTTGACCTGTTAGTTGCCGCAACTCTAATGTGTCTCGGAATTATCTTTTTCGGACACTTTGAACAGGGCGGAGGCATTACGCGACGGTTTATACGTGCAATAGCACTAATAGCAGGTACAGGAGTTCTATCTTACTTTTTCGGGCATTGGTCATTGTTGTATCCAATAGCCGCTGGTCTGGCTGGCGCCATATTTCATTTTTGGTGGTGTTGGAAGAATGGCATCAATCCAATCACTGCCGAACCACGCGACTTATACCTCAAATTACGAGGTTGGAAATAACTCACGTCTATCACTTTGATCTGTACCGCTCGTTGCTAATTCCGTTGCCCACGGGTTGCCCACAAAGTGATGTTTCGTAATTACATCTGATCGCTTTTGAGTACGATTGAGTAATGGCAATTTCTTGCCATAATTCTAGGTGTTTCTATAACGTTTTGATTTTTAGCCAATAATTTCTTATTACTGTAATTAGCCGTTCCGAGGGTTCGAATCCCTCCCTCTCCGCCAAGAAAAAAACACACACGAGTGTGTTTTTTTGATGGACGATGAGGAGTGACGTCCGGGGGGCATCACGGGAGGGATTCGAAAGCCGCAGCGGGGCCCGCGTGAGTACAAGCGGGTGCGAGCCAGGGTCGTGCGGATGAAATCGTGACGGCGATTTCAGAACGCCTGACCTAATCCCTCCCATTATCATGCGATGGCAAATTTCGAGCTCCTTGAAGGGTCCCTTTTCTGAATTACTTGTCGTCAAAGAAATTGATGAGAGCCGGGGCAAGTACCGCAGGTTTGACGTTATGAGTTTGTCCCTCGAGAGTGTCAATTTTGGCCGCAGGGATTACGGCGCTCAGAGCTTTGACGGCATTACGCATGCGCTCGTTGGTGCCGCTCAAAAGGAGCACCGGAATCTTTAGTGATGAGATCTCTTTGGGCACAGAGCCGTCGCCGACGAAGAGAGCGTCATATACGAGAGTTGGGGCGAGGGCTTTTAGGCCTGACCACATCGGAGTCAAACGCATTAACGCGACCATAGGTGAAGGAACGCCGATTCTTTTCATAAATAGTTTTACCGCTTCGCCATTTTGTTTAGCGGCAATAGCAGCTTTAAGTCCAGAGATATATTTCGCAGCACTGCCATTGAGCTCTGATTCAGGTATGTATGGAGCTTCGTATACTGCGACTTTGGATATATTTTCGAGTTTAGTTGCAGCCAGCAAAGCTAAATTTCCCCCAGAAGAATTTCCAAATACACGTGCTCTTCCCCCCGAAGTTTTGATCAGTGCATCCAAATCTTCGATTTCTCGCTCAATAGAATAGGGGAGAGTGTCCGAGCTTTCGGCTCGGCCGCGGCGGTCGTAGCATATGACCGTAAAAAATTTAGAAAGAAGCGGCGCAATGCTCTGCATCATCTGGTCCGATTTGGTTTGAAGTGCCCCGCCTACGAGCACCAAGACAGGGCCGCTACCGGTCTGTATGTAGGAGATTTTTGTGCCGTCTTTAGAAGTGATAGATGTCATGAGCGGAGTATATTACTTTGATAATCAAAGTCAATATGCTAGTATGCAGATATGAAAAGAAAGGATAGGAAATCAGATTGCGCGATAAACTTTTCGTTGGAAAATATCGGCGACCCCTGGTCTATGCTCATCGCGCGGGATATCGTATTTCTTGGTAAGCGAACTTTCGGCGAGTTTCTTGCTTCAGACGAGCGTATCGGGACAAGCGTACTGGCAGATCGCCTTTCTACACTGGAGAAAAAGGGAATACTCATAAAAAACTCCAACAAAATAGATAAAAGAAAGGAAGAATATAGCCTTACCGAGAAGGGTCTAGATCTGATTCCAATATTACTGGATCTAACAGAATGGGGTGCTTCGTACGATCCTGAAACCGGAGCGTCCAAGAAATGGGTAAATGCAATTCGCACAAAACGGGGAATGCTAATAAAAAAGATAGAGGAACTCGTGCGAAATGGAGAAAGCGTTTCTGAGCGTTCGGCAGAATTGTACTAATGCATTGTCGCAAGAGTAATGATGCCTGAAAGCATTTTTCTCTAAATGCTATAGTCCGTACATGGATCCATATAGCTACCGACGACTTTCAGCACTTGATGTGGAACCATTCAAAGAACTCCTGGAAGTTTTTGGCGTGGCGTTTGGTGAAGTGCAGCGGCACCTTACGTATATTCCTGATGAGTCGCATGTGCGCTCGCTACTTGCGAGGCCGCATATAATCGTCTTAGTCTGTGAACATGAGGAAAAAGTGGTAGGTGGACTGGTAGCATACGAGCATGAGAAATTTGAGAATAAGGCAAGCGAGATATATATCTACGATCTTGCTGTAGAAAAGTCGCATCGCCGTCGTGGGATCGCTACCAGACTTATCGAAGAGATACGTGCTATAGGTCGTGAAAGAGGGGCGCGAGGCATATTTGTCCAAGCCGAAAGAGGTGATAGGACAGCTATAAAGTTGTATGAGCTATTCGGCAAATCCGGAGAACCATTTCATTTTGATATTGGGTTGTAGAGCGCGCAGGTCCAATGTTTCGCATAGTACTGCAGTGTTTGCCGGTCTGACCTCATTTCCAAATCTTTTAGTATCTGCACTGATTCTTCGCGGTATAATTTCTTCCCATGGCCATACAGATTCTCATCTTCGCAATCATAGGTCTGTATATCGGCGGGATACTGATGGCGACGCGAAGCCGCGGAGCGGCGCATCTCGATGCGCGTATCAGCTATGCCATAGGACGCGCGGTGATACCGAGCCGGATGCGTCGCGCCAGGCGGAGAGCTGAAAGATTCAGGAAAAACGCCGGACGCAAATACATAATTTGTATCTATAAAATGACCGGTGTCGCCGCAGTGATACTCGCGACAGGGCTCACATGGTTTCTTGTCAGCGTTCTATAAAACAAGCTCGTTTCTTCATGAACGATTCATCCAAGCGGTGCTATTCTCACGCATTATTGATTAACATAAAACTCGTATGGGAATCCTCGCATTTATCGTTCTCGGAGGCATAGCCGGCTGGCTCGCTTCTTTAGTCATGCATACAGACGCGCAGCAGGGAATACTGCTCAACGTCGTCGTCGGTATCGTCGGGGCATTCCTCGGAGGCATGCTCTTCAATATGCTCGGTTCGACCGGTGTGACCGGCTTCAATCTCTGGAGCCTTATCGTCGCAACGATCGGCGCCGTAGTACTCCTATGGCTTGTCCGTCTGATCCGCGGGAGCGGCTCTCGCATCTAAACAGAAAGGCCCTCTTCGGAGGGCCTTTTGTTTTCCCGGTATACTATGCGTACTTATAAGTTCAAAGTTACCCTATGAACAACACCATTATTTATGTAGTAGTCGCGATCATCGTCCTCGGTGCGATCGCATTCTTTGCCTTCGGTACTAAGTCAGCTCCGGCTACTACCGGTACTTCGACTCCAGAGGCTATGACGGCAACTACACAGCCAAAGACAGGAAGCATGAAGGACCTCATGGCAATGGGCTCATCGCATTGCACGGTCAGCAACACGACCGCGAATTCCACAAGCAATGGCGATGTGTATGTCGCCGGAGGCAAGATGCGCGGCGAATTCACTTCAGAGATACAAGGAAAGACCATGGTCAGTCATTTCATTTCGGACGGCACTACTTTTTACACCTGGAGCGACGCGATGCCGCAAGGGGTAAAGATGTCAGTAGCAAAAGCGGAAAGTGCGCAAGGGACTGCAGAGCAGCCGAACATGTACACGTCCCAAGTAAATTACACCTGTGTGCCATGGACCGCAGACAGCGCACAATTTACGGTGCCGACTAACATCCAATTTATGGACATGTCGAACATGATGCCGAGTGGCGCTGCACAGGGAAGCGCTGGAGCTAAAATCGATTGCTCCGTATGCGACAAATCTGCAAACCCCGCAGCATGCAAGGCAGCGCTGCACTGCTAGAAATACCCGTTTGACACTCAAACTCAGCCGTATATCGTTACGGTATGTATATCAACTATCTCGCGGTCCTAGTGGCCACCGTTGTGCAATTCATTATCGGCGCTGTCTGGTATATGCCGCTTTTCGGCAAACTCTGGGGTGACATCCATGGTTTTGATCAGAATAGTCCGGAAGCACAGGAGGCAATGAAGAAAGGCATGCCACCGCTACTCATCACGCAGTTCGTGATGACACTTATCACGTCGCTTGTATTCGCACTTCTCCTCAATGGTTTCCCCGCAGACTGGAACATCTACGGCCTAGCATTCTTCTACTGGCTCGGCTTCGTATTTCCGACGCAGGTGGCCGGTGTAATTTTCGGCGGTACACGTCCAGGGTGGATCTTAAAGAAAATAGCGGTCATGGGTGGCGCATCGCTCCTGTGCTTTGAAGCACTCGCGCTCGTACTCAAGATAATGCACTAATTATTAAAATTGTATGGTTGGTCTAAAAGATGGCGCAAAGTGCAAAGTAATAGCTGGCACCCACGAAGGGAAGTCGGGAATCGTGCGCGACATCAAGAAAAGCAAAACCGGAGCGATTACCATCACGGTAGTCCCGAAAAACGGTGTGCGTTTTAAGACGCTCGCAAAGAATGTAAAAACTATTTAGAGCTTATCCACATTGTCCTGAAGCGGGACAGTATGGTAAGTTACCCAACTGGCACATAGGAGAGGTAGCGAGAATGCTAGTAAGACTCCTCGAAGGAATCTACGGAACGAGCGTCCAGCGGGCTATTCGCTGGCGTGAAAAGCAGATCCTCAAAGGAGGAATCGACCCGTGGGAAGGATGCAGCGAAAACCTGAAGCAATACCGGAAGGCACTCGATAAGATCGCAGAAGAGATGTCCAACATCGACGAAGAGATCATCCAGAGCCGTTTCAATCCAGAGACCGGGAACATCGATCTGTGTCGTTTCATCAGCTGCGAAGTCGTGGCTGAAGTAGAGATCGCGAGTGAACAAGGGGCATGCTTTGCGTTGATAACGCTTGCGCCGGAAGTACCGCTACTTATTCGAGAATGCGTGGAACAGCATCTTCGTATGAAGGTGGAATTCGTTCAATACGCTCTCTGAAAAACTGATCCGCCGGCGCCTTTTTGGCTCCGGCGGATTTCTATATATTGACAATCTTTACGTTTCTGCTATACTCCAGGAGTCAGACATTCTCTATTGGTTTTTGTCTTGGGATTCCAAGGCCGCCCGAGAGCCTTAGGGTGAATCCATCCCGAGATAGTACGACAACATTATTGTAGTCCGCTTAGGCGGAAAAGCCCGGTTCTAGGGCTCATATCACTATGCATTATAGACAACAGTCACGCGGCAGGAATTTCCAGTCGCAATATTCTAATAGATCAAATAGGTCGGGTCGCTCCGGCGGACGTCCTTCATACGGCGGTAACCGCTCACGCGGCGGCAAACAGTCCCGCGGCATCGATGTGTCCCGCTTCATCAACAACGAGCCGATAAAAGAAGACGCAGTTGCGTACGTCCCGACACGTCAGTTCGCAGATTTCGCGATAGACGCACGCATCAAACAAAACATCGAGAAAAGAGGATTCACGACGCCGACTCCGATCCAGGACCAGGCGATCCCACACATCCTCGAAGGACGCGACATCGTCGGTATCGCAAATACCGGAACGGGAAAGACCGGCGCCTTCCTTATTCCGCTTCTTGATAAAGTCGTCAAGAACAGGAACGAGCGCGTACTTATAATCGTACCGACGCGCGAACTTGCCCAGCAGATAGAAGAAGAGTTCGGCGGCTTCGCCGTGGGCTCGGGCTTCGGTTCTGTGTGCGCAGTCGGCGGCGCCAATATCACTCCGCAGATCCGCGGCATGCGCCAGGATCCGTATTTCGTTATAGGCACGCCGGGACGTCTGAAAGACCTGATGGAGCGCCGCGTACTCGACCTCTCGAAATTCAATACCGTTGTACTCGATGAAGCGGACCGCATGCTCGATATGGGTTTCATCCACGACATGAAACTCATCATGTCGAAAATGTCTGCAAACAGACACACACTCTTTTTCTCGGCGACGCTCTCGCGCGAGATCGAGGCATTGATCGGAAGCTTCCTCAACAATCCTGTCCGTATATCGGTAAAGACTCGTGACACCGCATCAAGCGTGCACCAGGATATCGTCCGCATCGAAGGCGGTAAGACCAAGATAGATACTTTGCATGATCTCCTCGGAAAACCCGACTTCAACAAAGTGCTCGTCTTCGGTCGCACTAAGCACGGCGTCGAGAAACTCTCGAAAGTCCTGCAGCAGCGAGGCGTGACTGCAGAGTCCATCCACGGCAACAAACGACAAAGCCAACGCCAGAAGGCACTCGATGCCTTCAAGCGCAATCAAGTGCAGGTCTTGGTGGCGACGGATGTCGCTGCGCGTGGCATCGATGTTGCTGACGTCTCTCACGTCATCAACTATGATCTGCCTACGACCTACGAAGACTACGTGCACCGCATCGGCCGCACGGGGCGCGCTGGTAAGCGCGGTTCGGCACTTACGTTCGTCGAATAATTACCTCAAACTATCTCTTGGGAAACCACGGGATGAACACAGAAACCCGGCGGGCATAATCGTTCCAGCCGGGTTTTTGCTGCATCGCGGCTTCGAGCATCGGGATGCCCGAGATCTTTAAAAGAAAAAGAGTTATGAGTGCGGGGCTCATTATAAAAGTGAGCAGTGCGGCTAACACTCCGTGTGGAAATACTGCCGGAAGCGCAGCTATCCAGAGTCCCCACCACATGCTTGCCTCGCCGAAATAATTCGGGTGCCTCGTGATGCTCCATAGACCGCTTTGCATGAGTTTCCCTTTGTTTGCTGGATTTTTTATAAAAGCATCGAGCTGGTAGTCACCAACCGCTTCGAAGTAAAATCCTATCAGCCAAACAAGTACTCCGACGACCGTGAGCCAAGATGGAAATGGGGCAGGGGTGCTTGCTGCAAGCACAACCGGGATAGAGATGAGCCACACAATAAAGCCTTGCAGCATAAATATCTGAAGGAAACTTCGGGTTTTAAACCATACCCAGGATTTGCGCCACGCTGCGTAGCGAAAATCCTCGCCGCGTCCCCGATTTCTTTCGTGTATGCGGATCGCAAGACGAAGTCCCCATATCGAGACAAGAAGCAGGAGAAGTCCGCCGAGCGGATATTCTCCGAAACCATATAGCACCGTTGCAGAGACCAATATATAAGCAAGTCCGTATGCGACATCGATGATGCTATTGTCTTTAAGATAGAGTGCGACGAGAAATACACATACCATATCGATGAACAACAGAATTAGTGAAACAAAAAGTGGTGATGAAGAGAGCAGGAAGAGTGTTTCCATTTCGTCAGTATACCGCAGTGATTTTCAGGAAAAACTAATCAACGTTCAGGCAGAATCAATTAAATGAAAATAGCCCAGATCGCTCCTTTAGCAGAACGTGTGCCGCCGAAAACATATGGGGGAACCGAGCGAGTGATACATGCGCTTACGGAAGAATTAGTCCGACGCGGCCACGAGGTTACACTTTTTGCCACCGGGGACTCCATAACTAGCGCGAATCTCGCATCGGTATATCCACGTGGACTTCGCGAAGCGCACATCAGAGATGTATACGGATTAAACCTGTCAACACTTTTGCATATCGGAAAAGCGTACGAGATGCAGGATGCATTCGACATCATTCACGACCACCTGACTCCGGTCACGCTACCGATCGCGAATATCGCTCGCACGCCGGTCGTTATGACCCTCCACGGACCTTTTACCTCGGAAAATAGAAAGCTTTTCCAATCAATGCGCAAGCCCTACATCGTCACTATTTCCGAAGCACAGGCGCATAACGTACCTGACATAAATCTTGCCGGCGTCGTCCATAACGGTCTTCCGATGGAGAACTATCCATATGAAGCAAAGCCGGGAGAATATCTTCTGTACGTCGGGCGCATATCCATGGAAAAAGGCGTTCACTATGCGGTAGAAGTCTCGCAACGGCTCGATATACCGCTCGTGATAGCGGCAAAGCTCGAAAAAGTAGACCGTCCGTATTTCAGCGAATACATAGAGCCGTATCTATCGGAGAGAATTCAGTGGATAGGTGAGGTAGACGAAGCATGCAGAAACGAGCTTATGAGCAAAGCGCTCTGCTTCCTGCATCCGGTCACTTGGCGCGAACCCTTCGGACTCACTCTGATCGAAGCGATGGCGTGCGGATGCCCGGTCGTTGCTTTTAACAAAGGCTCGATCCCTGAAATAGTTAAAAATGGTGAGACCGGATACGTGGTCGACGATGTCGAGAATATGATAGAAGCAGTCGCGGAAATTTACTCCGTCGATCGCGCGAGATGCCGTACATACACGCTTGAGAATTTCAGCGCGAAGAAAATGGCCGACGGCTATGAAGCGCTATACCGAAAGCTCCTGGGCATTCATGATAGTTTTGACTTCCCGAGAGCAAGGAGTACATATAGTAATCATGGACGTTCGTGACCGCACGCTTTGGCAGACAGGATATTCGACGATTCAGGAGCTCGAAGTAGAAAGCGGCATCCTTGCGAGCGGAAAGGATGAATTGTACGGCTGCATCTTCGGACGTGACTCGCTGATAACGGCGCTGTTACTATTGCGCGCATATGAAAAGAAAAAAGATCCGTATTTCCTCGATCTTCCAAGGAAGATCTTGCTCAACATCGCGCTTCTCCAGGGAAAGGAAATGAACATAGAGAGCGGAGAAGAGCCGGGGAAAATCATCCACGAATTTCGGCAGGAAAAGCATGAACACCTCACCGCACATCCCGAAAAGCCTTGGTATCTATACCCGGACAAGACTTTGAAAAGCTATGACAGTGTGGACTCGACGCCGCTCTTCCTCCTCTCAGCACACGCATACATGCGAGCAAGCGGCACAGAATATTTGCCGGTCATTGAGAAACTTTTGCCGCACGTAAAGGCAGCACTCTCGTGGCTATTAGTGTACGGCGATTCAAATGGTGATGGTCTGATAGACTATCGTTTTCACGAGGAGCGCTCATACGGCGGGCTTATCGTGCAAAGCTGGATGGATAGTCACGATTCGGCTTTTCACGACGACGGTCAGATGGGGAAGTATCCAATAGCGCCCGTCGAAGTTCAGTCCTACGCCTGGGCTGCGCTCATCGTATGGACTGACTATTTCCGCGAAAAGGAGCCTGTATTTGCCGAGATGCTCGAATGGCGTGCCAAAAAACTTAAAGTTGCTTTCAACGAGCTTTTCGTGACCGAAGAAGATTTCAGTATTGCTTTCGCAATAGACGGAGAAGGAAAGAAAATGAAAAGCGCACGTTCGAGCATCGGGCATATCCTATGGTCGGCGCGCGCAAAGGATGGCAAACGCGAGTCGATATTGAAGGCGTCATACGTCCCGAGATTGGTGAAGCGCCTGATGCAACATGACCTATTTGATCCTAAAGGTGGAATACGTACCTTGTCATCTCAGTCTGGAAAATTCAGTCCGCAGAGTTACCACAATGGTTCCATCTGGCCGCATGATACAGAGATGGTTGCCTCGGGCCTTGAAGATTTCGGCTACGAGAAAGAAGCGCGCCAGATACGCGAAGCCCTTTTGAAAGCATATAGGCATTTCAAGACACCCCTGGAATTCTTCGGCTATGACGGTAAAACGTACACAGATTATCTTTTGCCCAGTAAGCAGCGTGCATGCCAGACTCAAGCATGGAGCGCCGGAGCGCTTCTCTCCGTACTTTCATCGTAGGGAGTGTGAATGCATTCCTTGCTTTTTCATTTGCTGGCGCGTACTGTCGTAAACAGGACGTTCATTTTGTAATGCGTGGGGCGTTCTATCTATGGCCATAGATAACTCACAGGAGAGTCTGAATGTGTGACTATAGCTTGCACTGTTTCTTGACGCGAGATGCGAAAGCGAAGGACGAGCTCGTGCTTTCGCATTTTCCCGGCACATCGTCCAAAGGTCTTGCCGAAGAAGGCAAACCGAACGTGGCAGTATGCATGCGACCTGGAACGGAACTCGTCTTCGAGACAAATGTCCGCTACGATCAGCGTTGGATCTTCTTGAGCAAGGATGCCGGCTACAACGTCGCGAAATTTGTCCAGATCAACCAAGGCCGCGATCAGCAACATCATGACGCCATCGAGTTTCCCAACGGCAAGGTGGTTTCCCTTCAGCGCCTCGTAGTCGGCCAGAAGGTAACGGTTTTGCAGTTGCCGATCAAGGGCGACCAGAAAGCCTCGGCCAGCGGGACGACGACCGCTGATCAACGCGAACACGCACGCACCTGATACTTCCTCACGGAAGTTTCGCGGCCCGCCAGTCCAAATGGCGGGCCATTTTCATTCGCTATGCATGTATGGAAAGTGTAGAATGCGCGCATATTCGTAAAGATATTTCTATGAACAAGTACATCGTATTATTGAGCACTCCGTCAAACGTGATGGCAGAATGGTCCGCAAAGACTTCGCCCGAAGAGCGCCAGAAGCAAATGGGAGAGATGATGCAACAGTGGAAAGTATGGGAAGAGAAACACAAGGCATCGATAAAGGATGCCGGCTCGCCTTTGGGAAAGACGAAGCGGGTCACAAAGTCCGGTATCACTGACACGAAGAATGACCTGAATTACTGTATGGTCATCGAAGCGGAGTCACACGATGCTGCGGCCGAAATAATGAAAGACAACCCGCATATCGCAGTAATCCCTGAGTCATATATAGAGGTGATGGAAGTTCCAAAGATGGGGATGTAACTGAAAAGAGTCATGAAGCTCAATCTCATACAAAGAAAACCAGAAGTTCCCGGAGTAGAATCATTCATCTTCAAACCGACTGAACCTCTTGTATGGAAGGCGGGGCAATACTTACATTATGTCTTGCATCATGAGCCGACCGACAATCGAGGTAGCGACCGATGGTTTACCGTCTCTTCTGCTCCGTACGAGAAAAACGTGACGATAACGACGCGGCGCGCAAGCGAAAAGGGAAGCAGTTTTAAAGAAGCGCTCTTTGGCATGAACGTTGGTGAAGAAATAGAGATCTCAAGTGTGGAGGGTGAATTCACCATTGAGGATCCGTCCGCGGAATACGTATTTATCGCAGGCGGGATAGGTGTCACGCCGTACCATTCGATTCTCAAAGAAGCCGATAAAAATGGTACGAAACTCAAGGTCACGCTCATCTTTTCTAACCGCGACGATCAGGTGCCGTTCAAGGCAGAGCTGGAAGGCTTTGCTAAGAATAATCCGGATCTGCGCATTCATTATGTCACCGCACCGGATAGAATCGACGATTCCCGTATTGCCTCGATAGTCACTGATCTTAAAAAGCCGATATTCTACATCTCTGGTCCTGCTCCGATGGTCTTTTCGCTTTCCGAGACACTAGAAAAGATGGGCATCGAGAAAGAACACATAAAGCTCGACGATTTTCCAGGCTATGAAGGTATCTGATACGATTGAGCGATGAATTCCAAGCCTTTTGTATGGATCGGGATGGTAGTCGGCTCAATGATAGGTGGCTATATACCATCTCTCTGGGGAGATACCAATTTCTTTTCTTTTGCATCGCTCATACTCGGAACTATCGGGGCTATAGCGGGCATTTATATCGGCTTCAGGATGTCGAGATACTAAAATGAAATATTGGCTCTTGAAAACCGAAGGCGATGTATATCCGGTCGAACTTCTGGAAAAAGATGGAAAGAGTCCATGGAGCGGTGTGCGCAATTTCCGCGCGAGGAATTACATGCGAGACGACATGCAGATAGGTGATCGCTGCCTTTTCTATCACTCGAGCTGCAAAGTTCCCGGGGTCTATGGTTTTGCGAAAGTGGCTTCGAAGGCATATCCGGACCCGACGCAGTTTGATAGAAAATCTGACTACTACGACCCGAAAGCGACCGAAGAGCGGCCTATTTGGATGCTTGTCGACATCGCCTTCGAGAAGAAATTGAAATACCCGATAGACGCCGTCGCCATGAAAAAAGAAAAGGAACTCAAAGATATGCTTTTGTGGAAGATCCCGCGGCTATCTATTCAGCCTGTGGAAGAAAAAGATTTCAAATATATCGAGAAACTGGCGCGATAAAGATGATTTCAGAAAATATGCAGGATGGACATTACTCCGCTGATCAGGAGTTCTGGAATATTTAACTGAGCATATTCTGCGCCATAATTGGCAACAGCGCGTATGAGCCTCGCCAGAATGAAGAACGCCAAGATTATATACTCGGGTCGTTTAGCGATGCTTTTCAATGACGGTTCTTGTGCTGCGTATTCAAGCGCAAAGATCGCGAGAAACACCTCTAATACGCTAAAGAGCGGGAGAAAATATCGCGCAGGGTGATACTGTGCAAAAAGCATCAAGACGGCGAAGACTTCGGTTGAGAGCATCAGCCACAATAGGAAATCGCGCGGAAGCGACGTAAGGCGCGGCCGCGCAAATGCATATACGAAGGCGCTGAGGAACGAAAATGAAGGCAACAAGAATGCCCAAAAGGAGAAATCAAACGCGATGTGGGTTACGCGATTATCATTTATCCGATAGTGGATCCATTGGACATGCTGTACGGCATCTATATATAGATACGGATCAAGTGCCAGAAAGAAAAGTACCGCAAACCCTATAGTGATGAACGTACGTCTGGACGCGAAGTACCAGAGGTATGGCAAAGTAACCACGAGAAAGAACGCGCCGACGTCGATCCGCGTCGCAAATAATATGCCTGCGCACGCGCCTAGTAACGCCAGGATGCTGCGATCAGCTTTTCTTTCTCGCGCAATGAGAAGTAGTAACACGAACAGTACCGAAAGAACTATAGCTCCAGCAGAAGGCACGGTGGCTTTGGGATATATCGTGTTGGGCCCGAGAAGAACTACAGCGCACAGCCACCAAAGGCTCTTTGGGCGAAGGATGTAGCACGCCCAAGCGATAAGCGTGACCACGAGTGCCAAATATATGGAAAGCCCAATATGGTACGCGATATAGGGATCTATCGGGAGCTTCAGGAATAGCGCAATTGGCAGAAGCATCGCCGTTCCTGGATGCATTGGGCCTTCTCCTTCAATTGCAGGGAAAGTCCCTTGCGCAATCGTTACCGCCCCTTCGTACCAAAGCGGCTTGTCGGTATAGCTGCCTGCCGTAAGCCAGATGCAGAGTTGCGCGGCGAAAACGGCGCAGAAGATTCCGAGCCCAAAAAGAGCGATTTTTCTGGATACCGCAGGTAGCGGGGCGCTAGGCATTGTTCTCCTTCTCAGCCTGCGCCTGCATTTTCTCAAGATCGATGCGCTCCTTCATCTTTTCGAGTTCCGGATCCTTGATGTGAATACCTTGGGCTTTGCAGAGACGGTCCATGAGCTCGAGGATCTTGGTGATCTCTTCTTCGGAGCGGACGTTTATCTCGAAATCTATCTGCTGGCGGATGTCGGCGATCTTTGATTGTTTATTTTGGCTGATGAGAACGATGATGGAGAGGAATATCGCTTCAAGCGAAACCGTCATCGTAAGGAAATTGAAAGGGTATGGGTCAAACGGCCTGTTGCCGAAAAAGCCGCCATTGGCGAAGAACCATATTACGAAGAAAAAAGCATTGAGTATGAGAAAGGAAACCGTACCGAACTGCATCGTGAGGAAATCGGCGAATTCGTCGGTCCAGTTGCGCTCGAAATGAAGATTGGCGTGGAAATGCTCGTTCAGACGCTCCCTGGTAAGTTTTGTTCCTGGTTCGGGTACGAGCGGAAGCTTCTTGTGTTGGGCCATGGAGCAATTATCGCCTGCTTTTGTCTGCCTGCAAGGCTGGTTTATGCGCTTTTGGGTTTAGGCTCTTGCAAGAGCGATGAGGGATACTTTCGCTCCGACCTTGCGCAACACCTTTCCTGCGCTCGAAAGTGTCGCACCAGTCGTCGTTACGTCGTCGATCAAAATGACGTGCGTATTGTCGAATATGAAGGGATGCGCTTCGAATGCTTCCGATACGTTCGTAAGGCGTTCGGCACGGGAGAGCCGTGATTGCTGAGGGGTCTTCTTTATGCGGCGAATCGCTTCCTGTTCGATACTCGAGAGCGTGCCATCTTTAAATTCTTGCGGCAAATAGGAAAAGACTTTTTCCATCTGATTGAAACCACGCTCGCGCAGACGTGAAGCGTGAAGCGGCATCGGCACGAGCAGGATCTTTCGTACCGAAAAGGTCCGCATGCTCGAGAGTTCTTCGCGGAGGTAATCAGAAAGCGCCTCGGCTGAGAGGCGGGCGGCTTGTCCCGAGTGTTCGTACTTTAAAGCACGTATAAGGTCTGAGACAGCGGGGTCTTTATAGTCTAAAAGTGTCGTTATCTTCTCGCTCAAAAGCGAATGCTCTGTCGGCATGAGGGAAAAGTCTCTGATCGAGCGTTTACGAATGCGTGCGGCGCGGTCCCTTTCCGGAAGAATGACGTCGAGAATGGCCAGCCCGGCTTTTTTAAGGAATTCCATGCCGCTTTGCTATACTACTATTATGGAATTAACGCAAAAGAAGTGCGTGGCGTGCGAAGGAGATGTGCCGCCACTCAATAAGATAGAAGCGGATATACTTGTAAAACAGACTCCGGGCTGGATCGTCTCAGACGACGGAAAACTCCTCTCACGAGAATTCAAATTCAAGAATTTTGCCGAAGCACTCGCGTTTACTGATAAAGTCGGCGCTGTAGCAGAGAGCGAAGGACATCATCCGGACCTCGAGATGGGCTGGGGCTATGTGCGCATAAAGCTCACCACGCACGCTATTAAGGGATTATCTGAAAACGACTTCATCGTCGCCGCAAAAGTGAACACTTTGTAGTGCCTCTGGGTGGCAAGTTATCCACCTCGAACGAACAATTGTCACGTTTATCTTTCCGTACTTGCTAAACTACTTTTTATGAAAGGCGGGTACGCATTGTTCCGCTTCAAGATACTCCAATTCTTAATCGGAGCATGCATTCTCGTTTTGCCATCAATGGCCAGTGCCTTCACTTACTACTATACGGCGCATGACTTCGGTCCGGATTTGTACGGACATCAATGGAACATTTGGGATACCCACGATTCAATTATTTGGGACTGGAATGTTGATGAAGTGAATGGATATGAACATATCCGATTTAAGACGCTTCCGTATTCTGCGACATGCGCCGGGGATTGTGTTGTGCATGCAGTTGTCACGCATGATCCAACAACAGGATTTAATCCATCATCTGGAGCAGGCGAACTCGTTGCCGTAAATAGCTTCGAATTTCCACAGAGCTCTACGACTCAACATATTTACCGCGTCGATTATCAATGGCATTCAGCTGGCTATGACATCACGGTATACGATCAAACAACCTCAGCAACTACGAGCACGTCCACTGTCGCGATTACTCCTACTGCGGATATGGTGGATATGTTTGGCTCCCGTTGGAACTGGTCGCCACTATATTCGTACAACGGAGAATCTGACACTATCTTCCCATTTAGCTACTCGCCTAGTGTAATTCTTGCTGCAACAACCAGCGTAGATGGTGGCGGACCTGAAATGCAGACAACCCCGCACTATGTCATTACGGGGAGTTCGACCAAAAAGATACACACAATCACAAATAATATTAATTCAGATGCGACGTTCTATGCGGGCGAAATTTACAAGATATTCGGTGATATTTCCATCGCCAGTGGTCATTCCTTAACCATCCAACCGGGAGCGATTGTAAAATTCGACACTGCAGCAAGTAGTAGTATTACGGTTAATGGGACACTAACTGCGCTTGCCACTACATCCGATACATCAATTTTCTTCACCTCACTGAAAGATGACATTATAGGAGGCGACACGAATGGCGATGGGACAGCAACATCGTTTGCACCAGGAGATTGGGGCGGAATCGTAGTGAATTCAGGAGGCAGAGCGGATATCAGTCGAGCAGTTATTAGGTATGGCGGCAAGTCCATACCTATGCTCTATAACAATGGCGGAATTCTCAATATATCTACCTCAACGATTGTATTTAGCGCGAAATACGGCATAAAGAATTCCGCCGGAAGCACAACAATTTCGGGCTCAGATGTAGGTTTCAATGAGGACGGATTGTATGTAGATGGAGGCAATGCAGTCGTATACGCTACTAGTACACTTCACGATAATACGGCTTACAGCATCTACAACGATACGTCAAATATGATTTTTGCAAAAAATAATTGGTGGTCGGCTACGACTGGCCCGTACAATGCCAGTTCCAATCCTATAGGAACTACAACTAGCGCCGTGTCAGCATATGTTGATTTTGACCCATGGGTCGGCTCTACGACCCACCCTATGCCAACACACTATTTAGTCAGCGATACAGCAGTTGGATGTGGCATTATCGATGCCTGCTGGTCAGTTGCAAGCAATACCAGAAAATTACTCATCGCTACAAGCTCAGTAACGGTCTACACTTCGGAGTTGAATTCCGCAATACTTTCCAGCACATTGGGATCCTAAGCTTAGAATTCCACGTGGACAAGTTGTCG
>JADMIO010983869.1_pt1 | contig 35929 bp, 35 predicted proteins | sample 8958161 | NCBI WGS metagenome assembly JADMIO01 (sample SAMN16585339, study PRJNA669376) | soil metagenome | isolation source: Crop rotation soil | place: USA: Cullars Rotation, Alabama | collected 2011
CCGTGCCGCGCTTCACCTCGAACCTCGAGCCCCGAGCCTCGAGCCTCCCCAACACCTCTGGCCCCACGCCTCGCGCCTTAGGTATGTTGGCATCGTGAGATCCGCCCCCTTCATGCTCGCGGCCGCGCTGGTGGTCCCGGCGTCGGCGTCTGCCCAGGCTCTTGTCAGCATCAGTGCCGGTGCGACCATTGGCTCGACCCTCATCCGCGATCCGTTGCTCCGCGAGGGCAGCGAAACCACGCTCAAGCCCGCGGTCGCCCCCACTGGTGCGGTCGCGTTTTCCTACCCCACGGGAAAATCGGGGGGGTACCGGATCGGGCTCGAGCTGCGCTACGGCACCTCGACCCTCAACATCGATGACGGCGGCGAGCACGACACCATGGGGAAGCTGGCAACGCTTGCGGTCGCGGGATTCATCGAAGGCGCCGCACGCTGGGGAATCCGGTGGCAGGTGGGCGGCGGGAAGATCTTCTACCGGCCCGGCGAAAAGCGCGGCATTTTCCTCGACGAGTCACCCACGCGCTGGCTCGTGATCGCGGGTCTCAGGCGGGCATATCCCATCGGCAGGCAGCTGAGCCTGGTGGGCACCATTCGCTACGACTTTCATCAATTCACCACCCGCACGCTGCAGGCCCGTGACTACCAGTTGACGCAAGGCATCCATCGGGTGGGACTGCTCGTCGGAGTGGAGCGATCGTTCTGATGCGCAGTCGCCTTGTTGCTTTCGCCACGCTCGCGGCCGTCGCCGCGTGCCAGTCCATCGTCGCACCACCGATCCGGAGCGCCGACGTTTACGAGTGGCGCTACCTCAACAGCAAGGGCGCCGGGGGCGTCGACACGCTGTCGTTCCACTGGCTCCGCACCGCACTGCCAGTTCGGATTTATGTGGCCCCCGGCAGCGCACTTGAGCCATATGTCGCGCAGGCGATCACGCGCTGGGAATCGGCGTTCCTGTACGGTGAGTGGCGCGGCGTGATGGTGAATGACTCCGCGAACGCCGACGTAATCTTCGAGAATGTCATTCCCGCCGTCGAAGGCGGCCTGCTGCGGCTCCGTGCACGCGCACCCGAATGCACCGGCGAGACCGACGGCCCCGATCCCGACATCCGCGTGTGGGCGTTGCCGATCCATTCCTACGTCTGGTCCAACACCGGCGGCAACGTGCCGGGACTCGCAAAGTGCTACAGCCTTACGGTCACGCACGAAATGGGACACACCCTCGGCATCATTCATCCGCATTCGCCCAACGCCACCGACATCATGTACGCCTTCCCGGTCGTCGACAGCCTGAGCCAGCGTGACCGGCAAACCATCGTCACCGCGTATCACACCAATCCAAACGTCACGGCCGTCAAGCTGCCCTGAGACGGCGTTTCACCTTCTTGGAGAACCGATGACAGCGACTGCCCCATCGCCCGACGTTGCCGCGCCCGCGTGGGTTCGGCATCCCCGCCTCATCTCCTGGGTGCAGGAAATCGCTGCGCTCACGAAGCCGGCGTCGGTGCACTGGTGCGATGGTTCCCAGGCGGAATACGACACGCTCTGCGAGCAGATGGTGAAGAGCGGCACGCTCATGCGCCTCAACCCCGCCAAGCGCCCCAATTCATTCCTGGCCTGGTCGGACCCCAACGATGTCGCGCGCGTGGAGGACCGGACCTTCATCTGCAGTCAGCGCAAGCAGGACGCGGGTCCCACCAACAACTGGGTTGACCCGCGCGAAATGCGCGAGAAGCTGCAGGGCCTGTTCGACGGGTGCATGCGCGGCCGCACCATGTACGTCATCCCGTTCTCGATGGGGCCCATCGGCTCGCCGCTCTCGCACATTGGCGTCGAAGTGTCGGACTCGCCCTACGTCGTGGTGAACATGAAGATCATGACTCGCATGGGACGCGCCGTCATGGACGCGCTCGGCGAGAGCGACTTCGTACCCTGCGTACACTCGGTCGGCAAGCCGCTCGCGCCGGGCGAGAAGGACGTTGCCTGGCCGTGCAACGCCGAGCAGAAGTACATCGTGCACTATCCGGAAGACCGGGAGATCTGGTCGTTCGGGTCGGGCTACGGCGGCAACGCGCTCCTCGGCAAGAAGTGCTTTGCATTGCGCATCGCTTCGGTGATGGGTCGCGATGAAGGCTGGATGGCCGAGCACACGCTGATCCTCGGCGTTGAGGATCCTGACGGGCAGAAGACTTATGTCGCCGCCGGATTTCCCAGCGCGTGCGGCAAGACCAACTTCGCGATGCTCATCCCGCCCGAGGGATACGAAGGATGGAAGGTCACCACCGTCGGCGACGACATCGCGTGGATTCGCCCGGGCCCCGATGGTCGCCTGCGCGCGATCAATCCCGAGGCGGGCTACTTCGGCGTCGCACCAGGCACGTCGTACGATACCAATCCCAACGCCATGCGCACGATGGAGACGAACTCGCTCTTCACCAACGTCGCGCTGACCGAGGATGGTGACGTGTGGTGGGAAGGCATGACCAAGGAGCCGCCGGCGAAGCTCACTGACTGGCACGGCAAACCGTGGACACCCGAGAGCAAGACGCCTGCGGCGCATCCCAACGCGCGCTTTACCGCGCCGGCATCGCAGTGCCCCTCGATCGATCCGTGCTGGGAAGATCCCGCCGGCGTCCCGATCGCCGCGTTCGTGTTCGGTGGACGCCGCGCAACGACCGTTCCGCTCGTCTACCAGGCGTTCAACTGGAGCTTTGGCGTCTACCTCGGCGCGACGATCGGATCGGAGACTACCGCGGCGGCCGCCGGTGCGACGGGCCAGGTGCGGCGCGATCCGTTTGCGATGCTGCCATTCTGCGGCTATCACATGGGCGATTACTTCAACCACTGGCTGCAGATGGGGCGCGGACTCAGCGAGCCCCCGCGCATCTTCTGCGTCAACTGGTTCCGCAAGGACGCAAGCGGGAAGTTCATCTGGCCGGGATACGGGCAGAACATGCGGGTACTCGAATGGATCGTGGGTCGCGTGCGCGGTCGGGCATCGGGCATCGAGAGCCCGATCGGCTGGATGCCGCGCTACGAGGACCTGCGATGGACCGGCCTCGACTTCAAGCGCGACACGTTCCTCAAGCTCATGGCGGTGGACCGCGAACAGTGGAAGGGCGAGCTGCTCTCACACCGCGAGCTGTTCGAGAAACTCTACGATCGCCTGCCCCAGGAATTCATGTTCATGCGCGAGCTTACGCTGTCCGCACTGTGGCGAAGCCCCGAGCATTGGCAGCTGGAGGCGGAGACTGTTTGAGGCGTCAGCTGTCAGGTGTCAGCTGTCAGGTGTCAGGAGACGGTGATTTGCCAACTTCGGTGACGGGCCCGGGCTGGCAGGTGCTTCCCCGGATGCTCCTGACAGCTGACGCCTGACAGCTGATGCTTACCGGGGAAGTCATCCGCGACCCCGTCTGGGACAACATCCGTCTCGAACCGGTCGCCGTCGCTGCCATGGACACACCGGCGATGCAGCGGCTGCGCTACGTGCGGCAACTCGGTCACGCCTTCCTCGTCTATCCCGGCGCCACGCACACGCGATTCGAGCATGCGCTCGGCGCCTATCATCTGGCACGCCGGGCGCTCGCCACGCTCGAAGAGCGCGGCGACCTGGCCGGGCTCTCCACCGAGGAGTGCCTGGCAATCCGCATCGCGGCGCTGCTCCACGACATCGGACACTATCCTTTTTCGCACGCACTCGAGGAAGCCGGTTTCGTCGACCACGAAACGCTCGGCGCCGCGCGTCTCGCCGAGGGCGCGCTTGGCGACGTACTCCGCGGCATTGGCGGCGACGCGTTCATCGCGAAGGTTGCCGCGCTGATCCAGGGCCGCAGCGTGTCACCGCTGGCGGGACTGGTTTCCGGTTCACTCGACCTCGACAAGATCGATTATCTCAGTCGCGACGCGCGCATGTGCGGTGTGCCGTACGGCGTCGTCGACGTCGACCGGCTGCTCGCGTCGATTGTGCTCGTCGACACGGGCGACCGCCGCGAAATTGGCGTGCAGGAAAAAGGGACCAGTGCGCTCGAGTCGCTGCTGTTCGCCAAGTACCAGATGTACCGCAACGTTTACTGGCACCACGCTGTCCGATCGGCGACCTGCATGTTCAAGCGCGCAGTGCGCGCGACGGTTGCCGCGGGCGCGATCGATCTTGAGTCGATCGCCAGCGCCACCGATGGCGACCTCATCAGCCGGCTGGTGGATAGCGACCCCACCGGTCTCACGGCGGCGGTGCAGCAACGCCGGCTTTACAAGCGCGCACTCGACGTCCCTGCCAGTGAAGTCCCCGACGATGTGGTGTTCTGGATTGCGACCGACGTCGACGCGCTCGAACGCGCGGAGGACCAGCTCGCCACCGAGCTCGGCCTGCCACGCCACGGTGTACTGATCGATTTTCCCGCGCGCGCGTCAATGTTCAGCGTGAACCTGCCGTTGCTCACGCGCACTGGCGATGTGGAACGGTTGACGGACGAAGGCCGCGCCGGCCATCTGGGCCTGCCGGGTGTCGCGGATGCGCTCTATCAGAGCGCGCGCCGGCTGCGGGTGTTTACGAGTGAGCCGCGTGAGCTGTCGGCGGTCCCGGGGGTGATCAGGGCGGTGCGCGGTGAGCGGTGAGCGGTGAGCGATGAGCGGTGAGCGGTGAACGGTGAACGGTGAACGGTGAACGGTGAACGGTGCCCGGGAAGTTAGAGCTTCTCGCCTCTGGCCTCTGGCCTCGGGCCTCAGGCCTTCATAACCGGTATCTCCCCCGTCGGCGGCGACACGGCCTCAATCCGCACCAGGATGGCGGTGATGTTGTCGAGCCCGCCGCGCCGGTTGGCGCCGGCGATCAACTTGTCGACAATCAGCTCCAGGTCGCCGCCCTCCGCCATGATGACGCGCACGTCTTCGTCGTCGAGCATGCCCGTGAGGCCATCTGACGCGAGCAGCAGCAGGTCGTCGGGCTCGAGCGTGCCGAGGAGCAGGTCGGGCGTCACGTCGCTGCTCGAACCCACGCAGCGCGTGATCACGTTGGCATACGGATGGACGCGCGCTTCTTCCGGCGTGAGCCGGCCAGCGTCGACCTGCTCCTGCACGTAACTGTGATCCTTCGTGAGCTGCGACAGCACGCCGCCGCGCAGCAGGTACGCGCGTGAGTCGCCGACCTGCCCGATCAGGTACCGACGCGGGAGCAGGTTGAGCACCGTGACCGTCGTGCCCATGCCGCGCTTTTCCTGCTCCTGTATCGTGCGCTGGAAGATCGCGCCGTTGGCCGAGCGAATGGCGCCGACCATCTGCGCCATCATTTCGTCGTCGCTCATGCCGCGCACCGGGCGGAAATTCTCCGCAATGATGCGCGTAGCCATTTCGCTCGCCACTTCGCCGGCCGCGTGGCCGCCCATGCCGTCGGCCACGATGAACAGTCCACGTTCGTCGGCCATGAGGTAGGTGTCTTCGTTGCTTGAACGCACCACGCCCACATCGGTGCGGGCCGCGCAGGAAAACTGCATCAGGCCGGCCGCGTGATGAAGTACGCCGCGATGGCGAGAGCAATCACCGCGAGCACGTACCACAGCGCGCGGGAACGACGCACCGCGCGCATTTCGGGCAGCATCATCCTCGGCGAGGCGACCGGCAGGTCGGCGGCGCGGTCGCGCGGGATGAACACGAGTGTCGCGTCACCGAGCTGCAGCGTCGACCCCGGGGCAATCGGGAACGGCTCGGTGACCTTTGTGCCGTCGATCCAGCTGCCCGCCTCCGACTCGAGATCCCCGAACAGCCACACACCGTCCCGGAGCCGAATCTCGGCGTGCGCCAGGCTCACGGAAGGGGCCGCCAGCACCAGGTCGTTGTCGGGGCCGCGACCGAGCCGGGTCACGCTGTGGTTCACGGGGACCGCGCGCTGACCCTTGCCGCCGGAGCGGATCAGGATGGTCGCGAGGGCCGGACCGCGGAGGTCCGGAATCGTGGGGATGGCGGGCGCGAACGCGCTCGCACTGCGCGTTGTGGCTGGCGTTTCGTCCAGGGCTGACTCCACCGTCGGTGAACCGTGACCTGATCCAGGCGAAACCTATCCGTCGGCGGGGCAGCGGGGCAAGAATCATGCACTCGCCCGGTGTGCCGGCTGGCCGCGCTGGAGCCGATATAACCGGGAATACAGGCCGCCTCGCCCCAGCAACTCCCGGTGGTTGCCCTCCTCGCGCAGCTCGCCATGATGGAATACCAGGATGCGGTCGGCGTCGAGCACCGTTGCCAGCCGGTGCGCCACGATGAGCGCGGTGCGGCCCGAACGCAGCCCCGCCAGCGCCCGCTGCAGCCGGGCCTCGGTGTCGGGGTCGACGGAACTCGTGGCCTCGTCGAGCAGCAGCACCGGAGGATCGCCCGCCAGCGCCCGTGCAAACGAAAAAAGTTGCCGCTCACCCACGGACAGCGAACGCCCCCGTTCGGCAACGGCATGATGCAGGCCGCCGGGAAGGCGCTGCACAAGCGCATGCGCGCCGACGACGCGCAACGCGTCGTCCAGTGCTTCGTCGGGCAGCGATCGATCAAGCCGGAGGTTGCGCCCCAGGTCGCCGCGAAAAAGGAACAGGTCCTGGGGCACGAAGCCGACGCTGGTCCGCAAGGCCTCGGGGCTCCATTCAGCCACGTCAACGCCGTCCAGCAGCACCCGGCCCCGCGTCGGTGCATAGAAGCGGAGCAGCAATGACAGGATGGTCGTCTTCCCCGCCCCGGTGTGACCCACCAGCGCGACGGTCTCGCCCGCCGCGACCGTAAACGACACATCGCGCAGCGCCCAAGGCGCCTCCGGCGAGTAGCGGAACCACACGTGATCAAACGTGATCTCACCGCGGATGGGCGTCGCGATTGCCCGCGGAGCAGCCGGCGGCGGAACTTCGACCGGTGTGTCGAGCAAGCGGAACAATCGCTCGCCGCTGGCCATGGCGCTCTGCAGCAGGTTGAACTTCTCGGCCAGATCCTGCATGGGCTGGAAGAACCGCCGCAGCAACTGGATGAACGCCGCGAGCACGCCAACGGTGAGGCCCATGCCCAGGGCGTCGCCGGTGATGCGCGTGCCGGCGTACCAAAGCAGCAGCGCCACGGCCGTGGAAGTCAGGAATTCGACCACCGGAAACAGCAGCGCGTACTGCCGGATCCCGCGCAGCTGTGCCCGCAACTGCAGTGCATTCACGTCGGCGAACGTTTTCGCCACTGCGGCTTCACGATCGAACAGCTGCACCACGCGAACACCCGACAGGTGTTCCTGCAGGAAGCTGTTCACGCGCGCCGCGAGCGTGCGCATGTCGCGGAAGGCTTCGCGCATCGACCGGCGGAAAAACATCACCACAACCACCATCGCCGGCAGCACCGCGAACGCCACAAGCGCCAGCCGCCAGTTCACCACCAGCATCATGCCGCTGATCGCGACGAGCGTTGCGACATCACCGATTACAGTCACGACGCCCGACGAGAACAGGTCGTTGAGTGTCTCGACGTCGGACGTGACGCGCGTCACGAGTCGCCCCACCGGCTGGCGATCGTAGTAGGGCACGCTCAGGTCCTGGAGATGCTGGAACAGTTCCGCGCGCAAGTCGGCCATCACGCGCTGCCCCACCCACGTGGTGAGTACCGTCTGCGCGTATTCGCCGGCAAAGCTCAGCAGCAAGGCCGCGAGGAAGATTCCGCCAAGCAGCATGAGCTCCGCGACGTCATGCGCCGGAAGAGTGACATCGAGCGCCCGCCGCGTGATGCCCGGACCCACCAGCGCGAGCGCGGCCTCCGCCAGCAGCAACAGCACCGCGCCGGCAACCGCGAGCCGGTACGGACGCGCATACCCCAGCAGGCGTTTGACAATCTGCGGATCGGTGGCGTGCGAGGTCGTGTCGTCGGGCAGTACACCTGCGGTCACGTCGCGGGGACCTCGATCGAGCGGAGCCCTCGGCGCACCCAGGTGGAGAATACGACGAACCCGGCGGCGATCGTGAACCACGTCAGGATGCAGCGCCACACCAGCGTATAGATCGCGGTGAGTTCGCGGGGCAGGAACGCGCTCATCACGAGCGTCGACAGCGCCTCGGCAACGCCGGCCGCGCCGGGGGTGGGAGCGAAGTAGTTGAGGAACGTGATCAGCGTTTGCAGCAGCAGGACGTCGGTGAACGGCACATCGAGTCCGATGGCGCGCAGCGCGACGAACCCTGCCAGCAGCTTGTTCGCATGACTCGGTCCCGAGAGGATGATGGCCCAGAGGAGCGCCAGCCAGCCCCGCGGTGTGTTGAACGCCACCATGCTCTCGTGGGCCTGATCGATGCCCGCGCGCAGGTCATTGAGGCGCGCGGCCACGCGCGTGCTTCGCTTCCCGAGTGCCGTCGCGATGCGGTGTACACCGGCAGAGATGAATCGCGGCGCCACCAGCACCAGCAGCAGCAGCACACCGAGCACGGCGAAAATCGCCATGCTGCCCTTGAAGAGGTCAAGCAGCGACAGGCCAAGAATGTTGCCGTGTTCACCGAGTGAACGGCCGGCGCCGAGCAGCAGCGCGAGCGGGCCGCTGATTGCAAAGAACACCACCGTCGCGATGAACGACATCAGTGTGGTGGTCATCGCCTTCGGCACCGGCACGCCGGCGCGCTTCATCGCGTAGATCATCATCGGGCTCGCACCCGCCTGCAGCGGCGTGAGATACGAGCCCCACGCGCCCATGCCACCCGCGATGATCAGGCCGCCGATGGGCGGTCGCGGGTGAATGTGGCGCGCCAGGATCCACAGCCGCAGCCCGCCGCCAAACCAGTCCATCGATGCAAGCACGAGTCCCACGAAGATCCAGCGCCAGCGGAGCTGCGACAGCGATGCGATGAATGCGCCGGCGCCATCACCGTACAGCACCACGGCGATATACGCGACCAGCGAAATGAGGACGAACAATGCGAAGCCCTGCCGGAGGCGGGCAGGAGTGAGGAGAGGCGCCTTGGGCATCGTTGCATGAACGTACCACTTGGAGCCGGGAGAGAGAAGAGAGACAAGAGATGAGAGAACGGCGCGGATCGCTCGCGCGACGCGCGGCGCGGTGTCATTACGTTTCGGCCGTGAAACCGGTACTCCGCATCGTGGGCGCGCGCCAGCACAATCTTCGCGGTATCACGCTTGACATCCCCCGCCGCACGCTCACCGTCATTACTGGGCCATCGGGCAGCGGCAAGAGCTCGCTCGCATTCGACACGATCTATGCCGAGGGGCAGCGGCGGTACATCGAGTCGCTGTCAACGTACGCCAAGCAGTTCCTTGAACGCATGCCCAAGCCGGCGGTCGACCGCATCGAAGGACTCGCGCCGGCGGTGGCCATCGAACAACAGGCACCGGCGATGTCGTCCCGTTCAACCGTGGGCACGGCCACCGAGTTGTACGATCATCTCCGCCTGCTCTGGGCGCGGGTCGGCGAACCGTTCTGCATTCGCTGTGGCGGCCCGGTCCGGCGGGACACGCCGCAGGCCGCTACCGATGCCATCATCTCGGCCGGCCCTGGTCGCGTGCAGATCGCGTTTCCACTGCCCGCACCGGCCCGCGTCAACCACGCCACCACCGTCGAGAACCTTCGCGCGCTTGGCTTCGTGCGCATCGTGGTCGATGGCGCTGCGCATCACCTCGATGAGCTGCCCGCCGGCACTGACCTGGGCGCCGCGAATGAAGTGCTCGTCATTGTCGACAGGCTCACTGCCGATCAGTCGCAGGCTGGCCGCATCGCGGAAGCGATCGCGACCGCGTTCACCGAGGGCGAAGGCATTGCCCTCGCTCTGTTCGAAACGCAGCGGCTCCGGTTCACGGAGTTTCTCGCCTGTAGCGTGTGCGACACTCCCGCGCCGCTCATCACGCCGGCGCTGTTCTCGTTCAACAATCCGCGCGGCGCATGCTCGCGATGCAATGGCTTCGGTGCGATCCTGGAATACGACCTGTCGCTCGTCGTGCCCGATCCCGAGCGATCGCTCAGCGATGGCGCCATCGACCCGTGGACCAAGCCGCGGTATGAAGCGCGGCGGAAGCTGTTGATCGCTACCGCCAAAAAGCTCGGCGCCGACCCCAATGCGCCGTGGCGCACGCTGTCAGCTTCGGTGCGCGAAACTCTGCTCCGCGAAACACGCGGCCGCTATCTCGGGATTTTTCCGTTTCTCGAGTCGCTCGAGGAGAAACGTTACAAGCAGTATATCCGGGTATTCCTGCGGCAGTACCAGCTCGCGCATCAGTGCCCCGCGTGCCTGGGCACGCGACTCCGGCCCGAGCCGCTCGCGGTGCGAATCAACGGCGACTCCATTGCCGACGTCACTGCGCTCACCATCGACCGCCTGCAGGAATGGTTCGCGCGGCTCGAACTCGGGCCGGCCGCGCGCGAGGTGGCCGACCTCATTCTCGATGAAGCGACCGCACGGGTCACGTACCTGCGCGACGTGGGGCTAGGCTACCTCACGCTGGATCGCCAGACTCGCACGCTCTCGGGCGGCGAGGCCCAGCGCATCGCGTTGTCGAATGCGCTCGGTTCACGGCTCGTCGATGCCATCTATGTCCTCGACGAACCATCGATCGGCCTCCACCCGCGTGACACCGATCGCCTGCTAGCGCTGCTGCGCCGTTTGCGCGACCTCGGCAACACGCTGGTGGTGGTGGAGCACGATCTCGCAGCCATCCGCGGCGCCGACTGGATGGTGGAGCTGGGCCCCGGCGCGGGCGAACACGGCGGCCGCCTGGTGCACGACGGTCCCGTGGCCGAGGCGCGTGGCACGCTCACCGCCGATTATCTCGACGGGACGAAAAGGATCGGGATTCCCAGCCTGCGACGTCCGCTCGGGCCCGCGTGGCTCGAGGTGAAAGGCGCCCGGCTCCACAACCTCAACGGCGTCGACGCGCGCATCCCGCTCGGCACGCTGACCGCCATCACCGGCGTCTCGGGGTCGGGCAAGAGCACCCTCGCGTACGACGTCATCTATCGTCAGCTCGAACGCCTCATTCAGGGCGAACACTCGGCGAAGACGCACCTCGGGGAAGCGGTCGGCGATGTCGACCGCATCAAGGGTTGGGAATTGATCAGCGACGTGGTGCTCGTCGACCAGACACCCATCGGTCGCACGCCGCGATCCAATCCCGTGACATACATCAAGGCATTCGACGAAATCCGTGAACTGTTCGCCGCGCAACCGCTCGCGCGCGAACGCCGGTACACCGCGGCGACCTTTTCATTCAACGTTGCCGGTGGGCGCTGCGAGGCGTGCGAAGGCGCTGGCCTCGTGAAGGTCGAGATGGTGTTTCTGGCCGATGTGTTCGTGCCGTGCGACGTGTGCGGCGGCAAGCGGTTCAAGCGCGAAGTGCTCGACGTGCGGGTGCGCGGCGTCAACATCCACGACGTGCTGCAGTGGAGCGTCGACGAGGCCATCCAGCGATTCCGCCACCAGGCGCGCCTCGGCGCCGCGCTGTGGCAGCTGCAGCAGGTGGGCCTGGGTTATCTCCGCCTGGGACAGCCGGCGACAACGCTCTCAGGTGGCGAGGCGCAACGCCTCAAGATCGCGCGCGAATTGCTCGGCGCACAGAAGAAGCGGGGCCGCAAGCTCTACCTGCTCGATGAGCCCACCACCGGCCTGCACCTTGACGACGTGCGCGTGCTGATCGGCGTGCTCGACAAGCTGGTCGATGCGGGACACACGGTCGTGGTGATCGAACATCACCTCGACGTGATCAAGCGCGCCGACTGGGTCATTGATCTGGGGCCCGATGCGGGACCCGCGGGCGGCCACGTGGTCGCAATGGGCACTCCCGAAACGGTGGCCAACACGCCCGATTCATGGACTGGGCGCTATCTCGCGGAAGTGCTCACGAACGAGTGAGCGCGCGGGCCTCACGCTGCAGCAGTTCCCACACGCGCAACACATGCTCGCGCTCCGTCCGGAAGCTCCCGATCGCGACGCGAATGGCGTACTTCCCGCCCAGACGCGTATGCGTGAGGTGCGCGACGCCGTGCGCGTTCACGTTCGCGATCAGTGCGGCGTTGTGTTCCGCGAGTTTCCCCTCGTTACCGCGAAGCGCCGCGGGCACGTGCCGCAGGCACACGAGTGCCAGCGGCGCCGGCGCCATGAGCTCAAACTCGGCGGCCGCGCTCACGAGAGCGGCAAGGTCGCTACCCAACGCGATGTGTTTCCGGATCATGCCCCGCAGCGCGTCCGCGCCATACGTGCGCAGCACGAACCACAGCTTGAGCGCGCGGAAGCGCCGTCCCAGCGGGATACCCCAGTCGCGGAAGTTGACGGCGGCGGAGTCACGGTCGTGGCGGGTGCGCAGGTATTCGGGGGTCACGCTGAACGCATGCAGCAATGCGTCGACATCGCGAACGAAGTACGCGGAACAATCAAAGTTGGTCATCAGCCACTTGTGGGGATTGGTGACCATGGAGTCCGCGAATTCAACGCCGTCGAGCAATGGCCGGATCTCGGGCACGATCGCCGCGGAACCACCGTACGCCGCATCAACGTGGAACCACGCGCGATGGCGCGCCGCGATTTCACCAATCACGCGCAATGGATCGCATGCCGTGGAAGACGTGGTGCCCATCGTCGCAACCACGATGCCCGGGACGAGCCCCGCCTCGACATCGCGCTGCATTGCAGCCGCGAGGTCGTCGGCACGCATCGCAAAATGTTCGTCCACGGCGATGACGCGCTGGCGCTCGCTGGGTATCGCCGCAAGTCGAGCGGCCTTGGCGACCGACGAGTGTGCCTCCGACGATGCGTAGGACACAAACCGGGACGCATGGTCGCCGGCGCGCGCGCGCGCCGTGAGGAACGCAACGAGGGTCGCCGATGACGCGGTGTCCTGAATCACGCCAGTAAAGCTCTCGGGCAGCCCGAGCAGCTTCCGGTACCACTCCATTACCACCTGCTCGAGTTCCGTCGCCGCGGGCGACGTCTCCCAGCTCATGCACTGCGCGCCGAGGCCGGCGGAGAGCAGCTCGCCCAGGACGGAAGGTGGTGAAGAATTGGAGGGGAAGTACGCGAACCATCCGGGATGACCCCAATGGGTCATGCCGGGCACGATGTACTTCTCGAAATCGAGAAGCACCTGGTCAAACGGTTCGGCGTGGAGTGGTGCTTCGGGCGGGAGCGCCCGGCGGATCTCGCCGGGCGTTACGTCGGGAACGACGCGCCGCGATTCAATGTCGCGGAAGTAATCGGCCAGCCAGTCGACGATGTCGTGACCGTGCCGGCGGAACGCGTCGGGGTCCGTTTACTTCTCTTCCTTGAAGGCCGTGTGCCGCTTGAGCGTCGGGTCGTACTTCCGGAGCTCCATGCGGTCGGGATGCTTCTTGGGATTCTTGGTCGTCACGTAGACGTACGCGCTCTCGCTGCTCCGGAGCTTCACCTGGATGCGGCCCTTCTTCGCCATGTCTCGTTCCTCGCCTTACCAGGAAGCCTTGCGCACACCGGGAATCATCCCGCTGAGCGCCATTTCACGGAACGCAATGCGCGACAGGCCAAAGCGGCGCACGTACCCGCGCGCGCGGCCGGTCATCTGGCACCGGTTGACGACCCGCACCGGCGATGCGTTGCGGGGCAACGCCTGCAGCTTGCGGTTCGCGGTTTCCTTCTGTGCCGGCGTGGCGGTCAGGCTCGCGACGACAGCCTTGAGCTTCTTCCGCTGCTCGCCGTGCTTGGCTGCGAGCTTGGTGCGCTTGAGGTTGCGCTGGATCGAACTGGTTTTCGCCATCGGACTGCGTCTCCAAGGGTGATTGAACGACAGCCGGGAAAGATGGGGGTCTCTGACCCGATTTTCAAGATCCACCCTTGGCGAGCGCCACAGATACGTCCGCGAAAAGGCCGTTCTGCTGCTGCCGGTTCAGGCAGTTAAGTGCTGCCGCCAGCTTGCCTTGCAGGTTGCGTAGCATGCCGTTCCTGCCCTGCCCCACCCCCCAGCTCCGATGGGCGTTCCAGTCGGAACTGGCCGCCCCCTCGTCGCCCCCAAAACATGACGCCCGCGGCACCCAGTTGGCGATGATCACCGATACATCCGCGAAGGTGTCCGCCAGCTTCTCGTTCGTCGCCTCCCGACACCCGAACAGAATGCCGGTCTTGTTCTTGAGATCGTCGCCGATCCGGGACGCGGACTGCTGCTGGATCCAGGAATAGTGTGCGTTGCGATCCGTCGATGCCGCCCCCGGGTCGTCAAAGCACTTGCTGCCGCCCGTCGCGGGATTGATGGCGGCGACGCCATTGCCCCACTGGTACGTGAACTTGAACGTGATGTCACCCTCGTCGTCCTTGTGCAGCACGATCCGCGGCGACCCATCCCACCACTTCACGCGCATCGTGAGGACGAAGTCTTCCTTGGGCATCGAGCTGCCGTTGGGAATCAGCGGCGAGCATCCCACCTCGGTCCGTTCGCCGTTGGGCACGCGGTAGTTCAATCCTCCGTTGAGCGATTCGCTCGTGAAGTCACCCCGCTCGTATCCTGAGCTCGTCCTGACATTGGAGCCGCAGCCGAACGTCGCATAGTCATTGCCGGGTCCATTCACGAGCACCGACGTCTTGGCATTGAGCCCGAAGAACCCGTCGCCGGTCTCAACCTGCGTCTTGAGATTATTGAGCACGATGTCGACGTCCAGCCTGCGGAGCCCGCCGGGGTTCATGCGTTGCCATGACATGCCGCGCATCTCCCGCAACTCTGTGGGCCAGAGCAGCGTCTGTCGCGGCCCGCCAAAACCCTGTGTTGTCACGTCGATCTTCACGAGGTTCCAGTGGGCCTGCGCGCCGAGCGTCGCATGGGCCGCGATCACGAACGCGAGGGCGATAGTTGCCGGCTTGCGTGACATGGGACGCTCCGTGTGTTTGCCTATTAACGCCTCAACGCCCCCGTCCCCGCATCCAGGCGCGTCACGAACTGGTCGGCGTCACCGAGACTCGAGAGAAAGACGGCTGTGGTGCTGGGATCGAAGTCGACTTGGCCGAAGAATCTTCCCACTGCCCAGAGCGTGCCGTCCGACGCGATGGCTGCACCGCTCGTGATGGCGAAGTTGAAGTCGCCCGCGATGACGGCGCTCACCGGCACAACCCAGCGCAGGGAGATCGCGGAGGAGAACGACGCGATGAATGCATCGGCCGCGCCGGCGGTGCCGAGTCCGGTGATGATCTGCACACCCGGTCCGGGGTCGAAATCGACGGCGCCCTGGAACGAGCCACCTACGTACAGGTTGCCGCTCGCATCACGCGCCAGGACGGACACGGCGTCGTTGCCGGCGCCGCCAAACTCGCGCGCGAGTCCGATGAACGCGCCCGTGGATGCGTACTGCGCCAGAAACACGTCGCCGGCGCCCTGACTCACCACCAGCACCGCATTCGCACTCGGATCGAGATCGGCGCTGCCGGTGAAGTTCCCGGCGACATCGATCAGGCCGCTCGACTCGAGCACGATGCTGTTGGGCGGAATGTTGTCGGCGCCGGTGCCGCCGCCGCGCACGGCCCACTGCAGTCCCAGCGTTGGCGCAAGACGAGCGAGGAAGAAGTCCGTGTCGCCGGCAGACGTGAGCAGCACCGGTGCCAGCGCCGATCCGAACGTGGCAATGTTGCGGAAGCTGCCGGCGACGATCACGTCGCCATCGGCACGCACCGCTGCGACGTTGGCTGCGTCGTCTTCCGTGCCACCGAATTGTACGGCGCCGAGGAAGTTGCCGTCGGTAGAGTAGCGCGCCGCAAACCCGTCGGTGCCGCCGCGCGACACGAGGATGGTTGCGCCACTGCCCGGGTCGAAATCGACGGATCCGCTGAACGATCCGGTGACAATGATGCTGCCATCGTTGGCGATCGCGACGCCGTGTCCTTCGTCTCCGCCGCTGCTGCCGATGCCAATCGCCCACACACACGTGCCCGCTGTGGTGAGCCGCATCAGCAGGATGTCACGATCGCCGGCGTTCGGAACGACCTTGCCGTTGCACACGGCGCCGCTGGTTGCGTAGCCCGTCACGTACAGCGCGCCGCCGCTCAGCTTCATGTCGACCGGCACGTCCGCGCCCGTGCCGCCAATCGCGTACACCCACTGGAAGGTGCCGTCGCTGCGATACCGCGCGACCGAGATGTCGTACAGGCCCGTGGCGACGCGCTCCGTTGCGCTGGCACTCGGATCGAAGTCGGTGGTGCCCGAGAAATATCCCGCGACGTATCCACCGCTCGCGTCAGTCACGACGACGCGCGCGAAATCAGGATCGAATGATCCGAAGCGGAACGGGAAGAGTGGCGCGGATGGTGGTGGTGGCGGATTGACGATGCCGCCATCGGGTTCAAACGGTGCGCGGCAGCTCGCGAAGGCAACGATCGCAGCGAGCAGCGGGACCATGCGGAGCGGACGGGCCGGATTCAGCATCGATCTCCAGTATCGGAGGACACGCCGCAGGCGAGAATCATCACCCGACCTGATCCCGAAACTCCCGAGGAGGGACTCGAACCCCCGACCCGCTGATTAACAGTCAGCTGGATCTCGTCCCGAGACCGTACCTCGCTGGCGTTACAACAACTTAGCCCGCCCCACCGGTCGCTCCAAAGCCCCGGGATCACCCTGTGGTCCCTGAACAATCCCTGAACATTGGGATTCCACCGACCGGAGCACATCTATATGACCGCTGTGATGGACCGCCCTGCCGTCTCAAACGGCAACGCCGAGACGGGCGATTTCAAGTACGTCGTTCTCCCGCTCGAAATGTTGGAAGAGTCTCCCGACAACCCGCGCAAACACTTCGAGCCGGTGGCCCTGCAGCAGCTCGCGGACAGCATTCGCGAACATGGCGTGCTCACCCCGCTCATCGTCCGTGAGCTCGGCGACGGGCCCCACATGATCGCGGCCGGACACCGCCGGCGCCGCGCCACTGAAATGGCCGGGCGCACCGAAGCCCCGTGTCTGATGCGCGAGATGAGCGACGTCGAGTTCCTCGAGTTGCTCACCATCGACAACCTGCAGCGCGACGACCTGCACCCAATGGAAGAGGCGCAGGGGTTCAGGACGCTCATGACCGGTGCCGGGTACGACATCCCCAAGATCGCGGCACGGATTGGGAAGTCGACGAAGTACGTGTACGACCGGGTGAAACTCCTGCAGCTGATCAAGCCGGCACAGCAGATGTTCCTCAACAACGAGTTCACGGCTGGTCACGCCATCCTGCTCGCTCGGCTGACGCCGAAGGACCAGGAGCGCGCCATCGGGGAGAACGACGGGAGGTGGGGCAAGCTCGAGGGTTTGTTCACCGCCGAGTACGCCGACGACATGCTGGAGCTCGGCGCCAAAGAAGAACCACGCAAGCCGGTCAGCGTGCGCGAGTTCCAACAGTGGATCTCCGACCACGTCCGATTCGACCCCGAGAAGGTCGATACCCCGAACCTCTTCCCCGCCACGGCCGCGGCCCTAACTGAAGCGGGCGCGCATGACATGAAGGTCGTCAAGATCACCCGCGATTATCGCGTCTCGGATGACGCGAAGGATCCGAAGGAACGGACGTACGGCGACGGGTCGTGGAAGCGCGCCGATGGACAGACCGAGAAGCCACCTCACGGCAAGGCATATGTCGGAAAGGAATGCGAGCACGCGGTGCTCGGTGTCGTCGTCGCCGGGCCTGGTCAAGGTGAGGCGTTCAAGGTCTGCGTCGCGAAGAAGAAGTGCGCGGTGCACTGGCCGGCTGAAGTGCGCGCAGCGAAGGCGGCTGCAAACGGTACGGCGCCGGCGAAAAAGAAGAAGAGCCACCAGCCAGACAACTCGTATTACGAAAAACAGCAGGCCGAGAGCGACAAGCGCCGCGCCGAAGGTGATCGGTGGCTGAAGGCGAGGCCAGCTCTGTTCGAGGCGCTCGCGGCCAAGATCGCCAAGGCTGCAACGGGTGCGACGAGCCCGCTTGGTCAACTCGTTATCGCCGAGTGCAAGGGCTATCAACGGTCCGTCCCGAAAGAGATCATCCCTGGCAAGACGGCCGACGACCTGGTGCGCTATGTCGGCTGCCTGATTCTGTCGGGCACCATGAACGACGGCTGGAACGCTCCGGCCGCTGTGCCGGCAGCACTCAAGCCATTCGGAATCGATGCGAAGGCCATCGTCGATGAGGTTGCGCCGAAGGAATCGAAAGCCGAAGTGCAGACAGTTGCAAAACCGAAGAAGGCCCCAAAGAAGAAGCTGGCTGGCGACGTGCGCCGCGCGGCCGCCAAGAAGAAGGGCGCGAAGAAGTGAGCGGCACGGTCGAGATCTTCACCATTGAACCCGCGGATTGGGACAAGTTGCTCGAGCTGAGCGATCGAGCTGCGCGGACACCGGTCCTCCTCGTCCGCGGATTGGACATTTCTGCGAACGCTCATGACGACGTCCGGCGGTTCTGGGCGCAACTCGCTGAGCAGTATGGCTTCGTCCTGGACACAGTGCGGCCGCACAACGAGGCAGCTCGGCAAGTGCGAGCGGTCCGTACCAACACGCCCGCAGCACCGGCTGACACGGCCGGCACGCCATGAGCGGCCTCAAGATCAGCAAGGACCTCACGCTCCCGCGTGACACCGTCACCTCGACGATAGTGGTGTACGGTGGCAAGGGCATGGGTAAGACCGTGTTCGGCGCAGTGCTCGCGGAGGAGCTCGCCGCGGCCGGACTGCGTTGGGCGTGGCTCGATCCACTCGGCGTTGCGTGGGGCATCCGGCATTCAGCTGATGGCAACGGTCCGGGAGTTGAGTGTCTGATCATGGGCGGGGTGCATGGTGACGTGCCGATCGAGCCCACGGGGGGCGAGGCGGTCGCCGACATCGTCGTCGAAGAAAGCGTGAACGTACTCATCGACATCAGCCGCAAGCCGAGCGGCGAGATGTGGGGCGTCGGTGAGCGCATCCGGTTCGTGAATGCGTACGCCCGCCGGTTGTTCCAGCGTCAGGGCGATCTGATCAAGGGTCGCCGCCGCGAGCCGCTGTTCCAGATCCTCGATGAAGCAGCGCGGTATGTCCCGCAAACCATTCCCGCGGGCAATCCTGACCTCGCGATGTGCGTGGGCGCTTGGCAGCAGTTCGTGGAAGAAGGGCGAAACGTCGGTCTCGGCGTCGGGCTGCTCACGCAACGCTCAGCTCGAATCAATAAGGATGTCGCCGAGCTCGCCGATGTGATGGTCGCTTTCCGAACAGTGGGGCCGAACTCCCTCGTTGCCGTGATGGACTGGCTCGGTGATCACGTCGAGAAGAGCCGCGCCAAGGATCTCGCTGGTCAGGTTCGCGAGCTGCCCCGCGGCAGTGCGCTCGTGGTGTCGCCGGGCTGGTTGGGCATCGAGAAGGTTGTGGCGATGCGGATGCGGCACACCTTTGACTCATCGGCCACACCGAAGCCGGGCGAGCGGGCACGCACGGCCAAGGGTGCGGGTGCGAAGCCCGACCTCGATCAGATCCGGGCTCGCATGGCCGCGACGATCGAACGCGCGAAGGCCGATGACCCGAAGGAGCTGAAAAAGCGCATCGCCGAACTCGAGCGCCAGGCGAAGCAGGTGCCTGCGGCCGCGCCGGCGGACGGCAAGCCCAAGGTTATCGAGAAACCCGTCATCACCGAGAAGCAGCTCGCGCGGATCGAGAAGTTGGCCGAGCGCGTCACCGTGGCTAACGCGCAGTCGGAGGAGCGGGCGTTTGCCATGGTCCAGTCTGGCCAGGAGCGTTGGCGCGAAGTCGCCGGCGCGGTAAAGGAGCTCGCGGCAGCGGCGAAGCAGGCGGCATCGGCTATTCCTGAAAAAGCGCGCAGCGTTCCCGCAACGCCGGCAATCGTTCCACCGAAACAGGCTCCTGCCGCCCGTGCGCGCGTTTCCGTTCCGCCGAGCGGTGAGCCGTTCCACATCGCGCCCGCTCGCCAACGGATCCTCGACTCGTTGGCTTGGTACGAAGCAATCGGCGTTTCCGATCCGTCGCGGACGCAGGTGGCATGGGGCGCGGACACCTCGTCGAAGAGCTCGGCGTTTGACAACAACTTGAGCGCGATGCGAACCGCGGGATTGATCGATTACGCGCGCGGAGGCCTACACCTCACCGACGGTGGTCGTCCGCTCGCATCGCCCCCCGCCGCTCCGGGGACAAACGAGGAGCTGCAGGCGATGGTGACGGAGAAGCTCGCGCCGGCGCAGCGGCGAATCCTGAAGGCGCTCATCGAGTCCTACCCCGCGCCACTGTCGAAAGTCGATCTGGCCCATCGGGCGGAGACGTCTGCGGCATCCAGCGCGTTCGACAACAACCTGAGCTTTCTCCGCACGTTCGGGGTGCTCGACTATCCAACCCGCGGCCTCGTGGTAGCCACGAAGCTGCTGTTCCCGGTGCAGCCATGAGCCGCTTCCTCTCAGTGGATCCCGGTCTCGATACCGTGGCGATCGCAGTGTGGGAGTGGGCCACGGTCAACCAGGTCGCACGCATTCAGTCGATCGAGCTGATCAGGACATCGACCGACGAGCCGCTTGCGAGTCGGCTTCAGGTCATCCAAACCGCGTGTCGCCAGTTCGCGCTCGACTGGCCGGTCTCAGGCGTGGTGATCGAGCAGCCGAACCGTGGTGGCGCGTACGACCGCAACAGGGGCATAGCTGAGGCAGTGCTGCGCCGCATGTACCTGTCAGCCCTCGGTGCTGGCGCAGCCATGGTCGGATTCACGGCCGCTGGTGCCCGCGTGGAGCTGCTCGAGGTGGGCGAGGTCAAGAAAGGAGTCAAGCAGCAGCAAGCCCACCTCCTTCTCACTCGCGAGCGGATCGCCTTACCTGGGCGGCGCACGGTGTGGAGCGCAGACGAGCTCGACGCCGTTGCGGTCGGTATGCAGGCGATTGCGGATTGGCGGTACCGGTGGCTCGCAACGGCACCGGCCTCGGTCACTCCAGCTCCGACGGAATTCGAGGTGGAGAACGCACTGCTGCGCGGCAAGATCATCGAACTCGAGCAGCTCAACCAGGCACTGCGGGATGCCTACAACCTGCAGGCCTCGGCGTGAAGTTCAGCCCGCTCAATGCGATACGCGACCGGTGCGCGCAATGGTCGAGTCCGCACCTGAGGCGACGGGCCCGCATCATGGGAACGATGGCCTCGTGCATGGCGGTCCCGATCCTGGGCGCCGTGGCGGTGCTCACCTGGTGGTTCGGGATCGGCGCGGCGCTCATGGCGTTGGTCGTGTGCGGGCTATGGTGGGCGCGAACCTGGCTGCAGGTGTCCTGTCTCCTCGTTGCAATCGAACTCGATCGGCGCAACCGCATCGATTCACTCGTCCAGCAGGTGCGCCACGGGTCACCATCCCCGGGGGTATCGCATGGCCGACCTTCGCCGCATCGCTGATCACGCGCTCGCGACAGGGATCTTGACGGACCTGCTGTTCAAGCTGCGGGGCGGGCCACCGCCGTCACGCGAGGAGAAGCTGGCAGTGTACGACGAGGTCGGTAAGGCAGTGACCGCAATCATCGAGGCCGGTGCGTTGCGCGCAGGAGAGCACAAACGCGAAGACGCCGGCGAACTGGCGCTGACGTAACCCACAACAGCAGAGGTGAAATGATGCGCAGGAATCAGTGGGGGGGGGGGGCGCTGGTGAGCAGCGGTCGATTGAGTGGCGTCCTGGACGCGCTGACTGCCGAAAAGGCCACGCTCGAGCGAGAACTCGCCCGCGTGAACCGTACACTGGCCGCGTTTGCTGACGAGTCGGAAATGAGTGCGACATCGGCCGCGACACCAGGAGCGACATCACGCGTGACAAGAGCACGGCAGAATGATGCGGCGCAACGGGTTACAAGTGCCAAGCGTAGTGCCAAGCACGTCGACAACGGCGGGAAACGAACCCGGAATCCGGTCGACGGCCGCACACTCGCCGGCGCCGAGCGCCGGATACGGGCGGGCGAGTCGATCGCGACGGTTTCAAGCGACACCGGGCTCAAGTACTCGACGCTCTATGGTCTCGCCCGGAAGGGCGGTTGGGTCAAAAAAGGAGAGCGGCGCCCGGGCAAGAAGCCTGGCCCGAAGCCCGGCACCGGTGCCCGCGGTCGATCGACTGCAGGACGGATGCAACCAATGAAGCTCGGGCGCCAGCCGAAAGCTGCGGCCGCGCCCGACAACGATGACGAGGACACGCAGGTCACGACAACCCACGCCGGCGGGCTCAAGCTCCCGAAGCCAGGCGAGATGAGGACGTGTTCGGAGTGTGGTGAGCAAACCAATGCGCGTGTGGCCACGTGCGAGCATTGTGGAGAGATCACGGGGTGAGTGGCGATATTGGTTGAAGCGATGAAGGAATTAGTTACGTAAGACCGCAGCACCCGGTTATGCACGACGACGCACGAGGCGTCGCAGTGGCAGGCCGGCCAAGGATCCCACCTCGCGGGGGATGGATGGAAACACCGGGAAGCCTCGGCGTTGGCGCCGAGCCTGCCCCTGTCGTTGACGTGCAGTCGGTCGACGAGCAGCGGGGCAAACTCACTGTCGAACAACAGCTCACGGCTGTCACAGCGCAGCTCGACACGGCCGTCATCCAACGCGATGCGGCGGTGACGGGACTCACGCGCGCGATCGCCGCGATCCAGGAGCGCCAGAACCGGTTCGCGGTCAACGGTACCACGTACGTTGCCGAGAAGCGGATGGATGATGACCACGCCAATGAACTCATCGCGCTCTTGCAGCAGCACATCGACGAGGCCAGCGCCTGATGCGTGCCGTGCCTTTGCCCCTCACACCGCATCTCCGCGCTGACCCGACCATGACTCGGATGGACCGGGTGTGCGTGGGCATTGCGATGCAGGGCGATTCCTTCGCGACGCGGGACATCGCGCGTATCGTGTCGCTGCGCTGGGGCGCCATCGTGCAAATGCGCCCCGCCCTCGGGCTTCCACCGCTGCCAGGAGGCGGCAGGAAGAACGATCGGTGGAACCGACGCTCTGGGAGGTCACTCGAGCTGATCTCGCGGTCCGTAGCGGCGGCGAGGATGGAGGAGCTGCCATCGCTGTGTGCCAAGCTACGCATTGGCATAATCTCTGGGTACGGCATCCGGCGCGCGATCGATTACTCGTTGGCCATTGAGGTGAAGCCGGACGTGCCGAAGATGTTTCGATGCATCGAGTGCGATCACCTCACCCCGACGCATCCGTGCGCCCACTGCGGTACCTCATGGCTCGACGAGAGCGGCGCGTGACCGATGGCAGCATGGTGACCATCGAATCGCGTCACGGGTCCTCCCCGGCGCCCCACCCCCCAACGGGTGAGCCGCGACCGTTTTCTTTTTCCACACAGCGGCGTGCAAAAGTGGAACTTCCGGTTCCGCATGGCTAAACGACGGCCGGCCCGTCGTTCCTCTCCTGCGCCCAAAGTGCGCGCGAAAAAGCCCGTCTCGCCATCGAAACCGCGGAGCGCTCCAACGCAGGAGGAGATTGGTCGCGCCCTGGGCGTGGTCGATCGTCAGGTGCGCAACCTGGTGAACGCCGGCATGCCGGTCGACTCGATCGACGCCGCGCGCGAATGGCACACGAAGTACAAGGCCGACGCCGAAGCGAAGAAGCGCGCGCCGGGCCCGCTGACCAAAGGCAAACTCCGCGAGCAGGAACTCAAGAACCGCGCGCTCGAGCTCGATGTCGCGGAGCGGGAGGCCACGCTCATCACCGCCGAGCTCGCGCGCTCGCGCCTCCGCGAGCTGAATACGCATTACGTCGGCGCGATTCGCGCGCTGCTGCAGTATGGGTGGGAGCTGTTCGGCGTGACCGCCCACGCGGAATTTCAACAGGGTCTCGAACGGGTGTGCAACAAGATGCTGGCGATCGGCCGCGGCGATGAGGTCGAAGAGGCACCGGAAGCACCGGAGCCAGAGAACGATACTGGGCCGCAAGTCGAGGCCGTGCTGTGACGGCCACGCTCATTGCGCCGCTCGAGGAAGTCGCTGAGCGCGAGCGCTGGCAGCGGATCGAGCGCGAGGAGCGACGGGCGGCGTTCACCGCGATTCAGTCGCTCGACATCGCGGCCTGGGCCCGTGAGCACTTGATGATCTCGCCCGAAGAAAACGATGGACGGAAGGAGAAGTACGACCCTGACCTGATGCCCTGGCATCCGCCAATCTGGGACGCCATGGGCAGTCTCGAGGTACGGAAGGTGATCGGCGTGCTGCCGGCACAGGTCGGGGGCAAGACGACCCTGATGAAAGGGGACGCCGGCGCGCGCATCCAGAATCGCCCTGGCCCGATCATCTGGGGCGTGCCGCGCGACACGAAGGACGTAAAGACGTGGTCGAAGGATCGCATCGATCCGATGTTGCGCGACGTTGAATGTCTGCGCGCCCTGGTGAGCGACGACACGCGCGATAAGAACAACACCATCGCGCGGAAGCAATTCCCAGGCGGTTATCTCGCGGTCGTCGGCATGACACAGTCGGCCGACCTGCAGGCGCGCCCCGTTGCGATCATCCGTATCGATGAGCTCGACCAGATCAAGCGGGATGCTGGCAGGCAGGGATCACCGCTTCGCCAGCTGTCGACGCGTATGAAGAAGTTCATCCACCGCAACCTCGCCGCTTTCAGCACGCCGACCAATGAAGGCGACTCGCCGATCATGGAGGAATACGAAACCACCGACCAGGGCAAGTGGAACGTGCCTTGCCCATTGTGCAAGTACATGCAGGTGCTGCGCTTTGGCAGCAAGGAATTGCGCTGGGGATTGAAATGGAACGATGGCAATCCTGAGACGGCGCATTACGTCTGCGAGAACTGTCTGCAGCCGTTCGGCGAACATCACAAGCGGACCATGAATGCCGCCGGCCGGTTCATTGCGGACTTCCCGGAGCGAACTACCGACCGCGGGTTCTGGATGAACGCACTAGTCGGCATGTTCGACGGATCGCGCTGGCCCATCCTGATCAAGGAATTTCTCGAGGCGAAGAACTCCTATCTCAAGCTCAAGCAGTTCATCAATACTGTCCTGTGCGAGACGTTCAACGACAAGACCACGAAGCTCGAGGCGCACGTCATGTCGGGCCGGCTCGAGAAGTACGCTGCCGAAGTCCCGCATGGCGCCGCGGTGCTGGTACGAGCAGTGGACACCATGGATGACCGGCTCGAGATGGGCGTGTTCGCGTTCGGCGCCGGCCGTGAAACGTGGCCCATCGACTACGAGTACTTGCCCGGGAACCCCTCGACGCCGGTGCCATGGCGGCTACTCGACAAAGCGCGGGAAAAAGTCTATCGGCACGCGTCAGGTCGCCCGCTCCGGCCGATCGTGTGTTTCGTGGACAAGCTGGGTCACAATTCGCTTCACGTCGACGCGTGGACCAAGGCACACCAGTATGACGCGGAGCCGGCGTTTTCCATCCACGGTGATGGCCGCGAGAACCACCCCATTCTCGGGCAGCCAGTCTGGAACAAGCACACGCGACAGACCACCTACGCGATCGGGACCTGGGCGGCGAAGTACGAGATCCTGAAGCGGCTCAACGAAATACTGCCGCCCGATGGTGCGATGCGGGAATTGCCGACGAAGGACCCGGGAGCGCCGATGAAGCGACAGTGGGTGGATCCGATGCGCCGCGTGCCGGGTTATTTCCACTTACCCGACGCGGATTGGTTCACGCTTGAGCAACTCAAGCAGCTCACGGACGGCGAAAAACTCATCGAAGAGCCGATGCGCGGTCGCTTGGTGAAGAAGTGGGTGGTCGGGTACGCCAACCACTATCTCGATCTCGCCGTCTACGCGCTCGCCGGGCTGTACCGTCTCGGCCCGCGCGTAGTGCTCGAGCAGCTCGGCATCATGGCCGATGCGTTGTCCGGCGACTGGGATGGCCGCGAGCTCCCACCGGAAACGGGCCGCCGCCGGCGCCGCGTGCGCTCCTCGGGCGTGCAGGTGACCTGATTGGTTTAGTTGTTGCCCGCATGGCCCGCCCGGTAGCGTCGCACCGTGCCAGCACTTCCCATCCTCATTTACGGCAACCGCGTCACCGCCCTGCAGACTGCGATCGCAGAGCTGCAGCGCGGTGCGCCGTCCGCCACGTTCGAGGGCGCGAACTACACGTCCGCGAGCCTCGAGGCACTGTTCCGCCTCTACGAACGATACGGCGTGAAGGCCGCGATCGAGGCGATTCTGCAGGGGGCGCAGAGCTACTCGCTCAGCGGCGTGACCTACACGCGTGGGGACCTCCGCGCGCTGCAGGAACAGGACCGGCGCAATGAGCAGGCGGCCGCCAAGACCACCCGTGCGGGCATGGGTATTCGCTACGCGAGGTTCGGGTGAACACGCCTGTTGTGCGCTCCCTTCCCGAGGGTATGCCGCAGCCGAGCGCCACGTTCTTCGATCGAGCGCTCGAGGTCGTGGCTCCACGGCGCGCGGCGCTCCGATACCAGGCGCGTTTGGTCTCCTGGATGGCCGGCCAGTACATCGGCGCCCGCACCGATCGCCGGCAGACGCAGGACTGGCGGCCGCGGGTGGGCAGCGGTAATTCCGACACGCTCGGCGATCTTGATCGCCGCGGCGGCCTTCGTTCGCGCAGCGCCGACCTCGAACGCAATGACCCGATCGCCAAGGGCGCGATCGCCTCGAACATCACCTCGATCCTCGGACCTGGCCTCAATCCGTATCCCACGCTCGACGCTACCGCGCTCGGATTGAGCGAGGAGCAGGCAGACGCCTGGGAGTCGAACGCGCTGCGGTTGTGGAATGCGCACTGCGGATCGACGGACATTGACTACAGCGGCCAGTGCTCGATCGACGATCTCTCTCGCCAGGTGCTGTGGGGCCAGCTGACGAAGGGCGACATCCTCGCGGTGAAGCGATATGTCGATCGGCCGAGCCGCATCCTCGGTCTCGCGGTGCAGCTCGTCGAAGCCGATCGCATCAGCAATCCGCAGGGGCAGCTCCGCGACACGATCATGGGCGGCGTGGAATTCGATCCCGTCACGTGCGAGGTCAAGGCCTTCCACGTGGCGAGCGCGCATCCCGACGACAACACGCGCGGACCTGTTACATGGAGCCGGGTCGCACACTTCGCGGAAGACGGCACACTGCAGGCACAGCTCGTCATGGACACCGATCGCCCAAACCTGCTGCGCGGTGTTCCGTACCTCGCCCCGGTGATCGAGCCCCTCAGACAGCTGAGCATGTACAGCGACAACGAGCTCACCGCTGCGGTGCTCGCGTCGTTCTTCACGGTGTTCGTGAAGCGCAAGAGCGGCGCGCTCGATGCGAACGGCCTGCCGGTTCCGAACTGGCAGGCGGACAACCTCACCACCTCGACGGCGAACAATCCGGGCTCGTCGGCGATGGATCTCAAGCTCGGCGCCGGGGCCATCCTCGAGCTTGAGGATGACGAAGACATCACGATCGCGGACCCGAAGCGGCCGAACGCCACCTTCGATCCGTACTTCCTCGCCATGGTGAAGCGGATCGGGATCGCACTTGAGATCCCGTTCGAAGTCCTCATCAAGCACTACTCCACGAGCTACACCGCGGCGCGTGCGGCGATGATCGAGTTCTGGCGCGTCGTGCTGACGCGTCGGGCACGCCTTATTCGCGGTTGGTATCAGCCGACTTGGCGCTGGTTCATCACCGAGTGTGTCGCGAAGGGCTACCTCAGCGCACCGGGCTTCTTCAGTGATCCGCTCGTTCGCGCGGCCTGGTGCCAGTGTGAGTGGTCGGGCCCGACGATGCCGCAGGTGGATGAGACCAAGGCCGCGGAGGCGATGCGCGCGCGTGTGGCGCTCACGGTCACCACGCTCGAGGAAGAGACCGCCGCGGCCACCGGCCGGCCCTGGTCCCGGAAGATCGGCCAGATCCAAAAAGAGCGCCGGATTTTGGAAGCCGCCGGCATTCCCACGCCACAAGGCGCGCCCTCTCCTACGCCGGCGAAGCCTGGGCAGCTCGATGATCCCGTGAACCCGGAGGACCAGTGAGCAAGCGCGTCCCGAAGCGCGTGCTGGCGCACATGCTCGAAATGCCCTGGGCAATCACCGAGGAGAGTCTGCAGACGATTCTCGCGATCGTGCACCGCACCAACGCGGATCCGGCCGCAATCGCGGCCGAGCTGGGGCGGCCGCTCGACAACACGCGCGAAGTCACCCTGCGGAACGGTGTGGCCACGATTCCGATCATCGGGCCCCTCGTGCGCTACGCCTCGAGCTTCAGCGCAATCAGTGGTGCCACCTCATACGAGGAACTGGCCACCGATTTCACCACGGCCATCAGGGACCCGAACGTCCGGTCCATCCTGCTCGCGATCGATTCACCTGGTGGCCAGACCACTGGTCTCGATGAAATCGCCGCAATGATCTACAACGCGCGCAACGTGAAGCCCATCGTCGCGCACGTGCAGGGGCTCGGCGCGTCGGCTGCCTACTGGATCGCGTCGGCCGCATCGGAAGTTGTCGCTGCACCGACCGCGATGCTCGGCTCGATCGGGGCCATCCTCAGCATTGTCGACAATCGCGAGGCCCGCGCGAAGGCGGGCGTGGTCGTGCACGAAATCGTGTCGAGCCAGAGCCCCGCGAAGAACTCCGATCCTGCGACGACCGAAGGGCGCGCGCGGATCCAGCAGATCGCCGACGCGCTCGGCGCAATGTTCGTGAGCGCCGTTGCGCAATACCGCGGTGTCAGTGAAGACACCGTCATCAACGACTTCGGCCGCGGGCATGTGCTCGTCGGGCAGGCCGCCGTCAAGGCAGGCCTCGCCGATCGCCTCGGCACCTATGAAAGCGTGCTCGCGCAGCTCGCGGGCCGTTCCCCGAGCGCGCGCCCCTCCGGGCCGCGCGCCGCAACTCCACCTCAGGAGACCACAATGGAAATCGATCTGGCTTCCGCAAGCGCGGAGCAGATCGCCGCGGCGCATCCCGAGTTGGTTGCGGCGTGGCGGAACGAAGGTGCGACCGCCGAGCGCGGGCGCATCAACGGCATCGCGGCAATCGTGGCCCCCGGCCATGACGTGCTGCGTACTGCCGCGATGCAGGACGCGGCCTGCACGCCGGAGATGTTCGCACACCGCGTACTGGCAGCCGAAGAGGCCCAGCGGCGCAACGTTGTCGCGCAGCTCGCGAATGCCGAGCAGCAGCTGGACGCCCCGAAGGCAGCGCCGAAGACCGGCGCCGACGACGCCCCCACCGGGTTCGCGCGCGGGCGCGCGCTCGCGCAGAAGTACCTCCCCGCCAACCAGCAGAACAGGAGCTGATTCATGACCACCCAATTCGCCGGCGGCAATCGTGACACGTTCACGCCGGAAAAACTGGTGGCCGGGGACATGCAGCTGGTGCCCCGCGTCATCACCCTGCTCAGCGGCCAGAACTGCGTGCGTGGTGCGGTGCTCGGTCGGAAGGCCACGGCCGGCACGATCAGCGGCGCGGCCCAGTCCGGCAACACCGGAACGGGCACGATCGGCTCGCTGAGTGTCGGCGGCCGCGCCAAGGAAGGCCGCTATCGCATCGTCTGCATCGAGCCGGCGAGCGATCTCGGAAAGTTCATGGTCATCGATCCCGAAGGGATCAACATCGGCGTCGCGACCGTGGGCTCGGCTTTCGCGGGCGCGATCAACTTCACGATCGCCGACGGCGGCACCGACTTCGTGTCCGGTGACGCGTTCAACGTCGATGTCTCCGCGGTCACGTACAAGCACGAACTCTCGGTGGCCACCGCGACCGATGGTTCGGAAGTGCCCGACGTGATCCTCATGGTGGACACCGACGCGTCCAGCGCCGACGTGACCACCCAGGCCTACGAGACCGGCACGTTCTTCGATACGGCCGTGACCCTCGGCAGCGGCCACACCATCGCCTCGATCCGCGAAGGCCTGCGGCTCAAGGGGATCCACTTCGTGAAGAGCATGGGGGCCTGAGCCAATGACCATCGCATTGACGCGGTACAGCACTGAAGAGCTGCAGGGTGTGATTTCGCTCGCCCCGCGGCTCACGAACACGCTCACGGCGCGGTACTTCCCGCGCGAGCTGTTCTTCGAGACCGAGGCGATCTCCTGGGACAAGGTCGATCGCAAGCGGCGCGTCGCGCCGTTCGTGCATCCCCTCATGCCGGCGAAGTTCGTCGACTCGGCCGGATTCAACACGGACTCGTTCGTCCCGGCGTACGTGAAGGACTTGCGCCGCTTCAACCCGGGCGCAGCGCTCAAGCGCACCCCCGGTGAACCCTACGGCGGTGGCACCGTCTCGCCGCAGGAACGGCTCGATCGGCAGATCGTGCTCGACACGGCCGATTTCGAGCTGATGCTCGAGCGCCGCATCGAGCTCATGGTGCTCGAAGCGCTGCGCACCGGCAAGATCACCGTGAGCGGTGAGGACTACCAGACGCAGGTGGTGGATTTCCTGCGCCACGCCGCCCTCACGCCGGCCGATCTCAGCGGCGGCGACCGGTGGAACCAGACCACCGCCAAGCCGCTCAACGACATGCGCAGCTTCGCCGCGCTCGGTCAGCGCTACGGCTACGCCTGGCTGCGTGACGTGATCATGCCGCCCGAAACGTTCGACACGCTGATGGACAACACGAAGTTCGAGGCGGAGTTCGACAGCCGGAACACCACGAATGCCACGATCGCGCCGGATGGCTCGGACGACGAAGGGCTCGTGTACCAGGGCACCGCCCGGGGCTTCAAGTTCTTCACGTACTCGGCCTGGTACATCGATTCGACCGGCACCGAGGTCGGAGCGCTCGCCGACGGCGATGTCATCATGACCACGCCGGCGATCGAGGGCGCGCAGTGCTTCGGCGCGATCCAGGACGTCGAGTCGTTGCAGGCCGTGCGCACGTTCGCCAAGCAGTACGAGCAGGAGAATCCGTCGGCGCTGTTCCTGCTGCAGCAGTCGGCACCGCTTCCGGTGCCGGTGCGCCCGAATTGCTCGCTCAAGGTGAAGGTGTATTAACCGGTGCTTGCCACCGATTGGGCGTTTCTGATTGCCGACCTGAACCGTATCGGCCTCGCGTCGACGGTCCAGGTCAGCCGTCGCACGCAGACCGGTCGCACGCCTCGCGGTGTGCCGACCGCATCGGAAGCGCCCTTCGGTGACCCGTTCCCTTGCCTGCTCACCGAAGACGACGCGTTTATCGCGGCCAACGGGCTCGGCGTGCTGGAAGCGCACGGACTCGTTGGCGTGTTCCCGCCCGACTCCGATGTGCAGGCAAAGGACGAATTCGAAGTACTCGACGGCTTCAAGGCCGGTTCGACGTATCGCGTCATCGAGCCCAAGGCGCAGCCCGGGCCGGCCGGCTGGATCATCGCGCAGTGCGAGAAGCTGAAGTGAAGATCGGCCTCGACGTGGTGCGCACCGGCGGTCGCGGACTGGATCGTCTTCTCACTGAGCTCAACGGTGCGAAGGATGCTGGCGTGCGGGCGGCCGCGAGCGTGCTGCGCAATTCCATTCGCAAGGAACTGCGCACGCCCGGCTCAGGCACGGCCTACCCAAGCCGCAAGGCTCGCAGCGCACGCAATCTGCAGCAGCAGGCTACCTCGCTGGCGGCAGAGATTCGCGATTCACAGGCGACGAAGCGCGGGTTGACCAGCCGCCGCAAGCGGCTCGCGAACGTCACGCGGCGCCTCGACGCGATCGGCAAGCAGCAAGCGGCGATCGACAAGGCGCGCAGCAAGGTGTACGGCCCACAGGAGCGCGCGGGCCTGCATCGCGCCTCGGCCCCCGGCGAGTCGCCCGCGCCAGACGTTGGTACGCTCCCATTTGCCGTACAAGCCACCCGCGTCGACAACGAGATGCGCGTCGGTGTGGTCGGTCGGTGGCCTGGTTGGGCGGCCCTCCTCGAGGGACGCGGGCGCGTGAAGGGTCAGCGCCCATTCATGACCCGCGGGCTTAACCGCGTTCGCTCGAAGCTCGGACCGGTGTTCGTCGGTGAGATGCAGAAGCGAGGGCCGAAGTAATGGCCGACCTCACGACGCAAGCCGCGGAGGCGATCTTCGCCATCCTCAATGCGGACGCAACGATTCGCACGCTGTGCGGCCGTACCACGGAATGCGCGATCGCGTGGGATACGCACGACCTAGCCGTCGACCCTCGGCCCGTGCTGTGTGTCGCGGACCAAGGCACGGGTGATTCGTTCCTGGAAGCTGGCACACGCATCGGTTTTCTCATCGGCGCGTTTGCTGATGGCGAGCTCGCCGACGAAGTGTGCGGCAACCTGCTTGATGCCGTGGAAGCCGCGATTACGACGCCGGCGCTCATGTCCCACGGGCTCGCGAACGCCTGCGTCGATCCGACCGCGCAACCCTTTCCTCGTGATACCGTGCCGGTGGACGATGCCGGCATTCCACGTCTCGTCCAGCGCACACTGGCGCTGGCGGTCATTCTCTGACAGCGGAGTAACCCATGGCCTCCAGTGCCAAGAACAAGATCTTCGCGAAGCCCACGGCGGGCTTCAAGCTCGTCGACAAGTTGAGCGCGCCGGCCTCGACCACGCTGAGCGCGGCCGTCGCCGCGGGCGCCTCGACCTTCGATGTCACGAGCGCCACCGGGATCACTGCCGGCAAGTGGATCCGTCTCGGCGAGGGTGAGTACGCCGAGCCCGTGCTCGTGTCGAGCGTGTCGAGCACTACGATCACGCCCACGCGGCCCGTGATGATCGCGCACGATTCCGGTGATGCGGTGGTCGAACAGACCGCGTTCGATCTCGGCCAGCTCTCCGGCCAGGTCGGTGTGAGCATCAACGGCGAGTCCACCGATTTCGAGGTGGAAACCCGCCGCCTGATCTATGCGACGCTGCCGGGATTCGTGGACATGGAAGCCGCCCTCAACCTTGTCGGCCTCACCCCGTACACGCTCGCGATCGCGCTCGGCATTTCGCTCTCCAACGTGTACGGCTCGCGCACCTCGACGGCGCCGCTCGCGCTCACGACCGATGGCAGCGAGATCGGCGGCGACCAGAATCAGTTCGTGATTATCCAGGGTGTGCGCACCGATGGCACATTGATCACGATCGAGCTCTGGGGCGCGTCGAACGATTACACTGGCGTGTCGCTGCCGATGTCGCGTGGCCAGGCCCTCACGGTGCCCTGCAAGTGGCTGGCGCCGCGCATGATCATCGACGAGGCAGCGGCCGCGTACACCGGCGCGTCCACCGCGACGTCCGACGCCGGCGATCTGCTCGACTCCCTGCAGGAGGTCGGCTTCTTCGAGCCGGCGACGACGGGTGCGCTCTCGACGACCCTATCGGCGGGACCGGCAGCCGGAACACAGAGCATTTCGCTCGCGAGCGTCACGAACCTTGCCGCCGGCAATTACCTCAAGCTCGGTACCGGCAAGTCGAGCGAGATCCATCGGGTGAACAACCCGGCCACCACGACGCTCGTGACGAAGCTGTACCGCGCGTTCGCGTCGGGCGCGGCCGCGGTGAAGCAGAAGCAGACGCGGATCGGCGGGATCGTGAAGGGCTCGGTCAACTTCTCGGTCGGCGGCTCGATCGAGAAGATCCAGCTCGAGGACTCGACCACGACCGTCGGCATCAAGGCCGGCAGCGCGCAGCCGCAAATGACGTTCACTATCGCGGACTTCATTGTGTCGGTGATCTTCCGCGCGGCGGCGGCGGCCCAGTCCGGCATCTCGAGCAGCAAGGGTGTGCTCGATGGCAGCAACATCGGCAAGTCGCCGATCGACGCGATGTACCTGATCGGCAAGAACGGCAACGCCGAGACGGTGCTCTTCGTTCTCACCGGCTGCTCGCAGCTGCTGCAGAACATCAACCTGGCGATGACCAAGAGCGGCGTGAACGGCATCCCGTTCAACGTCCGCCCGGGCTCCACCGTCCAGCTGCAGGTCTACAGTTAAGCGCCGGCAGTGACCCAGCGCAGCATCTCGCGTCAGCAGCTCCGCGAGGAATGTGCGCTCCTGGAACGGGCAATCGCCCCAACCTCGGAGACGCCGCTCCCCGCGGAGCTCGGCGCTTGGAAACCCGGCGGAGACCGCAATCGCCACCCTGCGAGCAGTGCGCAGGGGTGGTTCGTGTATTTCCGTCGCCTCACCGCGTGGCATGCCCGGAACGGCGACGACGGCTCACCCAACTCGCCGGCGAAGGCCGCGGCGGATCCGTGGGCAGTTGAGGCTTTGACCGAGGCCGCGCTCACCAAGCCCTCGCGCGTGCAACCGGCCGGCGGGCTGACACGCTACCTCACCGTGTACCCGAAGTCGTTCCAGGTCCTCTCGCACCTGTATGCGCGCGAAATGGGGCTCGCGCGCTTGCAATCGCTGATCGCGCCAGCGTACGAGCAGCCCGATTTCGATCCCGCGCTCATGCGGCGAGCGATGGCGGCACTCAGCAGCGAGCACCTGCTTGCCGCGTGGATCGTCACGCATCCCGGTCCGGGTATGCCCTGGGATCCGGATGGCCCACCACCCGCCGAGATTCCGGCGCACATCACCGCGCTCGATGCGGTCGAGCTGCACCAGTTGCTCGCCATGAACCACGAGGTGAATTACCAGCGCCTTGTGGTGGCGCGCGCGTTCCTCACGCCGGATCTCAGCAAGGCCGAGGAGCAGCTGTTCTGGTCGCCATTCTTCGCCAAGGCTGGCGAGCTGCTCGGCGAACCGCCAAAGGTGCTGATGCGCGATCACGCGCTCGTGGCGGTGTTGCTCCGCGTCCAGCTGCTCGGCCAGGCGCAGCGCGACGCCGAGGCAAAGCGCGAAGCCGAGAAGGATCGCGACTGATGGCCGGCGTCGTCGTCGATGAGTTTTTCTACCGGATTCGTGCTGACAGCACGGAGCTCGAGCGCAGCCTCGCGAACAGCCAGCGGCAGTTCGATAAGACGATCTCCTTCATCAAGGACAAGCCGCTCATCGCCTTCGCGGGAGTGAGCACGGCACTGGCAGGTATCGGCTATCAGGCCACGCAGATGGCAGGCGAGGTCGACGCCGCGTTCAAGCAGACCGTCGCGGTCATGCCGGCGGCGAAGGCGGGGCTCGCCGGCATCAAGCAGGAAGTGCGGGACCTCTCCCTCGAAAGCGGACGGTCGCAGGCGGATCTCGCCCGGTTTACCAAGCAGATCGCGGACGGCGGGGTGGAGTCGGCGCAGGACATCAAAACACTGCTTCGCGCTGGCGTCACGGCCGCGGACGCCGCCGGTGCGGATCTCGGCCGGATCCTGCAAGGGCTCGACAAGATCAGCGACGAATTTGCGCTCAGCGCGGATGCGTCGGCCGATGGCGTCGCACACATCTTCGCGGCTGCGCAGAACAAGACCAACCTGGTCGAAGTGCTCGACGTGCTGGAGAAGACCACGCCGTCGGTCCATCGTCTGGGCTTGGATCTCAACACCACGTCCGATGCAATCGTCACGCTGCTCGCCAAGGGCCTCACGACCAAGCAGGTCTCGGCCGAATTTGACAGGTTGGCCCAGAAAGGCGCCGCGGGTCGCAAGGAGATCGAGGCACTGGCGAAGCAGTCGCACGTCGCCGGTGACGCCATGCAGATCATGCAGGCCGCTGCGGCGACGAGTCGCGAGAGTGCGGACAAACTGTCGGCCATTCTCAAGCAGAACCTGAACGCTGAGTTGATCGATCTGGGCAACGCCATCCTGCCGACGGCGATCGGGTTGCTGCGGGACTTTGATCAAACACTGTCCGTGATCAACGGCACCGCGAAGCGGATCGCTCTGGATTCCGCCGTTGTGCAGATCGAGAACCTCGCGCACGCGCTCGGGAAGCTGAACGATGAGCAGGTGAAGCGCGCCATCCCCGACCTGGTCAACTCCATGGCGCAGGTCGCTGGCTTGCCGAGCGCTATCAAGTTCGAGGAGATCCAGAAGGGCGGTCTCGCGTTCCGCGGACTGCTGGGCGGCCTGTCGCAGCAGATCAAGGACATGCCGACGCATCAGCTCGAGGCGATGTACGAAGGGCTGAAGCACCTCGCAGATTTCGCGGCCAAAGAGAAATCCTCGATGGACGCGTTCAGTCTGACGCTCGGTCGCTTCGCGCTCGAGCTGCTTTCCAGCACATTGGGATCCTAAGCTTAGAATTCCACGTGGACAAGTTGTCGCG
>JADMIO010957450.1_pt1 | contig 35925 bp, 22 predicted proteins | sample 8958161 | NCBI WGS metagenome assembly JADMIO01 (sample SAMN16585339, study PRJNA669376) | soil metagenome | isolation source: Crop rotation soil | place: USA: Cullars Rotation, Alabama | collected 2011
TGGAGCAAATCATTGTCGAATATCGCGGGCGACCGGCAGACGGGCCAGGAACCGTTGCTGGACAATGCGAATCCACAACTCGAGTGGGCGCGATCTCCATACGATATCCGGCACGTCCTGAAGGCCAATTATTACTACGAGCTGCCCTTCGGCAAGGGCAAGCGCTGGGCGTCCGGGAACGCCATTGCCAATCAGATTATCGGCGGCTGGGCGATCAGCGGAATCTGGAGCTACCAGTCGGGCTCTCCGTATTCGATCCTTTCCGGCTGGGGCACGCTGAACCGCGGCACGATCTCCGCATACACCAATACAGCCAGCGTCTTCGGTACCACCTTCGACCAACTGCAGGGGCTGACGAGCGGCGTCTGGAAGACCGGCGATAACGTCTATTTCGTTGCGCCGCAGTTGATCGGTCCCGAAGGGACCGGCGCCTCCGCTCCCGGCACAGATCCTTTCCAGGGACAGCTGTTCTTCAACCCGACGGCGGGAAACGTAGGCAACCTCCAGCGCCGGATGTTCTCAGGTCCTTGGGAATGGTCCTGGGATGTGTCGGTCGTCAAGAGGATCCGGATCCGGGAGCGCCATTCGGTGGATTTCCACTTCGACATGTTCAACTTCGCGAACCACCCGACGTTCTACGTGTATCCGACGTCGAACGGCGACTACGCCTACAACTCTTACAACACGATTAATAACTCGACCTTCGGAACGATCGACTCCATGAATTACAGCGCCCGCAGAATCCAGATGGGCCTGTACTATCGCTTCTGACCCTCTTGGGACGGGGCCCCGGCCCCGTCCCGCTTTCCTCAGGCATTGTCCGCCCCCGTTTCCCGATCTGCGCCGCTGTCGCTCTAATCCCACCTACTCCATCGTGGTATTGATTTATCCCTCGCTCTGGGGTTTTGCAGAATCCCCTCCTCGTTCAAAATGAAAGCGAGATCTTAGCTGGAGGAGGAACACCATGGCGACAACAAGAGTCATAGCAGGCACAATGAAGGTGGCGCAGATTACCAAACCGGGCGGCGACTTTGAAATCGTCGACCGCGAGATTCCCAAACCCGGATTCGGAGAGGTGCTCATCAAGGTGGAGGCCTGCGGCATCTGCCACAGCGATGTGCTCACAAAAGATGGCTCCATGCCGGGCATTCAGTATCCGCGTGTTCCGGGACATGAAGTGGCGGGCGCCATTCAGGAGGTCGGCGAGCGGGTCACAGCCTGGAAGGTGGGGCAGCGTGTCGGGGTCGGCTGGCATGGCGGACAGGACGGCACGTGTTTATCCTGCCGGCGCGGAGACTTTCGTAATTGCCAGAACCTGAAGATTCCCGGCATCAGCTATGACGGCGGATATCAGGAGTACATGGTCGCACCGGTGGAAGCGCTGGCCGCGATACCGGAAAGTCTGAGCGCCGTGGAAGCTGCGCCGCTGCTCTGCGCCGGGATCACGACGTACAACGCGCTGCGGCACAGCGGAGCTATGCCCGGCGATCTTGTCGCCGTGCAAGGGGTCGGCGGGTTGGGTCACCTCGGAATTCAGTTCGCGAACAAATTCGGATACAGGGTTGCCGCGGTCGGGCGCGGATCCGCGAACGAGGCTCTCGCCAAGAGACTGGGGGCGCACCATTACATCGACAGCAGAGCCACCAACGCCGCGGCCGAGCTGCAAAAACTGGGCGGGGCGCGAGCGATTCTTGCGACGGCCCCCAACTCGAAGGCTATCTCCGCGCTGATCGACGGCCTCGGACCGAACGGAGAGCTGATGGTGATCGGCGCCGCATTTGATCCGATCGAGGTTACGCCGGTACAACTTATTTTCGGAAGCCGGACGATTCAAGGCTGGGCCTCCGGAACGCCGGTCGACTCCGAGGACACGCTGCGCTTCTCTGAGCTGACCGGCGTGCGTGCGATGATCGAGACCTACCCGCTCGCGCAGGCAGCCGAGGGCTATGCGCGCATGTTGAGCGGAGACGCACAGTTCCGTGTCGTGCTGACGATGTGAAGCCGCCCGCCGTTCCGGACCCTATTGGTCGCGCCGCTTCAATGTTGGGCGTTCATCCGCGTCCGGTTTGGCGTCGCCCTCGGAATCCGCGCCGGACGTTCCTCCCGCGGAGGGCCTGCGCCGGAGCGTCGGTCGATTGCTGTCGGTCTGGTCCACCCGGTGGCGATTTTCCATCATCGCGAGCCTGGCCTTCACGTCCACGAATTCGGACGTGTTGATCACGTACTCCGGACGAGCTTCGAGATCTTCGCTGATGTCTTTTTGCACCGCGCGAATGCGGTCCTGAGTCATCGGGTGCGTCGAGAAGACCTTGGAAAACGTGCCCGGCTTCTTCTTCTCGAGACTCTCGATCCGTTCGAAGAAATCAATCAAGGCCGTCGGGTCGTAGCCCGCCTTGTACATGTACTGCAGGCCGAGCATGTCGGCTTCCTTCTCGAAGCCGCGTGAGAACTTCAGAAAACCGAGCGGGACCGCGACGCTGGCGCCCTGGTAGATCGCGTATCCGGCCCAACCGCCCATAAAGATGAGAGGAATGCTTGCGTAGTTGGCGAGTTGGCCGCGCGTGGCCTGCCGTGTGCCGTGCCGCGCGGCGACGTGCGCGATCTCGTGGGCCATGACACCCGCGAGTTCCGCTTCGTTGTCGGCCTTGAGAACGAGGCCGGTGTTCACGAAGAAGAAACCGCCGGGCAGGGCGAATGCGTTCACTTCGTCCGAGTCGATTACTTTGATCGTGAAAGGAACCTTCGCATCGGAGTTGCGCACAAGATTCTGACCGAGACGACTAACGTACTCGGAGATGATCGGGTCGTCTACGATCTTCGCCTGCCGCTCCACCTCCTGCGCCATCTGTTTGCCGAGAGCGATTTCCTTCTCGAGCGAGTAAAAATTGATTCCTTTCCCAACGTCGCGATTGCCAATTTCATCCGGGTCTTTCTTCTTGTCCTTGTCTTTCGCAAGGCTCGCCGGAGCCCCTAACGACAGCGCCAGGGCGCAGACGAGGCCTACTCGTATGAAGCCATATGACATGTCTGGGCCCCCCTACACGCCCAGCGCTATTACCAGGATTGCGCCCGATCAGGCGTTCTGGGAATACTCTCCAGGCAGTATTTTGCCTCCGGTAGGGAGATGATTTACGTCGGAGGCGTTACCATGGAAAAGGACCCTCCCATACCGAACTGCCCAGTCTATGCGGCGTCAGCGTGCGAATTCCCTGGTTTCGAACAGCCGCCTGCTGTTGATGACGGGCTTCGGCGGCCTGCTCCTTCTGATGGCCTTTGCCGGAATCGACGGGATGCATACCATCGAGGAGATCCAGCGTTCCAACAATGCCATCCGCGATGACTTCCTGCTCCGCACGCGCGTATTGGAGCGAATCCGCGCCGATCTTTACCTATCGGGAACGTATGTTCGCGATTACCTTCTGGAACGTGAGAGCGGCAAGGCCGAAGGCCATCGATACAGCCTCCTCGAAACGCGTAGCGACATGGATCAGGCCCTGGACGAGTATCGCAAGCTCCTGACCTCGCAGGAATCGAAGCCTTTCTCGGTGCTCACGGCGGAATTGGGATCGTACTGGAAGGTGCTGCAGCCCGTCCTCGAATGGTCAACCGGGCAGAGACAGAAGGACGGGTTTCTCTTCCTGCGTGACGAGGTATTCCCGCGGCGGATGTCGATGCTCGGCATTGCCGACCGGATCGGCCGGATCAATGAACAGCAGCTGGAGGCCGGGAAAATCAGGGTCGAGGAGTCGTTTTTTGGGTTTCGCAAGCGCCTGCTGATTACGTTGGGTTTGACCATCGGGCTGGGGCTGCTGCTTGCCTCTTTCAGCATTCATAAGATCCTTCGCCTTGAAAGCGACACCACGGAGCAATATCGTGAAATTGCTCAGGCTCGCGCGGAGCTCAAGCAGTTGTCAGCCCGCCTGGTGGAGGCGCAGGAAAACGAGCGCCGTGCCATCGCGAGGGAGTTACACGATGAGGTGGGACAGGGATTGACTGCGATTCTCGTGGAAATGGGCAATATGTCGGCTCGCATAAGGGCGCAAGATCTGGACGCGGTAAGCTCCAAGGCGGATGAAGTGAAAAGGCTCATCGAAGATTCGCTGCGGGTGGTGCGCAACATGTCCCTGCTGCTGCGGCCGTCGATGTTGGACGATCTCGGGCTCGTGCCTGCGCTGCAATGGCAGGCCAGGGAGGTTTCCAAAAGAAGCGGTCTTTGGGTAAAGGTAACCGCGGATGATGTATCGGAAGACCTGCCGGAAGAGCACAAAACCTGCGTCTACCGGATCGTTCAGGAAGCTTTGCACAACATCGTGCAACATGCGAATGCGCGTAATGTTCAGATCGAAGTTCGCCAAAAATCGAATGCGCTGCTTCTGTCGATCCGCGACGATGGCGAGGGATTCGACCCGAAGCGGGACAAAGGCATGGGATTGCTGGGAATGCAGGAGCGGGTCAGCTATCTCGACGGGGTATTCGAGCTGACGTCTCACCCGAAAGAAGGCGCCCTGCTGAACATCTCTTTGCCGTTGACCGGTGCGCCGGAGCGGACTATCAAGGAGCCGGCGTGAAGGATATCCGGATTCTTCTGGCCGACGATCATACGGTGGTTCGCAAAGGCCTTCGCCTGCTGCTCGAAAACCAGCCCGGATTCAAGGTCGTGGCTGAGGCCGCGAATGGGCGCGAGGCGGTCGCGATGGCCGAAGAGCACAAGCCCGACGCGGTGGTGATCGATGTCGGGATGCCGATCCTGAACGGGATCGAAGCGGCGCGGCAGATTTCGAGCAAGCTGCCGCACACGGCCGTCGTGTTTCTCAGCATGCACGGGGACGAAGCATACGTTCTGAAAGCGCTCAAAGCCGGTGCGCGCGCCTATCTGCTGAAGGACTCCGCGGAGTACGACCTGATTAACGCAGTGAAAGCGGTGAGCGAAGGCAAGGCCTTTTTTAGCCCCGTGATCAGCAAGATGCTGGTGGAAGACTACGTCCGGCAGATGCAGGAGCGGCAGGTGGAGGACAGCTACGACTTACTGACGACGCGCGAGCGCGAGGTGCTCCAACTTCTCGCGGAAGGCAAGAATAACAAGGAGGTCGCCGGGATCCTGAATTTGAGTCTTTACACCGTTGAGACCCATCGGAGCAACATATTTCAGAAACTCAACCTGCACAGTGGGGCGGAGTTGATCCTTTATGCGATTCGCAAGGGTGTGATTACTTAGCTCGGGTGCTCATGCCGCGTGGTGGCATGGCGGGCTCTTTCGCGGGACTCTCGTTCCGAAAGACTGGAAATAGCACTTCGATGGTAGCGCCCTCACCGGGCCGGCTCGCGACGAGGATGGCGCCGTTCTGCGAGCGCACAATGCCGGAGACGGCGGCAAGACCCAATCCCCGCCCGGTGAACTTCGTGGTGAAAAACGGATCGAATATTTTACGGATGGTTGCTTCGTCCATGCCGGGACCGGTGTCCTCCACGGCGACGAAAAGGTATTCCCCCGGGGCGATCCGGCCTACTGTGGGTCGCAGCCCGCGGTCCCCGGGAGCGACGTCCATCGAGCCGGTCCGGACTCTGATTTCACCCTCTCCTTCGCCGATGGCTTCGATCGCGTTGAGAACCAGATTGGTGACCAGTTGTTGGAGTTGGCCCGGATCCGCGAATAACGCCGGAAGATCGTCTTTCAATTCCGTGGTGAAGTGAACGCCGGCAGGAGCTCCGGCGCGCGCGAGTTCCACCGCCTCTCGCGTGAGGACGGATAGCTTGTTCCACGAGCGCAGAAACCTGCTCTTGCCGGCATACGCGAGGAGTTGTGCGGTGAGTTGAGCGGCGCGCTCGGACGAAGACACGATCATGTCCAGCATTTTCTTGAGGGTGGTGTCGGGCGCGGCCGATTGCAGGGCGAGCGTCGCGCCGCCCAGGATGCCGGTAAGCAGATTATTGAAGTCGTGCGCGATCCCGCCCGCGAGCATGCCGATACTTTCCAGTTTTTGCGCCTCGCGGATCTGCTCCTCGGCGCGGACGCGGGTAGTTGCATCCTGCAGGATCACCAAAGCATATAGCGGCTCTCCGGCTGGATCGCGAACGATCGAGGCGGTCACATCGGTCCAGATTATGCTTTGGTCTTTTCGGATATAGCGTTTCAACTGGCTGAAGGAGGCCGCCTTTCCGCTACAGAGGCGGGAGTAACCCTCCACAGCACGGGCGAGATCATCCGGGTGCGTGAGATCGCGAAAACTCAGATGCAGCGCCTCCTCGTACGAATAGCCGGTTATGGCGCAGAACTCCGGGTTTACTTCCGTGAAGAAACCATCCATCGTTAGCCTGGCAATACCGACCGGGGCGTGTTGAACCATGACGCGGAACTGAGCCTCAGCGCGCAAGACTGCAGCTTCCGCCAATTTGCGTTGAGCAGCTTCGCTCTCGAATTGCTCGAGGCGGTATGTGGCGATCTGCGCGTTGCGGGCGGACCTCAACTCAGCCCGCCGCTGCGCTTCGAAGAGAATCGCAGCGGTGATTGTCACTATGAAATAGAATTCGAAGCCGGTGAGAGTGGACTCTCCCGGTACGCCGTTGAAGATTCCCCCCGGTTGAATGAATACCGCCGCTGAGAGAGCCCCCAGACCCGTCGCTACGAGTCCGGGCCCAAAGCCGCCATACCATGCGGACCACAACACAGCAACATAGAACGTAACGTAGGGATGATGATAGTCGAAATAGCGCGAGAGGAGGATGCGAACCGCCGTCGCGAGGATGATACTGGCGATCGCATACGAGTACCGTCGAACCTTTCGCGCGGGCCGCGGAGTCCAATCCGTCGGCCGCTCCGCTACTTCGCGCTGATGATCAACGAGCACCGCCACTACCTTGCCCGGCCCGGGATGCTTCCTGCATAAAACCGCAACCGACAGCCTCCATCAATGCAAGACGCCCGTCTGATAATTCAGGTTTACGCGCTGGTTCTGGTAATCGTACTTTGCGCTGCTATTGGCGATCTCCGCCGATGTCAGGTTTAGCTGGGCCTGGCTCAGCTCGACGATCGAGCCCAAACCCAGGTCGTACCGGCTCTGGGCGAGATCCAGCGCGAGCTGCGCCTGGTCCAGCAACTGTTTGGTTAACGCCAAACGGTCCGATGCTGTCGTTGCGTTCAAAAAGGCAACCCGAACGTCCCGAACGATCCGATTTTCCTCATCCGTAATATCTTCGTTCACCGCTTTCGCCTTGAGCTCGGCCTCGGCCTTCCGGGCCTTAAACAGGCCACCGTTGAAAATGGGAACACTCACGTTCAGGCCGATCGCGCCGTATCGCCCGGGGACCGCTGCCTCGCCTGTGGGAACGAACCCCGCGCTTCCGACGACTCCGACCGTCGGGAAGTAGAGTGCGCGCTCGGCGCTGACAAATCGCTGTGCCGCTCCCTGCTGCAGATGCAGATCTTTGAGTTCGGGCCGGTTCTGGAGAGCCTGCTGAATCAGGGGGTTTACGGTGTCGGGAAGCACGTCAGGCATTGCCTCCTCCGCGAGAATGAACGCCGTCTCATTCGGCAGACCCATGGCGGTCGCCAGTTGGGCTTCGGCGGCCTTGACCTCGTTCTGCGCCTGAACCTGGAGCAGTTTGGCATCCGAAAGGTTTACGTTCGCGAAACTCACGTCCAAAGTAGATTTCAACTTACTCTCGGCGAGAGCGGTTACCTGATCCACCACGAGCTGGCGGGCGGCCACCGTCTGGTTTGCTACCTTCAACAGAGCCTGCGCCTTAAGTACAGCGAAGTAGGCGGTGCTCGTCGCAAGCAGGATCTGCGCACGGGTGCTTTCCGTAGCCTGGTCCTGCGCTTCGGCCCGCAGTTTTGCCATTCCGACCAGGTTGCTCGTCCTGCCGAAATCGGTAATTAGTTGGCCGACCGTTAGTCCCGAACCAACACGATCGTACACAACCGGGTTATTCAAGCCTCCGGCAGCCAGGCGGCTCCCGCTATCTGCGCCTACACTGGTGAAACTGCCGGTCAGGCTCGGCTGAAAGCTCGAACGGTATTCAAGCGGGACCTGGTGTGCGGCCGCGGCCCTGTATTGCGCCGAAGAAAGGCGCGGGTTGTTCTGTACAGCCAGTTTTTGCGCATCTGCAAGCGTCAATCGCATCGTCGGCTGGGCCGGTAGCTGCGCTTGGGCGACTAATAAGAGCGCTGGAACTGTAGAGGTCCAAAGATAGCGCATCGGATTACTGAGACCTCCTGAAACGAAGCATTCCGAAGCCCGAAGACCTGCTTCCATAAACCAGTACGTAAGCGGCCGGGACCAGGAAAACAGTGAATATGACGGAGAAGCTCAGCCCGCCGAGAATCGCGCGTGCCAGGGGAGCATAAGCTTCGCTGCCGGCGCCGAGTTTCAGCGCCATCGGGAGCAGGCCGATGATGGTGGCCAATGAAGTCATGAGCACCGGGCGTAAGCGAACCCGGCAGGCCAGCGCCACCGCTTCGCTGACGCCCATGCCTTCGCTGCGAAGATGACGCGTAAACTCGACGATCAAAATACTGTTGGAGACCGCGATACCCACCAGCATGACAATACCCATCAGCGACATGACATTGAGGGTCGTGTCGGATAGCCAGAGTATGAGAATCACTCCCGTCACCCCAGGCGGAACGGCAAGCAGAATGATCAGCGGATCTATGAACGACTGGAACTGTGCGACCAGAATGAGATAGAGCAGCACGATCGCCAGGCACAGGCCGAGTTCAAACTTCGCGAACGACAGGCGCATCCCCTGCACCATTCCGCGGAGCGTTACATTCAGGCCCTCGGGAACCTGTGTGCGCGCGATGATGTCGTCGATGGAGTTGGCGATCCGGCCGAGGTCCTCGCCCAGTGGCCGGACGTAAACGTCGATCGTCCGGCGAAGCGAATAGTGATCGACTTCAGTGGGAGATTTCACCCGCGAGATGTTACTGATCATGTCCAACCGTGTGGGCTCCAGGCCCCCGGACCCGCGCAGCGGAATCCCTCGAAGATCGTTCAGCGTTTTTACCTGGCGCTCGGGATATTGAACCGTGAGCATGTAATCCTGACCGGTCTTCGGGTCCATCCAGTAACTTGGCGCGATCATCGTGTTCGACGTCAGGGCGGTGATGATATTGGTTACAACCTCCCGCTGGTCCAGCCCTAACTGGCTGGCGCGCGTACGGTCAATGTTGAGCTTGAGCGCGGGATAATCGACGTCTTGCGGAATGAAAGCGTCGGCTACTCCTGGAATCCTGCGGATTTGGGAGGCGAGATCCAGCGCGGTCGCGTAGGATTTCTCCAGGTTGCTGCCCCCTACCTGCACGTCGATAGGAGCCGGCAACCCGAGGTTCAGGACCGCGTCTACCATTCCGCCGGATTGAAAGTAAGTGGTCAACTCGGGAAGCTCCTGCGAGACCGCCTCCTTGACGCGACGCATATATTCATAGCTGCCGATCTTGTGATCTTCCTTGAGGCTGACCTGCACGAAAGCGGTGTGCATCCCGGCATTCGTGGTGTATATCGCCTGGAATCCGGGGATCGAGCCGATATTCGACAGGATCATGCCCAAATCCTCGGGAGCCACTACACGACGGATCAACGCCTCCAGGTTGGCAACCTCGTTTTCCGTTACAGCCAGCCGTGTTCCGCTCGGCGCCTTGAGGTTGATCAGAAACTGACCGGCGTCGGTGCGAGGAAAGAATGAGACGCCGACGGATGGGAAGAGGGTAAGAGCGGCCACGAACACGACCGCAAAGCCGGCCAGCGTCCAGACGGGCCGTGTGATAGTAACCGCCACCAGGCGGTCATACAGCTTCAGGAACGATTCAAAACGGGCGTTGAACCAGACGTTGAAACGCTGCCCCAGGGATCGTGTCCTCTGCGGCGTATCGACGGTGACTGGCTGCTCCGACGATGGCGTCCCGTGGTGCGACGGCGACTTGATGAACCGCGCGCAGAACAGGGGAACCACGGTCATGGCCACGGCGAATGAAGCGAAAAGAGAAAGCGCTACGGCCAGCGCCAGTGCCGAGAACAGAAACTTACTGACGCCGTAAAGAAACGTCACGGGGAAGAATACAACCACCGTGGCCAGCGTGGCCGCCAGAACCGGAATCGCGACTTCGCGCCCGCCTTTTTCGGCCGCCACATCGGGAGACTCTCCAAGTTCCAGGTGGCGGTAAATGTTCTCCAGGACGACCACCGAGTTATCGATCAGCCGGGAGAACGCCAGGGCCAGGCCGCCGAGCACCATGCTGTTCACGGAGCCGCCCCAAAAAGACAGCGCAATGAAGGCCGCAAGCGCTGAGAGCGGGATCGAGAAGAATACCGCCAATGTAGCGCGCATGCTCCCAAGAAACACCAGAATCATGATCGAGGTGAGCAGCAGACCGAGACCGCCTTCGTGCAGCAATGTCTCGATGGCCGTCTTCACAAATGCCGACTGGTCGAAAACCACGCGCGTAACCAGTTGCTTGGGTACATCGAACAGTTGCTTCAGACGGTTCCGAACGCCCTCCACCACTTGAATTGTGTTCGTGTCGCCGCCTTGTTTCATTACCGGAACGTATACGGAGCGCTGGCCGTTCACTCGCACGATGTTGGTTTGGATTTGCTGTGCATCCTTGGCATACCCGACATCGGCGACGCGGACCGGCGCCTGGCCCACCATCTTGATGGGAAGCTGATCGATATCCTGAACCGTGCTCAGCTGGCTGTTGGTATAGATGTTGTAATCCAGCATCCCGAGCTGAACATCGCCGGCGGGGAGAATCAAATTGGCGTTGTTGATCGATCGCACCACATCCATGAGGCTCAGTTGGTGCGCTTCGAGCCTGTACGGATCGGCATAAACCATGATCTGCCGGTACCGGCCCCCGAACGGCATCGGCACGCTCGCGCCGGGCACGCTGCCCACCTGGTTTCGCACCTGGAACTGGGCAATGTCGCGGAGCGCGGTTTCGTTCAGACCCTCTCCGCCGAAGGTCACGAGGCAGACGGGCAGGCTGGATGCGTCGAACTTCAGGACGACGGGCGGCAGCGTGCCCGGCGGGAGCCGCCGTAGCTGGGCCATGGCAAGATTCGAGATCGTCGTCACCGCCGAGTCTGGGTTCGAGCCGGGCTGGAAGTACACCTTGATTACGCTCACGCCCGGCAGCGAGCGCGACTCGATGTGCTCGATGCCGCTCCCCAGCGTAAAGAAGCGCTCAAAGCGGCTGGTGATATCCATTTCGATCTGCTCCGGAGGCATGCCGGAGTAGAACGTAGCCACCACCACCACCGGAATGTTCATGGCCGGAAACATGTCTACCGGCATCTGCGCCAGGCAGGTGACGCCTACGACGGCAATGAACAGGCAGATAACGACGATGAAATAGGGATTCCTGATTGCGAAGCCGGACACTCAACACCTCAATATCTAGCGGCCACGTTCATCGCGGCGCCGCGGCCAGCGCGGTCAATTTCGGCCGTACTTCCTGACCCGGGCGCAAGCCGGCCCGGCCGCTCAGAACCACGAGATCCCCATCGTTCAGGCCGGAGCGAACCTCTACCCGGTTCGCGGTCTCGAGACCGAGTTGGATCCGGCGTACTTCCACGCGGTTATTCGGGGTTACGACCATGACGTGGCCGCCCGTCGCCTGTGATTCCTGGCTATCGCCCGAATCCATATCCACCGCCAGAACCGGAATGGCCAGGACCTCATTCCGGCGTGCCAGAGTCAAATCGACCTCGGCGTACATGCCGGGAATCAGCACCAGGTTCGGATTGGGAACGTCCACCTCGGTATCCATAGTTCGCGTTGCGAGGGAGAGCCTTTCCGCGAACCGCGCGACCCTGCCAGGAAAACTTCGCTTCAGCGTCGGCACGCGCACTTCCACCTGCTGGCCGATGTGTACCGTGGGGACTGCGGATTCCGGCACGGGAAGAATCAGACGCAGCAGGCTGTTCTGTGAGAGCCGGACCAGCGGCCGCGCCTGCGTCTGGGATGCAGTTCCAGCCTGAATCATGGCGCCCGTGTCCGCATAGCGCTGCGTCACGACACCCGCAAACGGCGCGGTCACTCGGGTGTATTCCATCATCGTCTTGACCTTCTGTAGTTCCGCCTTGTGAACTCGCACTTGCTCGGTGGCGGCATCGCGCGCCGACCTGGCGGCGTTCACCTGCGCCTCGGACACCAGATCCTTGCCATGCGCGTCGTCGATTTCCTGTTGCGCAATCAAGCCCGGCTTCTTCTGCAAGACGCCCGCTAACCGTGTGTACGATAAATGCGCGATCTCGTGCGCGGATTGGGCGCGCTGCATTTCGTCTTCGGCGCGCTGGACGTCGGCTTGGCTACGATCCAGCGCCGCCTGCGCCCGCTGTAGATCATCATTCATCTCGGGGACCTCGAGCGTGGCGAGCGGCTGATTTGCGGCCACCCGATCGCCTACGTCCACCTTGATCTCTTTGACGAATCCCGCCACCTTGGCCATCACGTCGATTTCCTGATAAGGCTTGAACTCGGCCGTCAGCACCAGGCCGTGGCTAAGGTTCTGCGGCTCGGCCTTCGCCACCGCGATAGTGGGGATATCGGCGGGATGTGTTCCGCTGGCCTCCGCGGCGGTGCGCGAACAGGACGTTAGTAGCACGCAGCAGGCGCCTGCAAGCAGCACAACAACTGTTTTCGGTTGGACAGGTCGGGGCATTTCCTTCCTCAATGATTCGCTTGGATCACTTCCAGCAGCTTCTCGGGCGAAAACTCGGGAGACTGGCAGAACTCGATGATGCGGCGATCCTCGGCGCGGATCTCCGCCGCGACACGCGACACTTCTTCGGCGATGTCGATTGGAATGAGAATCGCGCCGTGGCAGTCTGCCATTACAAGGTCGCCGGACTGGATCTTCAGGCCAAAGATCTCGACCGGCGTGCCGTAATCCACGATGTGCGTGTACGAGTGCGAGACGGCGGCGTGCCGCGCGAACATCGGGAACTGCATCCGGCTGACACCGGGAATATCGCGTACAGCTCCATTGGTGATAACCCCTTCGCACTGGAACGCTTTGAGAATCGCCGCGTGGACCTCGCCGACTGCCGACCCGAGAGCTTCGGGCTCCAGGTCTTCGATCACGGCCACCCTTGGCGCGGGCAATGTCTGGATCGCAGACCACCAGTCTGTTCGATCGAGATGGTAGCGTCCAGTCATGGGAGGGTTCGACGACCGGACCCGGCAGGTGGCGGCGTACCCCAGGAGTTGATGCGCGCCGGTGGTGACGCAGTGCAATCCGGGACGCGTGAATCCTTCGTTCCGGAGCCGCACGCCGCAGCGTTCGATCGCGTTGGCGATCGTACAACTATCGTATTGGCGCAGGTTATGGAAAGTGCGGGCCGGGAGAACGTCGAGTGCGTTTTCGATACTCACGATGATAGGGCCGGGGTCGCTATCGACTGAATACTGAGCTTGGGGTATTTTCGAGGGCTACGGGGGGTAGGCGTCAGCGTCCGAACTCGACCATCCACACGTCCGCCTCGGTGGTGCTCACGCTGAAATAGATCTGGCGATCGTCAGGGCTTACCGCAAAACCCCGGCGCGCGACTTCCTCCGGAAAAACTGAGACCAGCTCGCGCGTGCGCCCATGTTCGGTATCTAACAAGAAAATCTTCCCGCGGTCCAGGAATAATAACCGGCGGCTGTCGCTCAGCCAGACGGGGTCTGCGCCGCTGTCGGTGAGCTTGCGATACGTGCGTGTGGCCGGGGAATAGATGGCCAGGCCATTTTCACGATCGAGAAACCCCGCCAGCATACGGCCGTCGGGCGACCAGTTCCACCCGTTGAACACCCGGGCATCGGCGGGAAAGGGCGGTAATTTTTCGGGACTCTGCGCATCCCAGGCTTTTGACGCGTCCACCAGGAAGGTGCTCGTGCCGAAGAGGGTATACGCCAGTCGCTTCCCGTCAGGCGACCAGACCGGCCACGCGACGTTATAACCCGCCAGGTTGGTAATCTGGTGAAAATCCTCGCCATTCGGATCGGTCGTCCAGATCTCCCAATCGCCGCTTCGGGTAGAGAAAAACGCCAGGTGTTTGCCGTCCGGCGACCAGCGCGGGCCGCGATTGCGATGACCTCCGCCGGTTAGTTGCCGCGAGCCTGAACCATCCACGCTGGTAACAAAAACTTCCTCTTCCTGTTCCGTCGAATTGTAGGCAAGCCACTTCCCGTCGGGAGAGAGCGCCGGACGCGACGCTCCCTTTGAACTCTTGAGGATCTCTTTCGGCTCGCTGACTAATAACTCTCGCTCCGGATCGAAGCGGATGACGGATAAGTGACCGGTTGTAACTTGACTCGAATACGCCATCCGGAGGCCATCACGTGAGAAGGTGAGGTGCGCCGGATACTGCGTCGGGCTGCGAACGGGTTCGGGAACGCCGCGCGGTTCCCCAGCCCCTTCTTTCATGGGGATGCGCCAGATCTCCATGCTGCCCCCGCGGTTGCTGCAGAAATACAACCACGCGCCGTCCGGCGACCACACCGGATTCCAATCCAGGAAATGGTCGCGCGTAATCCGGGTAGTGGGACCGCCCGATACGCGTGCGGTCCAGAGGTCGCGATCCCCATCGCGGTCGATCGCCCAGTAGGCAAGGTATTCGCCGTTTGGAGACCATTGGGGCTGCACGCCGTCCTGATCGCCCACCTGCCGTTTTCGACCGCTGGAGACGTCCACGATCCAAAGCTGGCTTACCCGGCCCGACCGGTCTTCGGGACGTGTGATGCTCTCTTCGGCGAAGGCGATTTGCTTCGCATCGGGAGACCACGCCGGGTTAAATCCTGCGTCGGCGATCCTGCGCACACCCGAGCCGTCGCGATTCATGACGAAGATTCCACCGCTCTCGCGCTCGGAGCGAAATGCGATGAGCTTTCCGTCCGGCGAGAAGGCGGGCTGGGTGTCGTCTGCAGTAGATTCCTTGGTCAGGTTGGCAGTTTCGTTGGATCCGATTGCTTGGACATAAATGTCCCAGTTGCCTGTCGTCTTGCCGGCATATACGACGGCTTGGCCGTCCGAAGACAAGCTTGGGAACAACTCCGCTCCGGCGTCGTCCGTGATCTGCGCGAAGGTTCTGCCGTCCACTGAGGGACGCACGTGCCGGGCGGCGAGAAACCGGTAGGCCACAAAGACCCCGAGCGCCACCGCGAGCAAAACGCTCGCTGTCCAGAGCGCGTAAGTGCGGAGCCCGGGCGCTCCGACGGCCGGCGGTTGGATTGCTGTGAGGTGGGATGCCGCTTCGAGTGCGTAGGCCAGGTCGCGGGCGGATTGAAATCGCTCGACGGGCGCCTTTTCGAGGCAGTGCAGGATCAGGCTGCAGAGCGCGGGATGAACGGGTGGTCCGGCGCTCCAGGCTTCGGCGATATCACCTTCGAGAATGGCCTTCTTGGCCTCCTCGACGGAATCCGTATTGAAAAGGTCGCGCCCGGTGAGCATTCGATATAGGACCACGCCGAAGGAGAAAATGTCGGCGCGGTGGTCGATCGGTTCGCCGCGAAGCAGCTCGGGCGCCATGTACTGGGGCGTGCCGGCGATCACGCCATTGAGCGCTGGCGCGACGATGTCGGAAGGCCGTGTGCGGCGCGCCAGCCCGAAATCCAGCAGCTTTACCGAGCCCTCGGGCGTGACCATGATGTTCCCGGGCTTCAGGTCGCCGTGCACAAGTCCAGCGGCGTGGGCTGCGGCGAGTGCGTTTGCGATTGGAATCGCATAGCCGAGAGCCTGTTTCACCGGCAGCCCCGCAGCTGGGATGACTTCGTGCATCGGGCGGCCTTCGACATGCTCCATGGCGATGAAGTCGATGTCCTTGTCGCTGCCTACATCGTGGACCGTAACGATATTCGGGTGGATCAGTGCGCAAGCGGCGCGAGCCTCGGAAAGGAGCGATTGCGGGTGGCCCGGAGTCCCGCCCGGCTGCTGGCGCAACACCTTCAGAGCGATCCGCCGGTCGAGCCGCGTGTCCCAGGCCCGGTACACCACCCCCATGCCGCCGCGTCCGATCTTGGTTTCGATGCGATAGGGACCCAACATTTCGCCGCGCGCCAGGTCACGTGGCGCCGTCCGGGTAAGGGCTTCGATGACCGGATTTTCCAGCGGCTGGGTCTCGGCGTCCAGCAGCCGCTCCACTTCTTCCAGCAGGCCGGGGTCGGAGGCGCAGGTCTGTTCCAAAAAAGCCGGCCGTTCGTCCTCCGGTAAATCGAGTGCGGCGCCGAAGACTTCCTTGATTCGCGCCCACCGCTCAGCGGTCATCGCGGAATTCTCGACGAGATCTCGATCCGCAACCAGGCCTTTGCCATGGCCCATTCTCTTTTGACGGTGCGTGGCGAAATGGACAACGCTTGGGCGGTTTCCTCGACAGTCATACCGGCGAAATAGCGCATTTCGACCACGCGCGCCTGTTGCGAATCGAGCTGCGCCAGGCGCTCGAGACACTCGTCGATGGCGAGGATCTCCTCCGATTGCTCGACGTTCACAGCCAGGTCGCATTCCTCGAGATCGAACCGTTGTTCGTGTCCGCCGCGCTTGGTGGCGACCCGCTGACGCGCGTAATCCACCAGGATGCGCCGCATCAGCTGTCCCGCCACGGCCATGAAATGCGCGCGGTTCTGCCATTTCGCATTCTGGTCACAGAGCCGAAGGTAGACTTCATTGACCAGCGCGGTCGGCTGGAGGGTGTGCCCCTGGCGTTCTTCCTGAAGGAAGTGGGCCGCGAGCCCCTTGAGCTCGCGGTAGACGAGTGGCACGAGCTTGGCCAGGGCCTGGCTGTCCTGGCCCTTCATCCCGGCCAGCAGCGCCGTCACCTCGTCCTGGTTTTCCGCCATGGATATGTCTAAGACGGCATTCTAACTTCTATCTCGGGGCGAGTCTAAGGTCATTTTGACCTATTGGCCCGCTTTTTCCGGAGTTGACGCGTATCAGGCGAGTACATCTGCAGCATCTGTTCTTCCCATGCGGCCCGCCCTGGTTCCGCGGGGCGGGCTTTTTTTTGAGTGGCGACGCACGATGCGTCGCGGCGAGTCTATAAGTTGCTAAAAACAAAGACGCGCGAGCCGGCCAACGACGCATCATGCGTCGCGGCCCGGTACGCTCACGAGTAGTCAGGGACCCGGTTCCCGCACCCTCAATATCCGGTCCAACTGTACATCCTTGAGTTGTTGAACCGCGCCCGAGGGCCAGCGGATTTCGACCACGCTGGCAGATGTCGCCGTCCCTAAACCGAAGTGGACCGGACCGGCGCTCGACGATGCGTATCCCGCCGCGAAGACCACTTCGTTGTACTGCGACTTGCCCCCCGCGGTTACTTTGATTCTGGCGCCGATTCCATCGCGATTGCTCTTCGTGCCCTCCAGGCGGAGTTCGAGCCAGTGACTGCCGCCAGGGCTGTCGTTCATCCAGATCTCCGCGGGCGCGCTGATCGCGCTGGTGACGATGTCGAGCCGGCCGTCGCCATTGAAATCGCCCACCGCCGCGCCCCGGTGGCGCGAGGGGCGCTGCGCGCCGAAGCCGGCCGTCTCCGTGAGCGCCTCGAATTTGACGCCCGCGCCCACGTTCCGGAACACGGTGTTCGGCTGCTCGATCTGCACCGTCGTCGCATAGCCCAGCGACTGCACGTGCCCGCGCGACACGAACACGTCTTTCAGGCCATCGTTATCGAAATCGGCGATGTTGGGCGAGTATCCCGCCATCGGCGCGCTCAGGCGGGCCATACCGCTCGCGGCGGTAATGTCGGCAAACGCGCCCTTGCCCAGGTTGCGAAACACCGGAAATGTTTCGTAGTCCAGCGCCACGAACACGATATCCGGAAGACCATCGTTGTCCATATCGCGGGCATCGACTCCCATTCCCGAGATGAAATGACCGTCTTCGGTGAGAGCGACGCCGGCATCGAACGACTTCTCTTCGAACTTACCGCCACCCTTGTTATGAAAGTATGAGTTGTACACCTTGTCGTTCGCGACAAAAATGTCGATCCAACCATCCAGGTCGAAATCGGCGATGCCCAAGCCCATCCCTTTACCGGGATGCGCGCGGATTCCCGATTCTCCCGACGCATCGCGGAATGTGCCATCGCCGTTGTTAAGGAATAACTGGTTTGGCGTGGCTTTGTACATCTTGGGGTGGCAATAATCCAGCCGGCCCGGAGCGGCTTCGCACTTCGGTTCGGTTTTCGCATCCCATGCCAGGTAGTTCACCACGAACAGGTCCAACTTGCCGTCGTTGTTAACGTCTATCCACGCGCCGCCGACGGACCATAGCGGACCGAACTGCGCGTCCGGCTTCGCGATCCCCGCCTTCTGCGTGACGTCGCTGAAACTGCCGTTCCCGTCGTTGTGATAAAGATGATTCCCGTGAACGCCGCCGACGAACAGATCTTCGAAGCCGTCATTGTCGTAATCGCCGATAGCGACACCGTTGTCGTAGCCCGAGCCCGCAAGCCCCGCGTGTTCGGTGACGTCCTTGAAATTGCCCTTTCCGTCGTTCTGGAAGAGCCGGTTGGAGTATTTCGCGGATGTCTTCTTTAAGGTCTCGATATCGGCGCCGTTAGTAAAGAAAATATCCAGGTAGCCGTCGTTATTGAAGTCGAACACCGCAACGCCGCCGGCCATCGTCTCGGGTGCATGCCGCCGGTCGGTTTCGCAGCTATCCAACCGGAAATCGATGGGCCGGTAAGCAAAGTGGATGGGCGCGCCGCCATTCTGTCCGAACGAAAGCGCCCACACCGCAATGGCAAATAGAGCCGCCCTGGTCAGAGAGGTCATGCTGATAACTCCAGAGTGGCACAGGCCATCGATTTTTGTGGCCTGTGTTGCCGCGAATTGAAGACAAGCCCCACAGACCACAAAACCCGATGGTCTGTGCTACAAGAAAAAAGCCCCGCCACCCGAAAGGAGGCGGGGCGAGTGTATGTGTTGCGCCGCTACCGCAATCAGAATTGGAAGCGCAGCGCCAGCTGCAGCGTTCGAGCGTCCCGATAAGCGTTGATCTGCCCGAAGTTCTTGGCGCTGTTCGAAAGCCCGCTGCCCGGATTGTCACCGCTGAAGCCGGTGTTCACACCCCAGGGCTGCGCGTGATTGAAGAAGTTGAACACCTCGGTGCGGAAAGTCAACTTCGCCTTTTCCGCGATGCTGAAGTTCTTCATCAGCGCCATGTCGAGGTTCCAGATGGAAGGCAGCCGGACTCCGTTTCTGCCCGAATTTCCCCACTGGCCGTCGGCCGGACGGGCGAAGGCCGCCGGGTTGAGCCACTGGAATTTGTTATTGCCGGAGTACGGATCGCTCACCTGGTTCGCGTATTGGCTGCCCAGGTTGGCGCCGTACAGGTTGCCGTTGGAAGTGATCGTCACGGGCACGCCCGACTGCGACCGGAACATGCCACTGAGTTCCCAACCGTTGAATACTTGCTTTGCGACGGGGTTAGCGGTCTGCAGCTTGGGCAACTCGTAGACCGAGTCGATTGTGAAGACGTTCGGCTGGTCGTAGCCCGCCGGCGCATAACTTTGGGCCAGGTTGTACGGATTCACGATCTGGTCGGAATCGTTGTCGTTGGTGTCTTTGACGCTCGCGCGGGTGTAGTTGAAATTCACCGAGAAGCCCTTGGCGAAACGGCGGCTCAAACGGAGCATCATGGCGTTGTAGCGTGCATAACCCAGCGTCTCGATGGCGTTCAGTCCGCCCCAGCCGACGTAAGGCAGCAGGGCGTTCGTGTAGTAGTTCACCGATTGCGACAGGTTATTGTTCTGGAGCCAGCCGGCCGGGAGCGCATTCACCTGCCGCTGATCCATCAGGTGGATCGCGTGATTCCCCGAGTACGATGCGTCCAGGGTGAACCTGGCAGGCAGTTCGCGCTGAACACCGACATACCAGGAGTAGGTGGTCGGCACTTTGTTGTCGGACGGCCAGATGTTCATGCCGGGCGGCTGAATCGGCGCATTCGGATCGCCGACGCCGGTGCGGTCGATGTTCGCCACGTTGCCGTTGTACACATTGCCGGAAACGAGGTTGGGCCATTGTCCGCCCGCGCCGAAGTTGAAGTTGTTCTGGCGTAGCCGCTCCGTGAACATTCCAAAACCGCCGCGCACCGACATTTTGCCGTCGCCCAGCAGGTCGTAGGCGAAGCCGATGCGCGGTAATGGCATGGTCTTGCCCGGCGAGAATCCGGCGGGAGTACCCGAGCACGGATCGCAGACCAGGCCCAGCGGCGACAGCACGCTCATGGGAGCGCCCACCAGCTTGCCATCGGTCAGATTGATGGTCGGCTTTTTGGAGGCGTCATATTTCTTCAAGTCCACGCTGTACAGTTTCCACGTCCCTTCGCCACCGGGCGTGCCGGAACGAACCAGCGTGTAAGTCGGAACCATATACGCGATCCGCAGGCCGTATTCAACCGTGAATCGCCTGCTGACTTTCCAACTATCCTGGGCATAGAAATCCAGCTCCCAGAAACGGAAGTAGGGATAAACCGCGCCGCTCGGCTGGTTGAAGTTATTGAAATTCCCGAGCATCAGGTTCGCCAGGCCGTTGCCCGTATCCATGGGCATCGAGGAGGACGAGCTGAAATTGATGCTGCCCTGCTGCGGCCACGTACCCGTTTGCGACTTGAAGTCGCGGTTGTAATAGAGCCCGAACTTGAGAGTATGCGAGCCCTTCACCCACGAAAGGTTCTCGATCAAGGCATAGTCTTTGCCGGTATTGTGCCATCCCGGGTTGCCCAGTCCCCAGCCAAATCCGTTATTTGTGGTCACGTCCATAACGGAGTTGGTGATGTTCGTCGCGGGGTAGAGCTGAGCCCAGTTTGCGCCGAGCTTATCGCGGTCCAGCGGGTTGTCGCCCACGATGGAGAGAGATTGCGTCTGGTGGTTGTACGACAGAATGGTTTCGGATGCCAGCGTAGGCGTAAACGTGGTGACGAGGTTCCATGACCACGAACTGCCCGGTTTCGGCCGCCACTGCGGTTGAATCGGGAAGGGCACGCCGCCCCAGATCACCGTCTCGTACGACTCCTTCTGATAATCGTTGACCCACCGGAAGAATGTGTTCACCCTGCTGCTGATCATGTAATCGACGCGCAGGAGATCCTGGTTCTTCACCAGGTTATCTGGGCTGTTGTAGTAATAGCGAACGTAGCCCGGATTCGGCGCGGCCGGCAGGTTCGCTAAGCCGGGGACGCGCGTGTAGACCTTCAACAGGTTCGCGCTGAGGGGCTGCCACTGCGACTGCGGAACGGTGTTGTTGGGGAAAGGCGTTCCGCCCGTGATATTCCCTGCGCCGTCGCGGGTGATGGTTCCGGGTTGGAAAACCGTGCCATTCTTGAACTGCGGCGCGTACTGCATGTTGGTGTCGAGTAGCCACGGCCGGAAATCGCCGCTCAGGATCGTGGCATTCGGAATGTCGGCGTAAGCGCTCTGAGGCAGATTCCGCCGGGTCATCTCGCGGTTGTAGAAGAAAAACAGCCGCTTGTTCTGCACTGTCGATAACTTGGGCACAGGAGCCCAGCCGCTGAAATTGCCGCCGAACTGGTTGTAGCGAAGTTGCGGCTGCAGGGTGTTGCACAGCACGCACTTGGCATCCAACCAGTTGTTGCGGAAATACTCGTACGCGGTTCCATGGAAGGTGCTGCCGCCCGACTTCGTTTGAACGGCGATCACCATTCCGCCGTTGCGGCCGTATTCGGCGTTGAAGCTGCTTTGCAGCACGCGGAACTCGGCGACCCCATCCACGCTGGCCTGGGTGTATTGCGACTGGCTATCGCCGACGTCGATATTCGGCGCGCCATCCAGGTAGAAGTTATTCTGCGACCCGCGCCCGCCCAGGGAATGAAACTGCGACACGTCATTGAAGTTGACGTCGAAATCATTTCGGGCCGAGCTGGTCATCCCGGGGACCGTGCTCATCAACGACGTAAAGTTCCTGCCGTTCATGGGCAACTCCGAGATCTGGGTCTTCTCCACGACAAACGCCTTCTCCATCGTGTTGGTCGTGACGAGCGGGGTAGCTTCGCCAGTGACGGAAAGAACCTCGGTTACGGGACCTACCTGAAGCTTGATCTGTCCGACGTCGAGCTTGGAATTCACGTCCAGCGTGATGGGTACTTCAGCCTTTCTGAACCCGGTCTTCTCCACCGTGATCACAAACCGGCCAGGTTGAATGTTGATGGCCTGAAAGCGGCCCGAGTTATCGGTCGTGGTTTCCCGTGCGAGGCCTCCCTTGGCGGTGTCCATGATCTTGACTGTGGCGTCCGGAATGACGCCGCCGGAGGTATCGACAACGGTACCGCTGATGTTCTGGGTCTGCGCCATTGCGGGTGGCGCAGCGAGAACGAGCAGAAATGCCAGGAAGATCGCGAACCACGCGGTCCTCCAGGTTCCTCTATTTTTCATATGACCTTCTCTCTTAGCGAAAGGCGCCCCTGTTTCTTGAGCCTTGACCGGAGTCGCGCAGAGCTTGGCAGGCACACCGGTCGCGGCGTCTCAAGAGCAACTCCTATGCGTGTGTAGACCTAAATATGGAGAAGGACAAGTACGTTACCGTATCTTACGGCAGCGCAGATGAAGTATCCTTTCCAATCAACAGCCTGTAGCTATTCCGGCAGACCGCGCGAGACAGGTACTTTACGCCGTCGGAGGGGCGGTATCGGCCCATCCTGCCGGCCTTCGTGATGAGCAGCACCTATGAGAATCGGGAATTCAGGAATCAGGAATCAGTGGGTGCCGGCGACCTTTCCGTTGTCCGCGCCATCTATGGCACTGGACCTCAACTCACCCAGTCGCCGGAGCGCCTGGCGAGCCTCGGCGCTTCGTCCGCATGCATTGAGGGCTTGAGCCAGGAGGTTGTAGGATACTGCGTCCTCCGGGTTCAGCTTCACCGCCCGCTGAAGTAGCGTTACTGCTTCGGCCGGTTGGTCCTGTCGGAGTTTGGCTTTCCCGAGATAGAAGTAGGACGCCCAGAAATCGGGCCTGGCCATTTTGGCTCGCGTTAAGAATGGGATCCCCAGGGCAAACTGGCTAGCCTGAACGTGAACGGCTCCGAGAAAGTAGTTGGCGTCCGCGTCCTCCGGATCATCCTTGAGCGCCAGGTCGAGTTCCCGGATCGCTTCATCAGTCCGGCGAAGGCTGATATAGACTTTCCCAAGCTCCAGGTGGGCGGCAGGAAATGCCGGATCCAGTCGCAGGACCTGTTGGAAGCTTTCCTCCGCCTGGGGAAACTGCGTGGCTTCGTAATAAGCCTTGCCGCGCAGGAACTCCGCCCGGGCCGGACCGGCAGCGTCCAACATCTGTTCAAAAATCGTTTTTGCCTTGCCTGGTTGGTTGCTCTTGAGGTACACGAACCCCAGCAGGAAGAGGACGTTCTCGTCGCGCGAAGACGCGGTGCGGAGCGCTTCCAGATCCCGAATGGCCGGGTCAAACTGCCCCGTATACGCTCGGCAGACCGCCAGAAGCTGCCGCGCCTGCAACTGCTCTGGATCCACCGCGACCACACGCGCAAAGAGCGGCAGGGCGCGGGCGTGATTCTCCTGTTTGAGGTAAACAAGGCCGAGGTTCAGCAGAATGGCCTTATCGTCAGGACTCAACTTCAGCGCGCGCCGGTAAACCGAGATCGCTTCATCCGCCCGGCTGGTACGGGAATAGATGACACCCAGGTTACTGAGCGCAGCAACGTTGTTCGGCTCCTGGCGAAGGACGGCCTGGAATCCGCGCTCGGCGGCGGCGTAATCCGCAGCGGCGAGCGCCCTGGCGGCGCGGTCGAAGACTATCTTGGCCTGTTCCTCGGCTTGCACGAACAAGGCGCACAAAAATAGACACGCCGCTCGCGTCATAACCGCCCTATCCGATTGTCGCTTCCACCGTGGTTTCCGCACCACCGGCCAGCGGTACGATATTCCCGTCAACGGCTTTCCCATCCACTACCAGCGCCACCCGGTTCCCCGGACCGGCGCGTCGCACCGTGATGTGGTACTTCGCGCCCCGGAATGTACGCATCGCGAGGAACCCCGACCAATCCTCCGGAATCACCGGCGCGATTTCCAGCCCATCATAACCGGGGCGAATCCCGAGTATCCACTGCGTAATCGCGTAGTAGTTCCAAGCCGCGGTCCCGGTAAGCCACGAATTCTTGGCTTCACCGTGAGTCGGTGCGTCGCGGCCGGCGATCATCTGCGGATAGACATATGGCTCGCAGCGATGGATTTCGCTGATGCCTTCGCGCGCCGACGGGTTGATCCGCAGATAGTAGTCGAGCGCGCGATCCCCGCGGCCGGCGCGAGCTTCGGCGATCATCACCCACGGATTGTTGTGGCAGAAGATGCCCGCGTTTTCCTTGTAGCCCGGCGGATATGACGAAATCTCGCCTAAATGCAGGTAATATCGCGAGTATGCCGGCTGCTGGAGGACGCTGCCGTGAGGAGTCGCGAGCAGTTCCCGCACCGAATCGAGCGCCGTGGCGGCTGTCCCGTCCTCCAGCCCGATGCCGGCCAGCACCGCGAAGCCCTGAGGCTCGATGAAGATCTTCCCTTCGTCGCACTCGGCCGATCCCACCTTTCGACCCGAATCGTCGTAGGCGCGCACAAACCACTTGCCATCCCAGCCGTGTTGGCTGACCGTCTGCTCCATGCGGGCAACCTCGGCCAGGTACCTTCCGGATTCCTGCGCCAACCCGCGACGCGCTGCAATCTCGGCCAGTTCGCGGCCTGCCAGCACGAACAGCGCGGCGATGAAAACGGATTCGGCCACCTTGCCTTCTTTGTTGGTAGTGGTCTGGAACGACTGGCCGGGGGTGTCGGAGAAGCAGTTGAGATTCAGGCAATCGTTCCAGTCGGCGCGGCCGATGAGCGGCAGGCCGTGCGGACCGAGCCGCTCCATCGTATAGCGAATGCTGCGTTGCAGGTGCTCGTACAGCGGCTGCTCCGTCCCGGGCTGGTTATCGTATGGAACCGGTTCGTCGAGAATACTCCAGTCGCCGGTCTCCTTCAGATAAGCTGCGGTCCCGATGATCAGCCATAGCGGATCGTCGTTGAAGTTACTGCCGATATCGTTGTTGCCGCGCTTGGTCAGGGGCTGGTATTGGTGATAGGCGCCGCCCGTCGGTAACTGCGTTGCCGCAAGGTCCAGGATGCGTTCTCGCGCACGCGAGGGGACCATGTGGACGAAGCCCAGCAGGTCCTGGCTGGAGTCCCGAAAGCCCAGACCCCGCCCGATCCCGGATTCGTAGAAGGAAGCCGAACGCGACACATTGAAAGTCGCCATGCACTGGCACGGATTCCAGATGTTCACCATCCGGTTGGTGTGCTCGTCCGGCGTGTCCACCTGGCAGACACCCAACAAGTCGCACCAGTGCGATCGCAGCGCCTGAAAGGCTTTCTCCACGTTTCCCGCATCGAGATACTTAGCGATGACCACCCTCGCGCCAGCTTTGTTGATCGTCTGGGAGCCCGGCGGGTCGAACTTCTGTTCAACTTCGTTTTCCTGGTAGCCCAGCAGAAAAATGATCTGGCGAGTCTCACCGGGCTCGAGCATCAGCTTCACGTGATGCGACCCCACGGGGGCCCACCCGTGTGCGATCGAGTTCGACGCCTCGCCGCGTTCCACCGCAATCGGCCGGTCCCAGCCGCGATACGGTCCTACGAATGCGTCACGCTGCGTGTCGAACCCGGAGATCGGGGCCGAGCACGCAAACCAGGCGAAGTGGTTTCGCCGCTCGCGGTATTCCGTCTTGTGATAGATGACGCTGCCATCCACCTCCACCTCGCCGATGCTGAAGTTCCGCTGGAAATTCGTGGCGTCGTCCTGCGCGTCCCACAAACAGAATTCAACCGACGAAAACACGGACAACTCAACATGGTCGGCCCGGCGGTTAGTGATGCTGCACTGCCAAACCTCCAGGTTTTCGTCCATCGGGACAAAGTAACGCGTGCGCGCTTCAATCCCGCTGTATCGTCCGCCGATGATGCTGTAGCCCATCCCGTGGCGGCACTCGTAGTCCTCCAGATCGTAATAAGTCGGCGCCCAGGACGGCGACCAGTAATCGCCGGATTCGTCGTCGCGCAGGTAGATATAACGGCCGCCGAGGTCGAATGGAACATTGTTATATCGGTAGCGGGTGAGCCGCCGCAGCCGCGCGTCGCGATAGAACGAATATCCGCCCGCGGTATTCGAGATCAGTCCGAAGTACGCCTGGCAGCCGAGATAGTTGATCCACGGAAGCGGCGTGTCGGGTCGCGTGATCACATACTCGCGGTTCTTGTCGTCGAAGTACCCGAATTGCATTTAGGTTCCTTTATGCCTGCCCGGTGAGCGCGGGTTCTGGTTGCGGCCTCTCGGCGCCTTCCGGGGTCACTTCCATCTCGCGCAGATGGTTGTACCAGGTGAACTTGAGGATCGCCGAAGTGACCACCACGATCGCGAGCGCCACCCACACCGCTCCGGATTTCCTGATCACGATGTAAACCGGCAGCGCGACGAGCGCGGTCTGCCAGCAGACGCCCACCACCACGTTGAACATGTCGCGCGGGAAGTCCCGGTTCGGCTTGAACGAGGGATCCTCCTGACGAACCTTGCGCAGAACCGGCCCCCAGAATCCCCACGGCCGCACGCGCCGGTAAAAGGCCTTCAATACTTCGTCGTCCTCGGCCGGAGTGAGCAGCGTTCCTGTCAGACAGCCCACCAGCGAAATAACGAGCAGCAGCGGGAATGCGTTCAAAGGCGACGTGTGCGGCAGCGCGACCGGCAGGATCAACGACGCCCCGATGCCCGAGACCATGCCCCAGAAGTAGCCATAGCCGTTGAACCGCCACCAGTACCACTTGAGTACGTTCGACGCCGTGTACCCGCCCCACAGCGCCGACACGATCCACTGGATCACCGAGTTGATCGACCCGACGAACCATCCGAAAGTAATGCCTGCGACGACCACGCCGAAGGAGGCGAGATAGCTGAGACGCATGTAAGTGCGCGAACTCGCGTTGGGGTTGATGAAGCGCTTGTAGATGTCGTTCACGATGTATGGCGGCGCGGCGTTCACCGTGGCCGCGAAGTTGGACATGAAAGCCGCCAGCAGTCCGGCCAGCAGCAATCCCAGCAGGCCCACGGGAACGAACCGCCCCAGCGCATACGGCAGGACCATCTCGAAATCGATATTGGAGCCCATGGCGCGGATCCGGTCGCTGTAGAACACCAGCGCAAGGATCGTCAGCCCGGTGATCATGAAATAGCGCGGGAAAATCAGCACCACGTTTACCCAGGCGCTCATCAGCGAGGCTTCCCGCGGATTCCTGGTGGACAGGATGCGCTGCATGTCATAGTTGGGCGCTGGCCCGGCCATGCTGATCAGGATGCCCTTGAACAGCATCATCATGAAGAAAATGCCGAACAGCGAATACCCGTCCTCGGCGATCTTGGTGTTCACCGATTCGATGAGCCCGCTCCAGTTCAGGTTCAGGCCCCAGCCGAAGAAGATTTGATCCCAGCCCGCCGGGATCACTCGCTGCAGTGTCTCCGGGGAAACCCTGGAGATCGCGATAATCCCGATCGCGATGGACGCGACCGAAAGAATGCAGAACTGGATCACCTCCGTGACCACCACACTGAACATCCCGCCCTTGACGACGTAAAACGTCGTGATGCCCATGAGGATCAACGCATACTGGTTGGCGCTCAGTTGCCACGGCAGGAAATTGGTAGCGAATTTGCCGATCCCCTTGAACGCATACGTCAGGAACCCGATCACGCTCACCAGAGCGTAAATCACCACGATCAGGTGTGATAGCCTTGCGCCGCGCCCCGAGCCGAACCGGGTGGTGATCCACTCCGCGCCGGTCATCACGTTCGACCGTCGCAGCCACGTGGACAGGTAGACCATCAGAAAGATCTGGTTGAACACCGGCCAGAGCCAGGGGATCCACACGCTCTTCAGGCCATAGACGAACAGCAGATAGACCAGCCACATGGTCCCGGCGATATCGAACATGCCGGACGCGTTGGACACCCCAAGCACGTACCAGGGCATGGTGTTCCCGCCCAGGAAGTACGCTTTCATGTCGCGGGCCGCCCGGTGAGAAACCCAGTAGCCAACAACAACGGAGACTGCCAGGTAGGCCAGAATGATCGCGATGTCGATCGGGTCGAGACGCATCGATGCACCTCAAGGCATCGGCCGTGCGGCGTGGCTCACGGCCCGTCAGATTCCCTGCCAGCGTATCAGGCGGCGGCTCGCAAAAACAGGAATATTACCGGATCTTACATTTTTTGAACGTTTGGATTGAGTAAGTTATCCAGCATTGGAGGACCATTCGGACAAAAGGTATCTTACGTCCTTTTTTGGTGTTACGATGGGCCCGTAGCAGGCGGTTAAATGTCACGCAAGCCAGATCTGCGAGTCTCGGCGCCGAGCCTCCCGGCCGAAAAAGCGGTCGTGGTCCGCGCGCAGCTCGAGCGGATTCTCGGCAGCCCGCAGTTCCGCGGCAGCAAGCGGTGCCAGGGTCTGTTGCGCCACATCGTCGAGCAGACTATCGCGGGCGACACCGCCCAACTCAAAGAGCGCACGCTCGGGATCGAGGTGTTCGATCGTGAGCCCGATTACGACACCAGCCAGGATCCGGTTGTCCGCGCCACCGCCGGCGAGATCCGTAAGAAGCTCGCCCAGTACTATCAGGAACCGGGACACGAGACCGACCCGCGCATTGACCTGCTAGCCGGATCCTATATCGCCGAGTTCCACGATTCGCCGAACGGAGCGCAGCCCAGCCCGAAGCCCCAGACCGGTGATTATGGGCGGTGGCTTTGGATTGCCCTGGGTGTCGCGACCGCTGTGGTCGTGATCCTGGCGATTGTCCTGATCGCTCCCCGTAAGGAAACGGAGTTGCAGCAGCTATGGCGTCCCGTGCTCAAGGCGCCCGGAACGCTCCTGATCTCGCTCGGCCAGCCGATCGTCTACAACTTGAAATCCGCCCAGGCGCAGGACGAGATCCAGGGTATCGCCTCGGCTCGCCCATCCGCGGAAGGCGAGCCCGACTACATACCGAAGAAAGACCTGGTGATCCTTCCCGATCGGTATGCCGCGATGGGCGATGTGATCTGCCTCGTGCGCCTCACGGCCATGCTGGAGAAGTACGGCAAACCGTATCGCATTCGCGGCGAGCGATCCACCTCGTTCGCCGACCTGCGCGAGACTCCCGCGGTCCTGATCGGCGCCTACGACAACCAGTGGACATTGCACGCCGTAGGGCAATTGCGCTTCACCTTCGAGAAGGACGTGGCGCACGCCACTGACTATGTGCGCGACCGGCAACACCCGGACAGCATGGAATGGAAGCTCACCAGCGCCTGGCCGCACTGGGACGTGTCCACCGATTACGCGATCGTTTCCCGCGTGCTCGACACGACGACCGATCGCCCGCTGGTTATTGCGGCCGGCATCACGCACTACGGCACCATGGTCGCCGGCGAATTCCTCACCAAGCCCGAGTACTTTGCCGAAGCGGCCGCCAAGCTGCCCCGAGGTTGGCAGCAGAAGAACCTGCAATTCGTCTTGCGGATCCCGGTCGTGAATCGCACTGGCGGACATCCGCAGGTACTCGCCGTGCAGATGTGGTAATCGGATTCGGATGCTTGCGTTTGCTTCAGGCGACTCGTTCGTCGGCGTTCCCGGCGGGCTCCTGCTTTAAAGCCCACACGGCCAGTTCGGTGCGATTGGTCACTCCAACTTTGCGGAAGATCCGGTTCAGGTACTCCTTAATCGTGCCCTCGGACAGGTGCAACTCCGCAGCGATCTCCTTGTTCAATTTGGCTTGAGAGACCAGGCTTACCACCTGGCGTTCTCGAAAACTGAGTTTCGGATTGAGCGGCTTTTCCGATTTTGGTGTGTGGCAGCTCGGGCAAATCCGGCTTCGGGTATCACCCCGAAACTCCGCGCCGCAGCGGCAACAACTTCTGAACTCGGTCGGGAACTGTTGGACATTCATTTAGCGCCTCTAGCTGAATACGGAGCGTCGTCCGTATGACACTACTGCACAGTTGCATAAATCGAACCGGATTGGTTGGATGTATGCGGAATCTTCGTAATCTTTGCCGGCCAGGAGCCGAATGTCTGCGAGATGCTGACTGTCGAGCCCCCCGGCGTTAGCCTCATATTGTTGCTCGTCTTGTCGGTTGCGTTTGTGTTGTATGCCAACCAGTAATTCACCCCGGCCTGTAAGGCCACAGAAAGGTTCGCGGTATTCCAGGAGTTCGGCGTTAGCGCTTGAGATGAGCTGGAGGCCAGCAATGTGCCAGGCTTTCCACCGTTATCGCTGTAGATTGCTACTTGAAACAGATTTCTCGGACTCGCAGACACGGGGGCCGCAACGTAGACAGATAGTGACGTCACGGCGCCAGAACGGCCCTGCGGCATCGTGAATCGACTGGCCGATATGTGGTTTGCGTCGTTACTGCCTGCCGTCGTGCCAGTGGTCGTATTGCCGAGGGTAAACGTGGAGATCACGACTGTAAGTGGCGTCGAACCGTTTATCGACCCGGAAGCAGCCTTTACGGTTGTCTGGCCCGCACCCACGCCGGTCGCCAGACCTGCACTTGAAATCGTCGCCACGGCTGTATTCGACGAACTCCACGTGACCGTTGTCGTCAAATCGGCCGTGCTACCGTCGCTATAGGTTCCTTTCGCAGTGAACTGCTGAGTCGCTCCATTGACGATCGTTGCATTAGCGGGTGTGATACTCAGCGAACTTAACGACTTCGGAACGATAGTCACTGCAAAATTCTTGGTAACCCCATTCAGTGTGGCGAAGAGCGTTACCGTGCTGTTGGTACTTATAGCCGGAGCTTGAATCGTGAAGGTTGCTTGCGTCGCACCAGCCGGCACGGTAACCGAACTGGGCATACTCAGAGTCACGCCGGCGCCTCCTTGGCCGAGGCTCACGACGGATCCGCCGCTTGGGGCGCTGGCGGTCAACGAGACTGTGCAGGACGCCGATCCCGCCGATGCCATCGTCGCCGGTGCGCAGGTGAGCCCTGATAACGACGTACTCTGTGGAATCGTGACGAGGCCGCCAGTGGCGCCGACGGAAAGGAACCATGACTCCGGGGCGCTTCCGAGCGCCGTCAGCGATACGGGCGACGAGCTGTTCGTCGCGCTGTTGGATACCGTCATCGTTACTGTAGCAACCGTGCCGTCGCCAATGACGTTCTGATTGGGTCCCGACAGCATACACGAGTATTGCCCCGCGCTTGAACTCGCACACTGCACGCTTTTCGCTGCGCTGCTTCCGGACGATCCGAGGGAGACGCTGATATTGCTGAAATCCTGCGTCGAATAGTTCAGCTGCCACTGGATCGCCGCCACCTGCGTTCCTGCCGAGGAAAGGGAGACAGGCAACGAAACGGTTCTTCCCGGGGCCGCGGAACCGTTACCAACGGAAAGCGTGGCGCCGGCAATAAGACTCGTCACAAACAATAGGGATGTGGCCGTCAAGCGGTAGAGTTGCATCAACACGTCCTTCTCCGATTGACAGGCACACGACGCCCTTCGGCTGGAAGATGCCTCCGCCGCAGTGCTCAACCGGAGTTGTAGTTAGTACTGACCCGCTTGGGTATTGCCAAGCACTAAATTCGTGGTCGTGTGTCGCGTTGCAATCACTCCGCCAATGGTTTCGTTAAAAACCGAACAGTCACGGCATAACTCGTGAGGGATGTTAGACTTAAGTGAAGCAAAAGAAATGCGGTAAGTTCCTTAGTACTTATGGCAGAGCTAGGTCGTATGGCAATTATTGCCAGCGGAATCTGCCGGGACGCACTTTTTGCCCGATCCGCTCTGCGTCGCGTCGAACTGCGTCGAACTAAGGATCGAGGGGATCCTGAGGGTCGGCTTGCAGTGAATCCTTGAGCGGCAGAAACTCAAGGTCGAACATCGAGATCCGGCCGAGCACGCGGACCGGCATGTATCCGAGTTCCGCATTGCACCTCTTTTCGAATGCAGGCGTCTCGATGCTGCGGCTCTGCGCGAGATCGGTAGTTACGAGGGCCTTGCGATCGAACGGGACGCCATAGCGATACATAAGCCGGGCCGCGTTGCGCAAATTGGTCGTGGTGTGGCGCGCGTGCGGGTCCACGATGACCGCGGCTTCCGGAATGCCGAATCGCGACATGAGGTCGTGCTTCATCTCGATCGCCTCTGCGAATTCCGTCTGGTTGGGATGAACGTAGCCGCCGGACACGAGAATGAGTGGCGCCTTTCCGTCGCGATACCGTTTCGCCGCCACTTCATCGCGCAGCATGCCGTTCGGCGAGAGCCGGACGCCGGGGCGTTCGTTGCCCGACCCCGGCACGACGATCACAGTGTACGAATACCGGTTCCAGTCGATGCTCGCGATTTGCCGGAGGGCGGCGGCGTTCTCGCCTGTTTCCAACGGCTCGAAGCGGCCCGCCTCATCGCGGTGATTCAATAACATCAACTCCACCGCGAACCGGAGCGAAGCCGAGAATACCAGGTCGAGGCTGTCGCGGTCGTCCTGTAGAACCGCAACCAGGTGCTGCACGATCCGGCGGTATCCTTCGGACTTCGGATCGTAGGTTATGGAGTCGATAGCCGGATACCGCGGAGGCTTTCCGAAGCCATACACGTCGATCGCATGATCAATTCCATGCATAGAGTCAGCCCAGGCGCGCTGCACGAGGTCCGCGCCGGCCGATTCGCCATAGCGGACGTACATGCCGCTCGCGCGCAGTGGGCCGTCGATCATTTCGTGCACCGCGGGGGACGTCGCGTACAACCCGGCAAGCGCGCGCGCCGCTTCGTCGATCTGCCCCTCGCTCCATCGAAACGCCCCCGTGTTGCACTCGATCCCGAGTTCGCAGGTCTTGACGGCATAGTCGATCGCGGCCAGCCGCTGGGCCGCCATGCGCGCCAGGGTTGGATCCTTCTTGACCGCATCTCGCGCCGGGGCCGTGCGCTCGATCGCCGACAACAGATAGAAATTCTTGTCCTGGACCGGCGATCGCAGTTCGACCGGCTTGTGCTCGGGCTCCGGCGAATTCTGAAACGCAAGCGCTGCTCCGGCGAGCAGCAGAATCGCAATCCGTCTCATCGCATCTCACTCCTCACCAGTATTGCCCGGCCGCTCGATGATCGTCAGGTTTCAATTCAGTTACTCTCCCGTCGGGCGATGTCCCCAGGGATCTGCCCGGTAATTGTTAAAACTACAGCGGCAACTGCGAAAACAGGACAGGCTTGTCGCACGTACAGGTGAGTATTTCGTCTAACACTGTATGAATTCCGAAGTCGCTGCAGTTATCACCCAGGATTATGCAACGAATTCCGCGGCTCGCACATCAAAATCGGATAAGGCGTAAGAATCTTGCCCACAGTCCTGGTTGTTGACGACGAGATCCAAGTCTCTCAGTTCGTGGCCGCGGTGCTGGAGTGTGAAGGTTTCTCCGTGCTGACCGCGCACAGTGGCCGCGACGCCATCGATCTCGCCGAAGCTCATTTGGACCGCATCGACTTGCTGGTAACCGACATCGTTATGCCTGAGATGGACGGCATCGCGGTTGCCCGGCGGGTTCAGGCCGTGATCCCGGGGGTTCCGGTAATATTCATGTCAGGCGCGTGCGACCTCGCAGCGTTGGACGCCGCACGGTCCGAACAGTTTTTGCAAAAGCCCTTTACGCCAGCACGCCTGGTCCAGTTGGTTCAGAATCTCGCGGCCAACTCGAGAACGGCGTAGCGCCCGGCATTTCTTTTTTGGCTCACCAAGTACCCATCCTCAGCACCAGGCCCGAAGCGACCGGCTGAGTTTGTAGTCCACGCCGCCCGCCGTTGCGAGCGCGAAACCCTCGGCCTCCGCCTGTTGGGTGTAGTCGGCATGAACCGGCGGGGCTTCTCCAGTTTGCAGCGCAATCGCTTCCAGCGCTTTTTGTTATCTTCCACCCCTACCAATTTGCAGCCGCCCACCTCAGCCACCAATTGCCACTCCGGCGCGATCCGAAAGGCCGCCGCGCCGCTCCCGCCCAGACAAAATAATTGGCGGCCATCGCCAGAAAGCCGCTCCGGCTGGAAGGTCGTATTGAACTCGAACGGAGCGGGTCCGGGGGGATCAGGTATCTCCTGGGCAGGTTTCACCATTGGAGCAGGCGGCACATCGCGTGCGAATCCTGACACGGAGCGGTAACTTAGAATGCCTTCTCGTGTTTCCCGGCTCCAGGGAACATTACCCTGCACGAGATTCGCGAAACTCCGCGTTGCATTCAACCCCGTGCGCGCCGCGAGCCGAATCCACTTATTAGTTGTCCAACCTTCGATCCGCCGGATCAGGTATTTGTCAGCAGCGTCCTCGCCGATCATCCAGCCCAGTCCGATAGCTGGCGTGACCACCCCGCCCTCGTGCCCGGCTCCGTGAACAGCCGGTATCCGTGTTCGATAGCCAGAAAACGCGCGGACGATTGAAACAGACGTCGCCAATCCACGCATTCGCCCTCTGCGGTATATCCGGATTTTGCACCGGCGATGGCGGGCTTGCGAATGATCGGTGGCTCAATCAGCGGCGCCACCGGCCTTGGCGCGGGCGATTCGTTGGCCTCGCTCGCCGGGGCCGTGGCGCTGTCGTCGGCGCTCTCGAGCCCCGAGCTTATTGCCCGCGTATCCTGCGCACATGCAGAGACAACGAAGACAGTCACACTACAAACGCATGTTCGGAATGAGGACATGGGAAAGATTACCTGATTGAAAGTCGCGGACGCATTCCGATCAGGTGGCGGACCATTGTTGAGCGCTCAACGAAGCTCGTGGATCTGTTGAGCGGCAGCGCACGGATCGCCAGGACGTACTGGCGCCGCCCTTATACCGCCTGGCTTCCGCGTCCGTTCGTGTGCGCGTCCGCTGTGCCGGCTGCACGCTTTTCGTCCGACCCGCGGAGCGATTCGGCGTATGCCGCCAGTCTCTCCGCCACGTCACGGTGAATGGCGTCCGCAGCGTTGCCTGTCAGCAGCTCCAGTGCGTCGTCCACCGTGCCGGCGAGCCAGATGTGAAACTGTCCCGCGCTGGCGGCCTCCACGACGTCGTCGCGCAGCATCAGGTGGCGTCGATTGGTCGCGGGGATCAGTACCCCCTGCGACCCGGTCAGCCCTCTCGCCTTGCAAAGGTCGAAGAAGCCTTCGATCTTGTGCGTCACACCGCCCACCGCCTGCACGTCGCCTTGCTGATTCACCGAACCCGTCACGGCGATGTCCTGCCGCAAGGGCGTACCAGACATTGCCGACAGCAGGGTGCACAACTCCGCGAGCGATGCGCTGTCCCCGTCCACCATGCTGTAGGACTGCTCGAATACCAGGCTCGCGGACAGGCTCAGCGGCCCATGCTGGCCGTACTTGTGCAGCAGGTACCCGTTCAGGATCAGCACGCCTTTCCCGTGGATCGGCCCGCTCATTTCCACCTCGCGCTCGATGCTGATCGCGCCGCGGCGTCCTGGCGCGACCGTAGCCGTCAGCCGCACGGGATGCCCGAACGCGTAGTCTCCGATGCTCAGAACCGAGAGCCCGTTGATCCGCCCCGTGGACTTCCCATCCGTCGCAATCATGACCGTGCCATCGGTCAGCATTTGCTGCATCCGGTCTTCAATCAGGTTCTGGCGGTACCGGCGGGCCTCCTCCGCGATCCGCACATCGTTGGCTGTGACGGCCCTGTGCGAGTTGCCTCCGGCCAGGTGCGCCGCCTCGCGGACCAGGTCCGCGATATCGCCGTCCTCGATGGCGCGCGATCCGTACTCCACCACGCGCGCCACACCGCTGGCATCGAACGGCAGGGTCTTCTCCACCCGCGTGATCGTGTTCACGAACAGCGCGTAGGAGTGCTCCGACTCCGGCCCGCGCGGCATGCGCGTCGTGAAGTCCGCCTTCACCTTGAAGAGTTTCTGAAAGTCCTCGTCGTATGCGAACAGCAGGTAGTAAACCG
>JADMIO010957451.1_pt1 | contig 35923 bp, 24 predicted proteins | sample 8958161 | NCBI WGS metagenome assembly JADMIO01 (sample SAMN16585339, study PRJNA669376) | soil metagenome | isolation source: Crop rotation soil | place: USA: Cullars Rotation, Alabama | collected 2011
ATTATTTCGCTGGCGCTTCCCCGCCGCAGGCAACCCGCGAAGACGGGTATGATCTGTGGTTACGCTATTGGCCGATTACCAACGCTGCTCGCCTTCGCGAATATCGTGCTGGTATCACGCAGATTGTCATCAATGACAGCACGCCGTCATTGCAGGCCGCGCGACTCGAGCTCACAACGGCGCTCAAAGGGCTGCTCGGCACTGACATCCCGGTCGTCACCTCGCCCTCGCGGGATGGCGCGCTGATCATCGCGTCGCCGGCGAGTCCAGCCGCGCAGTTGCCGGCAACGGCTCGCACGGAATTTTCGAGGCTCGGCGCGGAAGGATTCTCGATTCATTCCCAGAGAGTAAACGGCCACTCGGCCACCGTAATTGCGGCGAACTCCGATCTTGGCGCGGTTTATGGAACGTTCCGTTTTTTGCGAATTCTGCAGACGAACGGCGGGATCTCCCGACTATCGGTGGTGGAATCGCCCGCGATCAGGCTCCGCGTTCTGAACCATTGGGACAACCTGGACGGCAGCGTTGAACGAGGATACGCCGGCAAGTCGTTATGGAACTGGAGTTCGCTGCCCGACTCCCACTCCCTGCCCCAGCGGTATCGCGACTACGCCCGCGCCAATGCCTCCATCGGCATCAATGGTGCGGTGCTTACGAACGTGAACGCGAACGCCACCGTGCTCACGGCGCCGTATCTCCAGAAAGTGAAAGCGCTGGCTGGCGTGTTCCGCCCCTATGGGGTGCACGTGTTTCTCACTGCGCGATTCAGTGCGCCGATCGAGCTGGGCGGACTCAAGACTGCCGATCCTCTGGATCCCGCCGTGCGTGCGTGGTGGAAAGCGAAGATCGACGAGATCTACGCCGTGATTCCCGACTTTGGCGGACTCGTTGTCAAGGCGAATTCCGAAGGGCAGCCCGGGCCACAGGACTACAAGCGTTCACACGCCGACGGTGCAAACATGCTCGCCGAAGCACTTGCCCCTCACAACGGCATCGTGATGTGGCGCGCCTTCGTGTACAGCAATGATGTGCCGGTTGATCGCATTCGTCAGGCGTATGACGAATTCAAGCCACTCGATGGAAAATTTCTGCAGAATGTTCTGGTCCAGGTGAAGAATGGTCCGTTGGACTTCCAGCCCCGCGAGCCGTTCCATCCATTGTTTGGCGCGATGCCGCACACGCCGCTGATGATGGAGTTCCAACTCACCAAGGAATATCTGGGCCAGGACACGCATCTCGCCTACATGGCGCCGTATTACAAGGAAGTGCTGGATGCCGATACCTATGCAAATGGCAAAGGATCAACCGTCGCGAAAGTGATTGACGGGACCCTGCACGGATACGCGCGCACAGGCATCGCCGGCGTTGCAAACATCGGCAATGATCGAAACTGGACGGGCTCGCATTTCAATCAGGCCAATTGGTACGCGTTCGGACGGCTTGCATGGAATCCATCATTGTCCTCGGCCAACATCGCCGACGAGTGGATTCGGCAAACGCTGACGAACGATGATCGAGCCGTACCGGCCATTCGCCGAATGATGATGGGGTCGCGCGAAGCGGTTGTGAATTACATGACACCGCTCGGGCTCGCGCACATCATGGCCACCGGACATCACTACGGCCCCGGTGCGTGGGCGGACGGTGGCCGAGCCGACTGGACGCCTTCGTATTATCATCGCGCGGATACACTGGGCATTGGCTTTGACCGGACCGCGAAGGGCAGTAATGCCGTGAATCAGTACTTCGCTCCAGTGCAGGCCCGGTTCGCGAGTCGCGATTCGGTGCCGGACAATCTTCTGCTGTGGTTTCATCACGTGGGATGGAACGAAAAAATGCGGAGCGGCCGCACGACGTGGCAGGAACTCGTGCACGACTACTACAGCGGCGTCGATTCGGTCCGCAGCATGCAACGCACGTGGAACAGCATGCAGCCGTACATCGATCCGGCGCGGTTCGGCGACGTACAAGCGTTTCTCGCAATTCAGGAGAAGGAAGCACGCTGGTGGCGCGATGCATCCGTGTTGTACTTCCAGACATTTGCCCGGCAGCCCATTCCTGCCGCGTATGAAAAGCCATCACACACGCTGGACTTCTACCAGAAACTTCGCTGCCCTCCCAATCGCGACAAACCGCGATGCGACGCCATCAACTGATTTCCTGACACGGCTATGGCCATGACACACCATACCCCCATCTCATTCGAGACATGAACGCATTCGCGAACGACCGCTACGCGCCGAGACCCGAACACCAATTCACATTCGGATTGTGGACAGTTGGCAACATTGGCCGCGATCCGTTTGGCGAGGCGGTGCGCTCGCCAATTCCCGCACCAACCATTGTTCGAAAGCTTGGTGAACTGGGCGCGTACGGGGTCAATCTGCACGACGAAGATCTCATTCCGCGCGATGCATCAACGTCGGAACGCAATGCGATCGTGAAAGAGTTCAAGGCGGCGCTGGATGACAGTGGCGTCAAGGTTCCGATGGCCACCACCAACCTCTTCACGGACCCTGCGTTTCGCGACGGTGCATTCACCAGCAATGACGCGCGCGTTCGCTCGTACGCGCTGCAGAAGACGATGCGCAGCATGGATCTCGGCAAGGAACTTGGCGCCGAGACCTATGTGTTCTGGGGTGGGCGCGAGGGCGTCGAAACAAATGCCGCAAAGGATGCACGCACTGCGCTCGCATGGTTTCGCGATGCGCTTGATTTTCTGTGCGAGTATTCCATGTCGCAGGGCTACAACTACAAGTTTGCGCTCGAACCCAAGCCGAATGAACCACGCGGCGACATTTATCTTCCCACGATCGGACACGCGCTCGCGTTCATCCATACGCTCGCGCATCCGGAAATGGTTGGCGTGAATCCCGAAGTGGCACATGATACCATCTCCGGACTCGACTTCACGCACGGCGTCGCGCAGGCACTGGACGCCGGGAAGTTGTTTCACATCGATCTGAACGCGCAGAAACCGGGACGATACGATCAGGATCATCGATTCGGCAGCGAAGATCCGAAGCAGGCGTTCTTCCTCGTGAAATTGCTCGAAGATGCGAAATGGAGCGGCATGCGGCATTTCGACAGCCACGCCTATCGCACCGAAGACGAAGCGGGCGTCTGGTCGTTTGCCGCCGGCAGCATGCGCACGTACCTCATCCTGAAGGAAAAGGCGGAGCGCTGGAACGCGGACAAGGAAATTCAGCAGGTGTTGAACGAACTGCGTGCGCGCGGACCAGCGACCGCTCCAAGATTCAGCCCGGAGGCGGCGCACTCCATCAAGAATCAGACGCTCGATCTTCCAGCCATTCGCTCGCAGGGATTTCACTACGAGTATCTGGACCAGTTGACCATGGAAGTGCTGTTGGGAGTTCGTTGAGCATGGGATCGCGTTCGGGCGAACCATTGTTTCTCGGCCTGGATATCGGCACGAGTGGTGTCAAAGCGATTCTGGTCGCATCGAGCGGCGAGGTCGTGGCAACGGCGCTGACACCACTCACGCTGCAAACGCCCAAACCCGGCTGGGCCGAGCAGGATCCGGAGGCGTGGTGGCAGGCAACGATTACGTCTGTGCGCGCGTTGCTCGCAAAAATGCCCGGCGCGAACGTGGCATCGATGGGAATTTCCGGGCAGATGCATTCCTCGGTCTTTCTTGATGCAAACGGCGAAGTCATCCGACCCGCGCTCTTGTGGTGTGATGGACGTACTACGAAACAGTGCGTGGAAATCACGCAACGCGCTGGTGGTGAGGGCAAGTTGCGCGACTGGGTGCGCAATCCAGCGCTCGAAGGATTCACGTTGCCAAAAGTGTTGTGGTTGCGCGATGAAGAACCGGCGGCGTATGCGCGTCTTTCGAAAGTGCTGCTGGCCAAAGATTTCATTCGCTTTCGATTGACGGGAACGATGGCTACCGAACCATCGGACGCATCGGGTACGCTCATGTACGATCCCGCGCGGATGCGGTGGAGTGATCACATCCTCAAGGCGGTTCAAGTCTCGAAGGATTTGCTGCCCGATGTCGGTTGGTCGTCGCAGGTGCTCGGCACGGTCACGGGGCACGTGGCCGCGCTCACGGGCTTGGCCGAGGGCACGCCGGTAGTCGGCGGCGGGGCGGATAATGCGTGCGGCGCCGCCGGAGTCGGCACTATTACTCCGGGCGAAGCAGTCGCCAGTTGGGGAACCTCCGGCACGGTGCTGGCGCCGACGGCGCAACCACTCGTTGACCCGGCGCTTCGTGCACACACGTTCTGCCACGTGACGCAGGGTGTGTGGTACATCATGGGCGTCGTGCTTTCCGCGGGCGGCGCGTTCAGTTGGTACAAGGACAACTTTGCGCGTGAACTTGATAACAACGATCAGGCGTTGCGCTTGCTTGATGAAGAAGCGGACCGTGTGTCACCAGGTGCGGATGGGGTGACCTTTCTTCCGTACCTGCAGGGCGAACGCACACCGCATCGTGATGCCTCCGCGCGCGGTGCGTTTCTCGGGCTGAGCCTTGCACATACGCGGGCCCACATGACGCGCGCCGTGCTGGAAGGTGTGTGTTTCGCGTTGAACGATTCGTTGTCCGTTCTGAAAGAGCTTGGCCTGTCACCGCGCCATCTGTTGCTGACCGGCGGCGGTGCCAGGAGTGCGCTCATCCGCCGATTGCAGTCGGAGATTTTTGGCGTGCCGGTAACGACGGTGAATCGTGAGGAAGGGCCCGCCTACGGTGCTGCGCTGCTGGCAGCGGTCGGTGTTGAAGCGTTTCCGGATATCGCGGCGGCGGCGCAGGCCACGTTGATGCGTGCGCCATTGCAGCATCCCGATGCCGAGACGAAACAGAACTACAAGCAGCATTACGCGCGATTCAGAGCGCTGTATCCCGCTGCTCAATCGAGGCCGCCATCTCCATGAAACTGCCACGACCGGAATGGATGCTGCGTTTGGCTTGTGCATCGAGCCTTGCCCTGTCCTCAACAGCAAGTGCGCAGAGTGCAAGTGCGCTCCGTGTTGCACGAATCTTCAGCGACGGCGTGATCCTGCAGCGAGGGGTGCCCATACAGATCTGGGGATGGGCGTCGCCGGGCGCTGAAGTCACGGTGCGGTTGCAAAACTTCACGCGCCGCACCGTCGCACTCCGGGACAGTACCTGGCAGCTTGCTCTGCCTCCGCGAGCGGTCAAGGATTCGGGATCGATCGTTGTATCGGGCAACCATTCGACCCTGACGATTCACGATGTGAAATTCGGTGATGTGTGGATCGCGTCGGGGCAGTCGAACATGGAATGGAAGTTGTCGGATGCCGACGGTGGTGCTGCCGAAGCAGCCCGCGCGATCGATGGTCTTCTTCGACAGTTCAAGATTCCGAACGGCTGGTCATGGGAACCGGAAAAGGATCTCGCTGGTGGCGCATGGTCGCTGGGCAACACCAACGCCGTAGGAGATTTCTCCGCGGTTGCGTACTTCTTCGCGAAAGAGCTGCGGCGTGAAATCGGCGTACCGATAGGCATCATCAACAGCGCGTGGAGTGGTGCGGCGATTGAACCATACATGTCACGACGCGCTCAGCAGCTGACTGATTCGAGCTGGAATGCGATCATCGCCGCCGAAGTGAAATACGGCAGGACAGTGCGTGACAAGTTGATGCTGAAATTGGGCGACCTTCCCACGAGCGACGCCGGTATGTCGAATGGTGCAGCATCCTGGGCGGCACCCGATCTCGACGATGCCGCATGGAAGACGCTTCCGGTTCCTGGTGCCTGGGAACGGAATGGGTACGCCGGACTCGATGGCGTGGTGTGGCTGCGTACATCGTTCGATCTCGCCGCCGACGACCTGACGCGACCGGTGGTGCTCGTACTCGGCAAGGTGGACGACGACGACATTACCTGGGTAAACGGCGTCGAAGCCGGCCGCACGTCGGGATATTTCCGTGATCGCAGGTACGTGATTCCGCCTGCTGCGCTGCGCGCCGGTCGCAACGTGCTGACGGTGCGTGTTACAGATGGAACTGGCGATGGAGGGATCATGGCCAGCGCGGGTGAGCCGTTTGTGGAAGTGGGCGGCGGGCGCAGGTCACTGGCCGGTACGTGGAAAATGCGCGTGGGCATCGCGTCCTTTCACGAAGACGCGCAGCACGTGAACAAGATTCCCACAGGCGCCTACAATCGCATGATTCATCCCCTGGTGAAGTTTCCGATCAAGGGTGTGATCTGGTACCAGGGGGAATCCAATGCAAACAATGACGCGCAGGCGACCGCGTACCGTGCGCAGTTTGCATCACTCATCAGGAGCTGGCGAAGCGAGTTCAACTACGGCACCTCATCATTTCCATTTCTTTGGGTACAGTTGCCCAACTATGGTGCGCCAAGTCGTGAACCGCCAGCATCCGGTGGATGGGCTTTGATACGCGAAGCGCAGAGTGCGGCGCTCGCGTTGTCAAATACGGCGCAAGTCGTCACGATCGACGTCGGGGACGCAACCAATCTGCATCCAACGAACAAGCAGCCCGTCGGCGAACGTCTCGCGCTTGCAGCTCGTGCGATTGCGTACAGGCAGCCAATCGAATATTCCGGACCGACCTACCGGTCGCATGTGGTGAAAGACGGCAAGATCATTGTCACGTTCAATCATGACTTCGGTCTTCGAGTTACGTACGGCCCGGAACATCGATCCGAATTCGCGCTGGCTGGCGCGGACCGAAAATTCCAATGGGCCGACGCGAAAGTGGAGAACAACAGGGTGGTGGTGTGGGCACCCGGTGTACCTTCACCGATGTATGTGCGCTATGCGTACAGCAACAGTCCGCAGAACGCGACAGTCTTCAACGCGCTGAAATTGCCAGCGTCACCCTTTCGCACCGACAAATGATGAAACGGTTCGTGCGCAATTCGGTGCAGTTTCTTCAGGCGTTCGGCCTGATCGCCGCCACGTCATGTGCGCACCCAGGCACTGGCACTGTCGCGAAGAACGAACATTGGGTTGCGACCTGGACCGCTTCGCAGCAACTGACCGAACCGAATAATCTTCCGCCTGCACCCGGTCTCGCCGGCAACACCATCCGCCAGCGTTTGCGCCTGACACTTGGTGCATCACGAATGCGTGTGCAGTTGTCGAATCTGTTTGGAAAATCTCCAATGGTGATTGGTGCTGCCACCATTGCGGCGTCGACAGGCTCGAGCGGCACGGTTACCGGTACAAAACGCGAGCTGACGTTTCGCGGCGCAGCGGCCGTGACGATTGCACCCGGGCAGGAAGTTACGTCGGACGTATTCATGTTCGAGGCGCCGCCGCTCAGTGATGTCGCGGTGACGCTGTTCGTGACAGCGATGCCGACTGACGTGACCGGACATCCCGGCTCGCGTACCACATCCTTCATTGCAACGGGCAATCGTGTCGGCGACGTTGATCTTGCTGGCGCGGTAACCACGGATCACTGGTACATCATCAGTGGCATCGACGTCGTCGCCGACAACTCGGCGGGTGTGGTTGTGGCTCTCGGCAATTCGATCACGGACGGACGGGGATCCGGCACAAACAAGAACAACCGGTGGCCCGACAACCTGGCGCGGCGGCTTCTGGAAAATCCGTCGACGTCACATGTTGGTGTGATCAACGCAGGGTTGGGCGGAAATGCCATCATCAAAAGCGGGCTGGGACCTACGGCCCTCTCACGTCTCGACCGAGACGTGTTTCAGCAACCGGGTGTGCGATGGCTACTGGTGCTTGAAGGCGTCAATGACATTGGCGGTTCGTTGGGCGACGACGCGAAAACCATCGGTGACCGACTCATTGTTGCGTATGACAGCATTATCAGGCAGGCTCACGCCAAAGGGCTGCTGGTGTACGGGGCAACGATTCTTCCGTTCGGCGGGGCGGCATATGACTCGCCGGATCATGAAGCGGCGCGCGTGCAAGTGAACGAATGGATTCGGCGCGTCGCTCCATATGATGCGGTCGTCGATCTGGATGCGGCGATGCGGGATCCATCCAAACCGAATCGATTGCGTCCAGACGTCGACGGCGGAGATCATTTGCATCCCAACGAACGCGGGTACGTCGTCATGGCCGACGCGATCGATCTCAAGTTGTTCACACGCACCAGACGCTGAATCACCGTCGGCTGCGGCGCAGGATTACACGGTTCGCAATGCCGGTGTTGCCGGTTTCAACATTCCGCGATTGGGCATTGCGCACCAATGGAGCTGGTGCATTTGTCCCATTGTCCGAATTGAATCCCTGACTGGTCCGGTGCAGGCGCAAGCATGCACGGCTCGAATGTCATTCACTCTGCGCGAACTGGGTCATTTGATCCAATGACTGGCAGTACGCCTTTCGTAACCTTGTGTGCGAAGCAGACCCCGATGCTTCCGATGCGCGTTCCAACCTGATCACTGCACGCGCACCTTCCACACACCTGCAGGACCGAAGGATCAACATCATGTTTCGAATGACTCGCATATTCATGGTCGCGTGCGCCGCTGCACTCGCCGCCTGTGGTGGTTCCGAAAGCACCGGACCCACCGGTGAGACCCCGGCCGCCGTCAGTAGCGTGCAGCTGACGCCCAATAACGCCACGCTGACCGTTGGCAACACGACGCAGCTCACCGCCGTTGCCCGCGACGCCAACAACAACGCACTCGCAAACCGCACCATCACGTGGACGTCGTCCGCCAACAACGTCGCCACTGTCAGTGCACAGGGAGTGGTCAGCGCCGTCAGCGTTGGTGCAGCATCCATCACCGCCACGAGCGAAGGCAAGTCGGCCCAATCGGTAATCACGGTCTCCGCCGCGCCGCCGATTGCGGTCAACTCCATCACCCTCACCACTCCGGTCAACGCCATCATCGTCGGGGCATCGATTCTGCTGACCGCGACCACGCGCGACGCGAACAACAATGTGCTCACCGGCCGTACGATCACGTATACATCGTCGTCGACAAACGTCGCGACCGTGAACTTCGAAGGTCAGGTTACCGGTGTCGGCGCCGGGAACGCCACGATCACGGCCACGAGTGAAGGCAAGTCCGCGCAGGTCACGATCGCGGTTGCCGCCCTGCCTGTGCAGGCGCCAGTCGCATCAATCACGATTGCGGCGAAACCCGATACCATCGAAGCGTGGGATGTCGTCAACATGCAGGCAGTCACGCGCGATTCAATCAACCAGGTGCTTACGGGTCGCAGCATTCAGTGGGTGTCGTCGGATCCAGCCATCGCGACCATCGATCCGGTCACGGGCGTCATGACCGGCATCGATCGTGGAACGGTTACGATTCGTGCAATCAGCGAAGGCAAGTCGGCGAGTGTTTCGCAGGTCGTCGTGATCAAGTATCGGTCGCTCACCGCCGGTACGCAGCATGCATGCAACATTGCCAGCGGTGGCATCGTGTGGTGCTGGGGCTTGAACGGCACCGACGGACGCATCGGATCGTCCACGATCGGCGCAACGGCTTACAGCGCAACGCCAGTGCAGCTTCCCGGCAATTTCCGTTTTACGCAGATCGCGACCTATGGCCGCACGACCTGCGGTATTCGCAAGGACAGCAAGGCGATGTGCTGGGGCAGCAACAGCTGGGGCGCGCTCGGACAACCGTCGAACATCGCATTCTCGAGCACACCGCAGGAAGTCGCTGGCAATCTGTCGTTTGTTCAGTTGTCCGCAGGCGGCGACCACGTGTGCGGCATCTCGACTGACGCGAAGGCATACTGCTGGGGCAACAACCAGTGGGGTCAGTTTGGCACCGGTAACACCACCAACAATCACATTCCGCAGGCGGTAGGCGGTGGGTCTGCGTTCGGAAGCATCACGGCAGGCTCGCAGTTCACCTGCGCATCGACCGTTGGTGGTGTTGCAGGCGCGTGCTGGGGCGCGGATGGCTCGGGGCAGCACGGCACAGGACTGCCGATTTCATTCGGCAATACTTACACGACGGCGCCGCGTGCCATGTTGAATCCGCCGACGCTGCCGAAACTGTACGCGTCCAATAATCTGACGTGCGGTTTGATGACGACCGGCGCTGCGTACTGCTGGGGCAGCAGCACGGGCGGACGGCTGGGCAGTGTCGGCAACGAGACGTCCACGCCACGCGCTGTTGCCGGTGGCCACATCTTCACAAGCCTGGCAGTGGGCGCCGTGCACACATGCGGAGTGACGCTGGCCTATGAAGTGTACTGCTGGGGCATGAACGCCAATGGCCAGCTTGGTCAGACGCTCGGCAATGGCAGTGTGACGCCAATTCGTGCCGGCGGCACACTGCTGGCGTCGGAAGTGAGTGCGGCAAACATCGCTACTGGTTCCGCCTCATTCACCTGCGCCGAGTCCAGGGATCGTCTCACGACGTATTGCTGGGGGCGCAACGACTTCGGACAGCTTGGCAACGGTCAGACCACGTCAGATGTAGCGGTGAACAGCACACCGACGATTGTCGTGGGGCAGAAGCCGCTTCCGTAAAACCCGAAACCACGGTCTGCTCAGCGATCGCTGAGCAGACCGAGTTTCATTGCCAGTTTGACATAATCGGCGCGATGGGTGAGACCAATCTTCTCGCCCACGCGCTGTTTGTATGTGTCGACCGTTTTCGGACTGATGTTCAATTGCTCACCGATTTCGGGCGCACTGTAGCCGGCGGCAATCAGTCGCACGATGTCGCGTTCACGATCCGACAGTGAATTGTACTGCTCACGTTCGTGATGCACTTCTTCGCGACGCTTGAGTTCACGTGCGAGTGTTCTGGCGGCTGCGGCTTGCAGATATTGCCCGCCGCTGGCGACGATGCGAACGGCGTCGACCAATTCACGGTCGGCCGCGCTCTTGACGAGATATCCACTGGCACCTGCGTCGAGAGTGGGCACGAGGAATTCGTCCTCTGCATGCATGGTCAGAATCAACACGCGCGCTTCGGAGTTTCGTTTGCGCAGTTCGCGCGTTGCCGCGGCCCCATCCAGCTCATCCATCGACAAGTCCATCACGACGACATGCGGATTCAACCGCATCGCCGCATCAACCGCTTCGCGACCGTTGCGCGCTTCACCAACAACCATGATGTCCTTTGCGGTCCCCAGAACCGCCTTGAGTCCTGCACGCACGACCGCATGGTCGTCGGCCAGCAGCACTCGAATCTCGTCTGTCACGTTCGTGCGCTCCCGGTTGCCGTGACCTGCATGACCATTGAATCCTGAGTTCTCAGTCTGAGTCTGAAGATACGTTCGCATGACGATTACTGCACCACCAGTGCGGTGACCATCCCGAACATGCCGTGCAAGTGCATCGGGTGCATCAACCTCCCGTCACTCATGAACCGAATGCGCACGTTTTGTCCCGGTTTCGCTGCCACTGGTTGCGTAGCCGGAAATATCTTGCCGTTCAGTGTATCCCCGCAGAAACCATCGTTCTGCGACACCATCTCGTCGACATCCACTTTCTCGACGGCACCTGGCTCCCTCGGCTCAACGATGAACGCGCCGAGCCATCCGGTTTCGATCTGCTCCGCTGCGTTATAGTGCGAGTGATACATGTGCGATCCGTTGCGTTCCGTGAAGTCGTAGTTGGTGTCCGGCTTGGTCGGTGGTGGCGCGATGAACAGATTGCCGTTGCGACCGATGGGGAGTTCGAGCTCGTGAAACCGAATCACGGTCGATTCGGACGATGTGTTCCTGAACTCGGAGCCATGGCTCCGCCGGATTGCTCGCTGTCCGTGCCCGCACCTTTCGCATCAGTTGCTTTCGACGGCCTTGCGCCCGTCGCGCCGAAACCAAGCACACTGGCAGCAATCGACGCACTCAGCGACCGCTGGAGAACCATGCGGCGAGTGGTTGGGCACGGGAGTTTCGGCACGCGAGCTTCGTTTCGCGGGGCCGTTGCTGCATGGGAAGCCGTCGATTCGACCGGCATCGGCGCTGCTCTAGTCGGCATGACCTGTATCCGTGAATAAGTCTGACTGATGGATGCCCTCAAGTCTCGCTGGTGCGTAGTGGTTTCATTGTCGGGAAACCCTTGATTTTCCTGACAATGGGCCGGACGGTTCTGTGGGGGATTTCCCGACACGGCAATTGCGCCGCGGACGCATATTTTGCGGCATGGGACCTCTCTCCGACGAACTCCTGGCGCGAATTGTCGCACTTGCCGCCGACGCCATCATCTGCACGAACGCGAAGCAGATCATCACGTTCTTCAACGATGGCGCGACGCGCATCTTCGGCTACTCGTCCGATGAGATCATGGGGCAACCGCTCAGCATTCTGATTCCCGATCGCTATCGATCGGCCCATCATCATCACATCGATGAGTTCGGCCACTCCCCCGTGGCTGCGCGACAAATGGGTGAGCGGAACAGCATCAGTGGAGTGCGCAAGAACGGCGAAGAATTTCCCGCCGAAGCCGCGATCGCCAAGATGATTGGACCGAATGGCCCGATCTATTCAGTAGTTCTGCGCGATGTCACGGCACAACGCGAAGCGTACGAGACCAACCGGCGCCTTCTGGCTGATACGGCAGCGGCCGTAAAAGCACGCGATGAAATGCTCGGTCTCGTGTCGCACGATTTGCGAAATCCGGTGAACGCCGTGAAGATGCTGGCCGCCGCCATCCTGCGCACCGAACCGGAGACACCGAAGGAAACAATCCCGGCCGTGGTGTTCGAACATGCGAACGTGATGTTGCAGGCTGCGCACCAGATGGATGCCCTGATTCAGGATCTGCTCGACGTATCCAGAATCGAGTCGGGACGCATGCATCTCGCACTTGGGCCGGTGGCCGTATCTGACGCAACGCGGGCCGCGGTCGACATGCTGCAGCCCCTCGCGAATGAACGCAACGTGCGCATTGTCGTCGCGTTTGGCGAATCGCTTGCTACCGCAAACGCAGATCACGATCGCATTGTGCAATTGCTGTCGAATCTCGTTGGCAACGCCATCAAGTTCTCGCCGAGTGGATCGACGGTGAAGATTGATGCGACATGTGATGAGGAGTTCATCACGGTGCGGGTTGCTGACAATGGCATCGGAATCGCGGCGGACGAACTGCCGTTTGTGTTCGACCGATTCTGGCAATCGCGCCGGACCAATCGCTCTGGCGCGGGGCTGGGACTCGCGATTGCGCGTGGTATCGTACGGGCGCACGGCGGCGACATTCACATTGCAAGCACTCTTGGCGAAGGCACGACCGTTTCGTTTGCCTTGCCAAGAGCGCGATAGCAAAAACGCGCGAGTGCGTACACTCGCGCGCTGCAACGACTCATCGAAAGCGGCTACTTGATGCCGGGTGGCAGCTTGCCTTCGATTTCCTTGTACACCTGCGCAATCGCAATTGGCGCCTGCTGTTCTGACAGGAACCAGTCCTTGTACGGCCCCCAGTTTGCCTGCTTCGCTGCGTCGGCGGCTGACAATCCGAGTGCATGCAGGCGATTCACTTCGGCAATCACGTACTTGAGTGCGTCGCGGAACGTGATGAGTTCCTCGCGCGAGGCCTTGTTCTCCTCGATGAATCCGTGGCCCGGCACATACTTGCCAACGTTCATGGCGAGCGCCTTGTCCACCGTCGCCACCCATTCGGTGGGATAGGCGGAACGCATCGCGGGGAACACACGGTTGAGATATACCTCGCTCATGAACAGGATGTTCTCTTTCGGCAAGTGCACCACGAGATCGCCACCGGTATGCGCACGGCCGATGTTCAGCACGTCAACCTGAATGCCGCCAACATCGATCGTTTCCTTGTTGCCCGTCATCGCGGGTGTATTGGCGATCGCCGTGTCCTTCATCAACTGCGACTTGGAGAATGCGCTGACGACATACGTGATGCCTTTCGGCAACACGGAATTTCCGGCGGTGTGATCGCCGTGATCCGAACCCACCACGTACCATTTGACCGGCTGGTTGGTCACTGTCTTGATCTTGTCGAGCATGGTCTGCATCTGCTGCACGTTGCCCTGCCCATCCGCGATCAGCACGCCCTTTGTACCGACGACAATCATCGAAACCGTGGTGAACCCCGGCTGACGAATTTCCTCGTAACCCCACACGTTGTTCGCGAGCTTGATCAGGCGCGGAAATTCGGTGAGCTTGAGCCCGCGTTTCTCGGGATAGGCGGTGCGTTCCTGCGCATTCGCGCTCAAGGGCGCAGTCGAGGCCATCACAACCGCGACAAGAGAGAGCGCAAGCGCTCGGCCGGACATTCGGAGGGAGTTGATCATGACTCAAGATACGGACCGGGACTTTGTTTTGCTGCGCGGCCTGTACGCGATGCGATAGGCGACGCGATTCCGCACGCGATTGTAGACGGTATCCGCGCACTGACCGCACACGCGAGTCCAGAAACAACAGCGGGCGCCCAATTGGACGCCCGCAGTCGGAATCAGAAGCAGCCCACGTGTTAGTTCGCAGCGGGCGTGGGCGCCGGTGTCACGTCCTGCGTGTTGATCGTGACCTTGCGCGGTGCAACCGTTGCCAGTTTCGCGACCTTCACCGTCAACACACCATTCACATGGTTGGCCGTGATGCTCGAAATATCAGCGGTCTTGGGCAAACGCAGCCGACGTTCGAATGATTTGCTGGCGCGCTCTGCAAACAGGGTGCGGGTGCCTTCCGCGTTCGCGGCAGTCGGCATCGTACCTTTCACGATCAGCATGCCTTCCTGCGCGGTCACATCGAGTTGGTCTGCAGCAAATCCCGGAACTTCGAATTCCATGGTGAAGCCGTCTGCATCTTCGTAGCCATTGGCGAGCGGCACGAACGGCGTGCTGGTGCGCACCGGCACGACATCCTGCAACAAACGTTCAATTTCGCGACGCATGGAGTTTGACGCCTGCACGGGATTCATCGAGTAGGAAACGAAAGACATGGTATTTCTCCGGAAAAGTTCGTGGCACCATTGCCACCTGAGTTGATCGCTGGATGGCCGCGTATCGCGATGGATCGTGCCGTGTGGCGCGCTGCGTGTCGCGGCCTGCGGGATATGGAAATGGCAACTGGCATGCCCGCAATTCGCTGCCAAACTGACCAGCAAATGCCCCCGCAATCGCACCTCGCGGCCGTTTGGAAGCGCCAGGTCTGTCACTCCGTCACCCCCGTCTGCCAAAGCGACTTTCGGCCTCAGAAACGAAAACAGCGCCGCAATTCAGAGATTGCGGCGCTGTTGAAATGTGCGGATCGATGGCGCCGAACTCGGGACGCGTGACGACCCGGATTTACCCGACTTTCATGCCGTTGGGCCGGCGGTTCAATGTGTTGGTCGAACTAGTTGTTGCTGCCCGGGCCACCACGGCCAGCCGGACGCGGCGGCGGCAACGTGCCCTTGTTGGCGATCGCCTTGTTCATCGCGTCGATCGTGACCTGTGTCCGGAAATCGACGACCATCTTGGCCCACTCGAGATTTTTCTTCTTGTCCGCCAGCGATACGCCGTCGATCGTGGCTTTGCCCGCCTTGATACGCTGTTCGAGGCGCACCGAATTCGGATCGTCAATCAACATGTTGAACGTGATTTCCGGATCGTCGTGCAGGCCGTCCGACGTGCCGATCTTGAGCCCTTTCTCCTCGAGATGCTTCTTCACGCTCGCGTAGTCGTAGTACTCCTGCAGATGTGCGACCAACGTAGTGCCGGCCCACTTCCTGTTCAGGGAATCCGCAATGGCGCGCTGGCCCGCCTGATTGCCACCGCTGTCGCCAATGAGGAAGATTTTCGTAAAGCCGTGCGCCTTGAGACTGCTCACCATGTCGAACAGAATGGCGCGGAAGGTTTCTTCACGCATGCTGATGGTGCCGGGGCTTGCCATGTGTCCTTGCGGCGGATCGAAGCTGCCTTCGGGCACGAACTTCACGATCGGCGCGCAGAGGGCATTGCCCAGTTTGCGGGCGATGGCTTCGCAGTTGGCGTGCAGCACGAAATTGTGTTTGCCGCTCGCGAGCCACGGTCCGTTCGGCTCCATGCCACCCGTCGCGATGATGGCCGTCGTCTTGCCGGCCTTGAGTGCATCGCGAATGTCCATCCACGTCATGTCTTCCATCCACACGGTGTTTGGTGCGGGCAGTGGATTCACGGCGTCCGGACAGTTGTAGGGGTTTGCACTGCACTGCCCTCCGCCCATGCTTGGTGGGCCCTGTGGGCCGCGTCCGCCGCCTCTGCCGCCGGCTGGTGGGGTGGGATCCTGGGCCGAAAGCGCGGTGGCTCCGGCAATGGACGCGGCCACACACGCGGCCAGCAGTCTGGACGTCTTCATCGAACTCTCCATCGGGGCGGGAAATGCGAACCGCGGCGAGCAATCCTCAACGCGCGGCCATCGGGGCGAGTATGTAGATAGAGTTTGCGCCGTTAGAAGGAAAGTCGCCAGAGTCGAATTCCGGGAACTGACTGTGGTGGCCACGAATGCGACAGCACTCCATTTTCCTACCCATGCATACACCCCGCTTCGCGCTTACTGCTGCACTTGCCTGCGCCCTCTCCCTCCCGGCCGCAGCCCACGCACAATCTGCCAAACTTTCGCCTGACGAGATCAAGGCACTCGCCAAGGTTCAAGCCGAAATTCTTGTCGTGCAGGATTCCGTCGACAAGGAATTGTCCCAGCAGAAAAACAAAAAGGACGAACAGCAGGCCGAGCTTCGCGAGAAGATGCGCACGCAGGTCGGTGCGATTCTCAAGAAAAATCAGTTGACGGATTCCGCATTCCAGCGTCGCCGTTTCATGGTGTCGACGGATCAGGAGTCACGCAAAACGTTTGACGTGGCACTGGCCCAACTCACCGGCGCGCCGTTGCCGGGTCAGGTGAAGGAAGCGCCTGCGGCCGCCGTCATTCCGGTACCCGCGACCGCGGCTGGCATGCACATCGGCCATGTGGTGAACAGCTTTGGCGATACGCCGGACAAGTCGGGCCTGTTGCCGATGGCGATGGCTGAAGCACGCGTCGCAGCGCAACATGCCGGTCTCGCAATGCGCAATCCGATGAACCTCGACATGCTGAAACTGCATGCGGGCCACATCATCAATGCACTCGATCCGACGATCGTGACCGCCGGACCCGGCAAGCAGTACGGTGTCAAGAAAGCGGCTACAGGCATCGCGACGCATATCGAACTGGCGGCCGGCGCGCAGGGTGCGACGCCCGGCGAGATCATGCACTCGAAGCACATCGCAACGGCGGCGCGCACGACGGTTACGCGCGTTGACCAGACGATTGCGCTTGCACAGAAAGTGCAGGCGGCGACGGATGCGAAGGCGGCTGGCGAAATGATGAACCAGATCGTGCAGCTCTGCGATCAGATTCTGAAGGGCGCGGACGCGAACAATGACGGTCGCGTGAACTGGGATGCGCCGGAAGGCGGGTTGCAACAGGTGCAGGAGCACGTGACGCTGATGCTGGCGCCGGAAAAGAAACCTTAATCGGCGGACTTTTCGGATGTTGGTGGCCCCGCGCTTCGGTGCGGGGCTTTTTTGTTTCGACGTTGGCGGAAGTGGATTGTTGCGTGGGGCGATTTTGATGTCGGACTTTCTTGAACTGATTAACTGCCTTCGGACACTGCGGACTTCGCGGACTGGACGGACAACTGCCGAAACTGATCAACACATTCGGACACATCGGATTTTCGGACACATCGGACGAACAGCGGAACAGACTGAACTGCTTTCGGACACCGCGGACTTGGCGGACTGGACGGACAACTGCGGGAATTGATCAATACAATCCGACACGTTGAATTGTCGGACACCTGTGGATTGCTGCCGCGCGCATCCAGGGACGGCGGCGATTCGTTCGTTTCATTTTCCTTTTTTTTTTCGATTTTCTCGCATCTCTCAGCAAACAATCATCCAAGTGTTCGCACCGCGATGTGTGTGAAAGTCCGAATTGTCCGAAAATCCGATGTGTCCGACAATGCAGTTGATCGGTTTGTGCAGTGCCGCGGAGTGCGGAGTGCCGAGTGCGGAGTGCCGAGTGCGGAGTGCGGAGTGCGGAGTGCGGAGTGCGGAGTGCGGAGTGCGGAGGCACAGTTCGCGGTTCCGCAGTTCGTCCGTCAAGTCCGCCGAGTCCGGAGTGTCCGAAGGCAGTTGATCAGTTCAGGAAACTCTGCCATCACACAATGCCTGCACAAAAAACAAAGCGCCCCGCAGCAATTGCCGCGGGGCGCTTTGACATCCGTTCAAGTCCGACAGCTCAGCAAGAAACGCACTTGTGGCTGTTATGGACACCCATCTTTTCCAGCAACGCAATTGTTTCCGGGAACGGGCGAAGACGTTCAACGGGGCCGTTCGCGATATCGATCGTGGTACGACCGTTGCGTGCCACGGCCTTCGGATCGGCACCTTTGCTCACGAGATACAGAATCATCTCGTTATCGCCGCGTGCGGCTGCGTGATGCAACGGCGTGTAGCCGTTGTTGTCGCGCTGATTCACGTCGGCGTGCAACACCTCGACCACGTACTTCATGGCCGGCATCCAGCCATCGGGTGCATGACGATGTGAGTTGCCCGCGAAACCGTTGCCGTAGCCAACGCCGGCGACTGCATGGATCGGGTACACGCCAATGCCAGGCGGGACTGCCTTGGCCGCCGAATCGATCGCCGGCTCGAGCGGAGCGGCCGGAGCACGTCCCCCACCACCACCACCGCCGCCGCCACCACCAAGCGCGTCGCCGGCGTCACCGCCGCCTGGCGCAACACCGCCAGCGCCGCCGCGACCACCACGTCCCGCGCCTGCCGCAGCACCCGGCGCTCCAGGCGCGCCCGGTGCACCACCACGACCACCACCCGCCGGAACCTGCGGACGGATCGACGGCAGATTCGGATCAGCACCCGCCGCGATCAGCATCTTCATTGCTTCGAGATCGACCGCGTACGATGCACGCCAGAACGGCGTCGTGCCGTCGAGATATTCAAGACCGCAGTTACCGTTACCGCAGTTGTTGTAACCGAAGTACCAGAGGTTCTTCTTGAGACGCGCGTTGACGTCGGCACCCGCCTTGATCAATGCGGCCATCAATTCGTAGTGCGTGGTCTTCTGTACCTGCACGCCCTGCGGCTGCGGGTAACGCGAACGCGGCAACCACGCGCTGTTGATCGTGTTGTAGAGCGGCGTGGCACCGGCGGTTGACGCCAGCTTCACATCGGCACCGCGCTTCACGAGTTCCATCGCGAGATCGAAGTTGCCGTTGATGACGGCCATCAACAGCGGAGTCGTGCTATCCGAAGCCGTGCGTGCGTTGATATCCGCACCACCATCCAGCAACGCCAACGCGGCCGCCGTGTTGCCCTGGCGAACGGCATGGTGAAGCGCGGCCAATCCACCAACCGCACCGACCGAACTGGCGAACTGGTTGTTCGACAGGTTTCCGTTCACGTCAGCAACGGTGTCAGCCGCTGCGCCACCACGTCCGCCGCGACCACCGCCTGCCGCGGCCGGAGCCGCCGCAACGGTCGCCGCCTTGTTTGCCTTGGCTGCCGCATTCGCCGCATCGATCGAATCGAGCACCTTGCGACCCGCGTCAACGGCAATCTGGATCTGCGCCGCCGTGAGGAACTGTGCGTAGTTCACGCCGCCGCCACGTCCACCACCGCCACCGCCACCAGCACCGGCGCGGAATGCCGCGGCCGCTGCGGCAGCATCAGCCGGCACGCCATCAGGCGTTGTGGCAGAAGCACCGGCTGCGCGCGGTGCGCCAGCCTGCGGAAGTGCCGCTGCCGCCTTCGCAGCCGCCGCCTTGAGCGAGTCCGCAACCCTCTGCGGCAACATGCTCTGCATGACTTCGCTGCGACGCGTTGCAGCCAGGCGTTCAGCCGCCGCCGTCTGTGCAAGATCGACCGACTGCGTCTGCAGATTCGGATCGGCCTTGCCCTTGAGCAATGCGCGAATCGTTTCCGGACGGTTGGCGTTCGCCGCATACATCAACGGCGTCTGTCCCCACTCCTTTTCACGGGCGTTGGGATTGGCCTTGAATTCGAGCAACGCCGCAACCGCTTCGGGGCTCGACGACTCAGCGGCGTAGTGCAGCGCCGTCGATCCGCCGATGGTCGTGGCATTCGGATCTGCTCCGGCCACAAGCAGTGCGCGCACGACATCGCCCTTGCCCTTCTGCGCCGCAATGTCGAGCGGCGTATAGCCTCCCAGGCGCGTCGTTGCCGTCACTTTCGCACCGGCCTTGAGCAACGCCTGCGTCATGGCGAGATCGCCACGATCGGCCGCCCAATGCAGCGCGGTCATGCCATCACCCTGCGCAACGTTCAACGAACCCTTGGACGTAGCGAGCAACGAGCGCACCTGCGCGAGATCGCCACGCATCGCGGCGTTCGCCAGCGTCGGCGCGGCTTTCTCGGAAGTCATGTCCTTGGCGGATGCCTGGGCCGGCACTCGTGTTTTCGAGGCGACGTCCTGTGCCAGCAACGACGCACTCGAAACCGAGACCAGCGACAGCACCCCAAGCGTTTTCTTGATGCCTGAGGAAGTGAAGTAAGTCATGGGTCGCGATCTCACGCGTTGAGCGTAAACGGCGCCACGCTGTCACCGAACGACTTCATGTCTTCCACGCCCAGCTTGTGCAACAGCGTGAGGAACACGTCGGCCATCGGCGTGCCGTCCGGCGCCTTGAGGTGCAGGTTGCCATCGAGCTTGCCGTTCGCGCCACCCAGCAGGATGAGCGGAGCGCGACGGTGCGCGTGGATGCTCGGATCCGACATCGGCGAACCGTACATGATCAGCGTCTTGTCGAGCAGGTTCTCGTCGCCTTCCATGGTGTTCTTGAGCTTGTCCAGGAAGTACGGGATCATGCTGACGTGGTAACGATTGATCTGGTTGAACGTCTTGAGACCCGCGTCGTTGCCGAGGGCGTGCGACGCCGGATGGAACGCGGCGTTCGTACCTGATTCCGGATACGTACGGCTCGACGAATCGCGACCCGTCTTGAACGAGAACACGCGCGTCATGTCGGATTCGAACGCCAGCACCTGCACGTCGAACATGAGCTTCATGTGCTCTTCGAACGAATCCGGCACGCCCGCCGGTGCTTCCGGCAACGCACGTTCATTGCCGCTTGAATTCTGTGCTTCGATCGCCTGAATGCGACGCTCGAGCTCGCGGATGTTCGTGACGTACTGATCGAGGCGGCGCTTGTCGCTCGTGCCTAGGTCCTTCTTGAGCGAATTCATCTCACCAACCATCCAGTCCAGGATGGAGCCGTTCACCTTGCGACGCGCCACACGATCCGCGTTGTTCGCGCCAACACCGAACAACAGATCGAACGCCGCGCGCGGGTTACGAATCATCGGCAGCGGTTCAGTGGGCGAGGCCCAGCTGATCGTGTCGGTGTAAGCGCACGCATAGTTGTAATAGCAGCCGCCGGCCTGATCGAGATTTTCGATGCAGAGCTGCATGGACGGCAGTGGCGTGCCCTGGCCGATCTTGCGTGCAAGAATCTGATCGAACGACGTGCCGACGTAGAGATCGGAGCCCTGCGTCTGCTTCGGATGCGACTGCGTGAGAAACACGGCCGACGAACGGAAGTGATCACCACCGATTTCCGGCGCTTCGAAAGCTTCGGCCATGCGCACGTCGGTATTGCTGACAATCGTCAGATACTTGCGCCACGGCTCCAGCGGCTTGAGCGCGCTGTCGTCGACGAACGAAAAATCACGACCGACTTTCTCGGGCGCCCACAGGAATTTCGCCGCGCCGAGCGTGTTGCTGCCGGCCGCGCCGTGCACGGTTTCGATGCAGACGACACGCGTCTTGTCCGCAGCAGCGGCAGCGGCCGACGACTTGCCGAGGCCGCGTCCCGCCGGGCGCATGGCGTCGAGATACGGCAGTGCCATCGTCGCGCTCAGTCCTTGAATGAACGTGCGACGGTGCAGCGTTTTCTGGGTCAGGAAGTTGCTCATCTCTATAATCCTCGGCGGGTTAGTGCTGCTCGTCGGCTACTGCGTCTGCACGCTTCTGGCGGAAGGCACTGCTGTTTACAACGCCCATCACATACGCAGAGAAACGATTGCCCTTTGCTGCCGCATCCTTCGCAATCGCTCGCACTGTCGGCTGGTCGAAATCTTCAACACGGCGACCCAGCGCATACGCCATGAGGTTTTCGGTAAATGAACGCTGCAACGGAATCGGACGCGACAACAGCGACTTCATGAGATCCTGCGGCGTCTTCACTTCCATGCCGTCGTACATCGTGCCACGCGTATCGAGCAATGCGCCGTTCTCGCGATAACGGATACGACCCGTCACGTCGAAGTTGTCCAGCGACAGTCCAATGGGATCCATGTACTGGTGGCAGCTCTTGCACTGCGCATCGGCGCGGTGGATTTCCATGCGCTCGCGCGTGGTGAGCTGACGTCCGTTATCGGCGCCCTTGGTCTGCTCGAGATCGGGCACGGCTGGCGGCGGCGGTGGCGGTGGCATGCCGATCAGCACTTCCATCACGTACTTGCCGCGCAACACCGGCGACGTGCGATTACCGAGTGACGTGAGGACCAGCACGCTTCCCTGACCGAGGATGCCCTGACGCGTGGCGTCCGGATACATCACCTTGCGGAATTCGTCGCCCGTGACACCCGGAATGCCGTAGTGCTTGGCCAGGCGTTCGTTCAGGAACGTGTAGTTGGCCGTGTACATATCGAGAATGTTCTTGTCATTCTTGATGATGTCGTTCATGAACAGCTCGGTTTCCTTCATCATCGAGTTCGCGATCTGCTGATCGAAATCCGGGAAGAAGAAGGCATCCGGGTGCACCTTGTCGAGATCCTGCAGACGCAACCACTGACCAGCAAAACGCGTGGACAGCGCTTCGGAACGCGGATCCGCCAGCATGCGCTTCACTTCCTGATTGAACACCAGCTTGTCGGACAGCTTGCCCTGACCCGCCAGCGTGAGCAGGCGTGAATCCGGGATCGTGCCCCACAGGAAGAACGACAAACGGGATGCGAGATCGATGTCGCTGATCTTGAAATCCGTGCCGGCCTTGACCGCTGCCGGGGTGGCTTCGAAACGCAGGAAGAAGTTCGGGCTGGAGAGCAGCGCCTGCAAACCGGTGCGGACACCGTCTTCGAACGCGTACTTGCTGCCGGCCGACGCCTTGTAGCCCTGGTCGTAGAAGTTCATCAGCGCCGCCTTGTCGCGGGCCTGCAGCGGACGGCGATACGCCTTCGTAGCCGTGCGCGTCAGGATCTGCTCGGCGCAGATGCGCTGTTGCGCAGGGGCGGTCGGGCTGCAGGTGAACAAGGCCTTGCGGCTTTCGCTTTCCGAAATGCTGGTCGCGTTGTACGGGCCGTTAATCGCGACTTCCGTGAGCGGCGGCGATTCCGTGGTGCCGGCCGAAGCCGTGCCGTCGGACGCGCGTGACCAGTCATGCGGCTTGACGAGATCTTCGTACGGACCTTCGAGGCGACGCACAAACGCGACAGAGACTTTGTGCTGGCCGCCCTTCACCTTGAGCGGCATGCTTCGCACGTAGTCGAAGCCCGCCGGATGGTCGGCCGACGAGTTGTTCGGCGCGAGGCCCTTCTCGTACTTCACCGTGGTCAGGTGCTCGCCATCGATCGAGATGTCGATGTCTTCACCGCGCGTACCCACGCCACCACCAACGTTCAGGCGGAATTCGTACTCGGCATCAGCCGGGAACGTGTGCGTGAACACGATGCCACCGCGGGCGCCGTACGGCGTGCCTTCCACGTGATCCCACGGATGCTGGGAGACGTAGTTGGACACCTTGTACACGGCCTGCGTGGACGGCGCCTTGATGTCGCCCACCGCCATGCGGCTGACGGCGGCCGCGGCGTTCAGGTACGACTCGAGCAACGCCGGCGACGGCGCCTGCACGTCGGAGATGTTGTCGAAGTTCGCGCTCTTCGTGTCGAGCGGCAGGTAATCGCCGGCGTTCACGTCAACCTTGAGCAGGTCTTTGACGACGCGTTCGTATTCCGGACGATTCATGCGCTGGAACGTACGGTTCCCCGGGTTGATCGGGCCCGCATGATCGAGCGTGTTCTCGAGCGTTTCGACAAGCGCGAGCAGGGTGTCACCCTTCGGGCGCTTGGAGCCCGGCGGCGGCATCATCTCGGCGCGCAGTTTCCGGATCATCTTTTCGGAAACCACGACGTCCTTGCTGGCTTCGTCGACGTTGAAATTGGCGAGGACCAGGTTGCCCTTTTTCGTGCGCTCACTGTGGCAGGAGCCGCAGTACGTCTTGACGACGTCGGAAAGGGCGGCGCTGGAGACGCCGCGAGCACCAACCGTGGTCGGTGCCGCTGCCACCCACTTGGGGGCAACCGTACGCGCCACTCGGCGCGTTGGGGTAACTGTCGGGGGCACAGTACGGACAACCGGACGCACCGGGGGATCTACCGGGGTGCGACGGGCATCGGCTGTTGACGTGAGCCCAAGGGCCGCCGCCGCAACCAGTCCAGTACACGTGAGAACTAACTTCATGCGGTACACTCCTTTACGCCGTCATGAGCGGCGTGTCTTGTCTGTCCAATCCGCATGGCCAGACGCTACGACGGGAAGGTGGTCGAAGCGCTGTTCCAGACTGTCCCATTATTCACCTCGCAACGATGGCTGCAAGAGGGGACGACTATATACGCGACGAGTGTTTATAACGTTCAAGACGCGTTTGAAATTTCTTTGCGATTTTTGTCCGTCTTTTTTGCAAGTATTACCTGCGCTGAAACTCTGGCGCAGCAATGGCCAAACCGATGAGTTCGCCGAGTGTCGGTGGTCGGCCAGTGCGGGCCTTTTCCATGCCGGCGCGCGCCGCGAGCGGATTCGATCCGGACATGAGCACTTCGTGCGTTTCAGGCGTCATTTCGCCGAGCAGCAATGCCTGGCCGAGCCCGTCAACCCGGGCATCCAGGGGCAAGCCTTGTAGCCCGGAAGCGGCCGCCCACGCTGCGGTGCCAATACCGGGGATTCGTCCAGCCCCGACGTTTGTCCCAAAGTTAATCCGGGCCAGCATCGCGCCAGTGTTCATCCACGATTTGGCCTCGTCGGGCCATCCTTCCGGCGTGAGATGCCCGTAGAGTTGTTGTCCAAGCCCTTGCACGAGGTTGATCGATTTCGCACCCGAATCCGGCACGCCGCGCATGGCGCGATAGGCACTCGCGACGAGCTGGTACGGGGTCTTCACTTTCGCGCGCACCGCGGCCTTCGCGTAGAACTCGGGTGATGCAACGATCACTGCCATCACGCGGCGAATATCGCCGTCGGTGCGTGTGAATTCTGCAGCCGCCTTGTTCACGAGCGACGTCGGCGCACTGTCCGCCACGAAATGTCGCACCAGTTTCATGGCGATATAGCGCGCAGTGCTGGGGTGGTGCGCGAGGATATCGAGCGTCTCTTCGCCGTCCTCGATGCCCCTCCCCGCTGGCAAGTCATGACCGAGAATGCGCTTCGGCTCGGCATCATGGGCATTGGCGTTGAAATTGAAACCGCCACCTTCGCGGGGCGTTGTCAGCGACCAACCCGTGAGCGCGCGTGCGACGTTGATGACATCGGCTTGTGTGTAGCCACCGTCAACCCCAAGTGTGTGCAGCTCCATCAATTCGCGACCATAGTTTTCATTGAGACCGTTGCGACGCTTGCTGGCGTTCAGTCGAATGCGCGCGGAGTCCTTCGCGGTTTTCGCCTTCGCCAGATTCTGCCACGCCGCAAGCGTGAGATGTGCGGAATCGCTGGTGCTCTGATAGTTGTCCAGGTAGTACAACATTGCCGAACTATGCGCGACCGCACCAAGGAGGTCGCGAAATCTGCCAAGTGCATTGGGGCGAATCACGTCGCGATCGTATTCGAGCAGCGTGAATTGCGTGGGCATTTTTCCACGATAGACCGAAAAATGATTCTCCCAGAAGTCCGTCATGAGCTCGAGCAGCTGATGATCCGCGACGACAGCGCGCGTCATCTTCGCGCCGAGATATTGCTGGACGCGTTGATTGCCGAGTTCGGACATGGCCTTGAAACGCGCACTGTCGCCGGCATCGAACGTATAACGCGCCGTGTCGGGCAATCCGAGTTCCTTGCGGCGGCGACGGATGTACACGTCCTGCTGCGGGCTTGCATCGACCAGTTCGCGGACTGTCATTGCCAGCACCGGTGTGTTGGCGAACGCGCTGTCCGCGGCGGCATCGGGCCAGTTCTCCGGTGTGAGCTGGCGTTTGATCCAGCGATCAAGGCCTTGTTTGCGGACTAGTGCGACATCGCCCGGACGTGCGCCGAAGGTGAGGCGCTCGATGGCCTGTTTGATCTGTTGTTCGACGGCGAGCTCGCGCGGCTCGCGGTTGCCGGGCAGGTCGGGTGCCTTGACTTCGCCAGTTGTGCTTGCGTTGTGTGAGCATGCGCCGGCCACGCAAGTGACTGCAATGACGACGGCGTAACGTGCGGCAGCTGCGATGCTCGGCATGAACGACTCGTTGACGGTGTTGGTGCGTTGTCTGTGGGGATGTACACCGATCAGACAATGCTGTGCGGCGTCGGGTTCGGTTTGGTGATTCAGGTTGCCAAATAGACTGCGGCGAGCGCCTTTCGACTGAATTTTGCTGCGACCTGAATTGCAAACTGATTAACAGACGTTCGGATGCGCCGTTTTCGGACGTGACTGCGGACCTGACCAAGTTCCTGTCGGACAATTCGGATTTTCGGACACATCGGACTGGAACGGCGAAAACCGATCGACTGCTTTCGCACGCCGCAAATTTTCAGACGGAACAGCCGAAACTGATGAACGGCCTTTCAGACAATTCGATTTTCGGAAACGTCGGACTGAACGGCGAAATCGATTGACTGCTTTCGCACGCCGCGAATTTTCGACAGAGCTGCTGAAACTGATGAACGGCCTTTCGGACAATTCGGATTTTCGGACACGTCGGACTGGCACGGCGAAAACCGATCGACTGCCCATCAGTCGTGGCACCGCCTCACATCGAATGACTCGACGTTCATTATGAACAAATTGAAGTTCAATGGTTGCGGCATGGCGTCAGTCCCCGAGCCGCACAATCAGACGCGTCTGAAAATCCGTTGTGTCCGAACAGAATGTCAGTTCAGACCTTCAGCAATGCGCCAACGCCCGCGCATCGCTCCACATTCGGTCGATGCGTCCGTCCAGACAGTCAAGGCCACTGTGTCGACTTCCGCTGATCCGTTGAAATATTCTGCAAAGCGCAAAACTCAACGCGCGACGTTGGCTCGCCTCGCCATCGCCCGAATGTGGCGCGACGATCAATCCCGGCGCGGTTTGCAGTAACTGACCGTCGCGAGTGATGGGCCGAGCCCGTGGATCGGCAGTGCCCCGAAGGATGTGCACGATGCGCCGGCGGATTCGAACGTAGCCGGTTGCCGGTGGTGTCGGGACGGGATGCCAAGCCGGATTTTCCGCCAAGGATTGGCTGGCCATGACCCGAGGCGTCGACGGCCCGCCGCCGACACTTTCGCGCCACCAATTCCCATCAGTCACTGCGTGGGTGCAAACCCCGTGTGCGGAGATGGAGCGATTTTCCGCCGGTTGTACCCAACGGCGACTCTATCCCCACGTCCCAACCCGCGACTCTGTCCCCAACGCGGCGATTGCGGGGCTACAGGTACCGCGCCGACGCCATCGCGACCGACGCGGTCACCAGCAACGCGGCGCCCAGCTTCACCGCCCACGTCATCTTCGCTTGAAGCGCCATCTGTGTACCGCGTTCCTGCGGCGTCAGCTCACGCTGCTCTGTTTGCGCCTTCGCGGCGATATCCGCCGCACCTTTCGCGGACGGTCCAATCACGGCCCCGCCAACAATCGACGAGGCAATGGCCGCAACGGCACCGATGCCGTACACCAGTCCCGTGCCCTGCTCGAACCAGCGGAAGCCCAACGGACCCGCATCGCGCCAGGCCAGCGCGAAACCGGAGAACAACGTGAACATGCTCATGGACGACATGTATATGTGAAGCTTTCGCCCCTCATTTACTTCCCGCATGAGTGGTCCCGCCGCCGGACCAACCGCGCGTGCAGCGGGCATCAAATACAACGCCACGAACAGTGCGGCACCCACCCAGGCGATTCCGCCCAGAATGTGAATGATTCGAAAGACAGTATGAATGGACATAAAGGTCAGCGAACTCTGAAAGGTCAGGCGCGCAGCGGAACGCGGGGGGGACGCGCTCCGTGGCACGCATCAAGCGGGAAGGTGCGCACAACTTTGCAGACACGCGAACGTTCGGCTACCGGTCGTTTGACCCAGACGCAAAACGAAACGGGAGACGCGTGTGGCGTCTCCCGTTCGGTACAACGTATGTGCGCCGTCGCGTTACTTGACCGCGTTCACCATGTCGAAGATCGGCAGATACATCGCGACCACCATGCCACCGACGACCACGCCCAGGAACACGATCATGATCGGTTCGAGCAGGGAGAGCAGCGCGCTCACGGCCGCATCCACTTCGTCATCGTAGAAGTCCGCAATCTTGCTCAGCATTTCGTCCAGACCGCCGGTCTGTTCACCAACCGCGATCATGCTGATCACCATGGGCGGAAACACGTTGCTTTTCTGCAGTGGCGCCGCAATCGTTTCACCACCCGCGATGCTCGCGCGTGACGCCATGATCGCATCCTGAATCACGCGATTGCCGGCCGTGCGCGCCGTGATTTCAAGGCCCTCGAGAATCGAAACGCCCGAGGAGATGAGCGTACCCAGCGTGCGGGTGAAGCGTGACACCGCCGACTTGCGCAGCACGTCGCCCAGCACGGGAACGTTCAGCATGAATCGGTCGATCACCAGCTGACCGTTCTGTGTCGCATAATACTTCTTGATCATGAAGACGATGCCGGCGGCACCACCAATCAACGCCCACCAGTACTGATTCACGAACGCCGACATCCCGACGACAATCTTTGTCGGCAGCGGCAGTTCCATGTTCACGCTGGCAAACATGTTCGCGAACACGGGAATGACCTTCCACAGCAGAATGAGCACGGCAATACCGGCCACACTCATGATGACGGTGGGGTAGATCATCGCGCCCTTCACCTTGCGCACGAGCGCATCGTTCTTTTCCAGGAAGAACGCCAGGCGATTGAGAATGGTGTCGAGAATACCGCCCGCTTCACCGGCGGCCACCATGTTCACATACAGATCGCTGAAGGCCTTCGGATGTTTCTTGAACGCGTCGGCCACGGTGTTACCCGATTCGACGTCGAACACGACATCACGCACGACGGCCTGCAGCGCCTTGTTTTCGCTTTGCTTGGCGAGAATGTCCAGCGCCTGCACGAGCGGCAGACCGGCGTTGATCATCGTCGAGAACTGACGCGTGAAGATGACGACGTCGCGCATCTTGATGCCGCCACCACTCTTCTTCGCGCGCGACTTTTCCTCATCCACCTTGATGATGGTAAGGCGCTGGCGCTTGAGCTGGGCAACGGCATCATCACGCGATGGTGCGTCGATCGTCGCTGACTTGAGTTCGCCGCTGGTGCTGCGCGCGGAATACGTAAACGTTGGCATCCTGAAATCCCCGAATGAGCGTGCGGCGCACTGGCCGCCTGCGGTGTTGTGTTGCTGCTAGCGACGTCCGGCGCCGGCCAATTGACCACTGCTGCGGCCGTTGCCCGCGATCACATTGTCCTCCGCGGGACCCTTGCCGATCATGCGAAGGAATTCCGCGCTGTCGCCGGTGGCGCGCACGCATTCGTCCGCACTCACCTGACGAGTGACGTAGAGCTGATACAGCGAATCGTTGAGCGTCTGCATGCCGAACTTCTTGCCGGCCTGCATTTGCGACAGAATCTGGTGCACCTTGTCGTCGCGAATGAGCGAACGAATGGCTGCCGTCACGACAAGAATTTCCGCCGCCATCGCGCGCCCCTTGCCCTGGATCTTCGGCAGCAGGATCTGCGTGACAATCCCTTCCAGCACGAACGCGAGCTGCGCGCGCACCTGGCTCTGTTGATGGCTCGGGAACACGTCGATCATGCGGTTGATCGCTTCGGCTGCACTGTTGGTGTGCAGCGTCGCGAACACGAGGTGACCGGTTTCGGCAATGGTGAGCGCCGCCTGGATGGTTTCCAGGTCGCGCATTTCGCCGATGAGAATGACGTCCGGATCTTCACGAAGCGCGTACTTGAGCGCCGACGCAAAACTCTTGGTGTCGGCGCCCACTTCACGCTGATTGATGATGCAGTTGCGATGCCGATGAATGAATTCGATCGGATCTTCGACGGTAATGATGTGGCCGCGACGCTCGGTGTTGATCTTGTCGATCATGGCCGCAAGCGTCGTGCTCTTGCCGGAACCGGTCGGACCGGTCACCAGCACCAGTCCACGCGGTCGTTCGGCCATGGTGGCGATGACAGGCGGCAGATTGAGATCCGCGAACGTCTTGATCGCGAACGGAATCTGACGAATGACCATGCTCACACAGCCGCGCTGCTTGAACACGTTGCCACGGAATCGCGAGAGGTTCTGAATGCCGAACGAGAAGTCGAGCTCGTCCTCCATTTCAAAACGCTTCTTCTGATTTTCGGTGAGTACCGAATACGCGAGCTGCAGGGTGTCGCGCGGGGTCAGTACATGCTCAATACCGGAATTCGCAATTTCACCGTCAATACGCAGCTTCGGCCGATCGCCGGCCGACAGATGCAGATCCGATGCGTCGCGCTCGATCATTTCATCGAGCAGCGTGCGAAGGGAAACGGTGGATTGAACTGGCGGCGCTGTCATTTCGGAGATGCGAATCGGTACGGGGACACAACCGGGTGGCGCACGTCGCCGTTACGCGAATCGCCGCACACGTCCTGACGGGAAATTTTCCGTCGGGATCCGGAAAGGAGACGAACCAGCAGGAAGAGTGATACTGGCGAAACGGTCAGGCTGACGTTTCTCGAATGACTTGTTCCAGCGTCGTGACACCCTTGAGCACTTTGAGCCACCCATCCATGCGCAGCGACAACATGCCTTCGCTGATCGCGGCGTCTCGCAATACCTGCACATCGGCACTCTGCATGACGAGTTTCTTGATGGTCTGCGTCATGAACATCACTTCGTACACACCCTGACGGCCCTTGAGACCGGTACCGGCGCACACGTCACAGCCGTGCCCCTTGAAGAAGGGCAGCTCCTGCACCTGCGTATCGAGCGTGACATTCTTGAGATGCGGCGCCGCTTCCGGAGTCGCGCGCGCAATGGCGTTGGTGAGTGCTTCTTCCGTGAACCGCAACTCGCGCAGCGTTGTCGTCGGCTTCACCTTCGCCCCTGCAAACTCGGCCACATCGGGCGTGTAGCGCACCTTGCACTTGGAACACACCTTGCGAAGCAGGCGCTGCGCCAGAATGAGATTCAATGCCGACGCCACGTTGAACGGCTCGAGGCCCATGTCCATCAAGCGCGTAATCGTCTCAGGTGCCGAGTTGGTGTGCAGCGTGCTCATGACCATGTGGCCCGTGAGTGCGGCCTTGATCGCGATGCCACCGGTTTCCAGATCTCGAATTTCGCCAACCATGATGACGTTGGGATCCTGACGCAGGAATGCCTTCAGTGCCGCGGCAAACGTCATCCCGATTTCCGTTCGAACCTGCACCTGGTTGATACCAAACAGGTTGTATTCGACGGGATCCTCGGCCGTCATGATGTTGGTGTCGCCGGTGTTGATCTTCGACAACGCGGAGTACAACGTCGTCGTTTTTCCGGAACCCGTCGGGCCCGTGACGAGCACCATGCCATACGGATTCGAAATTGCTTCCATCAGCTCGCGTTCGGCACGCGGCTCGATACCGAAGGTTTCGAGATCGAGCGTGAGGTTACCCTTGTCGAGGATTCGGAGCACGACCTTTTCACCGAACAGCGTCGGCAGCACGCTGACGCGATAGTCGATGACTTTCGGACCGACCTTGAGCTTGATACGACCGTCCTGCGGCACGCGACGCTCGGCGATGTTGAGCGAGGCCATGATCTTGAAGCGCGAGATCAGGGCGGCGCGCATCTTGAGGGGCGGCTTCATCACTTCCTGCAGAGCGCCGTCGATGCGATACCGCACGCGCAATTCGTGTTCGAAGCACTCGAAGTGAATGTCGGACGCCTTCTTGTGCACCGCGTCGATCAGAATGGCGTTGATCAGTTTGACGACAGGCGCTTCATCGACCTGTGCGGCCAGTACGCTGACGTCATTCTGTTCCGCTTCCTCCTCGAGCACTTCCACTTCGTCGTCGTCGCTCTCGATATCCTGCAGCAACGACTGCATCTGCACTTCATTGGCTTCGTAATGCTTCTCGATGGCCGCGCGCATCGAGAATTCACCAGCCAGCACCGGGAAGATGTCGTAACGGGTGATGAACTTCAGATCGTCAACGACACCAAGATTGGTGGGATCCGCAATGGCGACGGTGAGCTGACGACCGTCGCGCTTGAGCGGCAGTACGGTGTGCTTGTTCGCCAGTTCTGCCGGAATCAGTTTGAGCAGACGCGTGTCCACTTCGAATCGGGACAGGTCCACGGCGGGCATGCGGTACTGACGCGCGAGCATCGTCACGACGGCGGTTTCGGGCACCATGCCCAGCTTGACCACGGTCAGTCCGATCCGCTGTCCCGAAACGGCCTGCTCCGAGAGCGCCTTGGCCAGCTGCTCGCGCGTGAGCAGCCCTTCGCGAACCAGTAGTTCGCCAAGTCGGTCAGTTGTTCTGGTGGTGGCGACTGCTGCAGGTGCGGCCATGATGTGTGACGAAGTAGCTCGGATTCTGGACTGGACGGCAGAAGCGCGACGATCGGAGGACCGGGAAGGTGCTCCATGGAAGGGACGTTGCCGGGCCGAAAACGTCACATCGGCGGCACTGGGCAATTGCATGACCGCCAAGTTGCCCCGGAGGTGCAGTCCGCCCGTCACCAATTCGACGCGCCGGGCCACCTTTCATTGCGGCAGGCTGATGATCGCGCACATCAGAGTGTCGGCCGCCAGACCAAATCCCACAGTCACAACATCCACACATTTGACCTTCCGGAAATGCCAGCGGGGACCGGTCGCTTGGCGACCGATCCCCGGCTAGTGGTGCTTTGATTTACGAGTGTGCGCTTAGGCGTCGCCGCCCTGGTGCTGCACCCCAAGCCCTGCTACACCATTTTCCCTTTGCCGCGACCCATCAAAAGCGTTGCAAGGAAAATGACCAGGAAGACTACAAAGAGGATTTTGGCAAGTCCCGCCGACGTGGCTGCAATGCCGCCGAATCCAAGTACGCCTGCGATCAGCGCGAGAATGAGAAAGCCCATAGCCCAGCTAAGCATGTGTAGCCTCTTTCGGTGTAAGTGTATGAAAAACAAAAAGCGCGTAGAGATCGTCCCTGCTGATCTCATCGCGCCTTCAACTCACAAGCCTGCGCCTGTTCGTCAAGGATGGCATGTACGACTGAATCGTCGATGCCGATGTCTGGTGATCGTTCGCAATCGCAACTGCGCCGTTTCACCGGTACTGCATACTGTCAACACCAGTAACTGCCACCACAACTTCGTATCGAATCGCGACTGCGATCTGCTATTTGCCTCACAGCGTGCGCGACCTGACGCTCGCCGATTGCATGGAATTTCCCTGCTCTTCGATCTATGACCGCAGCGCCCCAGAGGGGCGCGTTCTCAACATCTTTTCTCGTGCGATCACCAGAGGGTGATCATGGTGCTGCGGCGCAATGCGCCATACTGCCAGTGTTGGTGAAGCGCAGCTCAGCCGCGTGGCAGACGGACAACGGCTACACCGGAACCGTCGGCAGCGTACAGAACGGCCACCGAATGACCGATGCCTGAATCTTCCGCCGCGATGATCTTCACCTGGCTGGCACGCTTGAGCGATCCACGGGCATTGGGCGCGAGCAACGTCATCGAACGACGGAGCGTCGTCGTGATGTTGTGGCGGATGCCGGGCTGGAGGAGCGGCGTGTAGGTCGTGGTAACGGGAGAGATGCTGGTAGCCATTGTCGTCGCCAAGGTAAGTGTGTACGCGGAACCGTGAAATCCGCCCGCACCAGTGTGCCGAGCGAAGCTGCGTTCACCTTCACCTGAAGAGGCCCGTTACCCCTTCCGATAAGGAGGCCGATCTTGCATCGGCCCATTGTTCAATCGTGCAGTCCTGCAACCTTCGGTCAGACAGCAGCGGTGCTCAGCCCATCCCGGCGCGGGTCCACGCAGCATCGTCGCCGACGCGGAGCCCGAAAGGCGTTCCCGACATCGTCGCCGGAAACAAAAAAGGCGCGAAAAATCAGTTGCCTGATTTCTTTCGCGCCTTCGACTTGCAGAACTGAATCTGCCCGCCAAGGTTGGCCGCCGAGCGACCGATGTTGTCTTACGGGAAGCAGGATATGGCCCGGGCTCATTCCTGTCAACCCAAATTTCAGAGGATTTTTCCGGCACTGTGACGGCGGACACCAAAAGCGGTCATTGATGGCGTCGTCACGATGACGCGCATGTCTCTACACGTGCTTCAGCAGTAACTCGAGGTTTTTGCGCAGCTCGCCCAGCGTCTGGGATTTGAATGCGCCCTTAGTTTCTTCGAGCACGCGAATGGTTTCGGTCACGGCACTCTGCAGCTGTGCTCCGCGCGGGCAATTCATCAACTGACAGGGCGTTTCGCCAACGGGGCGATTGTTCACCGCGCGAGTCATGTGATCGAGATCGGTGAGCGATCCCATCACGTTGCGCAGGGTGAGACTGAGAAACACATCGGGGGACGGCGCCGCATTCCTGGCACTCGCACGGCTGATATGTTCGAAATCGTTCTGCCACGTGCGCAACCGTTCCTCGACCTTCTGCATGCCTTGCCACGAGCGAAAACGCTGCACCGATGCGGCCACGCGTTCGAGCAGGGCCGGAAACGACACTGGCTTCGTCAGATACGCGGCGACCGGCAGCTCGATACACGCAACCGCCGAGCGCACGGACGGATATCCGGTCAGGATGATCACGGGGAGTCCGCCGCTCTCGACGGCGACCTGTTTCACCAGTTCGAGATCGGAATTGCCCGGCATTTCGAGATCGGTGATGAGCAGGTCGAACTGCTGCGCCTTCACTGCCGCGAGCGCACTGTCACCATCAGGAACGGTTTCGCACGTATAACCTTCCGCGCGCAGCAGATCCGCCGTCGAATTGAGAAACGTCGGCTCGTCATCGGCGAGCAGAATATGTCCTGCGCTCATGCAACTCCTCCTTGAACGCCCGAAGGGACGGGCAATGTCACAGTAAATATCGCACCGGTGCCAGGCGCGTCTTCGACGGTAATGGAACCGCCTGCTGCGGCGACGGTTCGCCGCACGAGCGCCAACCCGAGTCCCATACCACCCGTGCGGACGCCGCGGTCCTTCGTACTGAAAAACGGTTCGAAAATGCGATCGCGCAACTCTGGCGGCACGCCTTTCCCGCGATCTCTCACCGACAGCGTCAGCTCCCTATCACGCATCTCGGCGCGAATGCTCACGGTTTCGCCGGGCGGCGACGCCTCGAAGGCGTTTTGCGCGAGATTGATGAAGATCTGACGCATCATGGCCGACGGCAACTTGATCACGCTGGGCACGTTCGAGAAATCCGTCTCGATGCGCACATGCATGTGCCGGTTCGTCTGCGTGAGGAAAGATACCGCGTCGGCCACGAGGCTGCGTACCGACGTGCCCCCGCCCATGTCCGGCTCGGGGCGATACGTCTCGTACAGTTGACGGGTGACAGCCGCGATCCGGTCGATTTCGCGTTCGATCGCGCCAACATACGCGAAATGCGGATGTGTTGGTGGCACGGCATTCTTGATCAGCAGAAATGAGTTCTGAATGCCAGCGAGCGGATTGTTGATTTCGTGCGCGACGCGCGCGGCGACGCGTCCCATTGTCGTAAGCGTGTCGACTTCCTGCAATGCGGCTTCGGCGCGACGTCGAACCGTGATGTCGCGCGCTTCGAGCAGCAACTGATTCGTTTGCCCCGACCGATTTTCCAGCACAGTGGGATCCGAAGCTTGGAATTCACGTGACTTGAAGTCGCGGC